>OBKH01000180.1_pt1 | contig 11232 bp, 13 predicted proteins | sample 1496241 | NCBI WGS metagenome assembly OBKH01 (sample SAMN03273953, study PRJEB22546) | soil metagenome | isolation source: rice field elevated CO2 plus elevated temperature | place: India: CRRI Experimental farm Cuttack,Odisha-753006 | collected 2013-12-17 | reverse complement strand
ACATCCTGGCTGCCGCCACTTCCAACGGCAAAAACATCCTGCCGCGCGTCGCCGCTGCGCTGGACGTTGACCAGATTTCCGAGATCATCTCGGTCGAAAGCGCTGACACCTTCAAGCGTCCGATCTATGCCGGTAACGCCATCGCTACCGTTCAGTCGAACGCGTCAGTGAAGGTGATCACCGTGCGTGCCACCGGTTTCGACCCGGTTGCCGCTGAAGGTGGTTCGGCTGCCGTTGAAGCCGTTGCTGCTGCCCACGACGCTGGCATCTCCAGCTTCGTCGGCGAAGAACTGGCCAAGTCCGATCGTCCGGAACTGACCGCTGCCAAGATCGTCGTTTCCGGCGGCCGCGGCATGCAGAACGGTGACAACTTCAAACACCTGTACGCCCTGGCCGACAAGCTGGGCGCTGCCGTCGGTGCTTCCCGCGCCGCGGTCGACGCAGGTTTCGTACCCAACGACATGCAGGTCGGTCAGACCGGCAAGATCGTTGCTCCACAGCTGTACATTGCCGTCGGTATCTCCGGCGCGATCCAGCACCTGGCCGGCATGAAAGACTCCAAAGTGATCGTTGCGATCAACAAGGATGAAGAAGCGCCGATCTTCCAGGTGGCCGATTACGGCCTGGTGGCGGACTTGTTCGAAGCCATCCCTGAGCTGGAGAAGCTGGTCTAATCCGGCTGCTTCACTTATAAAGAGCCCGGCCTTCTGGTCGGGCTTTTTTTTGCTTTTTTTCTGTAGGAGCGAGCCGGCTCGCGCCTACAGGTTATAAACGGTCTCAACGGGAGTGGTTCGCCATGGATTTGCGTCGCCTATACGGCTGGTCATTACTTCTTGGGTTGACCATATTTCCAGCGCTGTCCACTGCAGCCGGCAAGTGCGATCGCCTGGTGGTGACCGGCAGTCCGGATGCGCCACCTTTCCTGTGGCAAGACCCGCAGGATCCCAGGCATCTGATCGGCGCCAGTGCCGATTTACTGCAGCAAGTGGCGGGGCAGTTAGGGATCAAGGTTGAACTGTTGTACGCCGGAAAACGCTCCCAGGCCCTGGACGAAGTGCGCAGTGGGCGCATGGACATGCTGGCTGATGCCTCGTTGACGGTCAGCGAACTGGAAACCCTGGATTACATTCACCCGCCGTTGCTGGAAAACGATTATCTGGTCTGGACCCGCAAGGATTCGTCACTGGTCTATAGCAAGGTGCAGGACCTGCCGGGGCATACTGGCGCCTTGTCGGAAAAGTCCCGACTGACCCCGGCATTCGCCACTTTCGCCGAGCAGCAATTGACCCTTACGCGTACGTCCAACCTGACCCAGGCCTTCCAGAAACTGCTGTTGGGCGAGGTGGAGTATGTCCTGGCCGGACGCTACTCGGGCGTGGCGATGGCGCAGACATTGGGCATGTCCAATGATCTGGTGGCTCGCGTGCAACCGGTAGACAAGCCGGGATTGTTTCTGGCCATTTCCCATGACTCCGCCTGCAACGATCCGTGGTTGCGCGGACAGTTGGCCAAAAAGATGACAGAATTGCCCGCGTCCGGACTGACGGAGGCCGTGCTGTTGCGCAATATCGAGCGTTGGAATGCTCAGCTTTCTCAACGGCAGACCCCACCTGTCAGTAGCCCAAAACAGTAGGGATTTTTAGTGAGTATTCGACCTCTTTTCGCTGCCCTGGCCGTTCTGGCTCTGGCGGGTTGTGCAGCCGATCCTGCGCCGAATGAACAAATGCGCCTGACTGCACAGGCACTCGAACAAGCCAAGGCTGTTGGCGCCACCGCCGACGAAGTGCCTGAAATGAAACTGGCCGAAGACAAGTTCAACCGGGCCAAGGGCAACATGGCCGACCAATCCTTCAGAAACGCACGCATGCGGGCCGAACAGGCCGAGCTGGACGCGCGTCTGGCTGAGGCCCGGGTCCTGACCCTCAAGAGCGAGGAGCAGTTGAGCGTGCTCAATACCCGCATCGCCCGTCTGCGCAAGCAAGTGGGGGACTCCCAATGAGCCTCAAAATCAAGGCCCTCGGTGGTCTGATCCTGGCGGGTTGCGCGAGCCTTTATGGCTGCGCCGGCCAGCACAGCGAAGCGGCATTGCAGGAGGCGGGCGCCAACTTCCAGAAGGTCAAGGAAGATTCCAACGTGCTGCGTATCGCACCCAAGGACGTGATCCGCGCCGGTGAGTCCCTGGCGCGCGCCGATCGTTTGTCCAGCTACTGGGGCAGCGGGTCGGACGTGGTGCATTACGCTTATCTGAGCCAGCGTTACAGCGAGATCGCTCGGGAACACACCGATCAGGTGCTTAACGAAGAGCGCGCGGCAAAGCTCGAACTGGAGCGGCAGCGCCTGCAACTGGCCTTGCGTGAATCCAAACTGCTCAGCGTGCAGCAGCAGGGCAAATGGATCGAAGAGCAGATTGTTGCGACGGCCACCACCCAGACCGACCGAGGTTTGGTCATGACCCTGGGCGACGTGCTGTTCGACACCGGCGAAGCAGAATTGAAAAACTCGGCGAACCGCGTCGTGCTGAAAGTCGTCCAGTTCCTGCAGCTCAATCCCAAGCGTGTGGTGCGGATCGAAGGCTACACCGACAGCACCGGCGGCAAACAGGAAAACCTCAAGCTGTCCCGTGACCGTGCGCAATCGGTGGCGGACGTTTTGACGGATCTTGGGATCGACGACAAACGTATTCAGGTTGAAGGCTACGGTGATGAATACCCTGTGGACGCTAACGCTTCCGAGCGGGGTCGTGCCCAGAACCGTCGGGTGGAAATTGTGTTCTCCGATGAAAAAGGCCAGATGGGCGCCGCCCGCTAAGGGTTGCGTCACTGGAAACCCGGCCTGCCAGTCAGCGCCGGGTTTTTTTTCGCCTGCCAAATTGTGCTCAGAACAGTACAGTTCTTGCTGACACTGCACTGTACTGTCGACTATTGTGGCAACTGTCCCCGTACACTTCTAAACTGTTCCGGTATTGTTTCACACAAGAATAAAATGCCCGTGAAATCGAGTGCTGCGTCATGACCAATCTCCTGCTCTACCAACGTATTGCTCAGCAACTGGCCGAAGATATCCGTCGTGGTGTCTATCAACCCGGCGAGCGTGTGCCTTCGGTGCGCAAGATGAGCTCGCAGCTCAATGTCAGCCATGCGACCGTGCTACAGGCCTATGCCAACCTCGAGGATCAGGGGCTGATCCGTGCCCGGCCGCAATCGGGCTACTACGTGCACCAGACCCCGGCCCTGACCGCACCGACACCGGATATCGCCAGGGTTGAGCGTCCTGGGCTGGTCACTCGCAGCAGCATCATCCAACAGGTGCTGGTCGAATCCCGCCGCGAAGGCGTCTTTCCGTTGGGCGCCGCAGTACCGAGCGTCGATTATTTGCCGGTGCGGGCACTGCATCAGCAACTGGCCAAAGTCACCCGTTTTCACAGTCCGCGTGCGTTCAGCTATATGTTCAGCCCGGGTTTTGAACCGTTGCGCCGGCAAGTGGCGATTCGCATGCGTGATGCGGGCGTGGTGGTCGATCCGTCGGAAGTGGTGATCACCCACGGCTGTGTCGATGCCTTGCAAATGTCCCTGCGAGTGCTGACCCGACCGGGTGACCTGATCGCAGCCGAGTCGCCGACCTATTATGGTTTGCTGCAATTGGCTGATCTGCTGGGCCTCAAGGTCATCGAAATTCCCAGCGACCCATCCACCGGCATGAGCCTCGAAGCCTTGCAGTTGGCGGCCAACCAGTGGTCGATCAAGGCCTTGGTGCTGACCACTCGTTTAAGCAACCCGCTGGGTGGCACCATGCCCGAGGAGCGGCAGAAACAACTGCTGCGCCTGGCATCTGACTTCGATATCCAGATTGTCGAGGACGATATTTACGGCGAGTTGATGTTCGAGCAGGGGCGCACCAAAGCGCTCAAGGCCTATGACCGCCTGGACCGGGTGATCTATTGTTCGAGTTTCTCCAAGACCCTGTCGCCGGGTGTACGGATCGGCTGGATGATTGCTGGCAAGTACCAGCAGGAAATCCAGCGTTTGCAGACGTTCAGCACCCATTCCGCCTGCAGCGTCACGCAAATGGGTATTGCGGCCTACTTGGAAAACGGTGGATACGACCGTCATTTGCGTTACATCCGTCAGGAATACCGCAAGAACCTCAGCGCCTTCCAGCTGGCCGTGCAGCAGTATTTCCCCGAAGGCACCCAGATGACGCGGCCAACCGGCGGTTTCATTTTGTGGGTGAGCCTGCCGGGTCGGGTCAATACCCAGGAATTGCATGTGCGGGCGCTGCAGCAGGGCATCAGCATCGCGCCGGGGCTGATTTTCAGTAATACCGAGCAATTCAATCATTGCATTCGCTTGAACTGCGGCATCCCCTGGAATCGTGAAGCCGAACGTGCCTTGATGACCCTTGGCATGCTCGCCACCCAGCTCTGCCAGGAAATGGCCGGCGGTCTGTGATGGAGGCGGGCAGGTAATGCCTGTCCGCGCTTGTCATGTTGATTGCAACAAGCGAGCATATGGCCCCTCTGTCGTTAGCGCAGTTGCGCCGTTGGGTCCATGAAACCGATTTTTCCCGCCACCTGGCTGATGATTTGCCTGTTATTGAGCGCTCAGCCGCTCTCCGTGATGGCCGCTTCTGTTCAGGAAAAACCGGCAGCAAGCACAACCTCGAAAAAAACCGCTCCAGCCACGAAAACCGCCCCGGTCAAAAAGAAAGCCGCGCCGGTCAAAAAGCGTCCTCCGATTGCGGCCAAGTCGAAACCGGCCAGCGAGGTGGCGAAAATCCCGCTGCCTTCAGCTGACCTGGATTTGAGTTTGCCCAAGGGCATGGTCGAGGAGCTGAAGCCGGTGGGCACCGTGCCATTACCGAGGCGAGACCCGGTACTGCCGCAAATGTTCGGTGACAAAAGCAGCCAGTTCCAGCTCAACGGAAGGTTGATCAGCAACGAAATGCAGCTGCAGCGGCGTAATGAAGAGCGTCGTGAAGTTGAAGGCGCGGCGCTGGAATTCGAATTCAAGCATTAATTCTTCCCGCTCATGACCCGCCAACCAGACGCTTTGTCGGAGACTGCCCGGTCACGCCCGATTGCAGACAAAAACCCGTGGTTCGCCAATTTAAAACAACTGTTTTAGCGGTTACTCTGTGCCACGTCCTTTAACACATTGCCCGTCGCGAGGAGCTTGTCGTCATGAAATGCCGTGAAGGCTGTGGCGCCTGTTGCATTGCCCCATCCATCAGCTCGCCCATCCCCGGTATGCCCAACGGCAAAGCCGCGGGGGAACGATGCCTGCAATTGTCTGCCGAAAACCTGTGCACTATTTTCGGCCAGCCAGAGCGCCCGTCAGTCTGTTCGGCGTTCGAGGCTGATATCGAGGTGTGCGGCAATAGCCGTGAAGACGCGATCAGGCTGATCGGCTGGTGGGAGCAAATGACGGCTGCGTGATGTGTACAACGAACGGAACTTCAACAATAAGGAATAAGACTATGGGTTCGCTGCATCGTATTGCTCTGCTGTGTGGTTTGACGGCTGTATTGGCCACCTCGGTCGCTCAGGCCGAAGACTGGAAAGTTGCCAAGAACGAAGACGGCATCAAGGTATCCCTGAGTGAAGTGCCAGGTTCCGACTACAAGGCCTACCAGGGCGTCACCCTGATGAAGACCACCATGGCCAAACTGCGCGCACTACAGGATGACGTCCCCGGCGCCTGCGCCTGGATTCACGAATGCAAGACCCAGAAGTTGCTCAAGCAGGAAGGCAATCAGCTCTGGACCTACACCCAGTTCAATACGCCTTGGCCAGTCACCCCGCGTGATTCGGTGATGCACGTCACCATTATCGAAGGTGCCGATGGCAGCCTGACCCGCAAGCTCGAAGGTGTGCCGAAATACCTGCCTGAAGAAAAAGGCTTTGTCCGGGTCGCCAAGGTCGATGGATTCTGGAAGTTCGTCCCCAAGGGCGATCAGATCGAAGTGACCTACCAGGTGCACACCGAGCCAGGTGGCAGTGTCCCGTCGATGGTGGCCAACAAGTTTGTGGTCGATGCGCCGTTCAATACCTTGAAAAACCTCAAGGCACGCGCCGAGAAGTAATCGCATTGCGCTGTTGAGCAAGGCTTGAGCAACGCCCCGATCGGTTCGGGGCGTTGCCGTATTTGCAGGGCAGGGCTTTATTTTGTTTCCAGATATGCGTTGCACGAAATTTTCACAACGCCTCCAAGACAATTCGCGCGCGTCTGCATCGACGAACACTTATCAATGGCAATGCTGCGGTTGATCGTGCAACATTTGCGCATCGCGCAAACCCCGGGCCAGGATCTGGCCAGCAGAGGGCAGGGCGCAGCTGTATTTTTGAAACTTCAACTTCCAATGGGTCCTAATACGACATGGCAATCCCGGACGCCCTGAATCAGCAGCGAGCTTCAAATCGCCTGCTGCAACCGACCGTCAAATCGCATCTGGCTTATACACTGCTGTGTGCTTTGGTCATGATGGTGATGTTTTCCGCACTGCGCGTCGCGCTGCTGGTCTACAACCGCGAGATGATCCTCTCCACACCCGCCTCGACATTTCTCGAAGCATTCGCCAACGGCCTGCGTTTCGATTTGCGCCTGGTGGTTTACCTCAGCGTTCCGTTGCTGCTCGCATTGTTTAGCGTCCGTACCATGGCGGCGCGCGGGCTGTTCCGCTTCTGGTTGACGGTTGCTTCGAGCATTGCGCTGTTCCTGGGCCTCATGGAGATGGATTTCTACCGTGAGTTCCACCAGCGCCTCAACGGCCTGGTTTTCCAGTATGTAAAAGAAGATCCGAAAACCGTGATGAGCATGCTCTGGTACGGTTTTCCGGTCGTTCGCTACCTGCTGGCCTGGGCCGTAGGCACCTGGATCCTCAGCCTGGCATTCAAGGGCGCTGATCGTGCGACCCGTCCTCGTGGCCCCTTCAGCGGCGGCAGCATTGGTACGCGTCAGGTTGCCCCGTGGTACACGCGCTTCGCCGTGTTCGTGGTCTGCCTGCTGATCTGCGTGGTCGCCGCCCGTGGCACCTTGCGTCAAGGCCCACCGCTGCGTTGGGGTGACGTCTACACCACCGACTCGAACTTCGCCAACCAGTTGGGCCTTAACGGTACCCTGCAACTGATTGCCGCCGCCAAGAGCCGGATGTCCGACGAGCGCAGCAACATTTGGAAAGCGACATTGCCACAACCCGAGGCACAGCAGACCGTGCGTGACATGCTGGTGATGAAGGACGAAAAACTGGTGGATGGCGATACCGCTGCCGTACGTCGCGATTATACGCCTCCGGCAGACAAGACCCTGCCGATCAAGAACGTCGTCGTGATCCTGATGGAAAGCATGGCCGGCCACTCGGTGGGGGCATTGGGTGCACCGGGCAACATCACGCCATACCTCGACAAGCTGTCGAAGGAGGGTCTGTTGTTCGACCGTTTCTTCTCCAACGGCACCCACACCCACCAGGGTATGTTCGCCACCATGGCGTGCTTCCCGAACCTGCCGGGTTTCGAATACCTGATGCAAACCCCGGAAGGCAGTCACAAACTGTCTGGCCTGCCGCAATTGCTCAGTGCCCGTCATTACGATGACGTGTATGTCTACAATGGTGACTTCGCCTGGGATAACCAGTCAGGTTTCTTCAGCAACCAGGGCATGACCAACTTCATCGGGCGTAACGACTTCGTTAACCCGGTGTTCTCCGACCCGACCTGGGGTGTGTCTGACCAGGACATGTTCAACCGTGGCCTGGAAGAGCTGAAGGCTCGTGATGGCAAGGATAAAAAACCGTTCTATGCCTTGCTGCAAACCCTGTCCAACCACACACCTTACGCCTTGCCGTCGCCATTGCCTGTCGAGCGAGTGACCGATCGCGGCAACCTGAATGAGCACTTGACCGCCATGCGTTACTCCGACTGGGCGCTGGGTCAGTTCTTCGAGAAGGCACGCAAGGAGCCGTACTTCAACGAAACCCTGTTTGTGATCGTCGGTGACCACGGTTTTGGCAACGAACAGCAGATCACCGAAATGGATCTGGGGCGTTTCAACGTTCCGATGCTGATGATTGCACCGGGCATTCAGGAAAAATTCGGCCAGCGTGACCACACCGTCGGGACTCAAATTGACATAGTGCCAACCATCATGGGTCGACTGGGTGGTGAAGTGCGCCATCAGTGCTGGGGGCGCGACCTGCTCAACCTGCCGGAAGGCGACAAGGGTTTTGGCGTGATCAAGCCATCAGGCAGCGATCAGACCGTCGCCTTGCTCACCGCCGATCGCGTGTTGGTACTGCCGAAGGAAATGTCGCCGAAACTCTACCGGTACGAGCTGGGCGCGAACCCTAAAGGTGAGTTGATTCCGGAGTCGTCCGATGAAGCGGCATTGAAGCTGAAGCTTGAGTCGTTCCTGCAGACGGCCACCAAGAGCCTGCTCGACAACACCGCCGGTGTGGTTGACGGCAAGCCGGACTAAGTAAAGCGGCAATAGAGAAACAAGCACTTGTAGGAGCGAGCTTGTTCGCGATGGACGTTAACGATAACGCGCATTTTCTGGATAAATGCGTCGTTATCAAGTCCACCGCGAGCAAGCTCGCTCCTACATTTTTTTGCCGGTCAGATCTTCATATTCTGCCGAGCAAGAGCAGGATCAACAGCACGACCAGCACGACGCCGATGATGCCCGATGGGCCATAACCCCAACTTCTGGAGTGCGGGAAGACCGGCAAGCCACCGATCAGTAACAAGATCAGAATGACGATAAGAATTGTGCCCATGACTGTTTCCTTGTTGGATGTATTCAGGAATGACCTGATGGTTAACGGTCAGCGGGAATGCAATTAATTCGAGCTGCTTAAAAAATCCGACTGCCGCGCACGCTATAAAATTCCAAGTTTTTTCGATGTTTTTCGAACAATGCGCTGTTTCGGGGTTAATTGTTTTAGTTGGGTGGGACGCGCCTGCGGTTTGCTCGGGGCATTCAGCAATCTGATGGAGCGTGGGTCGGGCAATATCCTTCGCTACACTCGCTGCATCTTCCCCCGGACAACAAGGCTGTTTGCTATGCAAAATCGCATGATGATCACTGGTGCGGGCTCTGGCCTGGGTCGCGAAATCGCACTGCGCTGGGCGCGCGAAGGCTGGCAGCTGGCCTTGTCGGACGTCAGCGAACCGGGCCTGCTGGAAACCCTGAAATTGGTTCGCGAAGCCGGCGGCGACGGTTTCATCCAGCGCTGCGATGTGCGCGATTACAGCCAGTTGACCGCCTTCGCCCAGGCCTGCGAAGTGAAACTGGGTGGTATCGATGTCATCGTCAACAACGCCGGCGTGGCGTCCGGTGGGTTCTTCAGTGAACTGTCCCTGGAAGACTGGGACTGGCAAATCGCGATCAACCTGATGGGCGTGGTCAAGGGGTGCAAGGCCTTCCTGCCGCTGCTGGAGCAAAGCAAGGGCAAAATCATCAACATCGCGTCGATGGCCGCGTTGATGCAAGGTCCGGCCATGAGCAACTACAACGTGGCCAAGGCTGGCGTGGTGGCGCTGTCCGAAAGTCTGCTGATTGAATTGGCCCAGCAGGAAGTCGGCGTGCACGTGGTTTGCCCGTCGTTCTTCCAGACCAATCTGCTGGACTCGTTCCGCGGCCCGACCCCGGCCATGAAAGCCCAGGTCGGCAAACTGCTGGAAAGCTCGCCGATCAGCGCGGCAGACATCGCTGACTACATCTACCAGCAGGTCGCCGCCGGCGAGTTCATGATCCTGCCCCACGAGCAAGGGCGCATGGCCTGGGCGCTCAAGCAGAAAAACCCGCAACTGCTCTACAACGAAATGACCCTGATGGCCGACAAGATGCGCGCCAAGGCCAAACAAACCGCAGGTTGAACTTGCCCGCACGGAACAGCCTCGTTAGGGTGGCCGCCATCGGTCATCCTCGCGAGGCGTTCGCATGCTCAACTATCTGTGGTTTTTCCTCGCCGCGCTGTTTGAAATCGCTGGCTGTTTTGCCTTCTGGATGTGGTTGCGCCAGGGCAAAAGCGCTTGGTGGATCGTGCCGGCGCTGCTCAGCCTGACCTTGTTCGCGGTGTTGCTGACCCGTGTCGAAGCGGTCTACGCCGGTCGCGCCTATGCCGCCTACGGTGGCATTTACATCATTGCATCGATTGGCTGGCTGGCGGTGGTCGAGCGGATTCGTCCACTCGGTTCGGACTGGATTGGCGTGGCATTGTGTGTGATCGGGGCCAGCGTCATTCTGTTCGGTCCGCGCTTTACCGCGTCGTGAAGGAAGTGCCTGATCGATTTGTCAGACGTTTCTTTCAGTGCTGTGGGTCTGTGCTTGTAAGTTCGATCTGGATTGCCGCTGTTGCCTTGAAGGGCGGCAGTGCGCCGGGCATCTTCAGGGTCCGGTAACCCTGAAGGACGAAGGCCATGCTTGTACTCAGCCGTGTTGTAGGCGAGTTGATTTCCATCGGTGACAGCATTTCGATACGCGTCGTTGGCATCAACGGCGGCGAAGTGCGCTTCGGCGTAGAGGCTCCGCGCAACGTCAAAGTGTACCGATGCGAAATCTACGAGCGCATCCAGCGCAAACTGCCCCGGCCCAAAAAATCAGTCGAATAGGTGCTTGGGTACGTCGTGCTTGAGCATCAGCTGGCATTGCTCGCTTTCCGGGTCGAAGACAATCAATGCCTGCCCCTTGGTCAACGCCTGACGCACCCGCAGCACACGGGTTTCAAGCGGGGTGTCATCACCGTTGTCGGTACCGTCACGGGTTACGAAATCTTCGATCAGGCGGGTCAGGGTGTCGACTTCCAGTTGGTCGTGGGGGATCAGCATAGGCACCTCGGTTAAATCAATGGCGCGATGCTACGGCGAATCACGGGCCGGGGCTAGCCTCGGTCCTGCGTTGTCGGGTCAGGCGCCATCGTCAGCAGGCTGGCTCCCACAGTTAAGTGCAGAACCCAGCGGGAGCCAGCCTGCTGGCGATGACGGTAGACCGGTCAGCGGAATACCGGCTTAGCTATTGTTGCGTTGGCCCAGGAGGCTATCCACGGACGGCACTCGCGTGTCGCTTTCCATCTGCGTTTCGTGTTCGATCTGGTGACTGAAGCGGTCCAGCGAACCCTTGGCCGGTTGCGCATCGCTGGCGAACACCGGCGGGCTGAGGATATAGGCGCCGAGCAGGCGACTGAGGGCCGCGAGGCTGTCGATGTGGGTGCGTTCGTAGCCGTGGGTGGCGTCGCAGC
>OBKH01000179.1_pt1 | contig 11299 bp, 7 predicted proteins | sample 1496241 | NCBI WGS metagenome assembly OBKH01 (sample SAMN03273953, study PRJEB22546) | soil metagenome | isolation source: rice field elevated CO2 plus elevated temperature | place: India: CRRI Experimental farm Cuttack,Odisha-753006 | collected 2013-12-17 | reverse complement strand
AGATGATCCTGCAAGGCACTCAACTGGAAATCGAATACGCCCGCGACACCATGCCTCGCGGCGTGCTGGGCATGAACGCGGCAATGATGGAGGACTACCTCAAGTTCATCGCCAACCGTCGCCTGTCGCAGATCGGTTTGAAAGAAGAGTACCCAGGCACCACTAACCCGTTCCCATGGATGAGCGAAATCATGGACTTGAAGAAAGAGAAGAATTTCTTTGAGACTCGGGTTATTGAATACCAAACCGGTGGTGCGCTGAGCTGGGATTAATTCCTCAGGCCGCTCAAAATCGCTAATCCGTGAAACCTTCTCACTAAGCGTGAAACGGATGCACTAAAAGGGGCTGCAAATGGCAGCCCCTTTTATTTAAGCGGTTCGGCCACAACTAAAGGATTAACCTCACAAATGAACCTCGGCGGATCGCAAATCTTCCGGGGTTTTCTTTTGGCTGCCCCCAGGTGCTTCTATTGATAAACTGCTGCGATTTGGTGCCCATAACGCACCTGCCGCATTCAAAAGGAATTTCTATGTCCGCACTCGCAGCCCTGCTCAATACCTACCGTACAGCCTCCGTCAGTGAGCGTGAAAAAGGTACCTATTTCGAAGAACTTATCTGCACCTATCTTCGCAATGAAGCTACTTACCGCGATCTGTACAGCGACGTGTGGACTTACGGTGCTTGGGCTGATCAACAAGGGCTAGACAAGCGCGACACCGGCATCGACCTCGTAGCCAAAACCCATGGCACGGGTGAGATCCATGCCATTCAGTGCAAGTTCTACGCAGACAACTACCGCATCCAGAAGAGTGATATCGACAGCTTCTTTACTGCATCTGGAAAAAAGCCTTTTGCTCATCGTGTCATCGTCACCACCACCAACAACTGGAACGAACACGCCGCCGATGCCCTGCAAAACCAGCAGCCACCGGTTAGCAAAATTGACCGGCAAGACCTAGAAAATAGTCAGATTGACTGGACACGCTATCAGCCGAATCAGGCAGTAGCGTTCAAGCCTAAAAAGGCTCTGCGCGACCATCAAAAGCGCGCTCTGTTATCCGTCTTCAGCGGCCTGCAAAGCGCCGACCGGGGCAAGCTAATTATGGCCTGTGGCACCGGTAAAACTTTCACCAGCTTGAAGATTGCCGAGCAGTTGACCGGTGTGGGCAAGCGCGTGCTGTTTTTGGTTCCCAGCCTGTCATTGCTGTCGCAAACCCTGACCGAGTGGACACAGGAGAGCGAAACCCCACTGCACAGCTTTGCCGTGTGCTCCGACAGCGACGTGGGCAAGAAGCGCAAGAAAGACGATGACGCCGTGCAGACATTTGCCCACGAGCTGCGTTACCCGGCCACCACTGCGCCAGGCAAGTTGGCGGCAGAAATGTTCAAGCGTCACGACGACCAGCACATGAGCGTGGTGTTCAGCACCTATCACTCCATTGGCGTGATCAGCGACGCCCAGCACCAGCATGGCCTGGCCGACTTTGATCTGATCATATGCGACGAAGCTCACCGTACCACGGGGGCCACCTTCGGTGATGATGACGAAAGCGCCTTCGTTAAAGTCCACAACGCCGATTACATTCGCAGCATCAAGCGGCTCTACATGACCGCTACCCCCCGTATTTACAGCGATATGGCAGAAGCCAAGGCGGAGCAAGAAAACGCCAAGCTGTATGGAATGAATCAGGAGGAATGGTACGGCAAAGAGCTGTTCGTCATAACCTTCAGTGAGGCGGTAAAAGCCGAGCTATTGGTCGATTACAAAGTACTGGTGCTGGCCATGGATGAAAAGCACATCAGTGGTCGCCTGCAAAAACTGCTGGCTGATGATGACAACCAAATCAAGCTGGAAGACGCCGCCAAAATCATTGGCTGCTGGAAAGCCCTGAGCAAACAGGACACCCGCGAAGTCCTTTCCGACGATGGCGACCCCATGCGCCGCGCTGTGGCCTTCTGTCAGGTGATCGAGTACCAAAAGTTTGCCAAGACCCACAAGGTCAGCTCTAAAAACATCGCCAGCATGTTCGATCAGGTGGTCGAAGCCTACAAAGCCAGCAACCCAGAGAACTCAGAAACCGCAGCCACACTCATCTGCGAAGCCTCTCATGTGGACGGAGGCATGACTGCCAGCCAGAAAGAGGCCGAACTCGACTGGCTGAAAGCCGAGGTGCCTGAAAACACCTGCCGCATCCTCAGCAACGTGCGTTGCCTGTCTGAAGGCGTGGACGTACCCGCCCTGGACGCTGTGTTATTTCTCACCCCGCGCAACTCACAGGTAGATGTTGTGCAATCGGTTGGTCGCGTCATGCGAAAGGCCGAAGGCAAGAAGCGTGGCTATGTGATTTTGCCCGTCGTCATTCCAAGCCACATGAGCCCCGAGGAAGCGTTAAACGACAACAAGACCTACAAGGTCGTATGGCAAGTGTTGCAAGCCCTGCGCTCGCACGATGATCGCTTCGACGCTATGGTCAACAAGCTCGATCTGATCGGCAGCGACCCGGCCAAGATGGAGGTTATCGCTGTCACCGAGAAGATCAACAAAAAGCCCGACCGCAACAATACTGGCAAAGACAATGGCAAGGACACCTATGGCATCGGTACAGGTGGTGGAAAATATGACCACGGCCCCGCACCTGAGCAATTTGGCCTAGAGTTCGAAATTGGCGAAATCGAGCGTGCCATCTACGCAAAGGTGGTTCAAAAGTGCGGCAACCGCAGCCATTGGGAAGACTGGGCCAAGGACATCGCCAAAATTGCCCGCACCCACATCACTCGCATTACCAGCATCATCGAAGACGAAGCTAACACCCGAGAGCGTGAGGCCTTTTTTAGCTTTGCAGGCGAGCTGCGTGACGACCTAAACGACAGCATCGGCGACAGTGAAGTTATCGAGATGTTGGCCCAGCACCTGATCACCAAACCGGTGTTTGACGCACTATTTGAGGGTTACAGCTTCGCCAGAAGCAATCCCATGTCCTGCGCCATGCAAAACGTCCTAGATGTATTGCAAGAACACCACTTGGACAAAGAAGCCGACACCCTCCAGCGCTTTTATGACAGCGTAGAGCTGCGCGCCAAAGGTATCGACAACGCCGAAGGTAAACAGAAAATCATCGTCGAGCTATACGACAAGTTCTTCCGTAACGCCTTCCCACGAATGACCGAGCGCCTGGGCATCGTCTACACCCCGGTGGAAGTAGTGGACTTCATCATCCACAGCGTCAACGACATCCTGCAAAGCGAGTTCGGCCAAACCCTGGGCAGCGATGGTGTGCATATCATCGACCCCTTCACCGGCACAGGCACCTTCATCACCCGCTTGCTTCAAAGCGGCCTGATCAGCAAAGAACAGCTCCAAAACAAATACCAAGGCCAAATTCACGCCAACGAAATCGTGCTGCTGGCCTATTATATTGCCGCCATCAATATCGAAGCGGTGTATCACAGCATTGTCGGGGGTGAGTATCAGCCCTTTGAGGGCATCTGCTTAACCGATACCTTCCAGCTCTACGAAAAAGACGATTTGGTTAGCGAATTGCTGGTGGACAACAGTGCTCGCCGCACTCGTCAGAAATCGCTGGATATTCGGGTGATTATTGGTAATCCGCCGTATTCATCAGGGCAAACCAGCGCTAATGACAATAACGCCAATGTGGCCTATCCACTACTCGATGGTCGAATACGTGACACCTATGCCGAGCGTTCCACGGCCACGCTCAAAAGTGCTCTATACGATAGTTACATTCGCGCTATTCGCTGGGCGTCTGATCGCATTGGAAACAGTGGTGTGATTGGCTTTGTCACCAGTGCTGGCTTTTTTGAAGCCAACACTGCCGATGGTCTACGCAAGTGTTTAGCTGATGAGTTCAGCAGCATTTATGTGTTCCATTTGCGTGGTAATCAGCGCACCTCGGGGGAGTTGTCGCGCAAGGAAGGCGGCAAAATATTCGGCAGTGGCAGCCGCGCCCCGATTGCCATTTCGTTGCTGGTCAAGAACCCCGCCGCCCAGCAGCACGGGCAGATCCACTGGCATGATATTGGCGACTACTTAAGCCAAGCTGAGAAACTGGATAAGATCAGCGCTTTTGCCAGCATTGCTGGTATTACCGCAGCCAATGCTTGGCAGCACGTCATCCCTGATGAGCATGGCGACTGGGTAAACCAGCGCGATAACAGCTTCGGTGAGTTTGTTGTGCTAGGTGATAAAAAAGGCGATGCCATTAAGATTTTTAAAAATTATTCACAAGGGGTAAAAACAAATCGCGACGCATGGGTTTACAACGCATCCAGAATAAATTTAACCAATACTATTGAAAGCATGATTGGTTACTACAACTCCGAAGTTAGAAGGTATATCAATGCTTGCAATGGAAAAACTAAAGATCTTTGGCCGGAGGTTGATAGTTTTGTTGATTTTTCATCAACAAAACTAAGCTGGACTCGGGAGGTCAAGCAGGACTTAGGCCGCCAAAATTTAAGATCAGTTGTCCGTGCTGGCTTTGTAAGATCGCTCTATCGTCCATTTTCAAAAAGCTGGATGTATTTCAACCAACACTTCAACAATTGCGTCTACCAAATGCCGCGTATCTTTCCTAGCGCGGAAGTTGAAAACCGGATGATCTGCGTCACGAGCCTAGGTGCAAAAAAAGGCTTTACTGCAATTATTAGTGACGCCGTTATGGATTTGAATGCACTTGAAGCTGGTGCCCAATGTTTCCCGCTTTACCTGTACGACAGCCTGGAAGATCAGGCTAAGGCCAGCAAGGCACTGGCAGGCCTGTTTGACGAGCCTGCACAGCCCAACTCCAGCACTCGCCGCGATGCCATCACCGATGAAGGGCTCGCGCACTTCAGCACTGCCTACCCCGGCGAAGTCATCAGCAAGGAAGACCTGTTCTATTATATCTATGGCCTGCTGCATTCGCCGGAGTACCGCGACAAGTACGCCGACAACCTCAGCAAAGAGTTACCGCGTATACCGGCGGTAAAGGCTGCTGCTGACTTCTGGACCTACTCCAAAGCTGGCCGCGCATTGGCTGATTTGCACCTGGGTTACGAAAGCGTGCCTATGTACCCCGCCAAGGTGCAAAGCAGTGGCAGCAGCGAAAGTGATTACTACGTCACCCAGATGAAGTACGGCAAGAAGGGTAAGGACAAAGACCTCAGCACGTTGCACTACAACGCCAAGATCACAGTCACCGGCATCCCTCTAGAAGCCTACGAGTATGTGGTCAACGGCAAGCCCGCGCTGGATTGGGTCGTCGAACGCCAATGCGTCAGCACCCACAAAGACAGTGGGATCACTAACGACGCCAACGATTGGGCCTGCGAAACCATGGGCAACCCGCGCTATCCGCTGGAGCTGTTCCTGCGTGTGGTCACGGTGAGTCTGGAAACGATGAAAATCGTCAAGGCGCTGCCGCCATTGGATATCTGATTCGCATGTGTCACCGGTCATTAGACATGGTTGGTGACATTTCTTCAGGTTGAAGACTGGTCTGTCCCGGAGCTGGAAGAACAGGCAGAGCTTGGAGCGACCCGGACTCAGCTAGCGCCCCAGGTTCGTCGGGTGATGGGGCGTATAGGTCGATTGATTGCCTGCTCTCACCCTGATGGTGAACGCTTGAAACAACGACTACATGAACTCAAAAACCGCGCCAAACTTGCACTTCTAGATCGTTATGCAGCAGCACAGCTAGAGTAGTATCTCCGGGCAAGCGACGCCTGAATGACCTGCCAAGAGCGCGTGAAGTCGACTGAGCCAACTTAAGGATGACAAGCAGCATGGAGCAACGATCCCTTCTCTACGATGCCCGTTTTCTCGAAAGCTACGCGGGAGCCATCGTTACCGATCCTGCAACGGCCATCGTCGAGTTAGTTGCCAACTGCTGGGATGCTTACGCCACCCAGGTGGAGATTGCCTGGCCAACAGCTGACTCAGGTCGACAATTTAGGATCAAGGACAACGGCCACGGGATGACCCGTGACGAGTTCCAGCACATCTGGCGCACCATTGCCTACAACCGACTCTCGGTACAAGGTGCAGTCGCCGCACCTCCTCAAGGTGTTGAAGGCCTGCTTCGTCCAGTATTTGGTAAGAATGGCAAGGGACGGTTCGCCAGCTTCTGCTTTGCCGATGAATATCTGATCACTTCACGCAAGAATGGCCAGGAATTCGTCTGCCGGGTTCATCGAACGCTAACCGAGCCACTGGTGCTGGAAGAAGTATCCTTCAAGGCCGAGGGCGTCGAAGGTCACGGCACGAAGATCATTGGTAACGGCAGCATCCCTCCCCTGAGGTTCAGCGAAGAGCAAGCCCGCGAGCTGATCGGCAGCCGCTTTCTGGCGAACCCAGCCTTCACGGTTTCAATCAACGGAAGCCCAATCACCTTCAGGGACATCCCCGAGTTGCTGTCCAGCGAGGAGATTGAAATCCCTGATCTAGGGAAAGTGACCATCCTACATATCGATACCAAGAAGGCTGACCGAACCACCAAGCAGCATGGCATTGCCTGGTGGGTGCAGAATCGCGCCGTTGGTGACTGCAAATGGAGTCGCAGCGACTACGAACGCGTACTCGATGGCCGCACGTCCGAAGCCAAGCGCTTCACCTTCATCGTTCAGGCCGACTTCCTTAACCAGCATGACGCAGTCACCCCTGACTGGAGCGGGTTCAAGGACGACAACCCGGCCTGGCGCACGACCCGCGAAGCTGTTCAGGATCGCATCCGCCAGATCATTCACGGCAGTGGTGAAAGTGAGCGCGAAGCCAAGCGTGCAGCGGTTTTTGAGCGTGTCGGCAATACCGTCAACACCCTCTCCCCCATCAGCAAGGATCGCGTCGAGGCCTTCATCGACGAAGTGGTGGAAACCTGCCCCAACTTTGGCGAACAGGAGATTGTGCAGCTCTCCACGATCCTGGCCAAGCTGGAAAAGGCCAAGTCACGCTATGGCCTGCTCGATCTCTTGCACAAATGCGAGCCCAACGATTACGACACCCTGCACACCATCCTCTCCGAATGGACAGTCAGCATGGCCAAGCTCGTACTCGACGAGATCCAGAACCGCCTGAAACTCATCGGAGAGCTTCGCACCAAGATTCAGGTCGCCGGGATCGACGAAGTGCACGAATTGCAGCCGCTGTTCGAGCGTGGCTTGTGGATGTTCGGTGCCCAGTTCGAGTCCATTGAGTTCACCTCCAACAAGGGCATGACCTCCGTCATCCGCCAGCTGTTCGGCGACAGCCAGGGCAAGGGCAGCCGCAACCGCCCGGATTTTGTGGCCCTGCCAGATTGCAGCGTCAGCTTCTATGCCAGATCGTCCTACGACGAGGACTACAACGAGAACGGTGCGGCGCACGTCGTGATCGTGGACCTCAAGACCACGGAGCTGCCACTCGGCTCCCGCGAAAAGGATCAGGTCTGGAAGTACGTGAAGGAACTGAAGGCGAAAGGACACATTCGCCAGCACACGCGGGTGGATGGCTTCATTCTCGGCAGCATCATCGAACAAGGTGAGGATGATCCGACCACCCATGGTGAGGAGGTCAAGATCATTCCCATGCTCTACGAGACCATCCTCACCCGAGCCGAAAAGCGCCTTCTAAACCTCTACTCCCGAGTCCAGGACGCCCCATTCCTGCTCGAACAGCAAGAGCAACTCGCCAGCTTTCTGAAGCCGGTGCTGGTTCGCCAAGGCGATCTAATGGTTGAAGTGGGTCCGCAGTAGTTAGGGGTACTCACATTTCCACTGTCAGGCTGCGGATGCCCACCGTCTCGCAAAACCGCCCCAGCGCGGTCAGGCTCGCCCAGGTCCTGACCGGCTCGCGGCGCGAACGCACTGGCAGCCAAAACCGGCCCCGTCGGGTACTGAGGCTCCAGCCCTCGCCACCCGGTCCGCGAGTGGCCCTAAACTCCCGCGCCGCCCCGCTCTCGATCAGTGCCACCAGGGTGTCCTTTTCAACAGCCTTTTTCATTTTTTCTAGCCCCAACCGCCCTCGTCCTGACGACTCAGGCTAGTGGTCGCAGCGCGCCTCAACCAGTTGGGCCCGTTCCGGTCGACCAGCGACCGGGTGCGTGGTCACCAGTCCCAGTTGGGACTGACGCCAGGCGCGAGCTAAAAGAGGGAGCCGATTGACCATAACGTCAAATTACGCGAAGCCTGCCGACTCGACAAAATGCCCGCGTGGCGGAAAACGCAGTTCAAAATTGCTGCGGATCAGCTTCAATTCATGCACATCTGCCACCGACCTTTCCCAGCCCGGTAGGAAGCTGAGATCAAAGGCCAGCCGCCTGCGCTATGCCGGGCGTACCTACATCACTGAAGTGAGGCATGCGCCGGACATTCTCAAGCCCCGACTGACCTTCACTGCATCACGTTTCATTGTTGATAACCCAGAGAGTACGAGCATCCAGCCTGATGCCTTGATGCCACTGCTGGAACAGTTCTATCGCAAGCGTGCTCATGAGAAGCTGTTGGTACGTGTCCGTCATTGGCAGCGAGAGACCGGCCTGCAAGCAACTGGCGCTCGTATTCGTCACTTCCAAAGCCGGTGGGCCAGCTGCGATACAAACAACACCCTGGAGTTTCATCCTCGGATCATGGAGCTGCCTGCCAGCGTGCAAGACTACGTCATCGTTCACGAGTTGTGTCATACGGTAGAGAAAAACCACACCAAGGCATTCTGGGCCTTTGTGTCTAGCCACATGCCGGATTAGCAGGAGCAGCATCAGGTGCTTGAGAGGGCGGTATTTGGGGATGCAGTGTGATGTTCCAGCCAGATCGTGTTTCGATGGATACTGATAACTAAACCAATCAAAGGAATGAATGATGAAGCTCTTGCGCGAAGCCAGAACTCTGAAGGCGAAAGCCGTTATCGGCATTTACGCCCTTGGAGCTTTCGGGCTCTTACTAGTTTTGCTAACCACGCCTTCGGCGTCGTCGTTTAGCTAGCTGGTTTAGCGTGGTTGAGGCATCAATTCATGCGTGAGGGCGTCATTGGCTAAATAAATTGTGGAGCAGGCAGATGAATGAGGGGCAGAGCTAAAAGCGATCAGCTACGAAGACAGATCATCGCAGCTGTCACCCAAACCCAGTTACACAAAATTCACCCTCTCTCCCGAACTACTGGTTTGGTATGAGTTAGAACTGGTCTAGGTACGCGGTGTAATGGTATAGGGCTTTCGCATCGGGCCGCCTCATCGGGTCCTGCATGATGACGTTTGGCTGCACCTCTTTAACCAGATAGTGCAGCAGGTCCACTTTGTTACTGTTGAAGTAATTCTCCAGTTCAATGTCGCTAGGCTCGAACTTGTAGGACGGCGGCAGTTCGAGACGCTGTGTTTCGTGCTTATCTATTTTCGACCAGCGAGACGAAACCCTACGCTCGGCCGAATCCATCGACGGCTGCACTAGGTTGTATTTCCTTAGCCATCTATAACGCAACGCCTCATCTAGCAGTTGGCTTAGCGGATCTGGGTGAATCCACTGCACGACCTGTTTGCCCAGGGACTTGAGCTTCCCCCGTACCGGTTGGTCCAGCTTGGTGAGCTTCAGTAGCGCGATGATTGAGTCCAGCATAACGGTGACTGTCTGCGTCCCGCCTTCGTGCCGAAGAAACTCGGACAGTTCGTGTAGCTTGGCATAGGCGTCGATCAGCTCCTTCTTGGCGAATTCACTCTCGCCGAGCCCATTTTCACCGTAGTTGAGCAGCGCATTGTAATGAACGTTCAGCTCACTGATCAGTTGCCCAACCCGGTCGACGCCATAGTTCACAAACAGGTTCACCTGAATCAGCTGTACATTCATCGCAACCCCCTACATAGAGCTATCAAAAGCATCTCAAAATACCACTATGCAACAGATGATGAGTAAAAGGGAGCCTCGTGTGGATCCAAGCTTGACGGCGACAGTTGGAACGACGCTATTGTTCGGAGCACGGCTGAGAAGTCACGCTCAGCCCCGTGCAACGATGCCCGGTGGATGGATAGTTCATGTTGACGCGGTCAAAACGGCCGGTGGCAACCAACTGGTCGACCACTTGCGTTTGCGCTTGCATCTGGTCTTTTCGATGAGCCCCATGGGTTCTGATCCAATAATCCAACTAGTCCGGCTTCTTTTGATCGGTCAGCCCGGCCTTGATCGGCCCCAACACCATGGAACCACCAAGGGCTCAACTTTTGAAACCAGCACATCAACGCTGAACGAGCCGCCATCTCTCAACGTAATCATTATGCGTCCTTAATTTCTTCATCCAATACACAGTAAAACCTGGGCCCATCAATAGAGGTCCAGGGCACACAAAGGCGTTCCCCATCAAGTGCCTGACGTCAACGCTAATGACTCTCACAAGACCCGCGCAGATCTGCGGCATACGACGCCCAGAATAAACGCTTACGGCCCTGAGGATCCGGCAGGCACACCGCATCCTCGAAGAAATACTCCAAGGCGTCAGCCGCCGCAGCATCGCCACTGAGCGCCACTCGCTGCAACCAAAGAAGTCCCTTTGCGACGTGGCGCAATACTCCATTCCCTGCTAGATAACTCTTCCCCAGGCGTGCAAACGCCGCCATATCGCCTGCATGGGCGGCTTTTCGATACCAGCTAAACGACTTGCGGTCATCGACCTCAACCCGTGAAGCAGCGCAACTGCCTTCTCGATTCCGTGCGTCATACAGCCATGCGACTTCAAGCGCAGCCTCGCGGATCCGTTTCGATTCAGTTGCTGTCGACAGGGATGGTGGTTGATGCTTCCGTGTACGCTGGATCGTTGCTGCGGCGTGAGTCGAGTGACGTCGTCCCTGTCGAACAAGCTGCGTAAACCTGTTGTTTGTGTAAACCCGTGAGGTTTACGCAAACAACAGGTTTACGCAGACTCTGGCGATGCCGTCACGTGCTGTTGGTTGGCTGATTCGGCATCCATCAATTTTGAGCCTGAGGACATACCGATGAATACGCTTGTACTTCGTCGCTTCAAAGGCGCACTGACCCTTACCTTGCCAAATGAATTTGTTGCGCAGAATCGCCTGACAGTGGGCTCGGTCGTGGAGTGTTCAATGGTCGATCCGGACATTCTGATCGTGAGGCCGGTTCGCAAAAAGCTGACTCTGGAACAGCTGCTCGCTGACACTCCAGAGGACTCACGTGTGAAGGGGTGGGAATCGCTGGGCTGACGGCAAGCGTTAGTGCACGGCTACTTTGCAGAGCATCGCCAGGACGTCGCGAAGACATTCAACTCGGTTCATGCCAGACAGGGTTGTACAGGAAGCACAATGAACGGTCACCACGAATTGGAAAC
>OBKH01000177.1_pt1 | contig 11478 bp, 10 predicted proteins | sample 1496241 | NCBI WGS metagenome assembly OBKH01 (sample SAMN03273953, study PRJEB22546) | soil metagenome | isolation source: rice field elevated CO2 plus elevated temperature | place: India: CRRI Experimental farm Cuttack,Odisha-753006 | collected 2013-12-17 | reverse complement strand
ACATTGCACTGGTGCGTGAGCAACTCTCGGGGGCCTGCACGACCGAAATCGCCACCTTCGATGAGTTCTCCCACCTCTTGGCGCAAGGCGGCGCAGCCTATGACCATGTTGTGTTCGATACCGCTCCCACGGGACACACGCTCAGGCTGTTGAGCCTGCCCAAAGCGTGGAGCGGATTTCTGGAAGGTAATGATCGTGGGGCGTCCTGTCTGGGGCCGCACTCGGGTTTGAAAATGCAGGAGCAGCTGTTCAATCAGGCTTTGGCTGCACTCAATAACCCTGCCCTGACCACCGTCGTGCTCGTGGCCCGGCCCGATAAAGGCGCGCTCGCCGAAGCAGCACGCTCCTCCGACGAACTTCGTGATTTGGGCCTGAAAAATCAGCGTCTGGTCGTGAACGCCGTGTTCAAACGCAGCGACTTGAATGACCCGATTGCTGCCGCCATCGAGGCCATTGGCCAACAGGCGCTCGACGAGATGCCCGCTTCGCTGCGCCCGCTGGCCGTCGATTACATTCCACTCAAGGCTGTGGATTCCGTTGGCTTGCCCGCGCTGCGCGGGCTGCTTGACCCGCAGCCTGCCCGATCAACAAGCCCGGCATCCCAAGCGCCATCACACCTCGAATATCACGGGCTCTCGGAACTGGTTGCCGAGCTTGCCAAGGACGAGCGCGGGCTGATCATGGTCATGGGCAAAGGTGGCGTTGGCAAAACCACCATTGCCGCCGCCATCGCGCTAGGCCTGGTCCAGCGCGGCAAATCCGTGCATTTGAGTACGACCGATCCTGCGGCGCATCTGGCGGTGACCCTCAACGCCGATGTGCAGGGACTCAGCGTAGGCCGCATCGACCCCAAGGTCGAAACTCAAAAATACGTGGACAAGATCGTAGCGTCCCGCGCGCCAACCTTGACGGAAGATGAGACAGCGTTGCTCATTGAGGATCTTCGCTCCCCCTGCACCGAAGAGGTTGCCGTTTTCCATGCGTTTTCCCGTGTGGTTTCTCAAGCCAGAACCTCGTTCGTGGTGCTGGACACCGCCCCCACCGGTCACTCGCTGCTGCTGATGGATGCCACTGGCGCCTATCACCGCCAGATGGTTCGGGCGTTCGAAGGCAAGGCCTCGGACCACATCGTTACGCCCTTGATGCGCCTGCAAGATGCGCACTACAGCAAAATCATCCTGGTGACGCTGCCCGAAGCAACGCCCGTGTCTCAGGCCGCAGCGCTGCAGGATGACTTGCGCAGGGCCAACATCGAACCCTTTGCGTGGGTGGTCAATAAGTCGCTACTGGCCACGGACACCCAAGACCCGTTGTTGCGAGCGCGACTGGAGAGCGAGCGCAAACAGATGGCGCGCGTCGCCGACCAAACCCGGCATGCAGTGATCGTTGTGCCCTGGACGGCAGAGCCGCCTGTGGGGGTCGCGGCGCTCACGCGCCTGCTGGATTGAAGCGCCAATATCGGCTCGACGCCTTGCCTCTATTGGAAGCAAGGCCGTGCTAAAAAAACGGCCATCGCGCTTAGCCCCTGGACCATTCGAATGCCGATGCCCGGCGGCAAGCCGAGGTGGCGGGTCGCGGCAAGGATGTCTTTTATGTAGATCACACAGATAGACAGGCAGGGGCAGGTTCGACCTGCCTGTACCGATCACCCTTGGATGAGAGCTGGCTGATCACGTCGAGGGTCACCATCGCCAAGGCGCCATCCAAAGGTCAGATATGGATTTCAGCGGTCTTGAGACCCAAGTCTCGAAGTTCGGCGATCAAATCATCCAGATGCCCGAAAGACTCAACCTCTTCATTGTCATCAACCAAAAAATAACTCCTCCCGGCGTCCTTCTTGAAGAATACGATCCACTCCTTGGGATTGGTCGGGTTTGCGATCAAGTGGGTGTCAAAGGTTACGCCTTCGGCATGTTTGCTTTTCACAGCTTTGCGATTCATGTCTGTCACCACGCTACGCGCTTTCTCAAAATTCTCTATATGCAGTGTATGCCCGCTCAGTTCCGTCCGAGCTTTTACCGGCAACATCTCCAGCCGTTCGAAGCAGTGGCTCCAAGGTATTTAAATTATAACTGCATGTTAATATTATGCACATGCATGTACTGAGGAGCTAGCCGTGATTGCGATAGGTGAGGCATGGAAGGCGGGGTTGTTGGGTCGAAAGCACTGGCTCCGCAACCTGGTGTCTGGCGTGATCGTCGGGATCGTGGCGCTCCCCCTGGCCATGGCGTTTGCCATTGCCTCTGGCGTCAAGCCCGAGCAAGGCATCTACACCGCAATCATTGGCGGCCTGCTGGTTTCGCTCTTTGGGGGGAGCCGCTTACAGATTGCAGGGCCAACAGGTGCGTTCATCGTGATTCTGGCGGGGGTCACGGCCAAGCATGGGGTTGACGGCCTGCAAATCGCTACGATGATGGCGGGCGCCATGCTGTTATTGCTCGGGATCGCCCGGCTGGGTGCAATCATCAAGTTTATCCCCGATCCCGTGATCGTCGGATTCACCGCCGGCATCGGCGTGATCATCTGGGTCGGACAGTGGAAAGACTTTTTCGGCTTACCGGCGATCAGTGGAGAGCACTTCCATGAAAAGCTCTGGCATTTGCTACAGGCGCTCCCGGATCTTCATATGGCCACTACCCTGCTGGCTGCACTCAGTCTTTTGCTGGTCGTCACCGCGTCCAAAATTCCCGGTCTCAAACGGGTGCCTGGCCCGCTGGTCGCAATGACGGTTGCTACGGCGATACAGTCGGCCTTTCATTTCGAGGGAGTCGCCACGATTGGCAGCGCATTTGGTGGCATACCTCAAGGCCTTCCAGCGTTAAGCCTGCCTGAAATCACGCTCTCTCGCGTCATCGATTTGATTGGTCCGGCTTTCACTATCGCCATGCTGGGAGCAATCGAATCGCTTCTGTCTGCAATGGTGGCCGATGGCATGGCGGGCACCAAGCATGATTCCAATCAGGAACTGATCGGTCAGGGGATTGCCAATCTGGTCGCGCCGTTGTTTGGCGGCTTCGCAGCGACCGGAGCCATTGCCCGTACTGCCACCAATATCCGTAACGGCGGCACAAGCCCGCTGGCCGGCATTACGCACGCGGTCACCCTGGTGTTCATTATTCTGTTTCTGGCACCTCTGGCTGCAAACATCCCGATGTGCGCCCTGGCCGCCATTCTTTTCGTGGTCGCGTACAACATGAGCGAGTTGAAACATTTCAAGCGCATGGTTCAGCGAGCGCCACGCGCAGACGTGTCTATTCTGCTCATCACCTTCAGCCTCACAGTGTTCAGTGACTTGGTGATCGCCGTAAATATCGGTGTCATTCTTGCCATGCTGCATTTCATGCGGCGCATGGCTTCATCCGTGGAAGTGCAACAGGTCGTCGAGCACGAGCTTGAAGAAGAGCTGAGAGCCAATGGCCATGCGCACTTGCCCCCAGGGATACTGATTTACACGATTGAAGGGCCACTGTTCTTTGCTGCGGCCGAGACCTTCGAGCGAGTGCTGGCACAGACCCATACAGACCCACGCCTGTTGATTATCCGTCTGAAACGCGTGCCGTTTATGGATATCACGGGCTTGCAAGTGCTGGAGGAAGTCATTCAGCAGCTGCACAAGCGCAATATCGTGGTAAAGCTCTGCGAGGCGAATACGAAGGTGCTCGGCAAGCTCGACAGGGTGGGCATCCTGCAAGAAATTGGCCCGGAGCATTACCACGCCGACTTCAATACCGCGCTGGCCAAAGCGGTCAGTCACGTAGAGGGTACGTCGACCCTCTAGAGGCTAACGGCCAGTGTTGGTCATGACTTGGTACTGACGGCATGCTTGCCCTTGGTCGTATAGCTGGCGCCGTGAGTGGCCAGATAGTCACGAATCAATTGCCGGACAACCTGCGAAGACGTCAGGTCTTGTGCCGCACAGAGTTCCTCGAACGCTTTTTTCTTGACGGGATCAATGAGCACAGTGAGGCGCGCAGTCTTGCTTTCCATGGGGTATTCAATCGCTCGAGTCGCTGGATGTTAATCAAATTGTAATTGCGTTGTTCTGTGCTGTCACTGTACTGGCAGGCTGTTGGCTGGCACCTCGACGTTACTCACAGGAAAAGGCCGGGTTGTCAGGGCCGTTTGCTGCCCGTCGCGAGAGGCAGAAAACACCCCTTGGCTGACGGTCCGCCAGAAGCGAAGCAGACGGTCATGAGAATCGGCCTGTGTCCCACCTGAATAAGGCCTTGATGGCAGCGATCGAAGTGAGGTCGCGATTGACCATCCAGCCCCTTGTTCTCTTGTCTACCCGAATGTGCGCCAGTGCCCCGAGGCGTGGCGCATGATTCGAGCAGTCCCGCCCGGGCCGATACGCTGAGTGATGGGTTGATCCGGTTAGTGGGTGAACCTGGGTCTCATCGAACCCTTTGCGTGGGTGGTCAATAAACATCGATAAAACGCTGGCAAAGCTTGCTGAAACGTTTCATCAAGTCTATAAAAATGGCACAACTCCAAGAAAGGCTGCTGCCATGACCCCGCTCAAACTCTTTGTTGCCCTCAGCGCAATGTCCGCTGCCTCCCACGCCATGGCGTGGGATTACGTTCTGCTCGACACCGACAAAGCCGCCCAGAACTGGCAGATATCCAGCCAGCAACTCGGTGTAAAAACCGACAAACCCTTCAGTGTCACCCTGCGCACCTTGCACGGCGGTCGGCAGGAGGGCGTCAGCATCGTCGACATCGATAACGGCACGATGAAACTTTCGGTAGTGCCGACTCGCGGAATGAACGTCTTGCAGGCCTCGGTTGGCAATGTGCGCATGGGCTGGGATTCGCCGGTCAAGGAAGTGGTCAATCCGTCCTTTATGGAACTCAATGGCCGCGGTGGTCTGGGCTGGCTGGAAGGTTTCAATGAACTGGTCACCCGCTGCGGATACGAATGGGTCGGCCACCCCGGCGTCGACAATGGCGAACTGCTGACCCTGCACGGTCGGGCCGCTAACATTCCTGCGAACAAAGTCACCCTGCACATCGATGAAAAACCACCGTACGCCATCACCCTGCGTGGCGAACTGAAAGAGCAGGCGTTCAAGAAGGTAGACTTCTCCGTCGCGACCGAACTGGTCACCGAACCCGGCAGCGTAGTGTTCGCCCTCAACGACACCCTGACCAACAACGGTGACTACCCGAAGGAATACCAGGCGTTGTATCACAGCAACTTCAGCACCCCGTTCCTGGAGCAGGGCGCTCGTTTCGCAGCACCGGTGAAACAGGTGTCGCCATTCAACGACAAGGCCAAGGGCGATCTGCCAGACTGGCAAACCTACCGCGCACCGACCAAGGACTACGACGAAACGGTTTACAACGTGGTGCCGTATGCCGATGCCAAGGGCGATACGTTGACCGTGTTGCATAACAAGGCCGGCAACCTGGGTGTTTCGGTCGGTTTCAACACTCAGACACTGCCCGTGTTTTCTCTGTGGAAAAACACCGATACCCAAGGCCAGGGCTATGTCACGGGGCTGGAGCCGGGGACAAGTTTTTCCTACAACCGCCGTTATCAGCGGCCACTGAACCTGGTCCCGACAATTGAGCCGAAGGAACACAAGCAGTTCCGCATCAGCTACAGCTTGTTGGCGGACAAGGCGGCGGTGGATAAGGCCTTGAAGCAGGTGAGCGAGATTCAGGGTGGGCGGGAGACAGAGGTGCGGCAGACGCCGTTGGTTGATCTGACCAAGGGGTGACACCGGCTGGATCATTGAAAAATGGGGGACAGATTTATTATCTGGAAAATAAATCTGTCCCCTTTTTGTTATAGCGATGGACAGCCCCTCGGTTACCTCAGTTTGAACGCTGGTTTATCGCCGGATTGGCGCACTTCTATATAGCTTCATGTAGTCCATCGAATTCTGAGCGTGCCGGGCTTAACATGGACGTCGGCTCAACAGGAACGCTGCAATGGATCTGAAGTTCAGTCACATAGATGTACTGGTCAATAATCTCGAAGAAGCCTGTGCTTACTACGCACAGATACTTAATGCCAGGATCTCCAAAACCCTCGTTTGGGAACGAGGTGGTCTGCACGTGCGCTACGCGATTGCGCTGATCGGTCAAGAGCGTTTCATGTTGGTACAGCCATTGGCGGGGAACCTGAGGGAGCTATTGGACTCCTCGGGAGAAGGGATGATTTATCGCCACTGCTATTCGACGCCAGACATCGAGAAGGCCTACGACGAACTGATGGTCGCCGGTGTTCAGCCAGAAGACGAAAACGGAAAGCCATTGGCCCGCGCGAACCTGCAATCCCCGTCCGGGACACGCATTATCTGGTTGCCCAAGCGCTTCGGGCACTTCTCTATCGAAATCCTGGAAGACAAGGCCTTAGAGGCATTTGTAGAAGCTGCATTTTCCTGAGTGAGCAGTCGCCATTCAATCCGAGCAATCTTGTCATTTGCCAGGGCTTAGGGCAGGGTCGATACCACTGATATCTCTGCCAAAGGAGTCATCCATGTCAAAGCTCTATCCCAGTATCGATCCCGAGGGGCTGGTCGAGTACTCAGTGGTCTATACCGACCGCTCGCTCAACCACATGTCGCAGTCATTTCAAGGCGTGATGAAGAACATCTCCAGGACCCTGAAACAGGTCTACAACGCCCAGGCTGTTGCGGTGGTCCCGGGCAGCGGCACATTCGGCATGGAAGCGGTGGCGCGACAGTTTGCCACCGGCCAGCAATGCCTGGTGATACGCAACGGCTGGTTCAGTTATCGCTGGAGCCAGATCCTTGAGATGGGCAATATCCCGGCGGCCACTACGGTGCTGAAAGCGCGACCAGTCGACACGGGGCGCCAGGCCGCCTACGCCCCTCCCCCTCTGGACGAAGTGCTGGAAGCCATTGCGGCTTCGAGGCCGCAGATTGTCTTCGCCCCCCACGTTGAAACCTCATCAGGGATCATCCTGCCCGACGACTACCTGCGGGCCGTCGGCGACGCCGTGCATGCGGTGGGTGGCCTGTTCGTGCTGGACTGCATCGCCTCAGGCACGCTTTGGGTTGACATGCACAAATGCGCAGTCGACCTGCTGATCAGCGCACCGCAGAAAGGCTGGAGCGCCTCCCCTTGCTGCGCCCTGGTGATGTTCAGTTCCCTGGCCCTTGAGCGCATCGAGCAGACGCAGAGCAGCAGCTTCGCCTGCGACCTGAAAAAGTGGCTTCAGATCATGCAGGCCTACGAACAGGGCGGGCATGCCTACCATGCGACCATGCCCAGCGATTCTCTCGCGCGATTCAACGAAGTGATGAAAGAGACGCAAGCCTACGGTTTCGACAAGATCCGTGGCGATCAACAGGTTCTGGGCGATCGGGTGCGCGCAATGTCGACCGGCAAAGGCTTCAAAAGCGTGGCCGCAGCCGGCTTTCAGGCCCCTGGCGTAGTGGTGAGCTACACCGATGATGCCGACATCAAGAGCGGTAAGAAATTTGCCAACCACGGCCTGCAGATCGCCGCCGGAGTGCCGTTGCAATGCGACGAACCGGCCGACTTCCAGACCTTCCGCATCGGACTGTTCGGACTCGAAAAGCTGCACAATATTGAACGCACGGTCAGCACTCTCGAGCAGGCACTGGACGAGGTGATGGTTAACTAAGCCCTCATCTTGCCCGCAGCACATACCGAACGTGTGAACGCCAGGAAGGCATCCTGCCCTGGGCACTGCGGGCTCTGGGCGCTGATCTTCAACGAATATGACGCGGGTCGCCTGCATGGTCTGCGGCGTCACAAACGCCGCACGAGCCAACTCGACATTGGAGATTTGCGGGTTACCGGCGACGGCAAGTAAAACGGCGTTCTGCGGCGCTTCCAATGGCTACGCGATCACCTTTCATACGGCGCGGACCTGACCGCCCTTCGCCTTCAGCGGGTAATCCTGCTATGCGGGTCTGTTGTGAAGTACGAGAAGGAACATTCGCAACAGACCGCTTTTTGGCCGACGCCAGCCTTTCGTGACCGGCAGAGGTCGGCCATGAGCGGTCAGCCGCTCAAAACACTTAAAAACCACTGATTGCTAAAGTAATCAGGATCCGAAAATAGCTCACTCGGTCGAAGGGACGGATGCTCCTTTGCCCAAGCGAATTAGTTCATTGGAGAAACACAGGCCGACGATGATCAGTGCCGCTCCCGCGTACAGGCTTTCGCGCGGCACTTCATTGAGCGCCACAAACGCCAGCAGCGCGGCGAACAGTGGCTCGGTCAGCTCCAGCGCTTGCACTTGGGATGGCTTGAGATACTCGATGGCCTTGGTGGTGCAGAAGAAGCCCAGGATTGTCGGCAGCGTGGCCAGCGCCAGCAGCGCGGCGATCGCCAGCGGCGACAGCTCGCCCATCGCGAAACCATCGGCCGCAGCCGGCATCAGCAGGTACAGGCTGCCAAAGAACAACAATTGTCGGGTGAAGTGCAGCCCCCCCCGACACACCCATACGCTTCATGGCAACCGAAAAAGCCCCATAGCCGCAGCCGGCCATGGAGGCAAGCGCAGCACCTTGCAGGGTAAAGCCCTGCTGCAGGTCGCCGCCGAAAATTACCGAGATCCCGGCAATAGCCAGTGCGGCGCCAACGGTAGCGTTGGCGGTGATGGCATCCTTGAGGAAAATGCGCCCCAGAATGATTGAGGAAATTGAGGCACTGGCCATCAGCACCACCACCACGCCTGCCGCAGCGTAGTGTCGATAGGCGGACGTTTCGAAATGGAACAGCACAAAGATGCCAAGGAATGCGCAGATAGCCGCCTGAGTCCATTTGGTCGACGCCGCCGGGCGCTTGAGGAAAAACAGTAAGATCGAGAGAAGCACGCAACCCAGTACGGTCTTGATGACCGCGACACTGCTAGCGGTGAAACCATCGCTCATGAGTACTTTGCTGAGTACACCGATCGTTGCGTTCAGTGCCGCAGCGGAGAGTGCAAATATGACGCCTTTGCTGAAAGTAGATTGCATTGATGACGATCCCTGTCGCTGAATTGTCGTTCGATAGAATGCCGCCCTGCATCGACGGCGCAAAGTTTGAGGATATGAAGCCCCCACCAACCCGGGTATCGATTGTGGCATAAGCACTGGATCGCCCAGTAGGATGCTATTCGCCTTCTTGTCGCCGCCAAGGGAGAAGTCAGAGTGCCTGGCCCCTGGCTATGCAATGCGAGTTGACGAACATTGCAGTGTGCTGCAAAGACTGACGTATATCCGGTTTGGCTATTCCATGCCTGTTGGCAAATTGCTCGACCGCCGCTGTATCAAAACGAGTGGTCTGGATAAAGTCCAAGGCTTCGGGTTTTGAATTCAAAAACCGCGCAACGGGAGGAATACTCAGTAGCAACTTCAGCAATCGGAGTGAAATGTAATGCTTGGGAGACTTTAAGCCCAAAGGTTGCGCCACCTGTACCAGGAGCTCTCGCAAGTTGGGCGTTTGGTCATCAAGCGCCAGCAGTTCCTGGCCCACCATGGCAGGATCAAAAGCACAAACCGCCATCAGTTCAACCAGGTGATCCACGGTGACCAGTGGCAGCCAGTGCTCGGCGGTACCGGGCACGGCAGTCAGCTTTCCCTGTACAAGGTTGCGTATCAGCTCCACCAGCGGCTGACCGTCAAGGATATGCCCCGTGCGGCTGTGACCACACACCGTCGCAGGGTGGACAACGGTGATCTCCCCGCCCTTGGTGGCCATGACCTCCAGGGTCGCAAAATGCGCCTCCAGCTTGCTCCCCTCGTAACCACCGACGAGCCGGTAGACGGCAGGCCAATTCGTCAGCTCCGGATAACAAGGATCAATCCCGATGCGTTGCAAATGTTCATGATTTTTCAGCATGTAGCCGCCGATCATCACTAACCGGCTTTTTTGCTCAGCCGCCAACAGCGCCACGCGCTTCGCCCCCTCTACATTCACCGCACGAGAATGCTCCACTGAAAGCCCCCAGGCGAAGTGGGCGCCCAGGTGGAATACAACGCTGGCGTGCCTTAGCACCTCTCGGTCAGCGAGACTCAGCCCGAGGTTGTCCCGTTCCAGATCGCCAGCGACGGCAAATACCCGGGTTGCATTCCCTCCCAAATTGTCGACTTGCTCGCGCAGTGCAGCCAGTCGCTCTGGGCGACGCATCAACACCCGAATGGTGTGACCTTTTGCACTCAGGTACGCCACCAAATGTTGACCGATGAAGCCGGTACCCCCTGTGACAAAGCACTCCACGCTCATTTCCTGCTCCTGGTTAAGGTGAGAAATCAAGCGTAAACTATCGACCCAACTCTATAGTCAAGTGGTGTTTTCATGAAAATCGGCGAACTCGAGGCCCGCAGCGGTGCCAGCCGCCATACGCTGCGTTACTACGAGCAAATCGGCCTGATCTCAGCGCTGCGGGGAACTAACAACTATCGCGTTTACACAGCGCAAACCCTGCAGGACCTGGTCTTTATCCAGCGCGCGCAAAGCATGGGGTTTTCCCTGGGGGAAATAGGCGAGATTCTAGATGCGCAGCGCAACAAGCTGATCGATTGTGCTGACGGTGCCAAGTTAATTGAAAAGAAGATGGCAGAAATCAAGCAGAAAATCGCCGACTTACAAAGCATTTATCGGTATCTGGATGAAGAGCGTGCAAACCTCGAAGCCAGTGCTGCCAAGCAACTTGAGCTTCAGCAGCTGAACAATTTGTCCAACTGAACCACACTGCTACACCGCTTCCACTTCATCGACCGGTAACGACGCAAACATTTCAGCGCGGCACACCTCAAGGATCTCATCCGCCAGCGCGGAATCATCCGGGCAGGCACGCGACAAAATAATTGCGCCAACAGCACGAGACAGCAGGTCGATCATTTTCTTTCTCCCCTCACCCGCCGGGGCATCCGGCCTCGTTGGATATTTGTCCCCCAGTGTTTGCAGGGTGTGCTCGATCCATTCGGCAAATGTCGCTTTCAAATCATCCGATTGACGCGCCGCATCGCCACACAACGCGGCCATGGTGCAACCGCTGCCGCGTCCGTCCCGATGTTCCCTCGTCACATAGGCGTCGATGAAGCCCGGAACATCGAGCGACTCAGCACTTTCCAGCGATTTTGAAAGGCTGCTGGCCGAGGCTTCGGCCATCAGGTCGGCCTTCGAACCAAAGTGCTTGTAGAAACCTCCGTGGGTGAAACCGGCTGCCGCCATGAGATCCGATACACCGACGCCGTCGAAGCCGCGTTCACGGAACAGTTCAGAGGCCGTCTCAACGATGTGCGCCCGATTGGCTTGCGCCTGGGCTTTGCTCACTCTCACGTGCAATACCTCGTGTCCACTGGGAAATCATGCGCCCGATGATACATAGATGCCGATCATAATCAAAATGGTTGACAGCTTAGATTGCGATCATCATCCTAATTGCATGCATAACCAGTCTCCATCAACGGGCACGGAAGAAATACCCAATGACCGACCAGAATCTGTTCACCCCTTACACGCTGGGAGCCCTCACGCTGTCCA
>OBKH01000176.1_pt1 | contig 11512 bp, 11 predicted proteins | sample 1496241 | NCBI WGS metagenome assembly OBKH01 (sample SAMN03273953, study PRJEB22546) | soil metagenome | isolation source: rice field elevated CO2 plus elevated temperature | place: India: CRRI Experimental farm Cuttack,Odisha-753006 | collected 2013-12-17 | reverse complement strand
AGGGTCGATTGCACTTCCATCTGACCCTTATGGTTGTTGGTGATGATGAAGTACGAGACGGACAAGCCGAGACCGGTGCCCTGACCAATTTCCTTGGTGGTGAAGAAGGGTTCGAACGTACGTTTGCGCACGCTTTCGCTCATGCCGACGCCGTTGTCTTCGACCTGGATTTCGGCCCAGGGCGGATTCAGCCTGGTACGCAGAATGATCCGTCCCGGTTCGCTGTCGTCTTCGCGCTGGTGAATGGCTTGGGCGGCGTTTTTCAGCAGGTTGAGCAGCACCTGCTCCAGCTCGTTGGCCGTGCCGGGCACCGGGCCCAGCGCCGGGTCGAACTGGCGAATGATTGCCTGGCCCTTGAAATCGAAACCGATCGCCAGGTCGAAGTCGTTACCGGCGATTTCCACGGCTTGATCGATCAGCGCCGGTAGATCGCAAGGGGCCATTTGTCGGGTACTGCGGCGACTGAAACTGAGCATGTGGGTCACGATTTTTGCCGCTCGGGCGCCGGCTTGCTGAATGCCGTCGAGCAACTGCGGCACTTCGCGGGCTTGCAGGTAGTCATTGACCGTCGACAGTTCGACGCCGACCTGTTCGGCCTGCTCAAGGTTCTTCGGCAAATCGGGGGACAGGCGTCGACGAATGTTCTGCACGTTATGCAGGATCGCGCCCAAAGGGTTGTTGATCTCGTGGGCCATGCCGGCGGCAAGGCCACCGACAGACAGCATTTTCTCCGACTGCACCATCATTTCTTCCAGGGACAGGCGCTGGGTGATGTCGTCGATCCGGATCACCACCCCACGCCCGGCGCCGCCCATCAGTGGGTAGAAGGTCAGGGCGTAGTGCTTGGGTTCATCGTCCTTGACCCAGGTCACGCGTTCGATCTTGGCCACAGTGTGTTGTTCGACGGTTTGCTTGAGTTGTGGGAGAAACGGCTTGAGCGGTTCGAAAGCGAGAAAAATTGGCTGGTTCAAGGCTTCATCGAGGCGCGTGCCGGAGAGGGCGCTGGCTTCCTGGTTCCACTGCGTGACGTAGAGCTGCTCGTCGAGGGCGATCAGGGCCGACGGCATGGAGTCGATGATGCTGTTGAGATAATTCTGAAAGCCGGTGAGTTTCTTCTCGATCTTGCTGCGTACCTGGACTTCGAGCTCCAGTTTGCGGTTGGTGTGCCGGGTTTCTTCAGCCAGCCCCTGAGCCTGGTCATAAGCGGCCTGAGAATCATCCCGCGCCCGCTTGAGTTGCTGCTCCCGGGCCTCGATGCGCGAAAGCATGGTGTTGAACGCTTCAGCGAGACTGCCGATTTCATCGTGATTTCCACGCGAGGCGCGCAAGGCGTAGTTCTCTTCCCGCGTCACTTGCCGGGAGAGTTCTTCGAGTTCGTGGATCGGCCGGGTAATCAGGCGTTTGATTTGCCGGGCGATCACCATCCACAGCAGCACGCTGAAGATCAGAATCCCGAGACTGGCGGTCAGGGTGCCGGTATAGAACGCCATCGGCAGTTCGCTGCTGGCCACCAGCAGCAAGTGGCCGGGGTCAGTCCCGGGACGGGGCAGGGTGATCACTTGATTGCTGCGAAACTCGGTGGCTTGCCAGGCTTCGATGTGCCGGTAACGCTCGGGCAGGTTCAGGTGGTCGCCATGCTGTAGCTGTGCCAGACGTACACCCTTGCCGTCATAGAGAGCGGCTGCCCGCAGCGGGGAATAGCTGTTGAGTTCATTGAGCAGGCGCTCGGCGTTTTGTGGCGATTGCAAGGCATCGGCCACCAGGCTCGGGTTGGACACCAGTCGACCAATGGTCTGCAGGGCCTGCGGGGCCATGCTTTCCTGGGAAATGTAATACGCGGCGCTGATAAAGGTCAGGTTGGCGACCAGCAGGACGGTGGTTAACAGCACCAACAGGGCGGCCAGTAGTTTCTGGCCGACAGGAAGGTTTTCAAGGCGCTGGCGCAATGGCATCAGGTTTATCGCTGCAAAGGAACAAGTGGCCAGCGTAGCCGCTGCTCAGTCGCTGGGCAATCCAAGGCTTTTCAGATGGGTAACCAGGCGCTGTTGCAGTTGATTGAGGTGCGGCAGGTTGAGCTTGTGCCTGTCCGACGCCTTGCAGGCGTAACCCAGCAAGTAACCGATTTCGGTGCGACGTCGATTGTTCACGTCCTGATGCATCGAAGAGTAGTTGGCAGCGGTGGCATGGATCACCCGTTCCACCTCTTGCTGCAGGTTCTCGGCCGCCGCCGGCTGGCCACAGCGCTCAAGCAATTCGGTCAGTTCGCCGCAAAGGGTAGCGACTTCACAGTGATGCTCCAGCAGACCGCCATTTCGGCAATCGTGCAGCACCGTCAGCGGATTGATCGCGCAGTTGAGCGCCAGTTTGCGCCACAGTCTGGTCAGAATATCGGTGCTCCACTCATGGGGAATACCGGCGGCGCTCAAGTCCTCGAGCCAGATCGGCGCGACTGGATGGCCAACATCGCCAAGCCAGGTGAATCCATGACCGGCGAACACCACACGCCAGTCGCCGTCGCGGAAGGCGCCTTCGGTGCTTGATGCATAAATGCAGCGTGCCTGTGGTACCTGCGCTGCGACGGCGTCCTGACTGCCCAGGCCGTTCTGCAGGAGAATCAGCTCTGCACCGGGAGCCAGGCGTGATGCGACTTGCGCCACGGCTTTTTCAGCGTCGTAGGCTTTGCAGGCGATCAACAGGCGATTGATCGGCTCGATACTGTCAGGAGTTTCGGCGGGCACCGGGTAGTGCCGCGCCTCTCCGTGTTCGACCAGTGTCAGCCCGCCTGCCGTTTCGTAAGCCTGCAAGCGCGCGGTATCCCGCAAGATCAGCCGCACCGGCACTGCGGCCCGAGCCAGGCGCGTCGCCCACAACGTGCCAAGGCTTCCGGCCCCCAGGACATGCCAGGTTGTGGACATCAGCTTTTTGCTCTGTTTAAGGCGCGCATGGAAGGCTCACAGTGAATGATGGGAAAGACCCGTTATAATCAGCGCGGATTTTTACCGCAAGCCAGGTGTGCTTCATCGGCGCGCCCATTTATTGGAGAAATTACATGCCGTCGTTCGACGTGGTATCCGAACTGGACAAACACGAAGTCACCAACGCGGTCGAAAACGCCGTCAAGGAACTCGATCGTCGTTATGACCTGAAAGGCAAAGGCAGCTTCGAGTTCAAGGAAAAGGACCTGACCGTCAACCTGACCGCCGAAGCGGATTTCCAGCTGGAAGCGATGATTGAGATCCTCAAGCTGTCGCTGGTCAAGCGCAAGATCGACGTGCAATGCCTTGAAGTCAAGGATGCCTTTGCATCGGGCAAGTTGATGAAGCAGGAAGCCGTCCTCAAGGAAGGTATCGACAAAGAGCTGGCGAAGAAAATCGTCGCTCACGTCAAAGACGCCAAGCTCAAGGTCCAGGCCGCCATTCAGGGCGAGCAAGTGCGCATCACCGGCAAGAAGCGTGATGACCTGCAGGAGGCCATTGCAGTGCTGCGGGCCAAGGAATTCGGCATGCCGCTGCAGTTCAACAACTTCCGCGACTGACGTAGCAAGCGGGAACCTCTCGGCGTTTTCGGCGTCCGAGGCCCAAGCAACGGTAGAAACGATTGCCCCTGAGGGGACGGTCATTTCTACCGTTTATTTTTCGTGTGCCGGATGGCCGGAAATCAGGAGAAAATAGATGGATTTGAATGCTGAAGTAGACAACCTGGTCAAGGTATCCCAGGCCTGGATCCCGATGATCATGGAATACGGCAGTCGTGTGCTGCTGGCAGTGATCACCCTGGCCATTGGCTGGTGGCTGATCAACAAGGTCACGCAAAAGCTCGGCGGTCTTTTGGCCCTGCGCAATGCGGATCTGGCCCTGCAAGGGTTCATCAGTAGCCTGGCGAATATCATTCTCAAGATACTGCTGATCGTCAGCGTGGCGTCGATGATCGGTGTGGAAACCACTTCGTTCGTGGCTGCGATCGGTGCGGCGGGTCTGGCCATTGGTCTGGCGCTGCAGGGCAGTCTGGCGAACTTTGCCGGTGGTGTGCTGATTTTGCTGTTCCGGCCTTTCCGAATCGGTGACTGGATTGAAGCTCAAGGTGTCGCCGGTACTGTCGACAGCATCCAGATCTTCCACACCGTGTTACGAACAGGTGACAACAAGACGATTATCGTGCCAAACGGCAATCTGTCGAACGGCATCATCACCAACACCAATCGCCAGCCGACCCGCAAAGTAGTGTTCGACGTTGGCGTGGATTACGAAGCAGACTTGCAAAAGGCCCGTCAAGTCTTGCTGGACCTGGCCAAGGATCCGCGTGTTTTGACGGACCCCGCGCCTCAGGCGGTCATTTCGACCTTGGGTGACAGTTCGATCACTGTTTCCCTACGAGTGTGGGTCAAAACGGCAGATTATTGGGACGTAATGTTCATGTTTAATGAACAGTCCCGTGATCGATTGAAAAAGGCTGGCATCGATATTCCATTTCCACAACGGGTTGTTCGTGTGGTTCAGGAAGCGGCAGTGCAGTAAGCCATACCAACTTAGTTGGTTATTTGCTCCGTTAGTGGCACTGGGCCCAAGAGGATAATTGCCTCTTGGGCTTTTTTGTGAGTTTTGATCAGTTCATTGAAAAAAAGACTGATGTTATGAAATGAAGTTGTTTGCTGGTTTTTCATGAATATGGCAGGCATAAAAAAGCCGCCCACCTGAAGAGGTGGGCGGCTTTTTACAGTACTTGCTGTGTTACACCCGGATTAGAGGATGTTCAGCGGGTACTCTACGATCAGACGAGTGTCGTACAGGTCAGGCGAGTAGCCGCTGTACGCTGCGTTCGAACGATAGTTGGCGTAACGTACGCGGAACGACAGATCTTTAGCCGGACCTTCCTGGACTACGTATTTGGACTCCAGGTTCCATTCGTATTCCTTACCTTCACCAGCATTGGCAACGTTAATGTTGTCACCCTTCACGTAACGGGTCATGAAGCTCAGACCAGGTACGCCGTAGGTAGCCATGTTCAGGTCGTAGCGAGCCTGCCAGGACTTCTCTTCACGACCCACGAAGTCGGAGATCTGGATGGAGTTGGATACGAAGATGGTGCTGTTACCGTCAACGCCGTAGTAGTAAGCGTTGTCACCGCTGGATTGCTGGTAAGCGACGGTGAACTTGTGAGCGCCGAGGCTATAGGCAGCAGCCAGGGACCACAGGTTGTTGTCCACACCCAGGGTGCCGTCACCGATAGCGTCAACCAGGTCACCACGGCTTTCGCCTTTGGTTTTGTAACCGTTGAGGTCGAAGTTCAGGGACTGGTTGTCAGCGATTGGCAGGGTGTAGTTCAGGTTGATGTAGTACTTTTTGAAGTAGTCATCAGCATCCGACGCAGCCAGGGCACCGGTGAAATTATCAGTGAAAGCGTAGCTTGCACCGAAGATATTGATGTTGGTCAGGCCTTTGCCGCCGTTGCCATTTTCATCTGGCAGACCGCCGATGCTGTCACGACCCATGCCGGTTTGTTTGCTCAGGGAAGTGAAACGACCAGCGTTCAGTTCCAGGCCCTTGATTTCTTTGGAAGTGATCAGGGTACCGGTAGCAACTTCTGGCAGCAGACGGCTGTCATCGGTAGCAAACACTGGGCTGGCAACGAACTGCTGACCGTATTTCAGTACGGTATCGGAGAGGCGGAATTTAACTGCGCCACCGAGTTTGCCTTGGGATTTTTCCGGGTTGCCATCGCTGTCGTTGGCGAACAGACCGTTACCGCGGCGACCCGAGCCACCGTCAAGTTTAGCCGAGCCCATTGCCATGGCATCAAGGCCGAAACCTACAGTACCTTGAGTGAAGCCCGACTCGTAGTTGAGCAGTTGGCTAACACCGGTATCCTGACGGTAGCCGGAGGTACCGGAGGACGGGTTGCTAACACCGTTTTTGTAATCGCGGTTCATGTATTCCATACGGGTTTTCAGTTTCAGGCTTTGATCGCCGAAGAAACCCTTGGAATCGTCCTGGGAGGACGCTACTGCGAACTGCGAGGTACCAGCTGCAACAGCCAGTGCGATCATGCTCCACTTCATCACGCGCATCGTGATTTGCTCCTTTGGTTTTTAGAAGAGTACTGCCGTCCCACCTGTTTTATTATCTGGGCGGCTCTTTCTTTTTGTGTCGGCGCAAACTTATATCACGCCGACAATGTTGGCGATACTTGCGCATCTAACCTTTCAGCTTCTTTACGACCCTGTCGCAAACGGCTTGCTAGATGTCGCAAATTTACAGCCCCGATGCAACAGGACGGACAACTTTAATGCTGTTTCTGGGCTTGAGCATCGGTAAAAAGAGTCCCTGGTGAAACGTTTGAATCTCCATCGGGCTACCTGCCACTGTTTTTTTTTGGTCTCAAGGTTCCCGCTTCCAGCGGTGTCCTCATAGACGATGTGGGTGCTAATGCAACAAATGTGCACAAACCAGCTTTTTGCTGATCTTTTTTTCTGAATGCCTGCCTGGTGCGCCAAAACCTCATAAAACCGGGGGGTTCATGCTTCCGTTATTCGTGCTTGACGCCATGGTTTGCATCGTGTTGATCGCGATGTACGGCGGCGTGACAACCAAAAACGTTACCGGTTCACCCCGTCAGTGGGTAAATGGCGGATGTCGAAGCATTCAGCGTAGACGCATTGTGCGGTTTTGGTGCAAATAATTTTATGCGCTGTACTGAATTCGTACAGTTACGCGTTTGTCACGCCCTGAACGGATAGGTATTTGCTGGTCATTTCGCTATTCGTTTTGCTGGCATCGGGTCAGTAATGGTGCGTTTCGCCATGAAATGTCTCATCTCGGGGCGCGCGTCGGCCCTTTGCAGGCTCTCGGGCGGGCTTCGACAATGGTTGCTCGTGAAGCCGGCGACATTCGCAGGTATGCTGCCGACCAGTCGCTTGGTGCGCGATCTTTCGGGGTGGGCGCTAAGCTGAAAATTGATGACCAGGCGGGAGTGCACTCAGTGTTCGCTTTAGATCCACGACTTCAACAAGACACGTTGCCGATTGGCGATTTCCCGCTATGTCGGTTGCTGTTGTCCAATGATTCGAATTATCCCTGGTTCATCCTGGTCCCTCGCCGCGACGATATCAGTGAGATATTTCAGTTGGATGTCGCCGATCAGTTGCGGCTCTGGCAAGAAACCACTGCGCTGGCCGAGGTGCTCAAGGACTCGTTCGGCGCCGACAAGTTGAATGTCGCGGCCTTGGGCAACGTTGTCAGCCAGTTACACATGCATGTGATCGTGCGCAAGCGTGAGGACGCCGCCTGGCCGGCTCCGGTCTGGGGCAAGCACCCGGCCAAACCCTACAGTGCCGAGCAGGTCGAGGTGATTCGAGATCGGCTGCGTCTGGTGCTGACCAGTAATTTTTCGTTCGTGGAGGGCTGAATCATGAGCCTGGAAGATCGCATTACCGATCTGGAGAGCCAGTTGGCGTTTCAGGATGACACCATTCAGGCATTGAATGATGTGGTGGCGGCACAGCAGCGTGCGGTTGAGCGCCTGCAACTGCAAATGGCCGCATTGCTCAAGCGCCAGGAAGAAATGGCCGGCCAGTTCGAGTCGTTCGAGGAAGAGGCGCCACCGCCACATTATTAAGGCCCAGGCGCCGGCAATAACAAACCGCGAACAGCCTGGCTGTTCGCGGTTTTTTTATGCCTTGAATCAGCGTCGCGGCAGAGCGGCGATCACATCTTCGGCTTGCAGGCCCTTGTCACGGTTCATGACGGAGAACTCCACGCGCTGGCCTTCGACCAGGACGCGGTGGCCTTCACCGCGAATGGCCCGGAAGTGCACGAAAATATCGTCACCGGAGTCGCGGGAAATAAAGCCGAAGCCTTTCGACGTGTTGAACCACTTGACGGTGCCGGTATCGCGGTTGCTCATGTCATAGCCAGGCGAAGTGGTGGCCGGTGACGATTTGTAAAAACTGACCGCCAGGTGCAAAACAACGGCAATCAGGGCAGCGACCAGGCTGAACAGAACGGCAGGTTGACCGGCGATCACCGGCATCGGTGCGATCAGCGTCAGTGTTTGCAGGACAACAGCCAGAACCAGCAGGGCGCTGACCAGGTTCTGCAATTGATGGCGCGGGCCTTTGTTCCAGTAAGGGATAACAGGAGCGAGAGTAAGGTTTAGCAGGCCGAAAAAGGCCAGGTACAGTGCGTCGGGTTGTTGCAGGTAAGGTACGGCTTCGGATCGCAGGCTAGGGATGAAGGACAGCAGCAGAGCCGCTGCGCCCATTAGCAGGTGGACGATTTTCAACATTTTGATTAACTCACGTTAAGACGGATCACAAGGAAGAGCTGATCGAGCACGGTTCGCTTCAGAACAATAAGAGGCGTTGGGCACGTACCCGTTGTCAGCCTATGCGCGGCGCCCGGAAAATATAGGGGTCAGCGACACACCGCCTATTTAACAGCAAAGCCAGTAGCTACTCAAATCAGGGAGTCCAGCGGTGCATGGGCGGCGATTTTTCGTGGGATGAAAAGGGGGGGCAGGGCTGCGGCGGGGGGGAGGGCTTGCTAGAGTGATCCTGCACCTGTCGGATGAATTTCGTCACCTCTAGGGGAAAAACATGGCAATCGATATCGGAATCAGTGAAGAGGACCGCAAGTCCATCGTCGATGGATTGTCGAGGCTGCTGTCGGACACTTACGTACTTTATTTGAAAACCCATAACTTCCATTGGAACGTCACCGGTCCCATGTTTCGGACCCTGCATTTGATGTTCGAGGAGCAATACAACGAGCTGGCACTGGCGGTCGACTTGATTGCCGAGCGAATTCGCGCACTCGGATTTCCGGCGCCTGGTGCCTATTCAGTCTATGCGCGCCTGTCTTCCATTAAGGAAGAAGAAGGTGTTCCAGCCGCCGAGGACATGATCAGGCAATTGGTCGAAGGCCAGGAGGCAGTCACACGTACGGCTCGAGGCATCTTTCCATTGCTGGAAAAAGTCAGTGACGAGCCCACGGCTGACCTGCTGACCCAGCGTATGCAGGTTCATGAGAAGACCGCCTGGATGCTGCGCTCACTGCTGGCTGAGTAACTCATTCTGTGCGCGGACGACACCCGGCGGGTGTCGTCCGCGCGCTGTCTTGTCTTTTTTCGGCAATACGCCCTGATGCTGGAATGACCCTTGTACTTGGGGGCGTAGGAAAAACCACGGAGTAGGACGCTCTCCATGATCTGCCTTCAGTTGTTGGCTTATCCTACGTGGATGGTCATAAAGTCATCTGGATATAACTTTGCCCTCGCGGTTTTATAAGCACACAAATTGCGCTTATGAAAGCCCGGAATGGCAAAGGAGTGTCAACGGTATGGATTATGAGGACAGGCGAAACGAGCAGAGGAGCGGTCCGCTCACAGGCAAAAGGATTGATCCGTTTGTCAGCGAATTCGATATGGGGCTGGCCCGGCCCTTGTCCCGGTCGGTGCGGCTCAATGGCTTCGCCACCTGTTTGCGGCTTGAGCAGGTTTACTGGGATATCCTGGGCGATATGGCCAGGATCAACTGTTGTTCGGTCAGTGCATTGTTGTCCCACGTGGATCGCGAAGTGCATTTGCGTCATGGAGGGGTGAAGAATTTCAGCGGTCTGGTGCGTGTTGTCTGTGTCGTGCACAGTCGCAAGGAAGGGCGTTGCATGGTGATGGCCTGACTGTCTCAGTGGAACAGCGGTGTGTCGATCTGTGCAGTCTTACGGCTGCACAGGCTGCATTTAATGGATATAATCCCGCGCTTTGCCGTAAAACCGAGTGTAGACGGTAGCAATCTGATCACCGAGACAAACCTCATGCCGATGTACGATTATCAATGTGCTTCCTGTGGTCATCAGTTGGAAGCCATTCAAAAGATCAGCGACGCACCGCTGGTCGACTGCCCTGCATGCCAGGCGCCAGAGCTTAAGAAGATGCTGTCCATGCCGGGTTTCCGCCTGAGCGGTACTGGCTGGTACGAAACCGATTTCAAGACCGGTTCCAAGAAGAACCTGGCCGGCGGCGACAAAGCTGACTAGGGTCTGGACCTGAGTTGAACGACACGTGCGAGCCCTTGCATCATATGCCGACTGGTATATACGCAGGGCCTCCAACCGAATTTCGAATTACGAGAAGTGAAACCACGACCATGATGCGCAGCCATTATTGCGGCCAACTGAACGAAAGCCTGGACGGCCAGGAAATTACCCTTTGCGGATGGGTCCACCGTCGCCGTGACCACGGTGGGGTGATTTTCCTCGATATCCGTGATCGTGATGGTCTGGCCCAGGTCGTATTCGATCCGGACCGCGCTGAAACCTTCGCCGCCGCCGACCGCGTGCGCAGCGAGTATGTCGTGAAGGTCACCGGTAAGGTTCGCCTGCGTCCGGCCGGTGCTACCAACGCCAACATGGCGTCGGGCATGATCGAAGTCCTCGGCTACGAGCTGGAAGTGCTGAACGAGTCGGAAACACCGCCGTTCCCGCTGAACGAGTTCTCCGACGTTGGCGAGGAAACCCGCCTGCGCTATCGCTTCCTTGACCTGCGTCGCCCGGAAATGGCCGAGAAGCTGCGTCTGCGTTCGCGCATGACCACCAGCATTCGTCGCTACCTGGACGAAAACGGTTTCCTCGACGTCGAGACGCCGATCTTGACTCGCGCCACCCCTGAAGGCGCGCGCGACTACCTGGTGCCGAGCCGTACCCACGCCGGTTCGTTCTTCGCCCTGCCTCAATCGCCGCAGCTGTTCAAGCAACTGCTGATGGTCGCCGGCTTCGATCGTTACTACCAGATCGCCAAGTGCTTCCGCGACGAAGACCTGCGTGCCGACCGTCAGCCGGAATTCACCCAGATCGACATCGAGACCAGTTTCCTCGATGAAAAAGACATCATGGGCCTGACCGAAGGCATGATCCGCAACCTGTTCAAGGAAGTGCTGGATCTGGAGTTCGGTGAGTTCCCGCACATGACCTTCGAAGAGGCTATGCGTCGTTACGGTTCCGATAAGCCGGACCTGCGTAACCCGCTGGAACTGGTTGACGTTGCCGATCAGCTCAAGGAAGTCGATTTCAAGGTGTTCAGCGGCCCGGCCAACGACCCGAAATGCCGCATCGCCGCCTTGCGCGTTCCTGGCGGTGCCAGCATGCCACGCAAGCAAATCGACGATTACACCAAGTTTGTCGGCATCTACGGCGCCAAGGGCCTGGCGTACATCAAGGTCAACGAGCGCGCCAAGGGTGTCGAAGGCCTGCAGTCGCCAATCGTGAAGAACATCCCTGAAGCCAACCTCAACGTGATTCTCGATCGCGTCGGTGCGGTCGACGGCGACATCGTGTTCTTCGGCGCCGACAAGTCGAAGATCGTCAGCGAAGCCCTGGGTGCTCTGCGGATCAAGCTCGGCCACGACCTGGACCTGCTGACCTGCAAGTGGGCGCCAATGTGGGTCGTCGACTTCCCGATGTTCGAAGAGAACGACGACGGCAGCTTCAGCGCCTTGCACCACCCGTTCACCGCGCCGAAGTGC
>OBKH01000174.1_pt1 | contig 11534 bp, 8 predicted proteins | sample 1496241 | NCBI WGS metagenome assembly OBKH01 (sample SAMN03273953, study PRJEB22546) | soil metagenome | isolation source: rice field elevated CO2 plus elevated temperature | place: India: CRRI Experimental farm Cuttack,Odisha-753006 | collected 2013-12-17 | reverse complement strand
TCGCCGGTGGTGGCGTACTTCGTCGCCAAGGGAAAAAAGGGCAATGCGTTTGGCATCATCGAGGCCCATTTGCAGGATGCACAAACCCTGCTGCCGCTGGTTTACCCGGTGACCACCGAGGCACTGCCCGCGCCGCTGTCGTATGAGCAAGTGATCAGCGACTTCTACGATACCGCTGGCGAACAACTGGCCGCGCACCTGGATGCTGGTCGAGATGTGGCGGTGATCTGCGAAGGTGATCCGTTCTTCTACGGTTCTTACATGTACCTGCACGATCGCCTGGCCGAGCGCTATGACGCCGAAGTCGTGCCAGGCGTGTGCTCAATGCTCGGCGGTGCTTCGGTACTCGGGGCGCCGCTGGTGTATCGCAATCAGAGCCTGTCGGTGTTGTCCGGTGTATTGCCGCACGATGAACTCAAGCGTCGCCTGGCCGATGCAGACGCGGCGGTGATCATGAAGCTGGGGCGCAACTTCCCCAAGGTCCGCCAGGTTCTGGAAGAGCTCGGTCTGGCCGAGCGTGCGCTGTACGTCGAGCGCGCGACCATGGCCAATCAGAAAATCGTCCCGCTGGATGAGGTCGAGCCGATGTCTTCGCCGTATTTCTCGCTGATCATCGTTCCCGGCGAAAGGTGGCAAGGCTGATGCCCCGTCCAGTTCCGGCGATTGTCATACTCGGCCATGGCAGCCTTGCGACCGCACGCAAGATTCAACAACTCTACCCGGATGCGCTGATCCACGGCCTGGCCGAACGGGTTGAAGGCGCGGACTGTCTCTATCGCGAGTTCGGTGCGACGTTGCGCGATCTATATAGGCAAGACACGCCGATCATTGCATTGTGCGCGGCCGGGATCGTGATTCGTACACTGGCGCCGCTGCTACTTGAAAAGGGCAGTGAGCCGCCGGTGCTGGCCGTGGCCGAAGACGGCAGCGCAGTGGTGCCGCTGCTCGGCGGCCTGGGCGGGGTGAATGTGTTGGCGCGAGAGATTGCTGCTCATCTCGAGGTGGCGCCTGCGATCACCACCAGTGGCGAGCTGCGTTTTGGCACTTGCCTGCTCAATCCACCCAGTGGCTATGCCTTGGGTGACCTGGAGCTGGGCAAGCGTTTCGTCTCCGATTTGCTGGCCGGTGAAACGGTGCGCATCGAAGGTTCGGCGCCCTGGCTGGCGCAGGCGCAGTTGCCTGAGGACGGGCAGGCGCGGTTGACCGTTCATGTCGGCCATGCCGAGCGAGCGGTCGCGGCCAATGAACTGCTGATCTATCCACGTTGCGTGGTGGTCGCGGTAAGGCCCGGCGTTGCGGATTTGCCGAAGGTGATTGGTGATGTTTTGCATCAGGCCAATATTGCCCGGCAATCGCTGGCCTGCCTGTTGGCTGCCGACACGGAAATGGCTGACCCGGCTCTGCGTGAAGCCGCACTCGAATTGGGCGTCCCCCTGCGTTTTTCCAGCGCGGCAGGAACGCTCAGCGAGCTGGCCCGCGATGCCATCGGGCAGGCTGTTTCCATCGCTGGCGATGAAACCATCAGCGTAGCGATTGCCGAACAGCCAGTGGACCCGCTGCAGATCGGCCGACCTCGTGGGCGCCTGGCCGTGATCGGTCTGGGGCCCGGTGCGGCCGAGCTGATGGTCCCGGCGGTGAAGGCCGAACTGGCGCGTGCCAACGATGTGCTGGGTTATGAAACCTATGTGCGCATGGCCGGGCCATTCCGGGCTGATCAAGTGCTGCATTGCACCGACAACCGTGAAGAAATGCAGCGCGCTCGCCACGCCTTCGAACTGGCGGCCCAAGGGCGGTCGGTGGTGGTGGTGTCGTCTGGCGATCCGGGTGTCTTTGCCATGGCTGCCGCCGTGCTGGAAGCGCTCGACGAGTCTACGGACGTCCATTGGCACAACGTCGATCTTGAGATCCTGCCGGGCGTTTCCGCGTCGCTGGCAACTGCCGCACAAGCAGGCGCACCGCTGGGTCATGACTTCTGCGTGTTGTCGCTGTCGGACAACCTCAAACCCTGGTCGATCATCGAAAAGCGCCTGGATCTGTCGGCCCAGGCGGACCTGGCCCTGGCGTTCTACAACCCGATCTCGCGCTCGCGCCCTTGGCAGCTGGGGCAGGCGCTGGACATCGTCGCCAGGCATCGCACACCTGAAACGCCAGTCGTGCTGGGGCGCGATATCGGTCGCCCGGGTCAGACCTTGCGGGTGACGACACTCGGGCAATTGACTGCCGATCAGGTGGACATGCGAACGATGGTGCTCATTGGCTCCTCGACGACTCGTGTGATTCCTCGCCCAGGCGGTAGTACCTGGGTGTACACGCCACGTAGCTACGGCGATAAGCTCAATCCCGCCCGATAATAACGGCTTCATTTTTTGTATCGAATAACCCCGGATCGCCCGAACTATTGTTCGGTGGCGGTCCGGTTTGTTTTGTGAGCTTTTTGTTGTGGTCGTAATTGTGTGCATGATTATTTGATGCGCGCTACATATGTTGTATTTAGTTATGGTTGTTGGTTGAGTGTGGTCGCGTTAGATTTGATTCGCTCCGGGAGGGAGCGGTTGTTAATAAATAAAAGGATATTATTGTGAGTGAGTTTGAAAGTTCTTTAAGCGTTTCTGAGCGTATCGATCTGGTAAGGGCGCGCGTTGAAAGACGCAAAAAAGCCGTGGCAGGCAAGCGGCTTAAAAGGTCGGTGCCGTCGACGGTTGCAACGAGTCCAACAAAAGAGCTGGATGCACTGGTGCTCGGCAATAGCCTGATTGGTTATGGTGACAAGATAAGCATTGAGAACATGGCGATTATCGAGAACTTGATCACCATGTCGAAAATGGAGGCTAATTACGAAGTTCCAGGAAATAAAGATCCCAAGGCCTGGTATCACGCCTTTACGACGTGCATGGAAGACCTGGGATGTTTTGTTCCAGATAAAGGCTACTCGAAGTACAGCGCAATGTCGCTGAAGCTGGAAATCGATAATGTCATGGTTGATATTGTCCGGGCTGCCGTCGAAGCGGCCAAAGCGGCCTTCCCAGGCGCCGCGGTGCTTAGTGCGGTCGCGAACTCTACATTGGACGCACTAAAGAAAGAGCCTGAAGCCATCAACTTGCTGAATATAGGGGCGAAGAGTGCTGAAGGCGTACGTTTGTCCACGATTCCCTGCGAACAAATGTCGAATGGAATTATCCTGGTTGCGCTAGCCGCTGTTGATCATCAAGGTGGAGGCCGTGAGGGGGGCGTGCTGTTTGTCGACTGGAAAACTTCCTCGCTGGATATTTTTCACGGGAAGTCGTTCGTCACCTTCAATCCTGCCCGATATGCGGAAATAAGGGCGGACATTGAAGAGTATCTTGGCGAGCATCGAAAGGAAATTTTGGTCAAGCGTTTCAGGCGTCGCAAGTAACACGAAAGGGTCAGAGGCATCTGCTGCCTCTGGCCCGTCTGAAAAATGGCTCGTTGATTGATGCTGGCGTTATCTCTCCCGAGTGAAGTCGCGGAGCGGGCGGTGCCAGTCAAGGAATCAGATAGCCCTTGACCCCGGTGAAAATAATCTGCGCCGCCAACGCACACACGAACAACCCCATCAACCGGCTGACGATCTGCAATCCCTGGTCGCCGAGAATGCGCTCGATATGATTGGCCAGGTACAGCACCACGCCGACCGTGAAACTGGCCAGGGCAATACTGAGGATTGCGGTGAGCTTGTCGTCCCAGTGCGGCTGGCTTACACCCATGACCAGCAAGGCACCGATGGTGCCGGGGCCGACCGTCAGCGGGATGGTCAGCGGGACGATGGTCACGTCCTGTTGCACGTTGTCGGTTTGCACTGCCGACTTGCCTTGCGCCATGCCGAGTGCCGAGATGAACAGCACGCTACCGGCACCGATGCGGAACGCATCCACAGTGATGCCGAAGACGCTGAAAATCACTCTCCCGAACAGGTACAGCAAGACGCTGGAAACCAGCGTGGCGATTGCCACTTTCCAGGCCAGGCGACGCTGTTCCTTGCGCGAGTAACCGCGGGTGAGACTGATGAAGCAGGACAATACGAAGAACGGGCTGTAGAGCACCAGCATCTTCAGGTAAACACTGAACAACACGTGAAGCATGGTGCAGGCTCACTGGCGAGGGAAGTCGAGGAGGGGAGTCTATCAGGCGTTGCGGGGTCTGTCGGCTCAGGACGTTGGGGTCGTGGCGCGGTCTTGTTGATCACGCTGGGCAACCCAGTGTTCGATCAGTTCGCGCAATTGCGACAATTCGACGGGTTTGGCCATGTGTCCGTCCATGCCGGCCTGGCGCGCGCGCTCCTTGTGCTCGGCGAGAATGTGCGCGGTCAATGCCACCACGGGCGTGCGGGTGCGCTGGTTGCCGACTTCCCAGGCACGCAATTGCTGGGTGGCCGAGAAGCCATCGAGGACCGGCATCTCGCAATCCATCAGTACCAGGTCATAGCGCTGGGCCTTCATGGCCTGCAGGGCTTCTTCGCCATTGCTGGCGGTATCCGGTTGCAGGTTGAGCTTGCCCAACATGCCGCGGATGACCTTGGTCGAGATGCTGTTGTCTTCGGCCACCAGAATGCGGAAATCGCTGGGGACCTTGATCGGCAGAGGTGGACCCAATGGCTGCTGCATCACGGCGAGGCCCTTGTTGCGCTGGGTCAACTCGTCGGCCAGGGTTGTCTTGAGGGTGTAACCGGCCACGGGTTTGGCGAGGATGCGTTTGATTCCTGAGTTGCGTGCGATGATCTTGCTCGGCGCATTGCTGATGCCGGTGAGCATGATCAGCAGGATGTCATGGTTCAGGCTCGGGTCTTCCTTGATCTTGGCGGCCAGTTGCATGCCGGTCATGCCAGGCATGTTCTGGTCCAGCAGGACCACGTCGAAGTAGTCGCGCAGGTGCGCCTTGGTGCGCAGTAAGGCCAGCGCTTCCTTGCCGGAGGGTACGGCGCTGACGTTCAGGCCCCAGGCGCTGCATTGCTGCACCAGTACTTTGCGGCAGGTGTCGTTGTCGTCCACCACCAACACCCGTGCGCCCTGCAAAGGACCGTCGAGGTCGGAAGTCGGGTGTTCGAGGCGGTCAGGGTCCAGCGGCAAGGTCAGCCACAGTGTGCTGCCCTGGTTGGTGCCACTCTTGATGCCGAACTCGCCGTGCATCAGGCGAATCAACTGACGGGCAATGACAAGACCCAGATTACCGCCCAGCCGGTTGGTCGAGAGGAAATGCTTGCTGTGCAATTCGGCGTGCATCAGCGCGTCACGCTCTTCAGCGTCCATGGGCTCGCCGCTGTCCTGCACGGCAATGCGCAGGCGCGGTTTAGGGCTGCGTTCGTCGAGCGCGACGACGATCAGGATTTCGCCTTCATCGGATTTTTTAAGGGCGTTTTCAACCAGGCTCAACAGGGTCTGGCGCAAACGTGTCGGATCACCGCTGATGACTCGCGGCACTTGAGGCTGGATGAAGCTGATCAATTCGACGTTCTGCTGTTCGGCCTTGGCGCGGAAGATGTTCAGGCAGTCTTCGATCAGGGCGTTGAGGTCGAATTGCACATCGTCCAGTTCGATCTGTCCGGATTCGAGCTTGGAGATGTCGAGAATTTCGTTGATCAGCGTCAGCAGTTCGTTGCCGGCGCTATGAATCGTCTGCACGTAGTCGCGCTGCTTGACCGAAAGTGGCGTGCCCAGCAACAGCTCGGTCATCCCCAGTACGCCGTTCATCGGGGTGCGGATCTCATGGCTGATCTTCGCCAGAAACTCTGCCTTGGCGTTGATTTCGGCGTTGCTGGCGGCCAGGTCGCGACTGATGCTAAAGCGGTCTTCGGTGATGCTGCGCTGGCGCTCGCTCAAGGCGATGCTCATCAGCAGGCCACTGATGCAAATGAATGCCAGCAGGGTGGTGATCAGGCCATGGGGTTCGATGTGGGTCAGCCCCAGCAGGGCAGGCAGGATGATCAGTACGCCGAGGTTGAACACCACCATGGCGGCCACGAACAGCCGCGCCGGGCGATAGCCTTTCTGCCAGTGGAAGGCGCTGACGAACAGCATCGTCAAGCCTGCAAGGGCCACCAGTCCGTAGGTGATGAAGTTCAACGGCAGCGTGTTGACGAACAGCAGTAGCAGCCCTGAGATCGCGATCAACAGAATTTCGCCCGCGATCACTTTGTTCAGCGGGTGGAAACCGAGGGGGGCGAAGAAGCGTAGCGCAAACATCAGGCCGCAGGGTGCCGTCAGCAACAAGGCGAGGTACGCGCCAGGGGTTTTCACCGCTTGCCACTCCGCAAGCCAGGGGCCGGCCAGGTTCAACAGCAGGACCAGGCTGAGCATCAGGCAGCCTTCGGATGCCGCCAGCCACAGGCTGCTGCGTGAGCGTGTGTAGGCGTAACGGATGAGGTTGTGCAGGATCAGCATGCCAATGCAGCCCAACAGCAGGCCGTAGATCAGCGTCTGGCTCTGGTTGGCTGCGGTCATGACCGCTGATTGCAAGGTGATGTAAGGGCGTAGCTGGTGTTCGGAAACCAGCCGCAGGTAAACGTCGAGAGGCTTGTCGCTTTGCGGCAACGGCAGCATCAGGTCGCTGCTGGGCAAAGGTCGATCGGTATTGGTTTGTTCGCTGCCTGTCTTCGATTGCTCGATCAGCTTGTCGCCGTCCAGCACATACATATTGAAGTGCAGCAAATCGGGTGCGAACACCCGGAGCAACTGTTCATGCTTGCCGGGAGCAAGCCGGAACCGCAGCCAGAGGGCGCCTTCGGGCTCGGCGGCGGTGAGCTCATCGAGTTCGATAGGGCTGAATTGATTGGTATAGCGTGTGGAACGGATGTCGCTCAGCTGCAGGTCGCCCTGTTCGTCGAGCAAAACGGACCAGCCGCTGCCTTGTGCGGCCTGAGCCGTAAGCATGCAGAGCAAGGTCAGCAGAGTGACGGTAAAACCTATGGCAATCCTGAGCCAGCGCACGGCGAAATCCCTTCGTAGGTTGATGCCAGAATATAACTATGCGCGGCGCCGGAATAGTCAGGCAAGGGCTCGAAGCCCTTGCCCGGCTGAATGGGTAGCTTATTCCGGATTTTCGCCACGCTCGCGGGCAATGGCACGGTAGCCAATGTCCTTGCGATAGAAACAGCCTTCCCAATCAATTTTGGCTGCCAGCTTGTATGCCTGCTGTTGAGCGGCATCGACGCTTGCGCCCATGGCGGTGGCGCACAGCACCCGACCGCCGGCCGTCACGACTTGTCCGTCCTTGAGTGCAGTACCGGCGTGGAAGACTTTGCCTTCCAGTGTCGCGGCTGCATCCAGACCTTTGATGGCCGCGCCTTTGGCGTAGTCACCTGGATAGCCGCCAGCGGCCAGAACGATACCGACGCTCGGACGTGGATCCCATTGCGCTTCAACTTTGTCCAGCGCCTGGGCCAGGGCTGCTTCGACCAGCAGTACCAGGCTCGACTGCAGGCGCAGCATGACCGGCTGGGTCTCAGGGTCGCCGAAACGGCAATTGAATTCGATAACTTTTGGGTTACCAGCCTTGTCGATCATCAGACCGGCATACAGGAAACCAGTGTAGACGTTACCTTCCTCGGCCATGCCGCGAACCGTCGGCCAGATCACCAGGTCCATGACGCGTTGATGCACTTCGTTGGTGACCACCGGAGCAGGGGAGTAGGCACCCATGCCGCCCGTGTTCGGGCCGGTATCGCCGTCACCGACGCGTTTGTGGTCCTGGCTGGTGGCCATCGGCAAGACGTTCTTGCCGTCAACCATGACGATGAAGCTGGCTTCTTCGCCGTCCAGGAACTCTTCGATCACCACGCGGGAGCCGGCGTCGCCGAAAGCGTTGCCCGCCAGCATGTCGCGTACGGCGTCTTCGGCTTCGGCCAGGGTCATGGCAACGATCACGCCTTTACCGGCGGCAAGGCCATCGGCCTTGATCACGATTGGTGCGCCTTTTTCACGCAGATAAGCCAGGGCTGGCTCGATCTCGGTGAAGTTCTGGTAGTCGGCGGTCGGGATCTTGTGGCGAGCCAGGAAGTCCTTGGTGAACGCTTTCGAACCTTCCAGTTGAGCGGCACCGGCGGTCGGGCCGAAGCAGTCGAGGCCGCGGGAGCGGAACAGATCGACGACACCAGCGACCAGCGGTACTTCAGGGCCGACGATGGTCAGGGAAACGTTTTTCTCGGCAAAGTCTGCAAGTTGCTCAAGCGCCAGCACATCGATGGCGACGTTCTCGCACTTGGCTTCAATGGCGGTGCCGGCGTTGCCCGGAGCCACGAAAACCTTCTGCACACGGGGATCCTGAGCCACTTTCCAGGCCAGGGCGTGTTCACGGCCACCGCTGCCAATGATCAAAACATTCATTTCAAAAACCTCGGATGACGCAAATCTGGGAACAGTAGGAGCGAGCTTGCTCGCGATGGTGGTTAACGATAACGCGGGGTGTCTGAAACACTGTGGCGTCTAGTCGTTCTTCGCGAGCAAGCTCGCTCCTACAAGGGAATGCTGTGCTGTCAGTGACGGAAGTGGCGCATGCCGGTGAACACCATGGCGATGCCGGCTTCGTCGGCGGCTGCAATCACTTCGTTGTCACGCATCGAGCCGCCTGGCTGGATCACCGCAGTGATACCGGCCTTGGCCGCATTGTCCAGACCATCGCGGAACGGGAAGAATGCGTCGGAAGCCATTACCGAACCGGCTACCTGCAAGCCAGCGTGTTCTGCCTTGATCGCGGCGATACGTGCTGAGTTCACGCGGCTCATCTGGCCAGCGCCGACACCGATGGTCTGACGGTTCTTGGCGTAGACGATGGCGTTGGATTTAACGTACTTGGCGACTTTCCAGGCGAAGATCAGGTCGTGGATTTCCTGTTCGGTCGGTGCGCGTTTGGTCACGACTTTCAGGTCGTCGGCGCTGATCATGCCGATGTCGCGGCTCTGCACCAGCAGGCCACCGTTGACGCGTTTGTAGTCCCAGGCCGCCGCGCGGTCAGCCGACCACTCGCCGCAGGCCAGCAGGCGTACGTTGGCTTTGGCGGCCACGATGGCGCGGGCTTCTTCGCTGACGCTCGGGGCAATGATGACTTCGACGAACTGACGCTCGACGATGGCTTTGGCGGTTTCAGCATCCAGCTCGCGGTTGAACGCGATGATGCCGCCGAAAGCGGATTCGGTGTCGGTGGCGTAGGCCAGGTCGTAGGCCTTGCGGATACCGCCTTCGGCGTCCGGGCTGACGGCCACGCCACACGGGTTGGCATGCTTGACGATCACGCAGGCTGGCTTGACGAAGCTCTTCACGCATTCCAGCGCGGCATCGGTGTCGGCCACGTTGTTGTACGACAGTTCCTTGCCTTGCAGCTGGGTCGCGGTGGCGATGCCGACTTCGGCAGGCTTGGCTTCCACGTAGAACGCCGCGCTCTGGTGCGGGTTCTCGCCGTAGCGCATTTCCTGGGCCTTGATGAACTGGCTGTTGAAGGTGCGCGGGAATTCGCTGCGACCTTCAGTGCTGAGGGTATCAGCGGCCTGGTTCACGGTGCCCATGTAGTTGGCGATCATGCCGTCATAGGCAGCGGTGTGTTCGAAGGCCTTGAGCATCAGGTCGAAACGCTGGGCGTAGGTCAGGCCGCCGGCCTTGAGGTTTTCCAGGACGTCGGCGTAATCGCTGGCGTTGACCACGATGGCGACGTCTTTGTGGTTCTTCGCTGCCGAACGAACCATGGTCGGGCCGCCGATGTCGATGTTTTCGATCGCGGTCGGCAGGTCGCAGCCTGGCTTGTTGATGGTGGCTTCGAACGGGTAGAGGTTAACTGCTACCAGGTCGATCGGCTTGATGCCGTGCTCGTTCATGATGGCGTCGTCGATACCGCGACGACCCAGGATCCCGCCGTGGATTTTCGGGTGCAGGGTTTTCACCCGACCGTCCATCATTTCGGCAAAGCCGGTGTAATCAGCGACTTCCACTGCGGCAACGCCGTTGTCCTGCAGCAGCTTGAACGTCCCGCCGGTGGAGAGGATCTCGACGCCCAGTGCTTCAAGTTCTTTGGCGAATTCGAGGATCCCGGTCTTGTCGGAAACGCTGATCAAGGCGCGGCGGATCGGCAGGCGGGTAGTCTGGTCGGTCATTTCAATTTCCATCAAAAGCAAAGGAGTCAGCAAAAAAGGCGGCCGGTTTTACGCGGGCGCCTTTCTGGTTTGATTGAATGCTTACAGCAAATCGTACTGCTTGAGTTTCTTGCGCAGCGTGCCTCGGTTCAGCCCGAGCATCTCGCTGGCTTTGGTCTGGTTGCCCTTGACGTAGTTCATCACGCACTCGAGCAGGGGAGCCTCGACTTCGGAGAGCACCAGGTTGTACACATCCGTGACGGCAGCGCCCTCAAGGTGGGCGAAATAATTGTGCAGCGCTTTCTCGACACTCCCGCGAAGGGTCTGGCCTTCTTCACTCGGGGTATTGAGGTGCTGTTTCAAATTCACGTTGTCGCTCACGGGTGTTGTTCCACTCACTAAAGTCTCGGTCATCATCGTCATGCGGCCACCCCCTCTCCGTCCCCTGTCCCCAGGCTCTTGTAACGCTCGCCGAAGAACTCACGAACGTTGGCGCACTGTGCTTCCGTATCATCCAAACGATTGAAGTGGGCGCGAAACTCCCTGGCGCCCGGCAAGGTTGCGAGATACCAGCCCACATGCTTTCGAGCAATGCGTACGCCCATCACGTCTCCGTAGAAGGCGTGAAGCGCAGCCAGATGCTCTAGCAGTATGCGTTCCACTTCGATCAGTTCCAGCGCCGGGAGCTTCTCGCCGGTTCGCAGGAAATGGTCGATCTCGCGAAAAATCCATGGCCGTCCCTGGGCAGCCCGACCAACCAGCAGGCCATCGGCACCGGTCGCATCGAGCACGTATCGCGCCTTCTCTGGCGAGTCGATATCGCCATTGGCAAAGACCGGCATCGACACCGCCTGCTTGATCGCGGCGATGGTGTCGTACTCGGCTTCACCGGTGTACAGATCGGCGCGGGTGCGGCCATGGACCGCCAGCGCCGAAATGCCCGCCTGTTCAGCGATCTTCGCCACGGTCAGGCCATTCTTGTTGTCCCGGTCCCAGCCGGTACGGATCTTCAGGGTCACCGGCACATCAACCGCAGCCACGACGGCCTGCAGGATCTCGGTAACCAATGCCTCATCCTTCAACAGTGCGGAGCCGGCAGCCTTGTTGCAGACTTTTTTTGCCGGACAGCCCATGTTGATATCAATTATCTGTGCGCCCAGCTCGACGTTGGCCCGGGCCGCATCCGCCAGCATCTGTGCGTCACCACCGGCGATCTGTACCGAGCGTGGCTCGGGATCGCCTTCGTGGATCATGCGCATGCGCGACTTGCGGGTGTTCCACAAACTCATGTCGCTGGTGACCATTTCGGAGACTACTAGCCCCGCGCCCAGTCGCTTGCACAGCTGACGAAAGGGTTGGTCGGTGACGCCCGCCATTGGGGCGAGAATCAAGCCGTTGTGTAATGTGTATGGGCCGATGCGTACCGCCGACATAGGACTTCCCTGTTGTGGGGCCGGATCAT
>OBKH01000172.1_pt1 | contig 11587 bp, 11 predicted proteins | sample 1496241 | NCBI WGS metagenome assembly OBKH01 (sample SAMN03273953, study PRJEB22546) | soil metagenome | isolation source: rice field elevated CO2 plus elevated temperature | place: India: CRRI Experimental farm Cuttack,Odisha-753006 | collected 2013-12-17 | reverse complement strand
ATGCCGTTCGAGGAGGTCCGCGACTTCTTCTACGACCGCAACAACTACATCCACGCCCTGGACATGCCGGCTCCGCCGCTGCCGCCGGTGGTCCCGCCGGCGCCGCCGGTACCGCCAGTGCCACCAGCGCCCCCCACGCCGCCTGTACCGCCGCCACCGCCAATTGTCGCTCCCCCGCCGGTGGTGGTACCCGCGCCGCCGGCGCCACCGTTGCCGCCGGCACCACCGATGCCGCCGATGCCACCGGTGCCGCCGACACCGCCGGCACCCCCGCCACCACCAAGCCCGATGAGCGACCCAGCCGCCCCGCCGTTGCCGCCGACACCGCCGCTGCCACCCATACCGCCGGTACCGCCGACACCGCCGAGGCCCCCCAGACCGCCGGTGCCGCCTTCCGCGGTACCCGCACCGTCGGTGAGACCCTCTCCGCCCGCGCCGCCGACACCGCCCGCGAAGCCGGCGGCGCCACCACCACCGGTGCCGCCCGTCCCGCCGGCCCCACCGGCGCCGCCGTTGCCGATTAACATCCCGCCACGTCCACCGTTTCCACCGGCACCACCGGTGCCGCCGTTACCGCCCGCCGCGCCTAGTGCCCCGTTACCGTCACCGCCGATTCCGCCGTCACCGCCGAAAGCGTCACCTACACCCGTGTTGTGCCCCTGCCCCCCCTTGCCGCCAGCACCACCCACGCCACCGTCGACCCCTCCGGTGGCACCGTCACCCCCCTCACCCCCGGTAGCCACGCCGCCGGCGCTGCCGTCGGTCTCACCTATGCCGCCAGCGCCGCCAGCGCCGCCGGCACCGCCATCGGTACCGGCAGTACCCCCGGCTCCACCCTTACCGCCGGTGCCGTCGTTGCCGTCGAGCGACTCCCCCAGCCCGCCCTGCCCGCCGACGCCGCCAGCCTCGCCGACGCCACCGGCGGGGCCGGGACCCCCGTTCCCGCCAGTTTGATTCCCGTTGCCGCTGTTGTCGGTACCGTTCGCACCGGTGTTGGGGTTCGCAATCGAGCCGGGGTTGACCCCGTTTGTCCCGGCCAGACCGGTGCCACCCTGCCCGCCGGCACCACCGGACCCGAACCAGTTGGCATTACCGCCGTTGCCGCCCGCGCCGGGCATCCCGCCCAGGACACCCGCCACGGCCGGCCCACCCTGTCCGCCGGCACCGCCATCGCCCAACAACATCCCGCCGGCACCGCCATTACCACCGGCCGCCCCGGCCCCACCCAGACCCCCAACACCGCCATTGCCGATCAATAGCGGACCCGCACCGCCGTCACCACCGGGCGCACCGTCCCCACCAACGCCGCCACCGCCCCCGGTCCCGAAGTAGCTGGCCGCCCCTCCGACGCCGCCGGCGGCGCCAAGGCCACCGGCCCCGCCGAATCCACCATTGCCGAACACGCCGCCAACGCCACCGCTCCCGCCCACGCCGCCGGTGGTGCCCACCCCCGCCGCGGCCCCGCCAGCACCGCCGAAGCCCCCGCTGCCGATCAACCCCGTCGCCCCACCGACACCGCCAGTACCGCCGACCAAAGTGGCCCCTGCAGCCCCACCAGCCCCACCGGTCCCGCCATTACCCAGCAACCATCCACCGCGACCACCGACACCCCCGGCAGCACCGGACCCGACCAGCCCGTCCCCACCTTTACCGCCAGTCCCGCCGTTACCGATCAACCCCGCATCCCCGCCAGCACCACCTGGCTGACCCGGCGCACCCGATCCGCCATTCCCGCCGTTGCCAAGCAACAGCCCGCCCGGCCCACCGGGAGCCCCCGTCCCGTCGGCCCCGTTAGCGCCATTGCCGATCAACGGGCGCCCCAACAACGCCTGGGCGGGGGCATTTACCACGCCCAACAAATCCTGCAACGGCGCAGCACTGGTGGCCTCGGCAACTACGTATGAGCGCGCGCCGTTCGTAAGGGACTGCACGAACTGGGCGTGAAACGCCGACAGCTGCGCACCAAAAGCCTGATAGCTCTGCGCGTACGACCCGAACAAGGCCGCAACTGCCGCCGAAACCTCATCCGCGGCAGCCGCCACCACCCCCGTGGTCGGCAATGCCGCCGCCGCATTCGCCGCGTTGATCGTCGACCCAATGTTGGCCAGATCCGAAGCCGCCATCGTCAATGCTTCCGGCACCGCAATCACAAATGACATCTGCGACCTCCTGGACCGGACAACCCGCATGGTCGCCGCGGATCATCGAGCACTCGGCAGCAACAAATCCTATCCCGCCTCGCAGACGGCGGAGGCCATTTGGCCGCCGGCGCGTACTCTTCGCTACGACCGCCAGAGCCCTTGGTTAGCGACCGGATTCGACCGCCGCATGAGCCAAACTGTTACCGGTGTGGGTGTGCAGAACTGCGCAGTTAGCAAACGCCGATGCAGCGCGGTGGACCACAGCAGCCGCACACCGTACCGGCGCTGAGTGATAAACCCGACCCGGGCCCGGCGGATGCGATATCGTCTTGCGGCTATGGCGGGTATGCCAGAGGGCAAACTCATCCTCCTCAACGGCGGATCCAGCGCGGGAAAGACGTCGCTCGCCTTGGCGTTTCAGGATCTTGCCGCCGAGTGTTGGATGCACATTGGGATAGATCTGTTCTGGTTTGCGCTGCCGCCAGAGCAGCTTGACCTTGCGCGGGTGCGGCCCGAGTACTACACATGGGACAGCGCGGTCGAGGCCGACGGGCTGGAGTGGTTCACCGTGCACCCGGGCCCCATCTTGGACCTGGCCATGCATTCCCGCTACCGCGCCATCAGGGCATACCTGGACAACGGAATGAACGTCATCGCCGACGACGTGATCTGGACACGTGAGTGGCTGGTAGACGCTCTGCGGGTTTTTGAGGGCTGCCGAGTCTGGATGGTCGGGGTCCACGTATCCGACGAGGAGGGTGCCCGCCGGGAATTAGAACGCGGCGATCGCCACCCCGGGTGGAACCGAGGCAGTGCGCGCGCTGCCCACGCCGACGCCGAGTACGACTTCGAGCTGGATACCACCGCGACCCCGGTCCACGAGCTGGCCAGGGAGCTGCATGAGAGCTATCAAGCCTGCCCGTACCCCATGGCTTTCAACCGGTTACGCAAACGCTTCCTATCTTGAAATGGAGCCAAAAGTCGTGCGCAACTGGAACTTTCACTCCTGGCAAACGCTGGGGCGACCCGTCACCGCGCGCTTGGGTTCGGGTCGAATCGTCGGCCGCGCGGGTCGTGCGGAACATTGCACCCGACGCGGCGGAATCGGAGTTGAGAAGTACATGGCGGGACGCACCCGGCACCGGTCAGGCATTCTTTACCCATGGATGTGGAGGCCCTGCTGCAGTCGATCCCGCCGCTCATGGTCTACCTGGTGGTCGGCGCGGTGGTAGGGATCGAGAGCCTGGGCATCCCCCTTCCCGGCGAGATCGTGCTGGTCAGTGCCGCGGTGTTGTCGTCGCACCCCGAGCTGGCCGTCAACCCGATCGGCGTCGGCGGCGCTGCGGTGATCGGCGCCGTGGTCGGCGATTCGATCGGCTACTCGATCGGCCGCCGCTTCGGCTTACCGCTATTCGACCGGCTGGGCCGGAGGTTCCCAAAACACTTCGGCCCCGGTCATGTCGCGCTTGCTGAACGGTTGTTCAACCGATGGGGAGTCCGAGCCGTGTTCCTCGGTCGCTTCATCGCGCTGCTGCGGATATTCGCCGGACCGCTCGCTGGCGCCCTGAAGATGCCCTACCCGCGCTTCCTGGCCGCCAACGTCACAGGCGGCATCTGCTGGGCCGGCGGCACCACTGCACTGGTCTACTTCGCCGGGATGGCCGCCCAGCACTGGTTGGAACGGTTCTCCTGGATCGCGCTGGTCATCGCGGTCATCGCCGGCATTACGGCCGCGATCTTGCTGCGCGAACGCACTTCGCGCGCGATCGCCGAACTCGAGGCCGAGCACTGCCGCAAAGCCGGTACCACCGCGGCGTGACCGACCGGCTTGAATCCGGTACCCACGCTCACAGGAGCTGCAATCTAGACAGATCTCCAGTCATGTCATAAAAATGAGATCTGAAATTACTTGACAAGCTTGTCTTCGGACAGTGCGGGGCATCCGCCGCGGTGGCTGTACGCCGTCGATTAGGAGCGCACCATGGGCCTGATCACTACAGAACCACGCTCTAGTCCCCACCCGCTCAGCCCACGGCTCGTCCACGAGCTAGGCGACCCACACAGCACGCTGCGGGCAACCACTGACGGCAGCGGGGCAGCGTTGTTGATCCACGCGGGCGGCGAGATCGATGGCCGCAACGAGCATCTCTGGCGTCAATTGGTCACCGAGGCCGCCGCCGGCGTCACGGCGCCCGGACCGCTCATCGTCGACGTCACCGGGCTCGATTTCATGGGCTGCTGCGCTTTCGCCGCACTGGCCGACGAGGCACAACGATGTCGGTGCCGCGGCATCGACCTGCGTCTGGTGAGCCACCAGCCGATCGTCGCCCGGATCGCCGAAGCGGGTGGGCTGAGCCGAGTGCTGCCCATCTACCCGACCGTCGATACTGCGCTCGGCAAGGGCACGGCCGGTCCAGCCCGTTGCTGATCCCGGCCGTAAGAGCACCGAGCCGACCGCCGGTGGCCCCACCGCTAGGGCCGATCGCACCGCCGCGCGACGATGTTCGCGTCAGGCGCGCATGCGGTATCGCTTGCCTTGCAAGGTAATCCACTTCGGACATCCACGATGCAGGTCGCGATCAAGTCGGGCGCGCCGCAGCAGTCAGTGGCCGCGAGGGGCGTACATGATCACGGCTACCCCGGCCATGCAGCCAAGGGCACCGATGACATCCCACCGGTCGGGCCGGAACCCGTCCAGGGCCATGCCCCAGGCGAGCGAACCGGCGACAAACACACCACCGTAGGCGGCCAAGACCCGACCGAAATGGGCGTCCGGCTGCAATGTGGCGAAGAACCCATAGACCCCAAGCGCAATAACTCCGAGTCCCGCCCAAAGCCAACCCCGTTGCTCGCGGACGCCCTGCCATACCAGCCACGCGCCACCGATCTCCGCAACCGCCGCCAGGACGAATAGCAGGATTGACCGCACCACCATGGTTGCGAGCCTACGAGATCCGCTGCCCTGCCGCCCCCCAACCAATCGCGCACCCCAAATGCTTCCCGTCACCCGCGCTCAGCCAGACACCGGTGTTGGCTACAACTATGGTTCCCGGATCAGGCGCAGCAGTTCGGGTTGAGCACGGTACACAGCGCTTGCAGGGCTTCAGGATGTACCCGATGGAAGACGTGCATGCCCCGGCGATCGGAAATGACCAGGCCGGCCTTGCGCAGCTGGGCCAAGTGGTGGCTGACGGTGCCATCGCTGAGGCTGAGCGCCGCCGCTAGTTGGCCGCTGACCTGCTCGCCGGCCGGCGAGCTGAACAGGTAGGACATGATCTTGACTCGTGCCGGGTCGGCCAGGGCCTTCAGCCGCAGCGCCACCGCCAAGGCGTCGCCGTCGCTCATCGGCCCCGCCGCCACCGGGGCGCAGCACACGGGAGCGGAGATGTCAATCACCGGCAGCGACTTGGGCATAGGCCCACCCTGCCAGATACCTTGACATATATCAAAGAGATGTTGCACACTGGGTTCGGCGCCATTTTGATATAAGTCAAACAACTGGGAGGTGTCTACCAATGTCCCGCGTTCAGCTAGCCCTCAACGTCGACGACCTGGAGGCCGCAATCACGTTCTACTCCAGGCTGTTCAACGCCGAGCCCGCCAAACGCAAGCCCGGATACGCCAACTTCGCGATCGCCGATCCGCCGCTTAAGTTGGTGCTGCTGGAGAACCCCGGCACCGGCGGTACCCTCAACCATCTCGGTGTGGAAGTCGGCTCGAGCAACACCGTGCATGCCGAAATCGCCCGGTTGACCGAAGCCGGACTGGTCACCGAGAAGGAGATCGGCACCACGTGTTGCTTTGCCACCCAGGACAAGGTGTGGGTGACCGGCCCGGGTGGGGAACGCTGGGAGGTTTATACCGTGCTGGCCGACTCCGAGACCTTCGGCAGCGGTCCTCGGCACAACGACACCAGCGACGGCGAAGCAAGCATGTGCTGCGACGGCCAAGTCGCCGTTGGCGCAAGCGGCTAACTGTAGGCCTGACCCCGGGGTGCGTCTCCAAGCCGCGGAGCCCACCCCGGGCCACTCAATGCCCCCTAACCCGCGTAGCGCCGTTCACCGCGTGGCCGCTTGCGGACCTGATTCGATATTTGTCAATATTGATGTATGTCGAATCTGCATCCGTTACCAGAGGTGGCGAGCTGCGTAGTCGCGCCGCTGGTGCGCGAACCGCTGAATCCTCCGGCCGCGGCCGAAATGGCGGCCCGGTTCAAAGCCCTGGCCGATCCGGTGCGATTGCAGCTGCTGAGCTCGGTTGCCAGTCGCGCCGGCGGCGAGGCCTGCGTCTGCGACATTTCCGCGGGAGTCGAGGTGAGCCAGCCCACGATTTCGCATCATCTCAAGGTGCTGCGCGACGCGGGTTTGCTGACCTCGCGGCGTCGGGCCTCGTGGGTGTACTACGCCGTGGTCCCCGAGGCGCTGACCGTGTTGTCGAACCTGCTCAGCGTGCATGCCGATGCCGCACCCGCCCTGGGGGCACCGGCATGACGGAGACGGTCACCCGCACCGCCGCCCCGGCGGTGGTGGGCAAACTCTCGACGCTGGACCGCTTCTTGCCGGTGTGGATCGGGTCGGCAATGGCCGCCGGGCTACTACTGGGCCGGTGGATTCCCGGCCTGCACACCGCCCTAGAAGGGGTTCAGCTCGACGGGATTTCGCTGCCGATCGCGCTAGGCCTGCTGATCATGATGTATCCGGTGCTGGCCAAGGTGCGCTACGACCGCCTCGACACCGTCACCGGTGACCGCAAGCTGCTACTCAGCTCGCTGCTGCTGAACTGGGTACTGGGCCCGGCGTTGATGTTCGCGCTGGCTTGGCTGCTACTGGCGGATCTGCCCGAGTACCGCACCGGGCTGATCATCGTGGGCCTGGCTCGCTGCATCGCCATGGTGATCATCTGGAACGACCTGGCCTGCGGGGATCGCGAAGCCGCCGCCGTGCTCGTCGCGTTGAACTCGATCTTTCAGGTGGCCATGTTCGCCGCGCTCGGCTGGTTCTACCTGTCGGTGCTACCGGGTTGGCTGGGCCTCGAGCAGACCACCATCGCCACATCCCCGTGGCAGATCGCCAAGTCGGTGCTGATCTTCCTCGGCATCCCGCTGCTGGCCGGCTACCTGTCGCGGCGGATCGGCGAAAAGACCAAGGGCCGCAACTGGTATGAATCCCGCTTCCTGCCCAAGGTGGGACCGTGGGCGCTCTACGGTTTGCTGTTCACCATCGTGATTCTCTTTGCGCTGCAAGGAGATCAGATCACCGGCCGACCGCTGGACGTCGCACGCATTGCGCTGCCGCTGCTGGCCTACTTCGCCATCATGTGGGTAGGCGGCTACCTACTGGGGGCGGCGCTGCGGCTAGGGTATCGGCGCACCACCACGCTGGCGTTCACCGCCGCGAGCAACAACTTCGAGCTGGCCATCGCGGTGGCCATCGCCACCTACGGCGCCACCTCCGGGCAAGCCCTGGCCGGAGTCGTCGGGCCCCTGATCGAGGTACCCGTCCTGGTGGGGTTGGTCTATGTGTCCCTGGCGCTGCGCAACCGCCTCGCCGGTCCCAACGCGACCCACGATGCCGACAAACCCAGCGTCCTATTCGTCTGTGTGCACAACGCCGGACGTTCCCAGATGGCCGCCGGGCTATTGACCCACTTGGCCGGTGACCGCATCGAAGTCCGTTCGGCCGGAACCGAGCCCGCCGGTCAGGTCAATCCGACGGCTGTGGCCGCGATGGCCGAAATGGGCATCGATATCACCGCCAATGCCCCCACATTGCTCACCGGCGGGCAGGTCCAGTCCAGCGACGTCGTCATCACGATGGGCTGCGGCGATGCCTGCCCTTACTTCCCGGGTGTCTCCTACCGCAACTGGAAACTACCCGATCCCGCCGGCCAGCCCCTCGACGTTGTGCGCATGATCCGCGACGACATCGCAGACCGCGTCCAAGCCCTGATCGCCGAGCTGCTGGCCACCGCCAAGACCAGATAGCGTGTGCCACGCTCGGTGCTGCGCCGATACGTGAGGTCCCGGCTGGGATCGGATTTTCCGCGTGTACGGCGGCTAGGCACCAGCGGATCGCATTTGTACTGGTTAGAGACTTGCCGAGTGGCCGCATTAGCCTGCGTGGAGCGCTTGGTCAAAAAGCTCGGCCCTGTTCGGCCCTATGGGTTCCTGTTGATCTGCCCTGTTCGTAGTCTCGACAAAGCGGCTGCCCGAGATCGCGTGCGACGATATCGGGAGCGGCTGCGGCAACGAGGTCTGCGGCCGATACAGATCTGGGTTCCCGATGTGAACGCACCCGAATTTGTCGGCGAAGCACACCGTCCGTCGGCGCTCGTCGCGGCCCGCGAATACGAGGACGACGATCAAGCCTTCGTCGATGCGGTATCGGTCGACTGGGACGACGCCACCTGACGTGCGGCGCGGCGACATCCACACCGCGGCGGCGCGTGGTGCCTACACCGGCAAGCCACGCCGGTCGCGGTCATCCAGAATGACCGGTTCGATTCGACGGCCTCGGTTACCGTCGTGCCGTTTACCACGCGTGATGTCCAGGCATCCCTGATGCGAATCCCGGCCCCAGCGTCCAACACCACCGGGCTGACCGAGACCAGTCGCCTGACGGTCGACAAGGTGACAACATCCCCCGCACCAGCCTGACGCGGCAGGTTGGTCGGTTATCGGCCAAAAACATGGTCAGGCTCGACCGTGCATTGCTGGTTTTCCTGGCCGGCTGACAATTGCGCCACCTGGTCATCAGAACTGATCGGGCGGGGAAACGAAACGGGGCTCCCAGCGGAGGTCATGAGTTGGCGCGCCGGTTTCGCCGCGATCTCTCCGAACTTGACCGCTAAACCTCGGGGCAGAAGTCATGAACAAGCCCGTTAGGAGGCGTTTGAGGCCGTAAATGTTGATGAGGGCGGGGAAAGTGTCGTCATGGCCGTCGCGCTGAATTCACCACGCCCCCACGACGGAGCTCGTGGGCACCCAGCATTCACTGCTTACCACTACGATCTCGCTCACGAGGTTCGAGCAGCCACTGTCGCCTGCCGCCAACGAATAATGCTCCCTGACCTAGTGGTCCCGGCTGGGATCGAACCAGCGACCTTCCGCGTGTGAAGCGGACGCTCTCCCACTGAGCCACGGGACCGGCGCCGAGGAGATGAACGAGGTCGAAGATTAGCACGTGCAAGACATCGTCAGCAGCAGTCTACGTGCGCTTCACATAGGGGCTGCGATAGCCTAGAGCCGCAACGTACCAAGAGATTTGTGTGGGCCCGCTCACCTCGACTATCGTCGTGCTTCGCACCGGGCGACGATCTCGTTCGTTGCGCGCGGATGTAGCGCAGTTGGTAGCGCATCACCTTGCCAAGGTGAGGGTCGCGGGTTCGAATCCCGTCATCCGCTCGAAGGTGCTAGTGGCATCAAATCCCAGCGGTGGAGTGGCCGAGTGGTGAGGCAACGGCCTGCAAAGCCGTGCACACGGGTTCGATTCCCGTCTCCACCTCCAGGTTCAACCCCCAGCGCGATTAGCTCAGCGGGAGAGCGCTTCCCTGACACGGAAGAGGTCACTGGTTCAATCCCAGTATCGCGCACCAGTGTTCGAGCAGGTCAGGCCTGGTTTTTACCGGGCCTTCGCCGTTTCCGCGCAATAAACGCGCAATAGTGCCGCCGCTGGGTGCGCCCCACGGAGGAGTTTGCTAAATGACCACCACGCCCCGACAACCCCTGTTCTGCGCCCACGCCGACACCAACGGCGACCCGGGCCGCTGCGCCTGCGGCCAGCAGCTCGCCGACGTCGGCCCGGCCACCCCGCCACCGCCCTGGTGCGAACCGGGCACCGAACCCATCTGGGAGCAGCTCACCGAACGATACGGCGGCGTCACAATCTGCCAGTGGACACGATATTTTCCGGCCGGCGACCCGGTGGCTGCCGACGTGTGGATCGCCGCCGACGATCGTGTCGTTGACGGCCGGGTGCTGCGCACCCAACCGGCGATTCACTACACGGAACCGCCCGTGTTGGGGATCGGCCCGGCGGCGGCCCGCCGGCTGGCCGCTGAGCTGCTCAACGCCGCCGACACCCTCGACGACGGCCGCCGGCAGCTAGACGACCTCGGCGAACACCGGCGGTGAACACCGCGACCCGGGTCCGGCTGGCCCGCAAACGCGCCGACCGGCTCAATCTGAAACTAATCAAGAACGGCCACCACTTCAGGTTGCGTGACGCCGACGAGATCACGCTGGCGGTCGGGCACCTAGGGGTGGTGGAAGCCTTCCTGGCGGCGGCCAAGTCGCAAAACAAGCCGCCCGGTCCGCCGCCGAGCCTCCACGCCCCGCCATCCTGGCGGCGCGACATCGACGACTACCTGCTCAACCTGAACGCCGCCGGTCAACGCCCAGCGACGATCCGGCTACGCAAGACGGTGCTGTGCGCAGCCGCCCACGGCCTCGGCCGCCCACCCGCCGACGTCACCGCCGAACACCTCCTGGACTGGCTAGGCAAACAGCAGCACCTCTCCCCAGAGGGCCGCAAAACCTATCGCAGCACGTTGCGGGGCTTCTTCGTGTGGGCCTACGAAATGGACCGGGTGCGCGACTATGTCGCAGACTCCCTGCCTAAGGTGCGCTGCCCGAAACAGCCGCCCCGCCCGGCCGGCGACGACGTCTGGCAAGCGGCGCTGGCCAAGGCCGACCGTCGAATCGAGCTGATGATCCGCCTAGCCGGTGAGGCCGGGCTGCGACGCGCCGAAGCCGCCCAGGCGCACACCGGCGACTTGATGGACGGCGGGCTTCTCCTCGTTCACGGCAAAGGTGGTAAACGCCGTATTGTGCCGATCAGCGACTACTTGGCCGCGCTCATCCGCGACACCCCGCACGGCTACCTGTTCCCCAACGGCACCGGCGGCCACCTCACCGCCGAACACGTGGGAAAACTCGTCTCCCGGGCATTACCCGGTGACGCGACCATGCACACCCTGCGGCACCGATACGCCACCCGCGCCTACCGCGGCTCCCACAACTTGCGAGCTGTACAACAACTTCTCGGTCACGCCTCGATCGTGACAACAGAACGCTACACAGCGCTGTGCGACGACGAGGTGCGCGCCGCAGCAGCAGCCGCATGGTGAGTCGCCCTGGCGTTTGCTGCAGCCGATCGGCGTCACCCCCGACAGGCGGCTCGTATTCGGCCAGCGGCGGCTCGAGGCTGCACGGCTGCTCGGATGGGAGCGCATCCCGGTGCACGTGTGCCACACGATCGCCGACGTGGTCGACCGGGCCAAAGCCGAACGCTCCGAAAACACGCTTCGCAAGGATTTCACCCCCTCGGAGCTGCTCGCCGCTGGTCGCCGGATCGCCGAGCTGGAACGGCCGAAAGCCAAACAGCGGCAACGCGAAGGCGGCGACCATGGCCGCCAGGCTCGATATTCTGGCTTGGGGCCCATGGGCC
>OBKH01000171.1_pt1 | contig 11662 bp, 9 predicted proteins | sample 1496241 | NCBI WGS metagenome assembly OBKH01 (sample SAMN03273953, study PRJEB22546) | soil metagenome | isolation source: rice field elevated CO2 plus elevated temperature | place: India: CRRI Experimental farm Cuttack,Odisha-753006 | collected 2013-12-17 | reverse complement strand
TGGTTCGCTATCGCGAATACCTTAGCCATTCTTGCTTGTGTTCCCAATCATGCCGTGCGGCGCAGTATCAGCAGATGGCGTTGGCCTTGGCAACCGGGTACGGCCAGGGCGTGTTCGCTATCGAGGTGGAAGTCTGCCGGCAATGCTACCAGCTCATCGGCGGGATGAACGCCCTTCATTGCCAGCCAACGTGTTTCGGTGTCGCCGAGGTGGCGAGTCCAGTTTGCGAAGTTCTCCATGCTGCTGAACGCCCGGGAAATGATCCCGTTGAATGGCTGTGCAGGCTGGAAGGCTTCGACACGACTGTGGATAACTTGCAGGTTATCCAGTTTGAGCTCGAGTTTGACCTGGGTCAGGAAGCGGGTTTTCTTGCCATTGCTGTCCAGGCAGGTCACTTGGGACTCTGGAAACAGGATCGCCAATGGAATGCCCGGCATACCGCCGCCACTGCCCACATCGAGCCAGCGACCGTTTTCGATGAACGACATCACGCTCAGACTATCGAGCAAGTGCCGGGACACCATTTCGTCCGGATCGCGCACGGCGGTCAGGTTGTAAGCCTTGTTCCATTTGATCAACAGGGCCAGATATCCCAGCAGCTGCGCGTGCTGGGTTTCAGTCAGAGCGACACCAAGCTGGCGAGCACCTGTGGATAACTCTTCTGCATGTTGCGAGGTGACCAACGAACTCAAGCGCTTTGCTCCAACTGACGGCCCGCGCCGCGTTTTTTCAAATGAATCATCAACAGCGAAATGGCTGCCGGCGTGACGCCCGGAATACGCGAGGCCTGACCCAAGGTTTCAGGGCGGGTCGCGCCGAGCTTGCTCTGGATTTCTTTGGAGAGACCGGAAATGTTCGTGTAATCGATATCCACAGGCAATTTGGTGTCTTCACTGGCCCGCAGACGAGCGATTTCATCCTGTTGGCGATCAATGTAACCGGCGTACTTGGTCTTGATTTCGACCTGTTCGGCGACCTGTGGATCTTCTGCACCCCCACCGGTCACGGCGATCAGACCGGCGTAGTCGATTTCCGGACGGCTCAAGAGGTTCAGCAAGTTGTATTCGTGGGTCAGCGGAGTGCCGAATTTTTCCGCAATCGCATCACCTTGCTCGGTACCCGGACGTACCCAGGTGCTTTTCAGGCGCTGCTCTTCCAGTTCGATGCTTTCGCGTTTTTTACAGAAGGCCGCCCAGCGCTCGTCATCCACCAGACCCAGTTCGCGACCTTTTTCGGTCAAGCGCAGGTCGGCGTTGTCTTCGCGCAGGATCAAACGGTATTCGGCACGAGAAGTGAACATCCGATACGGTTCTTGAGTACCGAGAGTAATCAGGTCATCGACCAGCACACCGATGTAGGCCTCATCGCGACGCGGGCACCAGGCATCTTTTCCTTGCGCACGCAGTGCTGCGTTGGTTCCGGCCAGCAAGCCCTGGGCGCCGGCCTCTTCGTAACCGGTGGTGCCATTGATCTGTCCAGCAAAGAACAGACCGCCGATCACCTTGGTCTCCAGGCTGTATTTCAGGTCCCGCGGATCGAAGTAGTCGTACTCGATGGCGTAGCCCGGACGCACGATATGCGCGTTTTCCATCCCACGGATCGATTGCACGATCTGCAACTGCACATCGAACGGCAAGGATGTGGATATCCCGTTCGGGTACAGCTCGTTGGTGGTCAAGCCTTCCGGTTCGATGAAGACCTGATGGCTTTGCTTGTCGGCAAAACGATGGATCTTGTCTTCGATCGACGGGCAGTAACGCGGGCCGATGCCTTCGATTTCACCCGCAGCGGAATACATGGGCGAACGGTCGAGGTTCGCAGCGATGATTTCGTGGGTGCGCGCGTTGGTGTGGGTAATCCAGCAACTGACCTGTTGTGGGTGCTGCTCTTTGGAGCCCATGAACGACATCACTGGAATCGGCGTATCGCCGGCCTGCTCGGTCATCACCGAGAAATCCACAGACCTGGCGTCGATACGCGGCGGCGTTCCGGTTTTCAGGCGACCGACACGCAGCGGCAACTCACGCAGGCGTTGAGCCAGGGCGATCGACGGCGGATCACCGGCTCGACCGCCGGAAAAATTTTGCAACCCTATGTGGATAAGTCCACCGAGGAAGGTACCGGTGGTCAACACCACGGAATCGGCGAGGAAACGCAGACCCATTTGCGTGACAACACCGCGCACTTGCTCCTGCTCGACGATCAGATCGTCCGCAGCCTGTTGAAATATCCACAGGTTCGGCTGGTTTTCCAGGATTTCGCGCACTGCCGCCTTGTACAGAACCCGATCCGCCTGAGCGCGGGTTGCGCGCACCGCCGGGCCTTTGCGGCTGTTCAACACGCGAAACTGGATGCCGCCTTTATCGGTAGCCATGGCCATCGCGCCGCCGAGGGCGTCGATTTCCTTGACCAGGTGACTTTTGCCAATACCGCCAATAGCGGGGTTGCAGCTCATGGCACCGAGGGTTTCCACGTTATGCGTCAGCAACAGGGTTTTGACCCCCATGCGTGCTGAGGCCAGTGCTGCCTCGGTACCGGCATGACCGCCGCCGATGACGATCACTTCAAAACGGGAAGGGAAATCCACCACGCACCTCGTGCCTGCTTAAGTAGGTAATTCAGGAATAGTTTGAGCTCAGGTTTTCGGACCTGGTCGACAAGTATAGGGACTTCGTCCTTCCTAAAGAACCCTTTGCACAAAATTTAACCAGCTGTGGAGAAGTCGGAGTTATAGAAATTAAAAAGAGAGAAATTTATTAAATCTTTGTTTTTATGTTTATTTCTACTGACCGACCTTTCTGTGGATAGATTGATACAGGCCTTTATTTTCAATGTGTACAAAGATTCAAAACCCTGTGGTCATGTGCCAAGGAGGCCCTTGGATAACCGGTGTAAGCCTGTGGATTAAAGTGATGGTTATCCACAGAGGCGGTTATCTTCAGTTTTGAGGCCCTGTTATCAACTGCCCTTAGCGGCGGTTATTCACAGGGCTTAATCCACAGAAAACTGCGGATTGAAGGAATCCAGGGCGCAGAAAATCCGCCTGAGCAGAAAGAATTCCGCTCGGCATAGCAGGCTGGTGTGAAAAAGAGAGGGAACAGACAGGCACGAATGGCCTGTCTGTGGACAACGAGGTGGCTATTTACCGATGCAGAAGCTGGAGAAGATCCGGCCCAACAAGTCATCGGAGCTGAAGGCGCCAGTGATTTCGCCCAAAAATTGCTGAGCCAGGCGCAAATCTTCGGCGAGCAATTCCCCAGCGCCCGCCAATGTCAGTTGAGCGCGACCGTGCTCGAGGGAAGCACTGGCATGTCGCAATGCTTCGAGATGTCGCCGGCGTGCGCTGAAGCTGCTTTCCGAAGTCTGTTCGTAACCCATGCAGGCTTTGAGGTGATCACGCAGCAGCTCCAGTCCTGCGCCGGCGGACTTGGCGCTCAAACTGATGGTGACATGGCCATCGTCACTGATATCCAGGGCGATCGTTTCACCCGTGAGATCAGCCTTGTTGCGGATCAGCGTGACCTTGGCCGGATCGGGGCGGGTCTCGAGGAATTCCGGCCACAATGCAAAGGGATCAATAGCCTCCGGGGCCGTTGCATCGACGACCAGAAGCACGCGATCAGCCTCGCCAATGGCTTTCAATGCCCGCTCTACCCCAATCTTTTCCACATGATCGTCGGTGTCACGCAGTCCCGCGGTATCGACTACATGCAGGGGCATGCCATCGATGTGGATATGTTCGCGCAGGACATCACGAGTAGTGCCGGCAATTTCGGTGACGATTGCCGCTTCACGACCCGCTAGGGCATTGAGCAGGCTGGATTTGCCGGCATTCGGTCGACCGGCAATCACGACCGTCATGCCGTCACGCAACAATGCGCCCTGCCCGGCTTCGCGCATCACGGTGGATAACTCGTCACGAACTTTGTCGAGCATGCTTAGCACGTGGCCATCGGCTAGGAAGTCGATTTCCTCTTCCGGGAAGTCGATCGCGGCTTCGACATAAATCCGCAAGCCGATCAGTTGTTCGGTGAGGTTATGTACACGTGCCGAAAACGCACCCTGCAGGGAACGCAGAGCATTTCGCGCCGCCTGAGCCGAACTGGCTTCGATCAAGTCAGCAATGGCTTCGGCCTGGGCCAGGTCGAGTTTGTCGTTCAGGAAAGCGCGCTCACTGAATTCACCCGGCCGCGCGAGGCGACAGCCCATCTCCAGGCAGCGCTTGAGCAGCATATCCAGAACAATAGGACCGCCATGTCCCTGCAGTTCCAGGACATCTTCGCCAGTGAACGAGTTGGGTCCTGGGAAATACAGCGCGATGCCTTGATCCAGCACCTCGTCATTGGCGCCGAGGAACGGCCCGTAATGAGCAAATCTTGGCTTGAGCTCACGACCACTGAAGGCCTTGGCTGCAGCGTTGGCCAACGGCCCGGAAATGCGGACAATGCCAACGCCTCCGCGACCTTGGGCGGTGGCGACGGCGGCGATGGTTTCACGAGGAGCGCTCATAAACCGGTATCCAGACAAAAGTGACAGATAGCAAAACGCCCCACTAGGGGGCGTCTTGAGTGGTTATCCACAGTGTAAGTCAGGCAGCCGCTTTGGTAGCTGCTTCGATCTTACGAGTGATGTACCACTGTTGGGCGATGGACAGGCAGTTGTTCACTACCCAGTACAGCACCAGACCAGCCGGGAACCACAGGAAGAAGAAGGTGAAGATGATTGGCATCAGCTTCATCACTTTGGCCTGCATCGGATCCGGAGGAGTCGGGTTCAACTGCTGCTGGATGAACATGGTTGCACCCATGATGATCGGCAGAATGAAGAACGGGTCCTTGATCGACAGGTCAGTAATCCACAGCATGAACGGCGCTTGGCGCATTTCAACGCTTTCCAGCAGAACCCAGTACAGGGAAAGGAAAACCGGCATCTGCACGAGGATTGGCAAGCAACCACCCAGCGGATTGATCTTCTCTTTTTTGTACAGCTCCATCATGGCTTGCGACATTTTCTGCCGGTCGTCGCCATGTTGTTCCTTCAGCGCGGCCAGTTTCGGAGCCACTGCACGCATACGCGCCATGGATTTGTAGCTGGCGGCCGACAACGGGAAGAAAATCCCTTTGATCAGCATGGTCAGGAAGATGATCGACCAGCCCCAGTTACCCACAATGGCGTGGATATGTTGCAGCAGCCAGAAGATCGGTTGGGCGATGAACCACAGGATGCCGTAGTCAACGGTCAGTTCCAGACCTGGGGACAACTGCTTCAGCACAGCCTGGCTTTTCGGACCGGCGTACAGAACAGCGCTGGTTTCAGCCTTGGCACCTGGCGCAACGGTCAAGGACGGACCGGTGAAACCAATGATGTAGTTGCCTTTGCTGTCTTTACGGGTCTGGACGACGTTGTTTTCGCCCTTGGCCGGAATCCAGGCAGTCACAAAGTAGTGTTGCAGCCAGGCTACCCAACCGCCGGTCACGTTTTCTTTGAGTTGCCCTTTGTCCATGTCCTTCATGGACACTTTCTTGTACGGCTCGGAACTTGTCCACAGGGCGGCGCCCAGGTAAGTCGCAGTGCCGGTGGCGGTGCTGGATGACGGATCGGAGCTGGCATCACGCTTCAGTTGCGCGAACATTGCACCGGACCAAGGCTGAGTGCTCTCGTTGTCGATCAGGTAGGAAACGGTTACGTCATACAGGCCGCGTTTCAGGGTGAAACGCTTGATGTAGTTGACGCCATCCTTGCTGAACTTCAGGTCCACGACCAATTGGTCCTGACCGTCAGCCAGTTGATAGATCTTCTTCTCCGAGGAGTAAACCGGACGACCGGCAGGACTTGCGTCCGGGCCGTTGCTGCCGATCAAGCCACTCTGAGCCAGATAAGTCCGCTCGTTGCCGTTATCGAACAACTGGAATGGAATTTCCGGATGGTCCTGGCGACGTGGATACAGCGGCAACTTCAGTTGGGCGACATCACCACCTTGTGGATCGATGGCCAGATCGAGCACATCCGTTTTGATCTGGATGAGGTCGGTGCTCGCCGCTACCGGAGTTTCGGCAGGTGCGCTGGTATCGTTTGCGGCGTGCGGAATGTCGTCACTGACGGACGCTTTATTGCCAGTTGCCGTATCCGGGAGGCCCGGTGCGGAAGTACTGGAAGCAACATTCTGAGTCGGCAGGGCAGCCTGGCCATAGTCCTGGTTCCATTTAAGAACCATAACGTAGGACACGATTGCCAGGGCGACGATCAGGATCGTGCGTTTAATATCCATGATTACTCGGCCATCGAAGAAGAACGGGAGGTAGGGATAGGTGGAACCGGGTCATAACCACCGGCATTCCACGGATGACAGCGACCTAAACGACGAAAGGTCAGCCAGCCACCGCGCAGAAGGCCATGATTTTCAATGGCTTCTAACGCGTAGCAGGAACAACTGGGGTAGAAACGACAGTGATTGGCCATCAGGGGACTAATGGCATAGCGATAAAACTGGATCGGAACGAGTGCCAGTTTACGCATCTGGACTGTCTACCCCTACAGTTTCGGTTTTGACTGCTGGTACCGGCGTGCTGCGTGCCAGTCGTTTCCAGAGCTTTCCGAAATGCTGAATCAATTCGGGGTTTTCTACGTCACCCAAACCTTTGCGCGCGACGATAACAATGTCCCAACCGACCAGTGAATCCTGGTGCAGGCGAAACGATTCGCGCATCAGACGTTTGAGGCGATTGCGCTCGACGGAGAGCTTTACGCTCTTTTTCCCGATAACCAGCCCAAGACGGGGGTGATCAAGATCGTTGTTGCGCGCAAGGAGCAGGAGATTTTTCCCCGGAACCTTGCCGGTAGGGGAGTCAAAGACTGCCTTGAAATGCCGGGGAGTAAGCAGACGCTTTTCCCGACTGAAGTCCTGACTCACCTCCAGTGCCGGATTATCAAACGGCCAGACGCGCACGACCTTTGGCGCGACGACGCGACAGGACGGCACGACCGTTCTTGGTAGCCATGCGAGCACGGAAACCGTGGGTACGAGCGCGTTTGATAGTGCTTGGTTGGAAAGTACGTTTCATTGTCGTGTTACCTGGTTCGTCCACAACGGGCCGGAATGGCCCCCGTTTTAAGAGACCGGGGATTCTAGAGAAAGCAAGCCTCTAGGTCAATTTCCAACCAACGTTTCCTTATAAATAGATCTCCGGACGTTTTGCGGAGCGACCGCCCTTAGCCAAACATAAAATTAAAGAAGGAAAGTATTTAAAGCTTTTCTGTAAAGCTTATAAAAGCTAGGGCCACGGCCATCTGTGGATAACTGGCTTCAGCCCTTTTAACACCTGATGTACAGAGAATGACAACTACAGTGGAAAACCGTGTTCAGCCTGTGCTGCACTGTCGGATAACCTGTGTGCGAAAGGGCGTCTTATCCACAGGCAGGTTATCCACCGAGTTTCCGCCCCAGTTGTGCAATGAGCTCAGACCCGGTTATCCACAGACCTTATGCACAGACCATTGGTCGTCTTTTTTGCGTATAAAGCGTTGATTCTTCTTGGCCGGTGATCAAGCTTCATGTGGATAAGTCAGCGTCTGGTCGCTACAATGGCCGCTTGTTTTTGCCTCACCGGCTTTCAACTTAGGGGATATCCGTGTCAGTGGAACTTTGGCAGCAGTGCGTGGAGCTATTGCGCGATGAGCTGCCTGCCCAACAATTCAACACTTGGATCCGTCCACTACAGGTCGAAGCCGAAGGCGACGAGTTGCGTGTCTATGCGCCCAATCGTTTCGTGCTGGACTGGGTCAACGAAAAATACCTGGGCCGCGTCCTGGAGTTGCTGGACGAGCATGGCAATGGCATGGCGCCAGCGCTTTCCTTATTAATAGGCAGCAAACGCAGCTCGGCACCGCGTGCCGCGCCGAATGCTCCGCTGGCGGCTGCAGCATCCCAGGCTCAGGCTGCGGCTGCACCGGTCAGCACACCACCGCCGGCATTGGCACCGACCAAGCGTGCGACGCAAAAAGTCGCCGAAGTTACTGAAGAAGAGCCTTCGCGCGACAGCTTCGATCCGATGGCGGGCGCCAGCTCCCAGCAGGCACCGGTTCGTTCCGAACAACGCACCGTGCAGGTCGAAGGCGCGCTCAAGCACACCAGCTACCTGAACCGTACCTTCACCTTCGAGAACTTCGTTGAGGGCAAGTCCAACCAACTGGCCCGGGCCGCGGCCTGGCAAGTGGCGGACAACCCCAAGCATGGTTACAACCCGCTCTTCCTTTATGGCGGTGTCGGTTTGGGTAAAACCCACTTGATGCACGCTGTGGGTAACCATCTATTAAAGAAGAACCCGAACGCCAAGGTTGTGTACCTGCATTCCGAGCGCTTCGTGGCTGACATGGTCAAGGCCCTGCAACTGAACGCGATCAACGAGTTCAAGCGCTTCTACCGGTCGGTGGATGCATTGCTGATTGACGATATTCAGTTCTTCGCCCGCAAGGAGCGTTCCCAGGAAGAGTTTTTCCACACCTTCAACGCTCTGCTTGAAGGTGGCCAGCAGGTCATTCTCACCAGTGACCGCTACCCTAAAGAAATTGAAGGCCTTGAAGAGCGCCTCAAATCCCGCTTCGGCTGGGGCCTGACGGTAGCCGTCGAGCCGCCGGAGCTGGAAACCCGTGTGGCGATCCTGATGAAGAAGGCCGACCAGGCCAAAGTCGAACTGCCCCACGATGCGGCGTTCTTCATTGCCCAGCGCATTCGCTCCAACGTCCGGGAACTGGAAGGCGCACTCAAACGCGTGATTGCCCACTCTCACTTCATGGGCCGCGACATCACCATCGAGTTGATTCGCGAATCCCTCAAGGACTTGTTGGCGCTGCAAGATAAACTGGTCTCTGTGGATAACATTCAGCGCACGGTCGCCGAGTACTACAAGATCAAGATCTCCGACTTGCTGTCCAAACGCCGTTCGCGTTCGGTCGCCCGTCCACGCCAGGTCGCCATGGCGTTGTCCAAGGAACTGACCAACCACAGCCTGCCGGAAATTGGCGATGTGTTTGGCGGTCGCGATCACACGACGGTTTTGCACGCCTGCCGCAAGATCAACGAACTTAAGGAATCCGACGCGGACATCCGCGAGGACTACAAGAACCTGCTGCGTACACTGACCACTTGATGAACACCAGCGCAGCTTATTAAGGCAAGGGACTAGACCATGCATTTCACCATTCAACGCGAAGCCCTGTTGAAACCCCTGCAACTGGTCGCAGGCGTCGTCGAGCGCCGCCAGACCTTGCCGGTGCTCTCCAACGTGCTGCTGGTTGTCGAAGGCCAGCAACTGTCGCTGACCGGTACCGACCTGGAAGTCGAGCTGGTCGGTCGTGTTCAACTCGAAGAGCCTGCCGAACCAGGTTCCATCACCGTGCCTGCGCGCAAACTGATGGATATCTGCAAAAGCCTGCCGAACGACGCGCTGATCGACATCAAGCTCGACGAGCAGAAGCTGGTGGTAAAGGCCGGTCGTAGCCGCTTCACCCTGTCGACCCTGCCGGCCAACGATTTCCCGACGGTCGAAGAAGGTCCGGGTTCGCTGACCTGCAGCCTGGAGCAAAGCAAATTGCGTCGCCTCATCGAGCGCACCAGTTTCGCCATGGCCCAGCAGGACGTTCGTTACTACCTCAACGGTATGCTGCTGGAAGTCTCTGCCGGTGTCATTCGCGCTGTCGCCACCGACGGTCACCGTCTGGCCATGTGCTCGATGCAGGCCGACATAGGTCAGCCGGATCGCCATCAGGTCATCGTGCCGCGTAAAGGTATCCTTGAACTTGCCCGACTGCTGACTGAACCGGACGGCATCGTCAGTATTGTCTTGGGGCAGCACCACATTCGAGCCACCACCGGCGAGTTCACCTTCACCTCGAAACTGGTCGACGGTAAATTCCCGGATTACGAACGCGTTCTACCCAAAGGCGGCGACAAGCTGGTACTCGGTGACCGCCAGGCGCTCCGCGAAGCGTTCAGCCGCACCGCGATTCTGTCCAATGAGAAGTACCGCGGTATCCGCCTGCAACTGGCGAATGGTCAGTTGAAGATCCAGGCTAACAACCCGGAACAGGAAGAGGCGGAAGAAGAAGTCGGCGTTGAATATAACGGTGGCTCCCTCGAGATCGGCTTTAACGTCAGCTACTTGCTCGATGTGCTGGGCGTAATGACTACCGAGCAGGTTCGTCTGATCTTGTCCGACTCCAACAGCAGTGCGCTGGTGCAAGAGTCCGACAACGACGATTCGGCCTACGTTGTCATGCCGATGCGTCTGTAATCATGCTCAGCAGAAGCTAGATGTCCTTAAGTCGCGTCTCGGTCACCGCGGTGCGCAATCTGCACCCGGTGACCTTCTCCCCCTCCCCCCGAATCAATATTCTTTACGGCGCCAACGGCAGCGGCAAAACCAGTGTTCTGGAAGCCATACACCTGCTGGGGCTTGCCCGTTCGTTTCGCAGCACCCGCCTCTTACCGGTCATTCAGTATGAGCAATTGGCGTGCACGGTGTTCGGGCAGGTCGAGCTGGCCGAGGGTGGGCATAGTGCGTTGGGCATTTCGCGCGACCGCCAAGGGGAGTTTCAGATCCGCATCGATGGGCAGAACGCTCGTAGCGCAGCTCAGCTCGCGGAAATCCTGCCATTGCAGTTGATCAACCCTGACAGCTTTCGCTTGCTGGAAGGCGCGCCGAAGATTCGTCGACAGTTTCTCGACTGGGGCGTGTTCCACGTGGAACCCCGTTTCATGTCCACCTGGCAGCGCTTGCAGAAGGCCCTGCGCCAGAGAAACTCTTGGCTGCGGCATGGTACACTTGACGCCGTTTCGCAAGCGGTTTGGGACAGGGAGCTGTGCCAGGCCAGCGCTGAAATTGATGAATACCGCCGCGCTTACATCAAAGCCTTGAAACCAGTCTTTGAACAGACCTTGAGCGAACTGGTTGAGCTCGAGGGCTTAACGCTCAGCTATTACCGGGGTTGGGACAAGGACCGTGAGTTGAGCGCTGTGCTCGCCGGGTCCCTTCAGCGGGATCAGCAAATAGGGCATACCCAGGCCGGACCACAACGCGCTGATTTGCGCCTCAGATTGGGCGCTCATAATGCCGCGGATATATTGTCCCGCGGCCAGCAGAAGTTGGTGGTCTGTGCATTGCGGATTGCCCAGGGGCACCTGGTCAGCCAGGCCCGTCGCGGTCAGTGTATTTATCTGGTGGATGACTTGCCGTCCGAGCTGGACGAGCAGCACCGCCGCGCGCTTTGCCGCTTGCTGGAAGACTTACGCTGCCAGGTGTTTATCACCTGTGTAGATCACGAATTATTGAGGGAAGGCTGGCAGACGGAAACGCCAGTCGCTCTGTTCCACGTGGAACAGGGCCGTATCACCCAGACCCTCGACCATCGGGAGTGAAGGCATTGAGCGAAGAAAATACGTACGACTCAACGAGCATTAAAGTGCTGAAAGGCCTGGATGCCGTACGCAAACGTCCCGGTATGTACATTGGTGACACCGACGATGGCAGCGGTCTGCACCACATGGTGTTCGAGGTGGTCGATAACTCGATCGACGAAGCGCTGGCCGGCCACTGCGACGACATCAGTATCATCATCCACCCGGATGAATCCATCACCGTTCGCGACAACGGCCGTGGCATCCCGG
>OBKH01000170.1_pt1 | contig 11817 bp, 12 predicted proteins | sample 1496241 | NCBI WGS metagenome assembly OBKH01 (sample SAMN03273953, study PRJEB22546) | soil metagenome | isolation source: rice field elevated CO2 plus elevated temperature | place: India: CRRI Experimental farm Cuttack,Odisha-753006 | collected 2013-12-17 | reverse complement strand
GGAGGGGGGCATTGGACGTGTGCGCGTGGTCCATAGGGGGGGGGCGCGAGGGCTGGCCGAGCCCGTTTGCCGTCGAGCCCGTGCTGGCCCTGCGCGGTGGGCCCGTGTGGGTGCTCGCCAGTGGCGGTCCGATGTTTTTCGGGGTCGGCGCCAGTCTCAGCCGACAACTGGCCAGCGACGACCTGCAAATTCTGCCAGCCCCCTCCTCTTGCTCGCTCGCCGCCGCCCGAATGGGCTGGCCCTTGCAGGAGGTCGTGACGTTATCGGTGGTGGCCCGCCCCGTCGCCGCTCTCAACGCGCAATTGTTCAGCGGCGTGCGCTTGCTGGTCCTGAGCAACGACGGGGGCAGCCCCGCCGCCATCGCCGCATTGCTGCGTGATCGCGGATTCGGCCCCAGTCGCCTCAGCGTGCTGGAACACTTGGGCGGCCCCGCGGAACGGCGGATCGACGGCATTGCCAGCGAGTGGAGCGATCCCGCTATTGCCGACCTGAACCTGATCGCCATCGACTGCATCGCCGAGTCCGATACGCCGCGCCTGTCTCGACTGGCCGGTTTGCCGGACTCGGCGTTCAAACATGACGGCCAACTGACCAAGCGCGATGTACGCGCGATCACGCTCGCCCGCCTGGCCCCGATCCCCGGTGAGCTCTTGTGGGACGTCGGTGCCGGCAGCGGCTCGATCGGCATCGAGTGGATGCGCGCCCACCCAAGCTGCCGGGCGCTGGCCATCGAAGCCGATGCAGGGCGCCAGCAGTTGATCGAACACAACCGCGATGCCCTCGGCGTCCCCGGCCTGCAACTGATTCGCGGCAGTGCCCCGCAAGCCCTGACCGGGCTGGAGCGACCGGACGCGATTTTCATCGGCGGCGGCGTGACCCGCGAAGGCGTGCTCGACGCCTGCTGGGCCGCCCTCAAACCCGGCGGCCGGCTGATCGCCAATGCGGTCACGCTGCAAAGTGAAATGACCTTGATGGCCTGGCGCGACCGACACGGCGGAGACCTGACGCGGATTCATATCGCTCAGGCACAACCGCTGGGCGACTTCGATACCTGGCGTCAGGCGTTGCCGATTACCTTGCTGGACGTGACGAAGCCTTTCGATGCGTGACGAAACCGCCGAACAACCCGCCCCCCTGCGCAGTGGCCTGACCACGGGCAGTTGCGCGACGGCGACCAGCCTTGCGGCGGCTCGCCTGCTGCTCGGCGGCGCGAGCTCGGATGCCGTGGAGATCATCTTGCCCAAAGGCAAACAGGTGCAGATGCGCCTGGAGTTTTGCCGCACGACCGAGGACGGCGCCGAAGCGGGCACCATCAAAGATGCTGGCGATGATCCTGACGTGACCCACGGCGCCTTGCTCTACTCCCGGGTCCGCCTTGTGGGCGAGCCGGGCGTCAGCTTCAGGGCCGGTCGTGGTGTCGGCACCGTCACCCGGCCGGGGTTGGTGCTGGGCGTCGGCGAACCGGCGATCAACCCGGTGCCGCGCAAAATGATCACCGATCACCTCACCCGACTGGCCGATGAATTCGGCTACGGCGGCGGTTTCGAGGTCACGGTGAACGTCGAAGGCGGCGAGGAACTGGCGCTGAAAACCATGAACCCGCGCCTGGGGATTCTCGGCGGTCTGTCGATTCTTGGCACCAGCGGCATCGTCCGGCCATTTTCCTGCGCGGCGTACATTGCCTCGATCCATCAGGGCATCGATGTCGCCAGGACCAACGGTTACCTGCACATCGCCGCGTGCACCGGCAATGCCAGCGAAGACACGATGCGTCGGGTCTACAACCTGCCGGAAATTGCCCTGATCGAAATGGGTGACTTCGTCGGCGCCGTGCTCAAGCACCTGCGCAAAGTGCCGGTGGAAAAACTCAGTCTTTGTGGCGGCTTCGGCAAGATCAGCAAGCTGGCGGCCGGGCACATGGACTTGCACAGTCGGCACTCCAGCATCGACCTGCCACAACTGGCCGAATGGGCGGCAGCGATTGGCGCCGACGCGGCGCTGCAGCAAAGCATCCGCGAAGCCAACACCAGTCAGCAAGCGTTGGCCATGGCCAGTGCCGCCGGCATCGCCCTCGGCGATGCAGTGTGTCGGCATGCCCTGGACTTTGCCCGCAGCGTGGTGCCGGCGCAGGTTCAGGTCGAAGTGTTCGCGATCGATCGCCAGGGCGGGATCGTCGGCCATGCGGGTGCCTTCCAATGAAACGCCTGCTGTTGCTCGGTGGCGTCACCGAGGCCCTGGCAATTGCCCGAACCTTGGGGCCACAACACATCTACAGCCTGGCCGGTGTCGGTCGGGTGCCGACGGATCTGACTTGCCAGGTGCGCGTCGGTGGCTATGGCGGTGCCGAAGGCCTGGCGCAGTTTATCCGCGATGAAAGGATCGATCTGCTGCTCGACGCCACCCATCCCTACGCCGCCCGAATCAGCCAAAACGCCGCGACCGCCGCCCGCTTGAGTGGCATCGCCTGCTGGGCGCTGCGGCGTCCGGCGTGGCAATCACAGCCCGGGGATGACTGGCGCGAAGTCAGCGACTGGGCAGAACTGACCCAGGCACTCAAACCCTTTCGGCGACCGCTGTTTACCCTCGGACGCGAGCCCCTTCAGCACCTGGATGAAATCCCGCCGGATCAATTCTGGACCCTGCGCGCACTGGACGTTTATCCCGGCAACGAGCGCTGCGAAGTGATCGGTGCACGCGGGCCGTTCCTGATCGAGGATGAGCGTGTGCTGTTCGAACGCCGGCAGATCGACGTGCTGATCAGCAAAAACAGCGGCAGCACCGCCACCGAACCGAAGCTGGAAGTGGCGCGGGAACGCGGGGTGCCGGTGCTGGTGTTGAAGCGGCCGGTGTTGCCGGGGGTTGAGCGGGAGTTTCTGACGCTTGAGGAAACACTTGATGCGTTGGCGGCCTGCGCTCAGTAAGGCAGGATCATTGGCTTGCATGAACAGTAACCTATTTGTTACCTTCAGGGCCGCCTGTGATCACACTCGAAGAATACGTGCAGGACAACGAATCAAGCCCCTTTGGGCGCTGGTTTTCCACCTTGAATGCTCAGGCAGCGCTAAAGGTTTCCAATGCATTGCTCAGACTGGAGCTAGGCAATACATCCAACATCAAGTGGTTTGAAGGTCTCGGCGAATATCGAATCAATTGGGGCCCCGGCTACAGGATCTACCTTGTTCAAGAAGGGAAACGCCTGATCATCCTTTTGGGTGGAGGCGACAAGTCCACGCAAAAAACCGACATCAAACAGGCAAAAATACTGATAGCCGAATTTCGGACCCGAAAAAAAGCTCAACGAAATCGGAGATAGAGTCATGGCGCTAACCCGAAGCTACAAACACACGATCGCCGAGCGTGCCCAGCGTGATCCCGAGTTCGCCCAAGCATTGTTGGATGAGGCTGCTACCCTGTTTCTCAATGGTGAACCTGAAATGGCCAGGATCATTCTGCGTGACCTCGTTAACGCCACTGTAGGTTTCGAAGAACTGGCAAAGGGAACAGCGAAGCCCAGCAAAAGCCTCCATCGGATGCTATCTGCCAAAGGCAATCCGAGCATGGACAACCTGGCTGCGATATTCGCGGTCATTCGCGCTACGCTTGGAGTAGATATGCAAGTACATGCGGTGCGTGCGCACTGACAGCATAAGAAACAAGCGAACTTGGCTGCGACACCACACCGCACGCAGCCTTTTTACTTATCGGCCCTGATCAGGCTAAATAGCCCGCGCCTGATCGCCCACCCAAACGGATTTTTTCCATGTCCCGACAACGGCTCGCAATTGCCTGGATAGCCTGCTTCGCAGTGCTGTTCAACATGCTCGCCATGCCGATGTCCGGAGCGATGGCGAAGACGGCCACAGCGCCTGCCGAACAAGTGTTGTGGGGCAGTTTCTGTTCATCCAGCGGCACCAAAATGGTGGCGATTTCTCTGGGCAAGATTGAGCAGAAGGCACCGCAAAGCGACGAACATTCCAATATGCAGCATTGCTGGTGCTGCTCCGGTTCCGCGCCGCTGGTGGCGCTGCCCGGGCATGAACCGCAGCTGTATTTCGCCAGTTTCGAATCCAATCGCAGCTTGCCTCCGTCGTCCCTCAACACCCCGACTCCACGCCAGCAATGGCCCAGTCTCAATCCCCGCGCTTCCCCTCTGGTGTGATTCCTTCTCGCAATCGAACTGCGTTTTGAATCGTTCCGGAGAACTGCCATGTTGAACAAATTCATCGTTCTGGCCGCGTTGCTGCTGCCTGCCTGCTTTGCCAATGCCCACGAATACAAAGTTGGCGAATTGGAAATCGCCCACCCGTGGTCGCAAGAGTTGCCGCCCAATGCGCCGACCGTTGCGGCGTACTTCGTGATTCACAACCAAGGCAAAACCGCCGACCGCCTGCTCAGCGCCGATACCCCCATTGCAGGCGAAGCTCAGTTGCATGAGCACGTCATGCAAAACGACATGATGAAAATGCAGCACGTACCGAGCGTGGAGATCCCCGCTGGCGGCGAGGTCACTTTTGCGCCGATGGCCTATCACGTGATGCTCCTGAACCTGAAAGACCGCAGCCTGCTCACTGACGGCAAACGGTTCCCGATGACCCTGCACTTCGAGAAGGCCGGTGACGTGAAGGTCGACGTCACGGTGCAGAAGCAGGCGCCGGATGGCATGCCAGCACACGCGCATACCCCGTAATCGCCTGAGCTGAAAACGCCCATGCGCGCGCTTAGCGCCAGGTCATCCAGGTCACGTCGTCAGCCATTGAGCCTGACACGCGGCAGCTGGATCAGCCTGTTCGCCATGCTGATGATTTTCATCGGCCCGCTGATATCTCAGTCGATGCCGATGGATTCGCGTGCGGCCATGTCCATGAACATGTCGATGGACATGAGCATGGACATGTCGGCAATGGAGCACGCCGACCACGGTGCGCAACCCGCCGCCGAGCACTGCCCGCCACAAGCCGGGCATCATGTCCTCTGGGAAAAATGCGGCTATTGCAGCCTGCTGTTCAACTGCCCGGCGCTCACCGGTGGCGTGTCATTCACCGCATTCGACACCCCGCACGTCAATACTTTCACCCCACCTTCCCCACGCCTGGGCCATGCCCGGCAAACCTTCTTCCCCGGTGCTCGCACCCGCGCCCCGCCCGTCCTCGCGTAAACACCCACCACTGATTTCACACGTCCGCAAGACAACCGAAGCTCGGTCCCACAGGGATTGCGCAGGTTGTCGGCCGTGTCGTTTACGACTGTTCGATGGAAATTGTCATGTCCAGGTTTTCTGCTGACTCACGCTTGAGCCCTGCCCAAGCCTCTTTTGCCCTGAACGAAGCCAGCATTCGTTTCAGGCACGCCACCGCCATCCTGTGCGGTGCCCTTCTGGCGCCGGTGGCGCTGGCCGATGAACACGCCAATCATGTTGAAGAACTGAGCCCGACGGTCATCACCGCCGTTGCGCCGAGTTCACCGCTGACCATCGTCACCAACCCCAAGGAGCCGCGCCAACCGGTGCCGGCCAGCGACGGTGCCGACTACCTGAAAACCATTCCCGGATTCGCCATGGTGCGTAACGGCGGTACCAATGGCGACCCGGTCCTGCGCGGCATGTTCGGTTCACGGCTGAACATCCTCACCGACGGCGGCATGATGCTCGGCGCCTGCCCCGGCCGGATGGATGCACCCACCTCGTACATTTCTCCACAAACCTACGACAAGCTGACCGTCATCAAAGGCCCGCAAACCGTGCTCTGGGGGCCTGGCGCTTCGGCCGGCACCATCCTGTTCGACCGTGAACCGGAACGTTTCGGCGAACTCGGCACCCGGGTGAATGCCAGCGTGCTGGCCGGTTCCAACGGCCGGTTCGACAAGCTGGTGGACGCTGCTGCCGGTGGGCCGCTGGGATACGTGCGCGTCATCGGCAACACCGCGCACTCCGATGATTATCGAGACGGCAACAACGACACCGTCGCGTCGCGCTACGACAAATGGAACGGCGACGTCGCTGTCGGCTGGACCCCCGACGCCGATACCTTGCTGGAACTGACCGCCGGCAAGGGCGACGGCGAGGCCCGTTACGCCGGGCGCGGCATGGACGGTTCGCAGTTCAAGCGCGAAAGCCTTGGCCTGCGCTTCGAAAAGTCGAACATCAGTGACGTCCTGGACAAGCTCGAGGCTCAGGTCTACTACAACTACGCCGACCACGTGATGGACAACTACACCCTGCGCACGCCGTCCGGCACCGGCATGATGGCCGGCCCCATGGCCTCCAACGTCGACCGCCGCACCCTCGGTGCCCGCATCAAGGCCACCTGGCACTGGGCCGATGTGCAACTGATCAGTGGCATCGATGCGCAGACCAACGAACACCGCCAACGCAGCGCCATGGGTGTCGACACCTACCAGAATCTGCCCTACACCAAGGACGCCGACTTCCATAACTACGGAGTGTTCGGCGAGCTGACCTGGTATGCCGCCGAGCGTGACCGTTTGATCAGCGGCGCACGCCTGGACCGTGCTTCGGCCAAGGATTACCGGCAAACCACCGGCTCCGGCATGATGACCCGGCCCAATCCGACCGCCGACGACACCTGCGCCGACACCCTGCCCAGCGGCTTCATTCGCTATGAACACGATCTGGCTGACAGCCCGACCACGCTGTACGCGGGCCTCGGGCACACCCAGCGTTTCCCGGATTACTGGGAGCTGTTTTCGCCGAACTCCGGTCCTGCCGGTTCGGTGAACGCCTTCGATTCGATCAAACCGGAGAAAACCACCCAACTCGACGTCGGCCTGCAATACAAGACCGAAGCGCTCGAAGCCTGGGCCTCGGCTTATGTCGGTCAGGTGCGCGATTACATTCTGTTCGACTACACGCCGGGAATGATGGGCACCACCTCGCAGGCCGAGAACATCGACGCGCGAATCATGGGCGGTGAATTGGGCGCGGCCTACCAGCTCACCGACCGCTGGAAAGCCGACGCGACCCTGGCCTACGCCTGGGGCAAGAACAGCAGCGATGGCAGTGCGTTGCCGCAAATGCCGCCGCTGGACGCACGTTTCGGCCTGACTTACAGCGAAGACAATTGGAGCGCCGGCGCACTGTGGCGAGTGGTCGCCGCGCAAAACCGCATCGACCAGAACAAAGGCAATGTCGTCGGCAAGGACTTCGACAAGACCCCGGGGTTCAGCGTGTTCTCGCTCAACGGCGCCTACCGGATCAACCAGAACTGGAAGGTCAGTACTGGCGTCGACAACCTGTTCGGCAAGGCCTACGCCGAACACCTGAACCTGGCGGGCAACGCCGGTTTCGGTTACCCGGCCAATGACCCGCAAGCCATCAAGGAGCCCGGGCGCACATTCTGGACCAAGGTGGATATGAGCTTCTAACCCTTGAGGGCAACCCGCTCCCCCTGTGGGAGCGAGCTTGCTCGCGATCGGTTGCGCAGCAACCGTAACAGACAACAAAAAGATCCAAGCCAAGCGGAGCACACACGATGAAACAGCCCAAAGTGAATTTCTACAACCTGGCCTGGCGCTGGCACTTCTATGCCGGCCTGTTCGTGGCCCCCTTTATGGTGATGCTGGCCCTGACCGGCACGATTTACCTGTTCAAGCCGCAACTCGATTCATTGATGTACAGCAGCCTGCTCAACGTCCCCGCCGGCCATCACACCGTCCCGGCCGACGACCTGCTCAAGCGCGTGAAAGACGCGTATCCACAAGGAACGATCAAGCAGTACCTGCCACCGGTCAACGCCGAACGCAGTGCCCAGTTCGTCGTGCTCAATGGCGGCAACGAACTGAATGTATTCGTCGACCCGTACCACGGCGACATCCTCGGCGAGCAAGATGCCAAGAAGAACCTGCAAGCCATCGCCCGTGCGATTCATGGCGAGCTGATGATCGGCACCGTGGGTGACCGACTCATCGAACTGGCGGCCGGTTGGGGCGTGGTGCTGGTGGTTTCCGGGGTATTCCTGTGGTGGCCGCGCGGCCAGGCGGCGGGGATTCTGTGGCCACGCCTGAACAGTCGCGGACGGGTGCTTTGGCGCGATCTGCACGCTGTGACCGGGTTCTGGGGCGCCTCGCTGCTCTTGGTGATGCTGCTCAGCGGCATGACCTGGACAGGGTTCTGGGGCAAGCAATACGCCGAAGTGTGGAACGTGTTCCCCGCCGCGATGTGGGATGACATCCCCAAGTCCGACGTCGAGGCCCGCAGCCTCAACAGCGCCACGCGCCAGACCGTGCCGTGGGCCATGGAAAATACGCCGATGCCGATGTCCGGCGACCATGCCGAGCACATGGCCCACGGCGGTGCGCAAGCCGGCCCTGCGGCACCGGCCATCAGCCTGCAAGACGTGCAGGACATCGCCGTGCAACGCAAGGTCGAGCCGGGTTACAGCATCACCTTGCCGACCACCGCCACGGGAGTGTTCACCATCGCCGTGTTCGCCGATGACCCGCGCAATGACGCCACCCTGCATGTCGATCAGTACAGCGGCAAGGTCCTCGCCGATGTGCGTTTTGAGCAATACGGCACCGTTGCCCGCGCCACGGAAATCGGCGTGATGTTGCACGAAGGCAAGATGTTCGGGGTGTTCAATCAGATCATTGTGCTGCTGATCTGCCTGATGATCCTGCTCAGCGCCGTCAGTGGCGTGGTGATCTGGTGGAAGCGTCGCCCACAAGGCAAGTTCGGCGTTCCGCCGCTGCGTCACGACCTGCCGAAATGGAAAACCGCGATGGTCATCATGTTCGTGTTGGCCGTGGCGTTTCCGTTGGTGGGTGCCTCGCTGGTGGTGATCTGGGTGCTCGATCGTGTGCTGTTTTCGCGCTTGGGCCGGCAAACTGAGTCGGCCTCATCTTCATCTTGAGACAGGCGAGATGCGCAGGGTTGTCAGCACTGTAGACTGCCTCGCGCATCACCCCGGCAGTTCCGGGTTTTCTTTCGGGCCCCTTCGCTGGCAAGCCAGCGAAGAGACCATCAGCTTCACCTCAAGAGTAGCGGCATGACCTCGCTTCACCTCAACAACATCACCTGGTCGCCCCTGGGCCACGGCCACTGTCATCACCAGTTCCAGCTGCGTGATGCCTCGCTGCACGTGGCTGCCGGTGAGTTCGTCGGCTTGATCGGCCCCAACGGCAGCGGCAAGACCAGCCTGTTGCGTTGCGCCTGGCGCTTCAGCAAACCGCAGGGCGGCGAAGTCCGGCTCGAGCATCACAACGTCTGGAAGCAATCCTCACGCTGGTGCGCGCAACGCATCGCCGTGGTCCTGCAGGAATTCCCCGAGGCGTTCGGCCTGACCGTGAACGAAGTGGTCGCCATGGGCCGTACGCCCCACAAAGGCCTGTTCGATGGCGACTCCCTCGAAGACCGGAATCTCGCGGCCCAGGCCCTGGAATCAGTCGGCCTCAAGGGCTTCGAGGACCATGCCTTCTCCACCCTCTCCGGCGGTGAAAAACAGCGCGTGATCCTCGCCCGGGCCCTGGTCCAGCAACCACAGTTGCTGATCCTTGACGAGCCAACCAATCACCTTGACCCGCGCTATCAGCTTGAGCTGTTGAGGTTGGTCAAGCGCCTGAAGATCGGCACGCTGGCCAGCATCCACGACCTCAATCTGGCCGCCGCCTTTTGCGATCGACTGTACGTGATCAACCACGGCCGCATCGTCGCCGGCGGCACGCCCAAAGAAGTCCTCAACGCCGCGCTGTTGCGTAACGTTTTCGGCGTCGAAGCGCTGATCGATGAACACCCCTTGCACGGCTACCCACGAATGACCTGGATAACCCGACCATGATTTTGCGCTCCCTGCTGCGCCGCAGTTTCACCCTCGTTTTACTGCTGGGTAGCGCCCACGCCTTGGCCGAGGCGACGCATTACCCGCTGACCATTCAGAGCTGCAACCGCGAGGTGACCTTCCAGCAGGCGCCGAAACACGCGGTCAGCCATGACATCAACATGACCCAAATGATGCTCGCCCTCGGCCTCAAGCCACAGATGGCCGGGTACAGCGGTGTGTCCGGGTGGAAGGCGGTGACGCCTGACATGCAGACCCTTCTTGATGGCTTGCCGGAACTGGCGGCGAAGTACCCGTCGGTGGAAACCCTGCTCAATGCCAACGTCGATTTCTTCTTCGCCGGCTGGGACTACGGCATGCGCGTGGGTGGCGACCTCACGCCGCAAACCCTTCAGCCTCTAGGCATCAATGTCTATGAGCTGACCGAGTCCTGCGCCTTCGTGATGAAGCGCCCGCCGGCCACGCTGGAAGACACCTACAACGACCTGCGCAACCTCGGCAGAATCTTCGATGTGCAGGATCGCGCCAATGCCTTGATCGGCGCCATGCAGGCGCGAGTCGCCGGGATTCGCCAGGGTCTGCCCGCCGAAAAACCACGCGTGTTCCTGTACGACAGCGGTGAAGACCGGGCCATGACCTCGGGCCGCCTCGGTATGCCGCAAGCTTTGATCGACGCCGCTGGCGGGCGAAATGTGCTCGACGATGTCGAGGCGAGCTGGACCAGGGTCAATTGGGAAACCGTGGTCGAACGCAATCCTCAGGTGATCGTGATCGTCGACTACAGCGAGATCACCGCCGATCAGAAGATCCGGTTTCTGCTGAACAACAAAGCCCTGCAATCGGTGGACGCGATCAAGCACCAGCACTTCATCGTCATTCCTTACGTGCAGGCCACGCCGGGGATCGATAACGTGCTGGCCGTCGCCACCCTGGCCAAGGGTTTTCACGGCGAATGATTAACCGTCACTACCCCTGGTTGCTGATCGCGCTCGGCACGCTGTTGCTGATGTCGGCGGTGGTGTCACTGGGTTTCGGCCCGGCGCGGGTGCCGCTGGACGTCGTCTGGCGGATTCTGCTGCACAAGCTCTGCGGTCTCGGCTTACCCGACTGGAGCACCGGACAGGAACACATCGTCTGGCTGATTCGCGTGCCACGGATGTTGCTCGGTGCGCTGGTCGGCGCCGGGCTGGCATTGATAGGCGCGGTGCTGCAAGCGGTGACGCGCAATCCGCTGGCCGACCCGCATCTGCTGGGCGTGACCTCGGGTGCCACCCTCGGCGCAGTGATCGTGGTGTTGCACGTGGGTGAAATCGTCGGCCTGCTGACGTTGCCCATCGCGGCGTTTATCGGTGCCTTGTCGAGCATGCTGCTGGTGCTGATGATCGCCAACCGCAATGGTCGGCTGGACAGCGATCGCCTGCTGCTGTGTGGCGTGGCAGTGTCGTTCGTGATGATGGCGATGGCCAATCTGCTGCTGTTCATGGGCGATCACCGCGCCAGTTCGGCGGTGATGTTCTGGATGCTCGGCGGGCTCGGCCTGGCGCGCTGGGAATTGCTCGCGGTGCCGGCTGCCAGCGTGATGCTGGGGTTGCTGTTGCTGCTCGGCATGGCCCGGCCGCTGAACGCATTGATGGCCGGTGAACAAACCGCCGTGACGCTGGGGCTGAATGCACGAACGATCCGGCTGCGGGTGTTCGTGATTGCCTCGCTGATGACGGGCGTGCTGGTGTCCATCAGCGGTTCCATCGGCTTTGTCGGCCTGATGGTGCCGCACATTGCGCGGCGACTGGTGGGGGCCGAGCATCGGCGGTTGCTGCCAGTGTGCGTGTTGCTCGGCAGCGTATTTCTGGTGTGGGTCGATGTGGCCGCCAGGACGTTGATCGCGCCGGAGGACCTGCCCATCGGCGTCGCCACTGCGGCGATTGGCTGCCTGGTCTTCATCGGTTTTATGCCTCCTCGCTGACCGCACTGCTGCGCCCCCGCCGTGATCGGTGCCAACCACCACCTCTTCCCCCCCACCTTGCCC
>OBKH01000169.1_pt1 | contig 11825 bp, 12 predicted proteins | sample 1496241 | NCBI WGS metagenome assembly OBKH01 (sample SAMN03273953, study PRJEB22546) | soil metagenome | isolation source: rice field elevated CO2 plus elevated temperature | place: India: CRRI Experimental farm Cuttack,Odisha-753006 | collected 2013-12-17 | reverse complement strand
ACCTGTTCGGTCAGTTCCAGTACGCGAATGGCATCGCGGGCGGCGATGGTGCCCATGCTCACCTTGTCCTGGTTGTGGCACTCGGTGGAGCGCGAGAACACGCTGGCCGGCATGGTGTTTTTCAAGGCTTCGGCGGTCCAGGCGCTGGTGCCGATCTGCACGGCCTTGAAGCCGTGGTTGAGCATCGCGCGGTCGGCGCTGGCGCCGGACAGGTTGCTCGGCAGGCCGTGGTTGTAACGCTCGTCCACCAGCAGCGCGAGTTGTCGATCCAACAGGTCGGCGACGTTGGCCACGAGGTTTTTCAAGCTGTCCATGGCGAACGCGATGTGGCCGCCGTAGAAGTGCCCGCCGTGCAGCACGCGTTCGGCCTCGGCATCGATGATCGGGTTGTCGTTGGCGCTGTTGAGTTCGATCTCAATGAACGAGCGCAACCAGTTCAGGCTGTCGGCCAGCACGCCGAGGACGTGGGGCGCGCAGCGCAGGGAATAGCGGTCCTGCAGGCGATGCAGCGGTGCGGTTGGCGCGTCGATCGCCAGGTCCTTGCGCAGCCACGCGGCCACTTGCATCTGCCCGGGGTGTGGCTTGGCGGCGAACAGGCGTTCGTCGAAATGCTCCGGGTTGCCTTGCAGGGCGACCACGTTCAGCGCGGTGATGCGCGTGGCCAGTTGCAGCAGGTAGTCAGCACGGGCGTAGGCCAGGCAAGCGAGGCCGGTCATGACGGCGGTGCCGTTCATCAGGGCCAGGGCTTCTTTGGGCCGCAGCACCAGCGGCTGCCAACCAAGTTCACGATGCACGTCGGCGGCTTGACGGCGTTCGCCGTGGAACATCACTTCGCGCTCGCCGGACAGGGTCGCGGCCACATAGGACAACGGCGTCAAGTCACCGCTGGCGCCTACGGAGCCTTCTTCCGGAATCAGCGGCAGGATGTCGTGTTCGAGGAACGCTTGCAGGCGCTCCAGCAATTCCACCCGAACGCCGGACACGCCGTGGCACAGCGACTGCAAGCGCGCCGCCAGCACGGCGCGAGTGGCCTGGGCATCGAGCAGTTTGCCCAGCCCGCAACCATGGAAGGTGTACAGATGACGCGGCAGCGCTTCGACGTGATGCAGCGGCACCGCCACCACGCAGGAGTCGCCGTACCCGGTGGTCACGCCATAGATCACGCCTTCCTTGTCCAGCAGGGAATCGAGGAATTGCGCACCCTTGGCGATGCGCCGACGGAACTCGGGGTCGCCTTGCAACTGCGTCGGCACCTGACGGTTGGCCAGGGCCAGCACGTCTTCGATGCGCAAAGGGAGTTCGCCGAAGGTTACCGGCTCAAGCGTTGGCGTCGTCATCGGTCTTCCAGAAAGGGTAAAAGTTGAACCATTGTTGAGGGGCTTCGAGGCAATAGTGACTCAGGCGCTCGGCATAGCGGGAAGCCCACTGATGAATGACCTGCTCGCGGTCGCTGCGCTTCCAGGTGATGGCGTCAGCGAAGGGTTCGATGGTCAGCCTATAGTCGCCATCGGGTTTCTTCACGCACATCAGCAGGTTGACCGGGCATTTCAACAGGCCGGCCAGCAGCCACGGCCCCTGCGGGAACTTTGCCGGATAACCAAGGAAGTCCACGGTCACGCTACGCCCGCCATGCAGCGGCACGCGGTCGCCGGCGATGGCCAGCCATTCGCCGCGCTCCAGGCGTTCATGCAGTTGCAGCATGATTACCGGATCCAGCTCACTGACCTGGATCAGGCGCAGATTGGTCGCGCCGGCTTCACCCAGCAAGCGGTTGAAATGTTCGGCGTGCTTGGTATGCACCAGCACGTTCATCGTGACCTTCTCGCCGATCTCCGCCAGTGCGCGACACACTTCGAGGTTGCCCAGGTGCGCGCCCACCAGCATCTGCCCGCGAGTGCCTCGCAACTGGTTGCGCAGCAATGCCGGGTCGATGATTTCGATCTGTTCGATGCTCAACTTGCCGTTCCACACATCGAGCTTGTCGAGCATGGAATCGGCGAACGCCATGAACTGGCCAAACACCCGCCACTGGTTCGGCCGCAAATCGGGGCGAGCGCTCCAGTCAGCCAGCCGTTGCTGGTACTGCCAGGCGCTGTGGCGAGCGCTGCGGCCGAACAGGAAAAAGTACAACACAATGCCGTACAGCAAGGGGCTCAGCAGACGCCGACCGAGCACTTTGGCGGCGAACGCGGTGAACTTCATCAGCCAGAAACTGCCGCGCTCCTCGCGATCGGCCCAGTGTTGCTTGTCTGTGTTCATGTGCGCCACCGCCGCCAGAGGATCAGGGGCGAACGCAGCAACATGCCGAAGAACAGCCGGGTGTGCATGCTCGAAATCAGTACGTTGTCGTGGAACATCCGGAAGTGCGAAACGCCGTCCAGCGGGTAATGGACTTTGGTTTGCAGCCACGCCATGGGCAGATTGCGCCAGGCCAGGCGCACCAGGATGTCCGAGTCGAAATCCATGCGCTTGCCGATTTTCGTCGACTCGATCAGCGCCAGGGTCGGCGGCAACGGATAGACGCGGAAACCGCACATGGAGTCGCGGATCTGCAACGACAGGGTGTTGATCCAGACCATGACGTGCGTCAGGTAGCGCGCATACAAACGACCCTTGGGCACGCTCTCGTCGTACTGCGGATAACCGCAGATCACGGCGTCGGGATGGGCACGGGACAGTTCGATAAAGCGTGTGACGTCCTGCAAGTCATGCTGGCCATCGGCATCCACCTGCAAGGCATGGCTGAAACCCAGGCGCGACGCTTCGCGCATACCGGTCATCACTGCGCCGCCCTTGCCCTGATTGGTGGCGAGGCGGATCAGGTGAACATCGTCGCGCAGGGCCAGTTGATCCAGGACGTCGGCGCAGGATTTATCGCTGGCGTCGTCCACCAGAATGCACGGCAGATGACTGGCGAGCAGGGCGTCGACCACGGTGGTGATGGCGGTTTCGTGGTTGTAGACCGGGATGACGGCGCAGGGGTTATGCATGTTGGCTTTCACCCGAAAGTCCGAGGTGACCGCATCGCGAGCAAGCTCGCACCCACAGAGGCGCTGCGTTGTTCACAAATTCAATGTGGGAGCGAGCCTGCTCGCGATTGAGTGCGCAGCACTCACCAAAGCTACACATGCGCAGCCTCCAGCAAAATCCGCCCGCTGGAGCAGGTGGCGGTTTCATTGCGGTAGGCGAAGTACAACTTGCTGCGCACCGGGTCGAAACGCAGGTGCAACTGGACTTCATCGCCGGGGCGCACCAGTTGCTGGAACTTCAGCACTTCCATGCCGGCGAATTTTTCCGGCAGGTTCATCAATTGTTGGCCGAGCTTCAGCGCCCACTCCACTTGCACCACACCGGGCAACACCGGCGCCCGGGGGAAATGCCCGCTGAAGTAGGCGAGGTCGGGCGGCACGGCCAGTTGCAGGCTCCACTCGCCTTCGGTTTCGACTTGCTCCAGCACCTCTGGTGCCTTGGGGCGCGGCGCCAACAACAGGGCTTCGACATCGGCCTGGGGCAGTTTGCCCTGGCTGTTCAGCGGCAGTTGTCGCAGCAGGCGCCAGCGCCGTGGCAGGGCCAGGGCTTCGCAATGCTGGCTCAAGTGTTGGCGCAGTGCCTGGGTGAGGGTGCGTCGGCCTTGATTGCGCAGGGCATGCAGACCGGATTCGCTCAGGACCAGCAGCGCGCCCAGGGAGGCGCGGTTTTCCTGAACCACGCCAAGCCGTGCTTCGACGACCCACTCATGGTCCATCAAGGCCTTTTCCAGCATTGGCAAGGAGATGCGTTTTTCTTCCAGTTTGACGATCCGGTCCAGCCGTCCGAGCAGTTCGAAACGGCCATCGGCCGCGATGCGCGCCGCGTCGGCGGTGTGTTCGACGTGACCGGCCGGCAAGTAGGGCGAGGTAATCAGCAGCGCGCCGTCAGTGTCCTGGCTCAGTGCTACGTCGGCGAAGGGCTGCCAGAGATCGTGGCCCTGACGCCAGGCAATCCCGCCGGTTTCCGAACTGCCGAAGATTTCCGTCGGCCATTGATGCAGGCGTTGGTGCAGGCTTAGTGCAGCATCCGCCGGCAGTGCGCCGCCAGACGAAAATACCCGGCGCACCGCGCTCAAGGCTTGCCAGTCGAGGTTGTTGCCCATGCGCTTGAGCAGCGCCGGGCTGGCGACCCAGGCAAAGGCCGGGTGTTCGCGGCTGGCGCGTTGCAGGTCTTCCGGAAAGGCCAGTTGCTTGCGCACGAACGAACGCCCTGCGCACAGCGGCCACAGCACCCGAAACAGCAGGCCGTAAATGTGTTGAGTCGCCACGCTGCCAATGATGCAGGCCGGGCCCAGGTCGGCGCCCCACAGTTGCTCCAGGGCTTGGACTTCGTTGACCAGTTGGCGCAGGGTTTTGTCGATGCGCTTGGGTTCGCCGCTGGAGCCAGACGTGCACAGGCTCAGCGAACAGCGGTCCAGGTCCAGTGCCGCGGCGCTGAGGGGCGGCGCGTTGAAATCGGACAGGTGCGCGTCATCGGGCTGATCGGTCAGCCACAGATCGACGTCGCTCGACCAGCGCTGGCGGGTCTGGGCTTGCAGATCGGTCGGCAGCAAGACACTGACGCCGGCACGCCAGGCACCGAGCAGGGCGATCGCCAGGTCGGCGGCGTCTTCAAGGTGCACGGCAACGCGCTGCACACCCTGGGCTTGCAGGCCGGCGGCCAGGCTCAGGGCCTGGGCGCACAGTTGTGCGTGATTGAGCGGGGGTTCGGCCGTTACGGCACGATCCGCTTCAGCCTTGAGCAACAGCTGCTCAAGTTTTATCCAATTCATGGGCGGCCTCGTACCCGTTGTCGTATTAGCCATTCAATGGCAAACATCAGGCCTATCAATCCGTAGGAAATCAGGCCGGTGTATAACATCCACCAGCTCAGCGGCGCCCACAGTGTCAGGGCGGCAGCACACAAACCGTTGCAGAGAAAAAAAACGCTCCAGGCGATGGTCACCTGGCGGGTGTAACGAACGCCTTTGGCCGGCAGGTGCGGTTCACGCAGACGGGCCAGGCGTTCGACCATGGGCGGGCCGTATATCAGGCTGAGCCCGAACAGCGCCAACATGAAACCGCTGATCAGCACCGGATACCAGCGCAACAGCAGCGGGCTGTCGAACAGCGCCAGCAACAGGCAGAACACGATCGCCACCACGGCCATCCACCGGCTACCGGGTCGTTGCCGACCGGTCAGTGCGCGGGCCAGCCACAGGCTGCCCAGCAGCAGTCCGAACTGCCATGGGGCGAAGTGCTCCATGCCGAAATACACCGCAAAGGGGTACAGCAGGCCCGCCAGCAGCAGGCCGAGGCCAATCAATCGGCTCATGCGGCCGGTTGAACCAGACGGTAGACCGCCTCGACCACGTCGCTGACGGTGCGCACCGATTTGAATTCTTCGGCGGCGATTTTCTTGCCGGTCTGACGTTTGATGTGATCGATCAGGTCGACTGCGTCGATGCTGTCGATTTCCAGGTCCTGATACAGGTTGGATTCGAGGCTCACACGCTCGGGCTCCAGCTCGAACAGCTCCACCAAGGCATCGCGCAGGGTGTTGAAAATGTCGTCACGAGTTTGCATGGTCCGGTCTCAAGCTGCCTGTTTTGCGGTGACGAACGCCGCAAGGCTCGCCACGTTGCTGAAGTGATTACGCGTGTCCTTGGCGTCGGCATCGATTTTGATGCCGTATTTTTTCTGGATCGCCAGGCCGAGTTCCAGCGCGTCTACCGAGTCCAGGCCCAGGCCTTCGCCAAACAGCGTCTGGTCGTCGCCGATGTCTTGGGCGCTGATGTCTTCGAGGCCGAGGGCTTCGATGATCAGGTCTTTTATTTCCAGCACCAGGTGCTTAGTGTGCAGATCGCTCATCTTCGGCGAGCTCCTTAATGAAGTAAGAATGCAGATAGTCGTTGAGCTTGCGCGAGGCCTGCGGAGCCGGGCCCAGCGCGGCGAAGGCCTGTGGGTCTATATCGGCCCCGACACGAAAACTGAAGTGCACGCGTCGTTTCGGGATCCGATACCAGGGCTCGGCCTTGGTCAATGTGGTCGGGCTGACCTTGATAACGACCGGGGTGAGGATTTTCGCACCCCGCAGCGCTATTGCCGCAGCCCCCCGATGAAAGGCCGGCGCCTGGCCGGGTTGGGTGCGGGTGCCTTCGGGAAAGATGATCAGGGTCTGGCCGTTTTTCAGTGCATCGGCGGCGGCATCGAGCATCTCCATGCTGCCGTCGTTGCTGATGTAGTCGGTGCGGCGCAACGGGCCGCGGGTGAACGGGTTTTCCCACAGGCTCTGCTTGACCACGCAGTTGCTGTGACGCACCAGGCCAATCAGGAACACCACGTCGATCAGCGACGGGTGATTGGCGATGATCATCTGCCCCGGACGGCCGAGTTTTTCCGCGCCTTGTATGTCGTAGGTCAGCACACCGGCACGGGCCATGAAACGGACGAAAAACCAGAAGCAGCGACTGACGGTCTGGCGCGCGCGCAAGCGGTGGGTCCGGGCATCGCCCGGCAGGCAGCCGAGCAGCGGGAAAATCACCAGGCGCAGGCACATCCCGCCCATCCCGAACAGGGTGAAGCTTGCGGCGGTCGCCAGCAGGCGCCAGTAATAGGCGTCGCGGTTTTTCTCGGTCACGGGCTGCGTTGCCAGGTCCATACACGATTTTTCCAGGCATGTTGGCAGGTGGTTTGCCGGCCCAGCAGCATGCACAACAGATTCAGCGCATGGGGCCAGCGAACGTTGGACAACGCATCCGCGGGGCTGTTCAGGGACAGCTGCCAGTCATTTCCGGGGGTGATCAGCAGGCCGACGGCATACGGGAACGGCACATCGTCGATCCAGGTCGAGTAAGCCTGGGGCGGTTGTTCTTCGGTGATGATCACTAATACTGCGGGCGCGCCTTCGTTCAGCAGTGCCGCAGCCTCCAGCATGCCATTTTCCAGGCCATCGCCAGCCGCGGCCAGGGCGGTCATTTCGCTGGTTTCGCCGCGCATGATCGACCACAGGCCAATAATCGCGTTGTGCACGGAAAGGCTGAACTGGGTCGGCGACAGCGGCTGCTCAGCGGCCAGGTCGCTGAGGATGTCGAAGGTCCGAGGGGTTTCGCCGTGACGGGAAATGAAGACCAGCGGCAAGTCCTGGCGACCCTCGGCCAATGGCCAGCCGACACTGAAGGCCATCCGCGCCAGACGGCTGAGACGCCGGCGCTGCATCGCCGGCAGAAACGACACGTCAGGGGCTGCATCGCTGCCGGGCAGCACGACGGGCTGTCGGCACCAGGCCTGCCAATCGTCCACGCTCTCGAGTCCCGGGGCCCACGCGCGCCATTGGGCGATGTTGAAGTTGATCACAGACATTCATCCCGCCCTTGCGGGCTTGCTTGACGCGGTGATGACTGAAAGCCACGACTCACCCGCGCGGCGCTTGGCGCCGAGTGGCGCGCATTATCGCGGTGCGGCGAACGCGTAGCAAATACTGGTTACATTTTGCTCAACGTTATGTACAGAACCCGTTCGCAAAAATTGAACATTTGACAATTATTCCGATTATTGCGCGGCCCGTTTGTCGGTTCTGTCGGTGATTCATGCCGTTTTTTGAGGCGGGCTAGCCACTGAGCGTGCAGTCCCTCTCCAACGAGGTAGCGAAGCAGCGTCGAGGACCACTACACTCGGTCATTCTTTGATACACGGAGGTTTTGACAATGCGGCGCGTGGTGTTCAATCAGAAAGGTGGCGTAGGCAAGTCCAGTATTGCCTGCAATTTGGCGGCGGTCAGTGCCAGCGAGGGTTATCGCACCCTGTTAGTGGACCTCGATGCCCAGGCCAACTCCACTCAGTATCTGACGGGACTTACCGGCGATGATATCCCGATGGGTATTGCCGACTTTTTCAAGCAAACCCTGTCTTCCGGGCCGTTCTCCAAAAAGAACAAGGTCGATATCTACGAAACCCCGTTCGATAACCTGCACGTCATCACGGCTACGGCCGAGCTGGCGGATTTGCAGCCAAAGCTTGAAGCCAAGCACAAGATCAACAAGCTGCGTAAGTTGCTCGAAGAACTCGGCGAAGATTACGACCGTATCTACCTCGACACGCCGCCCGCGCTGAATTTTTACGCGGTATCGGCACTGATTGCCGCCGATCGTGTGTTGATCCCCTTTGATTGCGACAGTTTTTCGCGCCAGGCCCTCTATGGTCTGCTGGCGGAAATCGAAGAATTGAAGGAGGACCACAACGAAGGGCTGGAAGTCGAGGGCATCGTGGTCAACCAGTTCCAGGCGCGTGCCAGCCTGCCGCAGCAAATCCTTGACGAACTGATCGCCGAAGGCCTGCCGGTATTGCCGGTGTACCTGGCCACTTCGGTGCGGATGCGCGAATCCCACCAGGCCAATACGCCGCTGATCCATCTCGACCCGCGGCACAAACTGACCCAGCAGTTCGTTGAACTGCACAATCTGCTGGAAAACGCCTGATCCTTTCTGATTGCAAAAAAAACTGTGGGAGCGAGCCTGCTCGCGATGAGGGCTTCACATTCAACGTCTCTGTTGACTGATCCAGCACCATCGCGAGCAGGTGTCATTCAGATCCCTTGGCTACGCAGCCAGCTCATCAGCTGCGGTAACGGGAACGCCCCGCTCTGACGTGCGACTTCCCGGCCGTTCTTGAACAGAATCAGGCTCGGAATCGAGCGAATGCCCAACTGCGCCGACAACTGCTGGTTCGCCTCGCTGTCCAGCTTGGCCAGTCGACACTTGCCCGCCAATTGCCCGGCCGCCTGTTCGAACACCGGTGCAAAGGACTTGCACGGCCCGCACCAGTCCGCCCAAACGTCCACCAGGAGCGGCAAATCGCCCTTGATCTGGCTGGCGTAATCGCCTTGTTTCAACTCAAACGGTTTGTTCAGCAGAACCTCGGCCTTGCAGCGACCGCATTTGGGGTGGTCGTTCAGGCGTTCGGCCGGGATGCGGTTGAGGCCGTTGCAGTGGGGGCAGGGGATGAGGAGTGGGTCGGTCATGCGCGCAGCTCCGCAAAATCTCTAAGAAGTGGGTTAAGTGGAGGCGCGCGGGTAAATATCAAGTTACCAAGAATGCAAATGGGTGGCAGGCCTGCGTTGCTAAGATGCGCGCGTTTTTCGGCCGGTATGGTCAACTAGAAGGAATTAAACTGCCATGACCCAAACGAATGAGCCTGCTTCGGATGCCGGTTCCACGCCATACAACGATGTGAATATGAGTTGCGGTCATTGCAACTTTTCACTCAAGCCCACCTATCAACAAGCGTCCAATCTCGTCCAGCAGCAACCCATCCACTGCGATCAGTGCAGTTCGGATCTGCTGCTCGATGAAGCCGACCGCCAGAGTTTGGACCATAAGTTTCAGAGTGCCGCTCGCGTCGGTAAGTTAGCGGTGATGATTATGGGGCCGTACTTCTTGCTTGGCTTGGCCACAAGTATCTACGTCATTTCCTTTGGCAGTTCCCCGTTCCCTGGATTCCCCGCGGTATTGGTGGGGGTCGGTTTTGCCCTTGCATACGTCATCAAGACCGCTGCCACGGATGACAGCGAGTACGATTTCGTTTTGTTCAGGAGCGGCGAGCGACCTGCCGAGACTCAGGCACCGTAACCACTGACACCGCAACTCCAGCGATTGGCAATGCACTATCTGGCTGGCCTCAAGACGAACAACTGATCTCCAGATGCTTGCCCCATTCCGGCGGCCGTTCGGCGTAGCTTTCCATCCCCGGTTGCTCCTCGAACGGCTTGCTCAGCACCGCGTGCAGCCGTCGGACTTCCGAGTAATCGCCACGTTCCGCCGCATCGATGGCCTTTTGTGCCAGGTAGTTACGCAGGATGTACAGCGGGTTGACCGCATGCATCCGGGCACGGCGTTGTGCCTGATCCAGCTCGCCCTCCCGGGCGACCCGGGCGATGTACCGCTCGCCCCAGGCATCGAAACCCTTGAGGTCGACGAAGTCATCGCGCAAGCGAGCGACGGCTGCTTCAGGTGATTCTTCGCCCAGGCGGCGGAAGAACAGGCTGTAATCGACGCCGCTGTTCTGCATCAGTTGTAGCAAGTGCTCCAGCAGTTTCTGGTCATCGTCTTCGGCCGTGGTCAGGCCGAGGCGGCGACGCATCAGGTCGAGGTAATGGGCCTGGAACAGCGGCAGGTACAGCCCCAGGGTTTCGCGCAGGGCCTCGACGCTGATGAACGGCGTCAGGGCCTGAGCCAGGGCGCTGAGGTTCCATTGGCCGATGGGCACCTGGTTGCTGAAGGAGTAGCGGCCCTGATCATCGGAGTGGTTGCAGATGAAGTTGGCGTCGAAGTCGTCGAGGAAGGCGAACGGGCCGAAGTCGAAAGTGATGCCCAGGATCGACATGTTGTCGGTGTTCATTACCCCGTGGCAAAAGCCGTACGCCTGCCATTTGGCGATCAGTTCGGCATTGCGCTCGACGATCTCGCGGAACATCGCCAGGTAGGGTTCCGGCTGTTCCAGGCACTCTGGAAAGTGCATGGCGAGGATGTGGCCGCCGAGTTCTTTCTGCTGCTCGGGACGTTTGGTGTAGTAGAAATACTCGAAATGCCCGAAGCGCACGTGGCTCGGTGCCAGGCGCAGGACCATGGCTGCCCGTTCCTGCTTCTCGCGCCAGACCGGCGTGTCCGAGCCGATCACGCACAGTGCCCGGGTGGTCGGGATGTTCAGGGCGTGCAGGGCTTCGGAGGCGAGGAATTCACGGATCGACGAGCGCAGCACCGCGCGTCCGTCGCCCATGCGCGAAAAGGGCGTCTGGCCGGCACCCTTGAGGTGCAGGTCCCAATGTTCGCCGGCCTCGTTGTACACCTCGCCCAGCAATAACCCGCGACCGTCGCCCAGCTGCGGGTTGTAGGAGCCGAACTGATGACCGGAGTAGACCATTGCCCTGGGAATGGCATCGGCCCACAGCTTGTGGCCGCTGAACAACTCGGCGAACTCTTGGGTTTCAGCGACGGCCGGGTCGAGGTCCAGTAGCGCCATGGCGGCAGGGCTGGCCACGACCAGGCGCGGGTTGTCGATGGGCTCGGGCAACACATGGGCGGAAAACGCGTCGCCCAGGCGGTCGAAGCGATTATCGAAGGTCAGTTCGTCGAGGGCTTTCAAAGGCCGTCTCCAGCAGAATGTCCGAGCATTCTGCTGGGGAATGGCCGGTTAGTCGAGTTTGGCGGCGGGCGGCTCTTGCTGCGGTTTGCCATCGATCGGCGGCGCGATGGTTTTGGTTTCCGGTTCGACCGGCACCAACTTGTATTCCTCACCGTGGAGGTTCTTGAGGTAGACCTCCATCTGGCGGAACGAGATGTTGATGTGCTGCTTCTTGAACTCGCGGTTGATGAAGCGGTTGACCTCGTCGATCACCGGATTGCGGTCGCCGAGATCGCGCACGTGCATGCGCAATTCGTGGTCGAGGGTGCTTTCGCCGAAATTCAGGAAGTACACGTTCGGTTCCGGTTCCTTCAGCACGCGCGGGTTTTCCCGCGCGGCCTTGAGCAGCAGTTCCTTCACCAGGTCCAGATCGGAACCGTAATCGACACCGAGCTTGAGGGTCACCCGGGTGATGGTGTCGGTCAGCGACCAGTTGATCAATTGCCCGGTAATGAACGTCTTGTTCGGGACGATGATGTCCTTGCGGTCGAAGTCGGTGATGGTGGTGGCACGGATGCGGATCTTGCTCACCGTACCCGACAGGTTGCCGATGGTGATGGTATCGCCGATCCGCACCGGGCGTTCGAACAGGATCATGATGCCGGAGATGAAGTTGGCGAAGATCTCCTGCATGCCGAA
>OBKH01000168.1_pt1 | contig 11882 bp, 9 predicted proteins | sample 1496241 | NCBI WGS metagenome assembly OBKH01 (sample SAMN03273953, study PRJEB22546) | soil metagenome | isolation source: rice field elevated CO2 plus elevated temperature | place: India: CRRI Experimental farm Cuttack,Odisha-753006 | collected 2013-12-17 | reverse complement strand
AGCTTGCGCTTGGCATCGCCTTCGATCACGTAGCGCGGCACGTACCAGCCTTCGACAGCGCCCACGACCGGAGCACCCACACCGATGACTTTGCCGGCCTTCTCAGCCTTGTTCCAGACCTCGCTGCGGCCAACCCACTCTTCGGCAAACACTTGGATGTCATTACTGCTCAGGGCGTTTTCCATGGTGATGGAGTTGCCCGGCAGGCTGTCGGTCTTACAGTCGTAGCCTTTCTCCAACACGACTTGCAGCACGTCGGTCAGGAGCATGGCGCTTTCCCAGTTCAGGCCGGCAAATTTCACCGGTTTACCCGACTCGCACCAACCCGCCGCCTGAGTGGCGCCGGCGCTGGCCAGCAGGCCCATGGAAAGCAAAGTGGTCAGCAGGGTCTTGTTCGATTTCATTGTTGTGACGCTCCTAATCATGAATTGGCTTACGGCAGTCAAGAGGCATCCAGCCCTGGCAACGTCCAATCAGGCCTGCGCCGCAGCGCGGCCGGCCCCACGTGTTTCAGGTTGTACAACGCCGTTCTGCTCGACCGGCAGAATCAGGTGATCGGGCACTGTGCCGTGCCATTTTTTCGCACACACGTAGTACAGGGCTGCCGGCAGCACCAGACCGATGATCCAGGAAATATCCACATCACCCAGGGCGGCGACCAGCGAACCGGTGTAGAACTTGGTGGAAATGAACGGCAACTGCACCAGCACACCGAAAACATAGACGCTGATGCCGAGGACGTTCCAACGACCGTAGCGACCCTTCGGGTCGGCCAGCGCCGGCACGTCGTAACGCTCGCGGGTGATGCAGTAGTAGTCCACCAGGTTGATCGCGCTCCATGGCGTAAAGAACGCCAGCAGGAACAGGATGAAGGACTTGAACGCACCGAGGAACGAGTGCTGACCGAGCAACGCCATCAGGGTCGCGGCACCGACAATGACCAGCACGAAGACCAGACGCTGCAAGCGCGTGACCTTCAGATCACCCCGGAAACCGCTGATGATGGTCGCAATGCACATGAAGCTGCCGTAGGAGTTCAGCGTGGAAATGGTGACCTTGCCGAACGCGATGCTGAAGTACAGCAGCGCAGCGGTGGCACCGGTACCGCCCAGACCCACGATGTAGGCCACTTCATGGCCGGCGAATTGCCCGTTGGCCGACGCGGCGGCGAACACACCAAGGACCATCGCCACCTGTGCGCCAATGACCGAACCCGCGCCTGCGGCAAAGAAGGTCTTTACCGAGGAAATCTTGCTCGGCAAGTAGCGGGAATAGTCAGCCACGTAAGGGCCGAAAGCGATCTGCCAGGACGCCGCGAGCGACACCGCCAACAGGAAGCTGCTCCAGCTGAAGTGGCGGATTTGCAACAGCGCGCCAACGTCAACCTGGCTCATCAAACGGCTGAACAGATAAACAAAGGCAATCACGCCAATGACACTGGCAACACGGCCGATCCAATGGATCACTCGATAACCAAGCACCGTGACCAGCACGATGACACTGGCGAAAAGAAGGATGCCGACGCTGTCGCTGACGCCAAACAACTGGCCCAGCGCCTGGCCGGAAAGCACGGTTCCCGTTGCCGTGAAACCGAGGTACATCAAACAGACCAGCACGATCGGGATGGCCGCACCGTAAACGCCGAACTGCACACGGCTGGAGATCATCTGCGGCAGGCCAAGCTTGGGCCCTTGCGCGGCATGCAGGGCCATGACGGCGCCGCCGAGCAGTTGACCGATCAACAGCCCGATCAACGACCAGAACACGTCACCGCCCAACACCACGGCCAGGGCCCCGGTGACAATCGCGGTGATTTGCAGGTTGGCACCCATCCACAGGGTGAACTGGCTCAACAGACGACCGTGTCTTTCCGCCTCCGGGATGTAGTCGATCGAACGCTTTTCGATCAACGGTTTGTTACCAGCACGTTCGCTGCTGACAGCCATGGTTCAACCTCTGTGGATTGTTATTGTGGGTTGGTGGGCTCCCCTGTGGGAGCGAGCCCGCTCCTACAGGGGCAAGCATTACTTGCCGGTGATCATCGGCAGGTTCAGGCCCTGTTCCTTGGCGCAATCAATGGCGATCTGGTAACCGGCATCGGCGTGACGCATGACACCGGTGGCCGGGTCGTTATGCAGCACGCGAGCGATACGCTCGGCCGCTTCGTCGGTACCGTCGCAGACAATCACCATGCCCGAGTGCTGGGAGAAGCCCATGCCCACACCGCCGCCGTGGTGCAGCGAAACCCAGGTCGCGCCGCTGGCGGTATTGAGCAAGGCGTTGAGCAGTGGCCAGTCGGACACGGCGTCGGAGCCGTCCTGCATGGCTTCGGTTTCGCGGTTCGGGCTTGCGACCGAGCCGGAGTCCAGGTGATCACGGCCGATCACGACCGGTGCCGACAGCTCGCCGCTGCGTACCATTTCGTTGAACGCCAGGCCCAGCTTGGCGCGCTGGCCCAGGCCAACCCAGCAGATTCGCGCCGGCAGGCCCTGGAAGCTGATGCGCTCGCGGGCCATGTCCAGCCAGTTGTGCAGGTGGGCGTCGTCGGGGATCAGCTCTTTGACTTTGGCGTCGGTCTTGTAGATGTCCTGCGGGTCGCCGGACAGGGCCGCCCAGCGGAACGGGCCGATGCCACGGCAGAACAGTGGGCGGATGTAGGCCGGGACGAAGCCAGGGAAGTCGAAGGCATTTTCCACGCCTTCTTCCTGGGCCATCTGGCGGATGTTGTTGCCGTAGTCGAAGGTCGGGATGCCTTGCTTCTGGAAGTCGAGCATGGCTTTGACGTGCACCGCCATCGATTGCTTGGCGGCCTTGATCACAGCGGCAGGTTCGGTCTTGGCGCGAGCGCGGTATTGCTCCCAGGTCCAGCCGGCCGGCAGATAACCGTTGAGCGGGTCGTGGGCGCTGGTCTGGTCGGTGACCATGTCCGGGCGCACACCGCGACGGACCAGTTCCGGGAGGATTTCAGCGGCGTTGCCCAGCAGCGCGATGGAGATGGCCTTGCCTTCGGCGGTGTACTTGGCGATACGGGCCAGTGCGTCGTCGAGGTCTTTGGCTTGCTCGTCGACGTAACGGCTCTTCAGGCGGAAATCGATGCTCACCTGTTGGCATTCGATGTTCAGCGAGCAAGCGCCAGCCAGAGTTGCAGCCAGAGGTTGAGCGCCACCCATGCCACCCAGACCTGCAGTCAGGACCCAACGGCCTTTCAGATCATCGTTGTAGTGCTGGCGACCGGCTTCGACGAAGGTTTCGTAGGTGCCCTGGACGATGCCCTGGCTGCCGATGTAGATCCAGCTGCCGGCGGTCATCTGGCCGTACATGGCCAGGCCTTTGGCGTCCAGTTCGTTGAAGTGTTCCCAGTTCGCCCAGTGCGGCACCAGGTTGGAGTTGGCGATCAATACGCGCGGGGCGTTGGTGTGGGTCTTGAACACGCCGACCGGCTTGCCGGATTGCACCAGCAGGGTCTCGTCGTCGTTCAGATGGGTCAGGCTCTCGACGATTTTGTCGTAGCACTCCCAGTTACGCGCCGCACGACCGATGCCACCGTAGACCACCAGTTCCTTCGGGTTCTCGGCCACCTCCGGGTCGAGGTTGTTCATCAGCATGCGCAGCGGCGCTTCGGTCAGCCAGCTTTTGGCGGTCAGCTTGTTGCCGCGGGCAGCGCGGATTTCGACGTCACGGTATTTCGTAGGTTTCTGGGTATTGTCAGTCACGAAAAAGACTCCTCAGCGATCAATTCAAACCAACCCTGGCAGGGGGCAAGCCAGCCTGTGCGCATCGTTGCGCGACAAGCGAATCAGTGGACGCTGCGGAGAGTCTCGATCGACTCATACGCATACGTCTTTACTTGTACATACAAGCATATGCAATCAAGCGGCCAACTTTCTGGACAGGCATTCAAGAAAAACGCTGAAACGACTGGAGAGCGCCTGAATCGCGGGTTCTGGCGCGGATAAAATTTTTCGCGGGGATTTTTTGCGGGGGTGACGGTGGTTACTGCAACGTGGTTTTGCGCCACGTTGGGGCGTTCGGTAACACGTGATGCCCAATTAAGCGCATTCCAGAAACACCCTACAACCTCATCAGAAGCGTCCGACTCCACCTCCACTGATCCTCGCCGACTTCACGAGCAAGCCCCCCCTGAAGTCACTCCTGCGAGGAACGCGCAATGAAACAATGGAAAGTCAAAACCCACCTTCTGCTGCTGGCCGGCATCCTGCTGAGCAGCATGACCGGCATCGGCGCACTCGGCCTGTACGGCATGCGCGCCACGGTCCAGGGACTGGAAACGGTTTACCTCGACCGGGTCATCCCGCAACAGGACCTGAAGAAAATTTCCGAGCTGTATTCCGTCCAGATCGTCGATGCCATCCACAAGGCCCGCGATGGCATCCACAGTGGCGTCGAGGCGGCGCAACAGATACGCCAGGCAATGCTTGAGATCGATCCACTCTGGCGCACCTACCTGTCGACCCGACTGATCGATGAGGAGGTGCGACTGATCAACGAAATCGCGCCACTGATGCAGGCCACCGAAGCGCCACTCCAGCAATTGCAGGCGGTCTTGAACCGCAACGACGGCTCCAGTCAGCCTCTGGAGGATTTCGCCGCACACCAGCTCTACCCCTTGATCGACCCGCTGACCTCACTGTTTTCGCAACTGACGGATGCTCAACTGAAAGAAGCTCGCCAACAGTTCGAACTCAGCCAAGCGCTTTACGAGGTCAACATCAGGCTGATGGCCGGGGTCCTGGCCTTCGCACTGTTGTGTGGCGGCCTTTATGCGCTGCTGTTCGGTGCCAGACTGGCGCGATACCTGGGCGCCGAGCCCCACGAACTGGCCAATATCAGCACACGGATTGCCCAGGGCATGCTCGGCGATCCGGCGATCGGCAACGCGAGCCCCACAGGCGTCATGCAATCGGTCGAGGCCATGCGGCGCAGCCTGGCCAGCATGATCGGCAAGGTACGCGAGGCCTCGCGGCACATCGAGTCCTCGACTCTGAACCTGAGCATTTCGGCCGAGCAAGGGCTGAAGCAGGCCGCCGAGCAAAATGGCGCGACCTCTTCCATTGCCGCCGCGGCAGAGCAGATGTCAGCCAACATTACGCACATCGCCGAAAACGCCGCCCAGGCCCACGACACCACACAAAAGGCCGAGCAGATCACTGCCCTGGGCATTGCCAGCATGGACCGCTCTATCATCGAGATGCAGCAGATCGCCCAACTGGTGACCCAGACGTCGAGTGAAATCGATCAATTGACCCAGCACTCCAACGCCATCGGGAACATTGTCGACGTGATCCACAGCATTGCCGAACAGACCAACCTGCTCGCCCTCAATGCCGCCATCGAAGCGGCGCGGGCCGGCGAGCAAGGTCGCGGGTTTGCCGTGGTGGCCGACGAGGTGCGGGAGCTGGCGACCCGCACGACCCGCTCCACCGCCGAGATTGTGGTGCTGGTGAGCACCATTCAAAGCGGCATGCGAAAAGCCAGCAGCAGCATGAACACTGGCCGCGAGCGGGTGCTTCAGGGTCAGCAATTGATCGACAGCGCCGGCGCGTCGATGAATGACGTCAAGGCCGTGCTCGATGCGTCACTCAATGCCGTCAGCCAGATTTCCCATGCCTTGCAGGAACAGCGCGAAGCCAGCGAAGACGTGGCACGCAATGTGGAAACCGTGGCGCAGCGGGTCGAGGAGAATGTCGCGGCGCAACAGGACATGGTGAAAACCATCCAGGCGCTGAAAAGGATGTCCAGTGAACTGGAGGCAACCGTTCGAGGCTTTACCCTCGAACGGGAGTAATCGGGATCAGCCGCGCGAGGTGAGTTCGATCACGCAGCACAAACCCTTGATGGTGACGTCCAGCAACCCGTCATTGGCCTCCAGCTGCAGGCAATCATGGAGCCCCAATGGCTGGACGCGGTGATCGACCGATACGTCGGATTGCTCGCTCACGCTGAACACCAGCAACGTGTTGGCCTCGCTGAAAAACCGCTGCTCGCCGGCCAGCCACTGCAACCGTGCACGGTAGCGCTGCGGCGCATAGATCAGGTTGAAATCGCGGATTGCTCCTCCGAGCAGCGCGCAGGTCACTTTGCTCTCGCCACTGAAGGCAAACGGGTCGAGCGGTAACAGCGGTCGCGTGTTCTGGCCGTCCACCGACAACGTCATGCCGTCGCCCTGCAACACGGTGATGATCCGCTCGTAACCGGCGAAGGTGGAAAAACCGCCCGACTCACCGATGTCGGCAATCGACAGGCGCCAGCCGAAGCCGTCCAGGCCGGTGCCGGCATCGCGGCTGATTTCTTCAGTGCTGCCGCCGCCGCTTTTCCAGGGCATGCGCGGGTAATCCTTGGCGCGTAAAACTTTCAACTCGTTCATTTATGAAACCGGCCTTCCAGACGATGACGGGAACCAGGGTGGATCAAACGGGCGGCGGTCACCGGCTGACGGCCGGACCAGGTGCGGCGACGAATCAGCAGGCACGGCTCGCCTTTTTCGATCTGCAGCAATTTGCATTCGGACGGCTCGGCCAGAATGGCCTCGACCACGTGCTCGCCTTCGGTCAGCGGCGCGACCTGGTTGAGGTAGGCGTAAGGCGTTTGCAGGGTGAAGTCCTGCTTGAGGTAATCCGGCGCCACCAGCGCGTTGACGAAACGGTCTTCGATTTGCACCGGGATATCGTTCTCGAAATGCACGATCAACGAATGGAAGACTTTCTGCCCTTCGCGCATGTCGAGGGCCAGGGCGCGTTCCGAGCCGGCGGCCTCTTCTTCCAGGGTGATGACCTTGCACGTGTGGCGGTGGCCTCGGGAAGCGATTTCATCGGCAATGTTGTGCACTTCAAACAGCGCGGACTGGCTTTTCGGCTCGGCGACGAACGTGCCGACGCCTTGCATGCGCACCAGCAGACCGTCAGCGGTCATCTCGCGCAGGGCGCGGTTGATGGTCATGCGACTGAAGCCCAACTGATTGACCAGCTCGCTTTCCGACGGAACGCGGTAGTGCGGCGGCCAGTTTCCACTGTCGATTTGCTGGGTAATCATTTGTTTGACGCGGGCGTACAAGGGCGCCGGACTGTCGCCCATGTTCGCGGCCAACGGAGAGACTGGAGGCGGAGTCGGCACGGTTAATCCTTGTTCGTTTGAATAGGGTTGCTAGCTTGCCGGAGTTTACCGGGCAGGCAAACGTCTGTATATGTATATACAAATAACACACGATGGGGTGCTGAACCATGTCCGCCTTCTTTGCCGAACGCGCGCTGCTGCCTAGTGGATGGGCCAACAATGTACGTCTTGAGGTCAGCGCCGATGGCGTCTTGAGCCATATCCAGGCCGATTCCCACGCAGAAGGCGCCGAACGGCTGAGCGGTCCGCTCTTGCCCGGCATGCCGAACCTGCACTCTCACGCCTTCCAGCGGGCCATGGCGGGACTTGCGGAAGTGGCGGGGAATCCGAACGACAGTTTCTGGACCTGGCGCGACTTGATGTATCGCCTCGTCGGAAAAATCAGCCCGGAACAACTCGGCGTCATCGCCCGTCAGCTGTACATCGAAATGCTCAAGGCCGGGTACACCTCGGTGGCGGAATTTCATTACGTCCATCACGACAACAACGGCCAGCCTTACGCCGACCCGGCCGAACTGGCCCTGCGTATCAGCCAGGCCGCCGGTTCCGCCGGTATCGGTTTGACCCTGCTGCCGGTGCTCTACAGCCACTCCGGTTTCGGTGGCCAGACGCCGAACGAGGGCCAGCGCCGCTTCATCAACAGCACCGACAGCTACCTCAAGCTGCAATCGCGCCTGCAGCCGATTCTGGCGCAGCAACCGGCCCAGTCGCTGGGCCTGTGTTTCCACTCGCTGCGCGCGGTGACACCGCAGCAGATCAGCGAAGTGTTGGGCGCCAGCGACAAGCAGTGCCCGGTGCACATCCACATCGCCGAACAGCAAAAAGAAGTCGACGACTGCCTGACCTGGAGCGGTCGCCGCCCGCTGCAATGGCTGTACGAAAATACCGAAGTCGATCAGCGCTGGTGCCTGGTCCACGCCACCCACGCCAACCCGGAAGAAGTCACGCTGATGGCCAAGAGTCGCGCCATTGCCGGCCTGTGCCTGACCACCGAAGCCAACCTGGGCGACGGGATTTTCCCGGCGGTGGACTTCCTCGCACAAGGCGGACGCCTGGGTATCGGTTCCGACAGCCATGTGTCATTGAGCGTGGTGGAAGAATTGCGTTGGCTGGAATACGGCCAGCGTCTGCGCGATCAACGGCGCAATCGCTTGTATGGCGCGGATCAGCCCATGGTCGGGCGCACCCTGTATGACGCGGCGCTGGATGGCGGCGCTCAGGCGCTGGGACAACCGATCGGTGCGCTGGAAGTGGGCAAGCGTGCGGATTGGCTGGTGCTGGACGGCAACGATCCGTACCTGGCAACGGCCAGTGGCGACGGGATTCTGAACCGATGGTTGTTTGCCGGTGGCGACCGTCAGGTGCGGGACGTGCTGGTGAACGGTCAGTGGGTCGTGCGCGACGGGCGTCATGCCGGGGAAGAGGAAAGCAACCGTGCCTTCACCCAGGTACTGCGCGAACTTCTGAACTGACTCAAAAACCTGTGGGAGCTTGCTCGTGATGGTGTGTCAGTCGACATCTTGTGTCTGATACTCCATCGCGAGCAGGCTCGCTCCTACAGGGTCATGTGCTATCAGTTCGAGGTCTTGGCCATCTGCGTGTCCGACGCTCGCCAGATCAGCCGCGTGGTGTCGTATCCCTGCTGACGCGCCTTGCTCAGCAGCTCTTCACGCACCACACCATTGACGGTCGGCGTGCGCGACAGCAGCCACAGGTAACGTCGGCTCGGGTCGCCGACGATCGCGGTCTTGTAGTCATCGCTGACGTACAACACCCAGTACTCGCCCTTCGCCACACCCGGAATCAGCCTCGAAAACCAGGTATCGAACTCGACCCACAATTTGTCGGTCTTGCCCGGCACCTGTGGATAAGCCGTGCCCTTGACCTCTTCCCATTGCCATTGCGCTGTCAGACAGCGGTTCAGCACCGCCACGTTGCCATCCGGCTTGAGCGTGTAGTGGGCTTCGGATTGCGCACAGTCGCGCTGGAAATACATCGGCAGACGTGCCAACTCGTACCAGGTGCCCTGGTAACGCTTGAGGTTGACGCTGTTGGCGGTCTTGGGCGCCAACGGATCCTGGCCAGAAGTGGCACAGCCGGCCAATACCAGGCCGGCAAAAAGCATTATCAACAACCGCTTCATTGTTTTTCTCCCGTGGGCACGTAGCCCCGGTTTACTTCAGGCCTTGGCCGGAAAACATCAGCACTTTGTCACCGGCATACTGCACGCTGATAAAGCTGTTCTTGTCACCCCAGGTGCAACTGGACATGCCCAGCGCGCCAGAGCAGTCGGCCGGCTTGCCCAACAAGGTTTCTACGTCGGCCTTGGACATGCCGGCCGAAAGCTTCGAGTAGTTTTCCTGATTGACCTTGCTGCACGCAGCCAACAGCACGCAGAACGAAAGCAAGGCAATGGATCGCAGCGACATGGTGTAACTCCAGGGGTGAAGGGGATTGGCATGGCAGCCAAGCTGAACCTTAGAAGAGAAAACCCCTGTCTGGTTCCCTGGCCGAGCGCCTATTTATCGGGCCGCTCGTCCGCCTATAGCCGAAGATTCAGCCACTTCGCCTGGCTCTTGAGCATTTCGTCGGGTTTCGCAAAAAAGCGTCTAATCTTTGGCGCCACTCTGTCGACATAAAAGGCAGCGCAAAGCCCACGACCGTGGCGCTTGCCCCCACCTTTGTTGTCCTGTCTTTCCGCGGTAGCTCATTTAATGTCCAGAAACATGAAGTTCAGCCACAAAATTTTGTTGGCTGCTGCCCTCGTGGTGGTCGTTGCATTCGCCTGTTTCATCCTGTTCAACGACTATCGCCAGCGTCAAACGCTGCATAACAGCACCGAAGCCTCGATGCAGGAACTCGGCAGCCTGACCACCCGTAATATTCAGACCTGGCTGGAAAGCCGCATACAGTTGCTGCAATCAATGGCCCAACAGGTCAGCGCCGATGGCAGCGCCCCCGCCAGCCTGAAACGCATCATCGACTTGCCCGCCTACACCGGCAACTTCCAGCTGAGCTACTTCGGCGGTGCCGACGGCGTCATGTTCTCGGTCCCGACCGGTAACCGTGCGGCGGACTACGATCCGCGCGCGCGTGGCTGGTACAAGGCGGCCACCGGCGCGCAGCAGACCATCGTCACCGAACCGTACATCGCCGCCTCGTCGGGCAAACTGGTGATCACCGTCGCGACCCCGGTACAACGCCAGGGCCAGATGATCGGCGTTGCCGGCGCCGACATCGACTTGTCCAGCGTCAGTGCAATCATCAACTCGCTGAACTTCGGCGGTCACGGTCATGCCTTCATTGTCAGCGCCGACGGCAAGATCCTGATCCACCCGGACAGCAAACTGGTGCTCAAAAACCTGGCAGACGCCTACCCCAATGGTGCGCCGAAGGTCAGCCCGGGCCTGAAAGAAGTCGAGATCGACGGTAAAAGCCAGTTCATCTCCTTCACCCACGTCAACGGCGTGCCTTCGGCCGATTGGTATGTGGCATTGGTGCTCGACCAGGACACCGCGTTCTCGATGCTCAGCGAGTTCCGCACCTCGGCGCTCATCGCCATGGTGATTGCCGTGGTGATCATCATCGCGTTGCTGGGCATGCTGATCAGTTTCCTGATGCAGCCGTTGCTGGCCATGGGTCGCGCCATGCATGACATCGCCGAAGGCGAAGGGGATCTGACCAAACGCCTGACCATTCACGGTCACGACGAATTCGGCGCGCTGGGGCTGTCATTCAACCGCTTTGTCGAACGCATTCACACCTCGATCATCGAAGTGTCCTCGGCCACCGGCCAGGTCAACGAAGTGGCGCTGCGTGTGGTGGCCGCCTCGAACTCGTCGATGTTCAACTCCGACCAGCAGGCCTCGCGCACCAGCAGTGTCGCCGCGGCGATCAACCAGCTCGGCGCCGCCGCCCAGGAAATCGCCCAGAACGCTGCCCTCGCCTCCCAGCATTCGAGCGATGCCCGTAGCCTGGCCGAAGACGGCCAGCAGGTGGTGGACAAAACCATCAGCGCGATGCAGCAACTCTCGGCGAAGATCAGCGATTCGTGCGGCAACATCGAGACGCTCAACAGCAACACCGTCAACATCGGGCAGATTCTGGACGTGATCACCAGCATCTCCCAGCAGACCAACCTGCTGGCGCTGAACGCTGCCATTGAAGCGGCGCGTGCCGGTGAAGCCGGACGCGGGTTTGCGGTGGTGGCCGATGAAGTGCGCAACCTCGCCCACCGCACTCAGGATTCGGCGCAGCAAGTGCAGAAGATGATCGAAGAACTGCAGGTCGGCGCCCGGGAAGCGGTCACCATCATGACCGACAGTCAGCGCCAGAGCGAAAGCAGTGTCGGCATCGCCAACCAGGCCGGAGAACGCCTGGGCAGCGTGACCCAGCGCATCGGCGAAATCGACGGCATGAACCAGTCGGTCGCCACGGCAACCGAAGAACAGACAGCCGTGGTGGAATCGATCAACGTCGACATCACCGAGATCAACACGCTGAACCAGGAAGGTGTGGAGAACCTGCAGGCGACTTTGCGCGCGTGTTCAGACCTGGAGCAGCAGGCGGCGCGAGTGAAGCATCTTGTAGGTAGTTTCAGAATCGGAGGTGCTGGTACCCGCACAATCGCTCGCAAGCTAGCTCCCACAGGGGATGTGTGAGCGCAACAGATCACATGTGGGAGCCAACCTGCTGGCCAAGGCAGCCGCCACCCCAAAAGCCAACACCGAGACCCCCGCCTCCACACGAAC
>OBKH01000167.1_pt1 | contig 11886 bp, 15 predicted proteins | sample 1496241 | NCBI WGS metagenome assembly OBKH01 (sample SAMN03273953, study PRJEB22546) | soil metagenome | isolation source: rice field elevated CO2 plus elevated temperature | place: India: CRRI Experimental farm Cuttack,Odisha-753006 | collected 2013-12-17 | reverse complement strand
CAACGAACAGACCAACCGCACGCTGTTCACCCTGACGGTGGTGACGGTGCTGGCACTGCCCATCAATATCATTGCCGGCTTCTTCGGCATGAACGTTGGCGGCATTCCGCTGGCCGGTGATCCGGAAGGGTTCTGGATCCTGGTGGCACTGGTCGCGACCTTCACAGTGATTGCCGGGCGCTGGGCGTTTCGCAAGCAGCGGGATTATTGACACGCCCTCATCACCGACACAGGTTTTTTGTACAGCCCTCAGGATTATCCGGGTTCCCGATAAACGGCCCACGAATCACCTAAACCCTGATCCAAAGCAGTCTCCCTGTAACAATTAGCAACGATTATCACTGATACACCTCCCTCCTCAGGAATGTCAGCGATGGCTACACCCACCTTCTCCGCCGCCCAGGCGCCCATCAGTAGCGCAAAACCGCAATTGGATAAAAAACCTGGACTGTTCACCATCGTGGTGTTTTTTGCCGTACTGGCCATCGGCTTGCTGTTCACCGCCTACAGCCTGATGCACGACATGCACGAACTCGGCACGGTGGTAACCACCTGGACGCCGTTTCTGCTGCTGGGCGTCGCGCTGTTGATCGCTCTGGGCTTTGAATTCGTCAACGGCTTCCACGACACCGCCAACGCGGTGGCCACCGTGATTTACACCAACTCATTGCCGCCGAACGTCGCGGTGGTCTGGTCCGGTTTCTTCAACTTCCTCGGTGTGTTGCTGTCCAGCGGCGCCGTGGCTTTCGGCATCATCGCCCTGCTGCCGGTCGAGCTGATTCTGCAGGTCGGGTCGTCCGCTGGCTTTGCGATGATCTTCGCCCTGCTGATCGCGGCGATCCTGTGGAACCTCGGCACCTGGTGGCTGGGCCTGCCGGCGTCTTCATCGCACACCCTGATCGGCTCGATCATCGGCGTTGGCGTGGCCAACGCACTGATGCATGGCCGTGATGGCACCAGCGGCGTGGACTGGGCACAAGCGACCAAGATCGGTTACGCACTGCTGCTGTCGCCGCTGGTCGGCTTCGGCTGCGCCGCATTGCTGCTGCTGGCCCTGCGCGCCTTTGTGAAAAACCGTGCGCTGTACAAAGAACCGAAAGGCGACACGCCGCCACCTTGGTGGATTCGCGGCCTGCTGATCGTGACCTGCACCGGCGTGTCCTTCGCCCACGGCTCCAACGACGGTCAGAAAGGCATGGGCCTGATCATGCTGATTCTGGTCGGCACCCTGCCAATGGCCTACGCCCTGAACCGCACCATGCCCGCCGACCAGGCCTTGCAATTTGCCGCGGTGGCCGAAGTCACCCAGCAAGCCCTGGTGAAAAGTGCCCCGCAACCCGCGCCGGCCGACCCGCGGGCGGTGCTGTCCGACTACGTGCGCAGCAAGGACGCCACACCCCAACTGGTGCCGGCGCTCGCCGCGCTGACCGGTAGCATTGGCGCCGAGGTCAAGGGGTATGGTTCGCTGTCGAAAGTCCCCGCCGAAGCCGTGGGCAACGTGCGCAACGACATGTACCTGACCAGCGAAACCATTCGCCTGATGGACAAGAACAAGCTCGGCAACTTCGACGCCGACACCAGCGGCAAGCTGCAACTGTTCAAGCAGCAGATCGATAACTCGACGCGCTTCATCCCGCTATGGGTGAAGATCGCGGTGGCCATCGCCCTTGGCCTGGGCACCATGGTCGGCTGGAAACGGATCGTGGTGACGGTTGGCGAGAAGATCGGCAAGACCCACCTGACCTACGCCCAGGGCGCCTCGGCGGAAACCGTGGCCATGCTGACCATCGGCGCCGCCGACATGTTCGGTTTGCCGGTGTCGACCACGCACGTGCTGTCTTCCGGTGTGGCCGGGACCATGGTCGCCAATGGTGGCGGCCTGCAGATTAGGACCATCCGCAATCTGCTGATGGCCTGGGTACTGACCTTGCCGGCGGCCATTGTGCTGTCGGGCAGCCTGTACTGGTTGTTCACCCAACTGTTCTGATTCGATCGCTGTTTCAACCGTCCCGGCCCGATCCTGAGCCGGGATTTTTTTTGTCCGACGGCACGGCATTTGCTCGCAGCCTCAGGAGCTTACGCTTTATTGACGCACCACACGTCCAGCAGCCCTTCAGTTTGTTAGCGTGAGGCCGACTCATAAAAGACTCGATGCATTCAGGAGTGAATTCGTGAATCTGTACATCAATCAGCTTCAACACAAAGCTGACTTCAAAGAAGCCATCTACGCCGGCGACATCTTCCTGAACACTCATCTGCGTGCCGCCAAGGATCTGTGCGCGTTCGCCCAGGAAAGCATCACCGCCGCCTTCGACGGCGAGACCCATCACCAGGCGCTGCACACGCTGATGCCGGTGGAAGAATTCGTGGTTCTGGTGACGCGCCTCAAGGGCCAGTTCACCAACAGCCAACGCGTCAAGGAACTGATTCTGGCGTTTATCGACGAGATCGGCGTCGACCCGCGCGAATACATTTTCGACGTGCCGCGCATTCGCGTGGTGCCCAACTATGACTACCTGCACGCCGGGGTCAGCTACGCCTACAAGCCGCATCGTGACACGTGGTATGGCAGCGTCGATTGCCAGATCAACACCTGGATGCCGGTGCACACCATCAGCCCCGACCAGACCATGATGATCAACGCCGGCTACTTCGACGTACCGGTGAAGAACACCTCCAGCCAATGGAGCCTCAACGACTGGATCAACAATCAACGCCACAAGGCCAAGGACAACCTCAAGGAGGAAGTCCGGGTGCACCCGGTGCCGCTGGAAGAGATCAATAGCACCTCTGAAGTGCGCATCGCCGGCAACACCGGCGAGATGCTGATCTTCTCCGGCTCGCACCTGCACGGCACCGTGGCCAACCACACCGATCAAACCCGCTTCAGCGTGGACTTCCGCCTGATGCACCTCGACGACCTCAAGCACCAGCGCGGCGCCATCAACGTCGACAGCGCGTGCCCGGATGTCGGCGCAGGCTTCAAAGACTATTTCCACGCCCACGACTTTTCGAATTTCCAAGGAATCGACCAATGACCAAGCGTCGCATCACGCCTGCCGAGGCCCAGTACAACGAAACCCGTGCCAACGTCCTCAAACGGGTCGATGCCGAATACGTCGCCGATGCACCGTTCGTTTTCGCCAACCGTATCGGCGTGACCGCTGCGCTGTCGCGCATGGAGCTGTTCAAGAAAGTGGCCGAAGTACCGGGCGCGATCATTGAGTGTGGCGTGTACAAGGGCAACTCGCTGATGCTCTACATGCACCTTTCGATGATCCTGGAACCCTACGCGATCAACCGCTCGATCATTGGCTTCGACACCTTCGAAGGCTTCCAGAGCATCGACAAGAACGAAGACCCGGCCGACGTCAACGAGACCATGTTCTCCGACACCGACCAGTCGCTGATCCAGGACATGATCGACGCCAACGACCTGCTGCGCCCGGTCAACCGCATCCCGCGCTGCGAACTGGTCAAGGGTGACATCGTCAAGACCGTGCCTGAGTGGGTCAAGACCCGTCCTGACCTGGTCGTGGCCATGCTGATTCTCGACACCGACCTGTACGAATCGACCAAAGTCGCGCTGGAAACCTTCCTGCCGTACATGCCTAAAGGCGCAATCGTGGTGCTCGACGAAGTCGCCTACCGCAACTTCCCGGGCGAAACCAAAGCCCTGCGTGAAGTACTGGACCTGAACAAGATCGAACTCAAGCGCCTGCCGTTCGATTCCTGCGTAGGTTACTTCCACGTCTGATACCCGGACCGGAACCTGACACAAAACCTGTGGGAGCGAGCTGGCTCGCGAATGCGGTCTGACCTTCAACAATGATGTTGAATCGTTGACCGTTTCGCGAGCCAGCTCGCTCTCGTCGTTTATGCGCCGCAGCTTTCACGAATGACCATGCGCTCGCGCACCACGTCATACACCCAGTGGTACAGGTAGGTGTACGGCAGGAAAAACAGCAGCACCCCGATATCCAGCAAAAATGCCTGCCACAGGCTGATGTTCAGCCACCAGGCAATCAGCGGTACGCCGAGGGCCACCAGGCCGCCTTCGAACAACAGCGCATGCACCACCCGGACCCAGGCGTTGTGTGCAATGGCCAGGCGCTTGAGCATCCGATCGAAGAAACCGTTGAAGACCACGTTCCACGCCAGGGCCAGTGCGGCCATGACCAGGGTCACGACGCCCATGTCGAGCATCGGCTTGTCCATGATCCACGCCAGCAATGGGGTGCAGATCAGGATCGCCAGCAATTCGAAACCGATGGCCTGGAAAATACGCTCAGTGATGGATTTGTTGGCGCTCATGGCCAGACTCCTTGAGTGACGGTGGTTGCCATGATCCTTTCTCACACCGATACTTCATAACCAATAACCATCGATCAAGGCGATAGTTCATGGCCTCCCAAGAAGTGTTGCAGGCCTTCGTCCAGGCCGCGACTCAGGGCTCGTTTTCCGCTGCGGCGCGTAAATTGGGGCGCAGCCAGTCGACCGTCAGCGCGGCGGTGGCCAGTCTGGAAATCGACCTCAACCTGACGCTGTTCGACCGCACCACCCGCAAACCCACGCTTACCCCGGCCGGGTACGTGATGTTGCAGCGCGCCGAGGACATTCTGGCCGCCACCAGTCGCCTGGAAATGGCGGCCAGCCAACTGTCCCAAGGGGTCGAGGCGAAATTGACCGTGGCGCTGTCCGACACGTACCAGTCCGACCGTTTCGAAGCGGCACTCAGCGCCTTCGAGCAGCGTTATCCCGACCTGGAACTCGAATGCCTGATCGCCGAATGCGATGACCTGGTGGCCCTGGTACAGAGCGGTCGGGCGCAGGTCGCCTTCGCCGAAATGCAGGACAGCTACCCACCGGACCTGGTCAGCTCGACGGTGGATGAACGCACGGATATCGCGCTGTTCGCGTCCCCTGAACATCCGCTGGCAGCGCTGCCATACATTGATCAGGACGTGCTACAGCAGCACCGTGAATTGCGCCTGGCAACCATCGTCAATCCCTATGAAAGCCGGGCCAAAGGGCGCGTCTGGTCGGCGCCGAGTTATTTGATGCTGCTGGAGATGGCCCAGGGCGGATTCGGCTGGGCGCCGTTGCCGCGCTGGCTGGTGGAGCGCTTCGGTCCGGGCACCTTGCAGGAGCTGCCGGTGCGTGGCTGGCCGAAGACAGTGTCGGTCGATGCCCTGTGGTCGCGGCTGCACCCACCGGGGCCGGCGGGCAGTTGGCTGCTGGGCAAGATGCTGGAGTGAGAGTCCTTCGGCGCTGCGCGGAAGCTGTAGGAGCGTGACTTGCCCGCGATGACGTCAATTCAGACACTCCATCACCTGAACCTGATCACGCCACCTCAACCCGCATCGGCTGATTCATTTGAAAAAACTCATGCAACCCGCGCATCGCAGGTAACTCCAGCGCCTGGGCGGCATAGCACAAACCCACCCGACGCGTCGGGGTCGGCAAGTGCATCGCACGAGTCGTCACCCGTGCCTGCCCGCTCACCAATGACTGCGGCAACAGCGCCACGCCAATGCCCGCAGCCACCATGTGCAGCGCCTGTTTCAACGAGCCGGCATGCCCCGCCACCGCCTCTGGCGAACGTCCGTACAGCGCCATCAAGCGTTGATGGGACGGGTGCTGTGGGCAGGTGATCCAGTCACTGATCGACGTCCAGGCTTGTCCGCTTTGCGCGATGGCCATCGGATGTCCCACCGGCAGCGCCATCACATAGGATTCCTCCCACAGCGGCAGGAACAACTCGTCCTCACAGCACATCTCCTCAACCGCCAGGCGCCCATCGCCGCGGCAGCCTTCTTCGAGCGTCAGCAACAGGTTGGGCAGTGCCTGTCGGGCCATGCGCACGAACGCTTCGACGTGACTATCGGCAATATCGCCTTCGATGCCCAAGGTCAGCGGCGTGCGGTTTTCCTGGCCGAGGAACAACCGGCTCAAGGCTTGCGCATCCGCCACCATCCGCAGGGCCTGTGGGTACAGGACCCGCGCTTCATCACTGACATCAACGCCACGGGGCTGACGCACGAACAGCCGGGCGCCCAACTCCTCTTCGAGCTGCTTGATGGTTACCGACAGGGTCGGCTGGCTGACGAACAATCGCCGGGCCGCGAGGGTGATGTTGCGCTCCTCGAACACCGCGAGAAAGGCTGTGAGGTGGCGGATATCCATAGGCAGTTCCGATGGCAGACAGAGAAATAAGGCATTTTTCAGCTACAGCAGCGATAAATATACTGCGCGTCACGTTGAGTTATTTGTTTTTCTGATTTCAGGAGTCCAGCCATGGGTAAGCCATTGATCATCATCACCGGGGCCAGTTCAGGCATTGGCGAAGCCGCCGCTCGCTTGCTGAGTGCAGCCGGCCATCCGCTGTTACTGCTGGCCCGGCGGGTCGAACGCCTGCAAGCGCTCGATTTGCCGAACACCCTCAGCCGTCGCGTCGACATCACCGACCGCCCGACCCTGCTCGCCGCCGTGGCCGAAGCCGAAGCACAGTTCGGCCCGGCCGATGCGCTGATCAACAACGCCGGGGTAATGCTGCTGGGCGAGATGAGCAAACAGGACCCGGCACAGTGGGACCAGATGCTCGACGTCAATGTGAAAGGCCTGCTCAATGGCGTGCACGCGGTGGTGGCCGGGATGATCGAGCGCAAACACGGCACGATCATCAACGTCAGCTCGGTGGCCGGGCGTAAGACATTCCCCAACCACGTGGCCTACGTCGGGACCAAATTCGCGGTACATGGCCTGTCGGAAAACCTGCGGGAAGAACTGTCACCGCATAACGTGCGAGTCATCACCATCGCACCGGGCGCCGTAGAAACCGAACTGCTCGGCCACACCACCGATGAAGCGATCAAGACCGGTTACCAGGCCTGGAAACAGGACATGGGCGGTACCGTATTGAGCGCCGAAGATGTCGCATCAGCCATCGCGTTTGCGTACCAGCAACCGCAGAACGTGTGCATTCGCGAGATCGTGATGGCGGCGACACGGCAGCAAAGTTGAAGGTCGTGCGGGTTTGATTGTGCAGAGATGGCGTACACCTGTGGGTGATTGGTCGGCTGTCAGGCCGCCATCGTTGCGATGCGGCGCCCCGACAAGCCAGCTCCCACAGAAAAGCAAAGCGGCGCACACCCACCTGCTCCTCACCACTCATCAGGCCGAGCGTTAGCTCGCCTGCAGCTTTTGATCTACCCGCCCCTTCGGAAGGCTGAGTGGAGGTGTTCATCCGGGGAGTGGCGCGCAGCGCCGTTCGACGCAGTCGAACACGCTGCATGTAGGTTGAAGCGAAGCCAACCGGAGGGCAGTGTCCCCGGATGGACACCGCAGCGAAGGAACCCCGAGCCCCAGCGAGGGGCCGGACGCTCGGGGCGAGCCTTTTTTTGCTTATCTTTTTTTTGGCGTCTGAAAAAAAAGTAAGTCGCCGTAAGGGCGAAACCATCGGCGGCCGTTACCGCAGCAACGGATATGTACACAATCAACCAGGAGCCCGGTCGGCCCAAAGGCCGCCGATACACCTCATATCACCTCAACCCCCTGAGCCGCCCCTCGATAAACCGCCGCTCCGGCTCCTGCCGGGTCAACGCCAGCGCCCGTTCATACGCCTGCCGCGCCTGCTCCACCCGCCCCAACTGCCGACAAAACTCCGCCCGCGCCGAATGGGCCAAGTGGTAATCCTGCAGCTCACCGCGATCCAGAATCGCCTCGACCAGCGCCAGTCCCGCCAGCGGCCCATCCCGCTTCGACAGGGCCGCGGCGCGGTTCAACTCGATCACCGGTGAAGGTACGGCGCGCAGCAACACGTCATACAGCCCGACAATCTGCGCCCAATCGGTTTGCTCCACCGACGGTGCTTCGGCATGCACCGCCGCAATCGCCGCTTGCAGGCAATAGGGACCGAATCGCCGTGTGCCCAACGCCCGCTCCACCAACGCACTGCCTTCAGCGATCATCTGACTGTCCCACAGCGTTCGGTCCTGCTCATCCAGCAGGATCAGTTCGCCACTCGAAGACGTGCGCGCCGGACGCCGCGATTCGTGCAACAGCATCAGCGCCAGCAGCCCAATCACCTCCGGCTCCGGCAACAATTCCATAAGCAAACGACCGAGTCGAATGGCTTCACGGGTCAAGTCTTCGCGGGTCACCTGCGCGCCGATGGACGCCGAATACCCTTCGTTGAACACCAGGTAAATCACCCGCAACACACTGTCGAGGCGTTCGGGCAGTTCCGCCAGGGTTGGCACCTGATAAGGGATTTTCGCGTCACGGATTTTCGCCTTGGCGCGCACGATGCGCTGGGCGATGGTGGCCGGTGCCGAGAGGGAGGCCCGGGCGATTTCTTCCGTGGTCAGGTCACAGACTTCCCGCAGGGTCAGCGGCACCTGGGCGTCCGCCGCCAGTGCCGGGTGACAGCAGGTAAAAATCAGCCGCAGGCGGTCGTCTTCCACGTCCTCGTCACTCCAGTCGGCCTGCTCCAGTGCTTCCAGTTGAGCAATCAACAGCGGACGAGACGCGGCGAAGCGGGCGCGCCGGCGCAACACATCAATGGCTTTGAAGCGTCCGGTGGACACCAGCCATGCCCGCGGATTGTCCGGCACACCGTCCCGCTGCCAGCGCTCGACCGCAATGAAAAACGCCTCATGCAGGGCCTCTTCGGCGAGGTCGAAATCGCCGAGCAAGCGGATCAGTGTCGCCAGAATCCGTCGCGACTCTTCACGATAGACCTGCTCGACGCGCTCCTTGACCGGCAACGTCATTTCAAGGATTCAACTGACGAACGGGGCGCACTTCGACACAACCGACCCGGGCCGCCGGAATGTCACCGGCGACCTGGATGGCTTCATTGAGGTCCTTGGCGTCGATCAGGTAGAAGCCGGCCAATTGCTCCTTGGTTTCGGCGAACGGGCCGTCGGTGATCGACAGCTTGCCGTTGCGCATGCGCACGGTCGTGGCGGTCTGCACCGACTCCAGCGCCTCGGCGGCGACCATTCGGCCACTGCCCTGGATCGACTCGGCGTACGCCATGCACTCGGCGTCCTTCGGGCTTTCCGGCAACGAATGCAGCAGGTGCTCGTCGCTGTAGACCAGGCATAAATATTTCATGAGCTTCTCCAGGATCGAAGATCAACTATGGCCGTAGATTGGCCGTTTCGCGCGGCCTCCCGATCAACAGCCCGACGTTCAGGGCTGCAGGTTGAACAGGGCCGCGCCGCTCATCATGTCGAACGGGGCCGACCAGTGCTCGTGGACAATGCGCCATTGTCCGGCCTCGCGCCGGTAGCAGGCCGTCACGCGCATCCAGCACGCCTGGGTTTCACCCTTGTCATTGGTGCCGCCACAGTGGGCCAACCAATGGGCAAAGGCGATGTGTTCATCAGCCACGATGTTCATCTGGTCGAAGTCAAAGGTATGCGGGCCCTGGCACATTTCCATGCATTCCAGCCAATGCGCGCGGTAGGCGGCCTTGCCGCGAAACTGCAGCGCCTTGACCGCGTCATAGGAGACGATGTCCTCGGCATACAGGGCCATGATTTTCTCGACATCCTTGGCGATGACCGCCTGACGGTAGGTGTCGATCAGGGTCTGGATTTCGTGTGTGGCGTTCATGGTGGTTCTCCGTGGTTTTTATTGTGAAGACACCCCTAGTCGTCTGGCGATCCATCCAATCGACAGTCGAAATAAAAATAATCCAAGAACGCAAACTCGCTAGAATCCGAGGCTCATTTCCAATGGAAAAAGGACACTCCAGTGACTGCCCGACTCGTGCCTTACGAAAGCCTGAATGCGTTGCAACGCCAGCAGGTCGAGGCCATCGAAGTACACCCGGAACAAATCAGGTTTTCCGGTGACATCCACGGTGCATTGCACACCCTGCTGTCCAGGCCCGGCCCCGGCGTCAAAGGATTTGCCCTGTTGGCCGACGCGATTCCCGTGGCCTTCCTGCTGCTCAAACGCCCGCCGGCCTTGCCCGCCTGGGCCGACGAACACAGCGCCACCCTGCATGCCTTGCAAGTCGATCAGCGCGCCCAGGGCAAGGGGTATGGCAAGGCTTGCCTGCAAGACCTGCCCGAAGCGGCCCGCCAGGCCTGGCCGGAAATTCGCGGGCTGGAGTTGTCGGTGGACGCGGACAACGCCGCGGCCATTGCCCTGTATGCCAAATATGGTTTTGTCGACAGCGGCGAGGCGTACAAGGGGCGGATCGGCTATGAACGGCGGATGGGACTGGTTTTCTAGGTCCGTCACGCACCTGTAGGAGCAAGCTCGCTCCTACAGGGGATCTGCGTCGGGTTTAGAGACTGAGCACCATCTCATGCCACGCCATGCCGCCATGGTCCGACGCCGATGGCTTGACGTAGGCAAAGCCGAACCCGGCGTACAGCGGGATATGCCGCTCCTTGCACATCAGGTTGATGCTGGCCTTGCCCATTGCGCGCATGCGCTCGATGAACTCGCCCATCAAACGCTTGGCCAGTCCCTGCCTCTGAAAATCCGGATGCACCACCACCGACATGATCACCACATGGGGCCCGGCCGGGTCGTGGCCGATCAGCTCCTTGAACGCTTCGTCCGACATTTCCACTTCAAATGCCGCACCGGAATTGATGAAACCGGCGACCACGCCGTCCACTTCGGCAACGATGAAACCTTCGGGCCAGGTGGCGATGCGGGTGGCGATTTTTTCGCGGGTCGCGGCTTCGTCGCCCTCGTAGGCTAGGGTTTCGATGGCGTAGCAACGGTCCAGGTCGGCGGGCAGGACGTGACGGATGACGGTGTTCATGGCAACTCGGAATCAGCGATGGGAAAGCCGGGGATCATAAATCAGCCTCCCCATGACATCGAGAGACGAATCGTCGATACGTCTCTCGATGCGGCTGATCAGGCCTTGATCGGCAGCCAGATTTCCAGTGTTCCGGTTTTAAGCCTGGGGTTGAAATCTTCGCTGTAGCGTTCGAATTCCGGGGCGTCCGCCGCCTGATGCCCGGACTGGGGCAGCCAGGTATCGCAGATGTAGCGAAAGGTCTGCGACAGGGATTCCAGCAGCCCTTTATGTTCGAACACCGCGTAATACTGCGGCTGAATTTCAACCCAGCGGTATTGCTCGGGCAAATCGTCGAGCTTGCTGATTTCGACACCGGCGATGTAGTCAAAGCCACCCTTGCCATCGAAATTGCAGCAGACGCCGTAGGTGACTTCTCCCTTTTGACCCGGCACGTTACCGATGTGGGGAGTGAATTTTTCCCAGAGCGCGGGAATACCTGCGATGGTTTGCTGGGTGAAGGGAGCGCCAAGCCCTGCAATCAGCAGGAAGTGTCCGTGTTCGAAGCGGGGTTCCAACAATTCGACGCTTTTTTGCTCATCCATGACTCGACTCCTGGAAGGAAAAAGGGGTTCGGCTGGGAGTATAGAAGCCAAACCCGTTTCGCCCACTTACAGCGCGTGCAACTGCTCGACGGCGGCCGCACCGACAAACTCGTTGTAGCCGGAAAGGATCACGTACACCGCGAAATAGCAGAAGATCGCCGCCGATGCCATGTAGGAGTACCGCAGCAGCTTGTCGCCGAGCAACTTGCCACCATGGCTCGCGGCAAAGCACAGGCCGGCGGACCACAGCAAACCGGCGCAGAGAAAACCGCCGAGGAACAGCGCCGAACTGAGCGGGCCACCGCCGCCGGATCGCGCGATCAACGTGCCGCCCACGGCGGCAAACCAGAGAATCGCGCTGGGCGAGGACATGGCGAGGAAGATCCCGCGAAAAAACTCTTTGCGATGGGAGTTCTGCCCCACCTCGACCGTTTCGGCCCTCAACGCTTCCCGGTCGATCCCCGCACAAATCTACCGCTCCGCGCAACCCAACACCAACCCCCCACC
>OBKH01000166.1_pt1 | contig 11997 bp, 11 predicted proteins | sample 1496241 | NCBI WGS metagenome assembly OBKH01 (sample SAMN03273953, study PRJEB22546) | soil metagenome | isolation source: rice field elevated CO2 plus elevated temperature | place: India: CRRI Experimental farm Cuttack,Odisha-753006 | collected 2013-12-17 | reverse complement strand
CCAACTAGCAGATGTGTTTTTTTCCACGCAGAAGCCGGCATCCGAGTTACATCGGTGCCTGTAGTTCAAACGTCTGCTCTCCCGATCTGCCGCCGGCGCCACCGGCGCCACCGGCCCCGCCGGCCCCAAACTGGCCGAATATCCCGCGCCCACCGCCGTCCCCGCCCAGGCCGCCCTTACCGCCGTCACCGGCCTCGCTGCCGCCAATAGGGGTATTTACGGAGCCGCCATCGCCGCCGTGGCCGCCGATCGCGCCAGCCGCACCGGCCCCGCCGACACCGCCGACACCGCCCGCACCACCGTCGCCGCCGTTGCCGATCCACAGCCCGCCATGACCACCGTTGCCGCCGCGCCCGCCGGTGCCGGCGATATCGGTGGCGCTAACCCCGGCCCCGCCGTCCCCGCCGGCACCACCGTTGCCACTGTCGCCAACCGGGCCGGATAGAACGCTGCCGCCGTGGCCGCCCGGGCCGCCGGCGCCGCCGGTGCCGCCGTTGCCGCCTTTGCCACCGGCGCCGGCTGTGTTGACCGATCCGCCGCTGACGTGGCCGCCGTTGCCGCCGGCACCGCCGGGCGCACCGACCCCGCCGTTCCCGCCGGTGGCACCATTGCCGCCGCTCGCAGAGGAGCCGGTAGCGCCAGTGTGCTCGACGCTGCCACCATTGCCGCCGTTGCCACCGGGTGCGCCGTCGCCGCCGGCACCGCCAGCGCCGCCGGCGCCCCCGGTTTGCGCGATCCCGATGCCCCCACTCGTGGAGGCGTTGCCGCCGTCACCGCCAGCGCCGCCCGCCTGGCCAATGGCACTGCCGTTGGCGCCATCGGCGCCGCCACCGGCGGTGCCGGGAACGCCGACGAGGTTGAGGCCGTTGCCGCCGTTGGCCGCCGGGGTGACCGGGGTGGCCAGGCCGGGATTGACGGCGTTCACGCCGGCCGCCCCGGCCCCGCCCATGCCGCCGTTGCCGCCGTTGCCGAAGAACCCGGCGTTGCCGCCGTCGCCGCCGGCGCCGCCGAGACCGCCGTTGATGCCGGCAACACCGATCCCGCCGGCCCCGCCGTTGCCGCCGAAGCCGAAGAACCAGCCGGCGGTGCCGCCGGCGCCGCCGTTCGCTCCGGCCCCGCCGTCCCCGCCGTTGCCACCGTTGCCGAAGAACCCGGCCGCCCCGCCGGCCCCGCCGGCCTGTCCGGGTGCGCCGGACCCGCCGTTGCCGCCGTTGCCGAACAACAGCCCACCGTCGCCGCCGGCCTGCCCGGTGCCCGGCGCCCCGTTGGCACCGTTGCCGATCAGTGGGCGCCCCAACAGCGCCTGGGCGGGGGCGTTGACCGCGGCCAGCATGTTCGGCCCGGCGTTGGCGGCCTCGGCGCTGGCATACGCTCCCGCGTCCACGGTCAGGGTCCGCACCACCTGGGCGTGAAAGGCGGCCGCTTGCGCGCTGGCGGCCTGATAGGCCTGGGCATGCGAGGAAAACAGCGCGGCAACCGCCGTAGACACCTCGTCGGCGGCCGCCGACATGACTCCGGTGGTCTGGGCCGCGGCCGCCGCATTGGCCGCGTTGATCGCCGATCTGATGCTGGCCAACTCACCGGCCGCCGCCGCGATCATCTCCGGTTGTGCGATCACAAAGGACACGGGAACCTCCCGTCGACTCGTGACTCCTGGACGCCAAGACACAACACGCCTACGCCGTCGCCGCGATTCAATCAGCGAGCCTACCGCCATCATCGGTGGCGTATCTAGTGCCTCGCGACGTATAGGCTCTATTGTCCGGCTTCGGCGCCGGGTGCGGTTCGCTGGAGAGGTGACAAAGGTGACGAGTGAGCGTGCCACAGGGCAGCGCGAGAACCTGCTGATCGTGCACTGGCACGACCTGGGGCGCTATCTCGGCGTCTACCACCATCCGGACGTCTACAGCCCGCGGCTGGACCGGCTTGCCGCCGAGGGCATCCTGTTCACCAGGGCACATGCCACCGCGCCGCTGTGCACACCATCGCGGGGCTCGCTGTTCACCGGCCGCTACCCGCAAAGCAACGGGTTGGTCGGCCTGGCCCATCACGGCTGGGAATACCGCACCGGGGTCCAAACCCTACCGCAATTGCTATCCGAATCGGGTTGGTACTCAGCTCTTTTCGGTATGCAGCATGAGACGTCCTACCCAAAGCGGCTGGGCTTCGACGAATTCGACGTGTCGAACTCCTACTGCGAATACGTGGTCGCCAAAGCCCAGGACTGGCTGCATAATCGCGTGCCCGCGTTAGACGGACAACGGTTCCTGTTGACCGCCGGCTTCTTCGAAACCCACCGGCCCTATCCGCATGAGCGCTACCGGCCGGCCGACAGCGCGGCCGTCGAGCTGCCCGACTATCTGCCCGATACCCCCGAGGTGCGCCAAGACGTCGCCGAGTTCTACGGTTCTATCGCCACAGCCGACGAGGCGGTTGGCCGGCTACTTGACACACTGGCCGATACCGGCCTAGACGCCAGCACCTGGGTGGTGTTCGTCACCGATCACGGTCCGGCATTTCCGCGGGCGAAGTCCACACTGTATGACGCCGGAACCGGTATCGCGCTGATCATCCGCCCGCCCACTCGCCGGGCGATGGCGCCTCGCGTCTATGACGAGCTTTTCAGCGGCGTCGATCTGGTTCCGACGCTATTGGACCTGCTGAGACTCGAGGTACCCGCCGATGTCGAGGGTGTGTCACACGCACCGGCCCTCCTCGCGCCGGACACTGAAAACGCTGCGGTGCGTGACCACGTATACACCGCCAAGACCTATCACGACTCGTTCGATCCGATTCGGGCAATCCGCACCAAGGAATACAGCTACATCGAGAATTACGCGCCCCGGCCGCTGCTGGACCTACCGTGGGATATCCAGGAAAGCCCGGCCGGCATGGCCGTCGCACCGTTGGTCAAGGCGCCCCGCCCGCAGCGGGAACTCTACGATCTACGCGCCGATCCCACCGAGACCAATAACCTGTTAGCCGGCGACGACAGCACCCAGGGCGTGGCCGCGATCGCGGCCGATCTGGCCGTGCGACTGCATGATTGGCGACAGCGCACGGCCGACGTCATTCCGTCGGACTTCGCCGGTTCCCGCATCGCCGAGCGCTACACCGAAACGTATCTGCGGATCCACCGCAAGACGCCAACGGGCCGGTCAGCGATCGCCGCCGACCGCGGCATCGACGAACACTGCAGCTAGGCTCATCGGATGTCCCGCGCTGTGAGACCGTATCTGGTGCTCGCCACCCAACGCAGCGGCAGCACGCTGCTGGTGGAATCGCTGCGCGCGACGGGCTGTGCCGGGGAACCACAGGAGTTCTTCCAATACCTGCCTAGCACCGGGATGGCCCCCCAGCCCCGGGAGTGGTTCGCTGGGGTCGACGATGACACGATCCTGCAATTGCTCGATCCGCTGGACCCCGGTACACCGGACACCGCGACGCCGGTTGCCTGGCGTGAGCACGTCCGCACCTCCGGTCGCACGCCCAACGGCGTCTGGGGCGGCAAGTTGATGTGGAATCAGACTGCGCTGCTGCAGCAACGCGCAGCACAATTGCCGGATCGCTCCGGGGATGGCTTGCGCGCGGCAATCCGCGACGTCATTGGCAACGAACCGGTTTTCGTGCACGTCCACCGGCCCGATGTGGTGTCACAAGCGGTGTCGTTCTGGCGCGCCGTGCAAACCCAGGTTTGGCGGGGCCATCCGGACCCCAAGCGCGACTCGCAGGCCGTCTACCACGCCGGTGCCATCGCCCACATCATCAGGAATCTGCGCGATCAGGAAAACGGCTGGCGCGCTTGGTTTGCCGAGGAAGGCATCGATCCGATCGATATCGCCTACCCGGTGTTATGGCGCAACCTGACCGCGATTGTGGCCAGTGTGCTTGACGCCATCGGCCAGGATCCCAAACTGGCGCCCGCACCGATGCTGGAACGGCAGGCCAACCAGCGCTCTGATGAGTGGGTCGACCGGTACCGAGCGGAGGCGCCGCGGCTGGGGCTACCCACCTGAGCGGCGCGCGCCACCAACTTCGGCGACCATGAACAGCCGCCGGAAGGGAAAGATGGTGCTACCGTCGGCCCGTGGCGGGTAGGCGTCGTTCAGCAGCGGAATGAGCTCCTGCCGAAACTGCTGCCAGCTCTCATCGCTGAGCCGCTCACGCACTGGGACCAGCGCGCTTCCGGTAATCCAGTCCAACACCGGGTGCTCGCCGGTCAGCTGGTGTAGGTACGTGGTCTCCCACACGTCGACCTTGCAGCCGGTGTCCATCAGCAGCTCCGCGTAATACGCCGGAGATTGGACCACCGCGCCCACACGAAAAGGTATGTCGCGCATTAGCTTTGCATACGGCTCGCGGCGGGCCAACGCCCGTACCGCGGCGTGCGACGGCGTCTCGAAGTTGCCGGGGATCTGAACAGCGATCCATGATCCCGGCGCCAGCTCGTCGACCCACCGGACCAACAGGTCGGAATGCTCAGGCACCCAATGCAACGCAGCGTTGCTCACCACCACATCGGTGTCGGGCTTTGGTTTCCAGTCCCGCAGGTCACCGGTGGTGGCGTCGATCCCGCGTTCGGCCGCGGCAGCGACCATCTCCGGTGAGCTGTCCAGAGCCTCGATCACCGCGCCGGGCCATCGTCGTGCCAGGTAGCGTGTCAGGTGGCCGGGCCCGCACCCCAGGTCGACCACGCGGCGCGCCCGCTCGAGACCCACCCGTGACACCAACTCGTAGAACGGGCGGTTGCGATGACCCGAAAAAGCCAGGTAGACGTCGGGATCCCACATGTACGTGCTCCTGGACAAGCGCTCGACCGAGTGAGAAATTGACGATACAGTCGAAACCTTCAGCGGTCAGCCACATTGGCGATTACCATCGACATTGATGTCCGAGATGTCAGGGACGTTCACTGCCGACGCGATCGGTCCGCCCGTCCCCATTCCCGACGTCCCCGGCGCGGATGCCGGCGCCGAGGGCCTGCCCTCGCGCTCGGTGCTGTCGGCCCGCCAGCGGATACTCGTCGAGTCTTCGGCGATCGCCGATGTCGCGCTGCGCACCGCGGTCGCGTCGGTGCTGTCCGCGACGGTGACTCCGGCCGTTGTCGCCAACGCACTACGTCACGTCAACGAAGGCAGCGAGCGCAGCAACCTGAACTTCTACGCCGAACTTGCGGCAGCGCATGATCCGGCGAAGTCCTTTCCGGCGCCGACGGAGTTGCCCAAGGTCACCTCGCGGCCGGCCAGCCCGCTCACCGAATGGGTTGCGCGCGGCACCGTGGACAACATCGCATTTGCCAGCGGCTTCCGGGCGATCAACCCCACGATGCGCCAGCGGTGGAGTGCATTGACCGCCAACAACATTGTGCACGCGCAGCACTGGCGCCACCGCGACGGCCCGCGTCCTACGCTGTGCGTCATCCACGGCTTCATGGGATCGTCATACTTGCTCAACGGGCTGTTCTTTTCGCTGCCTTGGTATTACCGGTCCGGCTACGACGTTTTGCTGTACACGTTGCCGTTTCACGGCCAGCGGGCCGAAAAGTTCTCGCCGTTTAGCGGTTTCGGCTATTTCACTAGCGGATTGAGCGGCTTCGCCGAGGCGATGGCGCAGGCAGTGTATGACTTTCGTTCCATCGTGGACTACCTGCGCCACATCGGCGTCGACCGTATCGCCCTGACGGGTATATCCCTGGGGGGCTACACGTCTGCGCTGCTGGCTTCGGTCGAAAGTCGGCTTGAGGCTGTCATCCCCAACTGCCCCGTCGTCATGCCCGCCAAGCTGTTCGACGAATGGTTTCCGGCCAATAAGCTCGTCAAGCTAGGACTGCGGCTAACCAACATCAGCCGTGATGAGCTGATCGCCGGGCTGGCCTACCACGGCCCACTGAACTATCGGCCGCTGCTACCTAAGGACCGGCGGATGATCATCACCGGCCTTGGCGATCGAATGGCTCCACCCGAGCACGCGGTAACGCTGTGGAAGCAGTGGGATCGCTGTGCGCTGCACTGGTTCCCCGGCAGCCACCTGCTGCATGTGAGCCAGTTGGACTATCTGCGGCGGATGACCGTGTTCCTGCAGGGCCTCATGTTCGACTGACGGCGTTGGTCAGCGGTGCCCGGTGGGCGCCGGCGGTAGGAGTAGGCCAGTGCAGCCGGGTCAGCAGGTCGGCAGGAGCATCGGTGTGCCCGTCGAGTCGGCGGGTGGATCGCGGATCCAAGGCTGTCAGGGCTGGCACGTGGTTTCCGTGTTGCGGGAGCAGGCCGGCCACCGGTGCGGTGCCGCCAGGCCGCCAATCGGTCCGCAATGCGCAGGCAGCGGCCACCGTGTAGCGGGTTGATGACCCGGCGGCATATGCGATCTCCAGCGCGATCCAGGTCTCCTGCGCCGGACGCGACCGGATCGCGGGCAACGTATCGGGCAACTCGGCATTGGCGCTGACCCGATATGCCGCAACGTAATCCGAGTCGGTGTGCCGCATTCCGCGCCACGTCTCGCGAGAATCCGCAGCCACCAACGCTGGGATCTCGTCGGGTGCGGCCGTACCAGCCTCCCAACCGATTTCGCGCAGATGGTCGGCGAGCCGGCGCGCCGCGACCTGCGCGGTCTCTTGCAAGGGGATGCGCGCTGACCGGGCCTGCAGCGCCGCCAGGTTATCGTCGGCGACCACCGTCAACCCGACCCAGGTCCGGCAGTCGCCGGATGCGGTGACGCGGCTGGTGATGCGAATCGTGTCGGCGCGGATGCCGTATCGGTCCAAATACCGGGCGATCAGCGTCAGCGGCAGCACGTTCGTATCCGATGCCGGCGGCCCAACCCACACCAGCACCGTTGTGCGCGTGCACGTTGCGGGCTCGGCAATCCGGCGTCGGCGGCGCAGGATTGCCAACCCGCGGCGCGCGATCGTGGTGAAATACAGCCCGCGCCAGAAGCCGAATAGCCCAATCACGACGGCGGCGGCCACGCCCAGCAGCACGTAATCGCGTGTCGATTGCCAGGGGTAGGCCAGCGCTACAGGCACCACCGCCAGCAGCACCAACGTGACCCGGCCCCTGCCGGGCCAAGAAGGGATCGGGTTCATTCGGTGGGCTCCCTTCGTCGGCGCGCTATCGCGACAGTCGCGGCTGTGAGCCCGACCAGCACGCTCAGCGCGGCTGCTCCGGCGAATGCGACGTTGCGCGGTGTGGTGTCTTTGGGCGCCGGGACCGGCGGATCGGCGACCGGCTTGGCCGGTGCGGCACCGCCCCCGGGTTCGGCGGGCAGTTGCCAGGTCAGGGCCGCCACCGCGTCCAGGTTGCCGGCGCCGACGATGTTGGAGGACTCTCGGGCGCCGCGGTGCGCGGTGGCGGTCAGCCGGCGCACCACCTCGGTGGCGTTCAGCCCGGGATAGCGGCTGCGGACCAGCGCGGCCACCCCGGAGACATAGCCGGCCGCGTAGCTGGTGCCGCTGAGAGCCACCAGTTTCTGGTGGGCGTCGGGCAGTCCGTTAGCCAGGGCGCCGTCGCCTGAGTTACTCACCGACGCAATGTTTTCCCCGGGTGCGGCGATGCCCACCCACGGCCCGGGCATGCTGAATTTCGATGGCTGCCCGGCGGATGTGAGCGACGCCACCGACAACACGTAGGGCTGCCACCACGACGGGATGGACACCGAGGTGACGCCCGCCCAGTTCCGCGGATCGTCTGGGCGGCTCAGATCGGTCAACGGGTTGGAATCACACGACGCGCTGACCGATCCGCTCGCTCCGGTGTTTCCCGCGGCCGCCACGATCACCGCGTCCTTGTCCACCGCCGCATACCGGATCGCCGCGCCCAGCGCGGCCTGGTCGACCATCCGATCGGCGGGTAGGCAGGTGATCGTGGAGACGTTGATCACCTTGGCACCAAGGTCGGCCGCATGAACGATGGCACCGGCCAGCACCGCGACGTCAAGTGTGGCCTGCGCCAGCTGCGGATCGCCCCCCGATGTGCGCGGTGAGAACTTCGTAGACATCGCCCTGATGGACAGCAGCCGCGCCGCCGGCGCCACACCAGAGAAGCCGTCATTACCGGGCTGGCCGGCGACGATTCCGGCGACCAGGGTGCCATGCCCGTCACAATCGGTCAGCCCGTCGGTCGACTCCACGAAGTCACCACCGGCATCGACGTTGGGCAGTCGCGGGCCCGGCTGCACCCCGGTGTCGATGATCGCCACCAGCTGGCCCTCACCCCGGGAAAACTGCCAAGCCGCAGGCAGATTCAGCATCGTTTGGCTGGGCGTCGGTACGCCTGGATCGGTGCCCGGGATAACACCGGAGACGCTGCACGCACCGCGTTGTTCCATCGGCGCCACCGGTCCCGGGTCTCCGCTGGGCGGTTGCGCGGCGGCGTCCACCACCGGCGGCCCGATCGCCCACGCCGGCGGCGTCCACCACCCCGCAACGACCACGGTCGCCGCCAGACACGCAAATGCGGCACGGATCATCTGTTGAGCACCCAAGCGAACAATCCGACCAGGTAGGCCATGACGGGGATCAGCGAAACATCCAGCCCGGCGGCGACCAAACCCAGCAGCCGGCGCAGCGGCAGCGAGTAGCTCTCCGGCGAAGCGATGCCCGGGTTCAGTGCCACCACAACCCAGGCCAGCATGAGCACGGCTAGCACCAGCACCGCGCCGAACGCGGCGACATAGCGTCCGGTCGCGGTGTAGAACACCAACAGGACCCCGGCTACCAGATAGGGCTGAGCCAGCAGCCACGCCTTGCATGCGGCCGAATCCCACACCCGCGCGCGCAGGGTGGCCGCGGCCGCAGTCGCCGCCACCAGATACCAGCCCACAACGCTGAGCGCCTCTGGGCGCACCGCGATGGCCACCGACCCCAACACGCTGAGCAGCACGGCCGCGGCGATGAAGCCGCTTTGATGGGCGTCACTGACCCGCACCCGCCGAGGCAAATCCTCCAGCAGGCGCAACGGCGGGGCCGACGGGGTGGGATCCCCCGGCGCCGGGATCACCGGCAACGGGAACCGCGCCCACAGTGCGGAAAGCTGAGCCGCCTGGATGGTGACCAACAGCGCCGCCACAATCAGCCCGCAGCCGATGCTCAACAACGGCAGCTGCCACAGCAATTGCGCACCGGCCGCCAGCGCCACCGACGCCCCGACCACCGCCGCTGCGGTGAAGAAGGCGACGACGCGTTCCCGTTCGGCGCTGGGAATCATCAGCGCGATCAGCGACCATGCGGCTACCCCAGCTGCACCCAGCAATACCTGCGCCGGCCCGAACTTTCCTGGCACCGCCAACGCCAGGGCCGCGCCGATGGGGACCAGCGCGGCGATCGACAGCGCGATACCCGAACGTGGCGAACGGATGGTGATCAACAATCCGGCCAGCGCGCTAGCCACCGCGATCCCGGCCACCGCCAGCAGCCCGGCCAGCACACCGGTGGCAACCCGATAGGTCACCGTCAAACCGGTAGCCAGCAGAGCCACGGCAATCACCGCGGCCAGCGCTCCTCGTTGGATATGCGCTATGCCCCAGGGCTTTAACCGCGACGTCGAAAAGATCATCGCGGCGTCGGCGATGTCTTCGACGATGCCCGGCGCGGCCGGACCGGCGGGCACCGGCTGCAACACCAACAGATCACCGTCGACGACACCGACGGTGTCCAGGCTGGCATCCAAGCTAAACGGCTGCCCGCCGACGGGCGCCAAACTCAGTTGCACGGCAGCGCCGGAGTCGGCTTGGCCACCATCGCCGTTTTGCGCCGAGGGAACCACCAAGCGTTGTACCGCGGGCAGGATTTCGCGCAGTGGCAACTCCGCGGGCAGGGCCATCTCGGTCAACCTGCTGTCCGCAAGAATGGCGACGCGGACGATCTGCATGACGGTGCCGGACATCAGCGGGACCGTTCCTGGGACATCGTGCTCACTTTCTGGTTTCTGATTACGAGGATTGGGTGGAGAAGTCCCGCGACACCCGCTGTCCCGGGAACCATTGCCCGTCTGGCAAGCACGCGGTCAGTGTTTGGATCGCGACGGCGATCGCAAACGGTGTCCCAGGGCTGAAGGTGGAGACCCACTCGCCGTCGAATGCCCGCGACGGACTCACCAACACCCGGCCCGCCGAGGTGTCGACGATGCTTAGGCCGACCTCGGTGGTGGTGTGCCGGCCGTCACGGTTGCACCCGGCGACGATCTCGACGTAGCTGCGCGGCCCCGAGAAGACGGACTCCACCACCGGCCGTGCGGACGCCGGAATACCCAGATAGTCAACGACTTCCCCGAGTGGCACGCCGGACCGCAGCCGTTCGTCGGCCCGCGCGCCCACCCGCGTCGGCAAGCTGAACTCGTCGAACCGCGCCGGCGGCCGGTGCGCCAAACCGACACCAAGAATCGGAACCAGCGCCCGGGGGTCGTCGATATCCATCGCGGTGAACGTGACCAGCTGCGCATTACGCAGCGCAACAACACCGTTTCCGGTCTTGTTGGAGGTCTTACCGGTGCCGGTGCGCAGCGCGACGATGCCACGTAGCAGCTCGCAGGCGCCGTCGGCCGAGGCCGGCCCCACATAACGCAGGTCAAGCCAGCGGTCCGGGAAGCACACCACTTTGATCCAGTCGGCGACCGCAGGGTTGATAACACCCTGCGGCGATAACAGCCCCATCCGGGTCAGCTCGTCGCGCTGACGGTCGACGAACGCACCCCGCTGGGCGGCATCACTATAGGGCATCGTGATCGCCAGCACCCACGGAAAGGTCCCCGCCCCAATGGTTTCAGCGATGAACCAAGCGTTGTCGACCGTCAGCTCGACGGCGTTGGGTGTTGCATCCATGTAGCGCGAGCTAGCCGCCCCATTTGGCGGCTTCGGCCGTGTCGCGGGCCATCATCGCCATGGTGTTGGCTTCATGGGTGCTGGACATCGCATGATAGGCCCGCACCAAATCTTCCATGGCCTGGTTCCACTGTGCCTGCCACGCCTGATACGTGATCCCGGTATCGCCCTGCCACGCACTCTGCAACGCGGCCTGCTCCACGGCGATCTCGGCACCCAAGCTCTGCAGCGTGCCGGCATATCCGGCCATATCCCCGGCGTGACCCAACATCGCGGGGTAGTTGTACATGATTTGCGACATCACAAGTCCTCTCGGTCAGCAGGGTTCGATCAGAACCCGGTATAGGTCGACGCGGCCGCAGCATCGGCGGCCACATAGGTACCGGCGGCCTCACCCAGATTCGCCTGCGCGACATCCAACAAGGTGTTGACTTTGGCGGCCGCCGCCACAAACCGGGCATGGGCGGCCTGAAACGCCGCCGACGACTCCCCCTGGTGAAACGCCTGAGCCGACATCGCCGCCTGCTCGGCCTGACCGATCGTGTGCCGCATCAGCCCCGCCTTGGCGGCAAACGCCGACTGGGAGGCCACCAACTGTGGGATATGAGCATCCAAAAGGCTCATAACATCTCTCCTTTCGACCCGTACGGGTCCACGTGATTCGGAATTCGGTTACTTGCTGTCGTGCGGTAAGCCGTCGCCTCCCCCTCTCCCCGATCCGTCGGGCGCCTCGGGCTCGTTGCTGCCCTGCTCCCAGGTCCCCGGCACCATCGGCATCCGGGGGCCGTTGCCGAACTCATCACCGGCCAGTGCGGTCAGCCCGACCGCCCGGACCCGGCGTTCTTTGGTTGCGGTCCCGGCGAATCCCAGCGTCCCGGCCCCCCGTTCGGAGGCCTGCGCGCCGTGGTCGCCCGTCGAGGGGCCGAAACCGCTATCGGAATCCATGTCCAAGAACTCGTCGCCGTAGTCCCGCAATTCAGACCGCCGGCGCCGCCGCGCGCGCGACTGCCCACGAGTTGCCGCCGCCGCGGCCGCCGCCGGAACCGTAGCGGCCGGCGCCTTGATACCACCGCGACCACCTACCGTCGGCCCCAAGCTCGGCCCCCAATCACCGCTGCCACCCACCGCATAGGCGAAACTGGCGGTCGCGGGAGCTGCCGGACCCGGAACGCCGGCGGGTGGGGC
>OBKH01000164.1_pt1 | contig 12038 bp, 8 predicted proteins | sample 1496241 | NCBI WGS metagenome assembly OBKH01 (sample SAMN03273953, study PRJEB22546) | soil metagenome | isolation source: rice field elevated CO2 plus elevated temperature | place: India: CRRI Experimental farm Cuttack,Odisha-753006 | collected 2013-12-17 | reverse complement strand
TGGACAGTTTGACAACCGTCTTGCTGGGGAAGGGGTACTTAGTGCGGGCAAAGATAAGGATCGTGAGCGCCGAGAAACAGACCTGATTCAAGAAAGGACTATTGCGTATTAAGCAATAGTTCGTGTTCCTGAAGACACCAGGACTTTGTGAAGAAGGAGTTTGGCGGAACGCCGCCCGGAGCAAGCTCGCTCGCCACAGGGATAGGGCGTCAGACAGGCAGGTGAATCCCGAAGGTATTCATCCCATGGTCGCTGCGCACGAACACATCGCCGCCATGCATCAGGGCAATCGCCTTGACGATCGCCAACCCCAATCCATGGTTATTGCCGCTGTTGCTGCGCGAAGCATCGACACGGTAGAAACGCTCGAACAAACGCGGCAAGTGCTCGCTGGCGATGGGCGAGCCAGGGTTGGCCACGCCAATGCTGACCAGATGCTCTTCGGCCTCGATCATTACCTGAATGACCTGCCCGGGCTGGGTGTGTTGCACTGCGTTGCTCAGCAGATTGATCAACGCCCGCCGCAGATGCGCGATCTCGATTTGCACCTGCGCATCGCCGCTGACCTGCACCTGAACCTGGGCATCCTCAAGAATGAAATCCAGGTATTCCAGGGTCGTCGCCACTTCGTCCGCCAATGAGGTGGAGGTCAATTTGGTCGCCTTGCTGCCTTGGTCGGCGCTGGCGAGGAACAGCATGTCGTTGATGATCGAACGCAGTCGCTCCAGCTCTTCGAGATTCGATTGCAGCACCTCGAAATAATGCTCGGCCGAACGACCGCGGGTCAGCGCAACCTGGGTCTGGCCGATCAGGTTGGTCAGCGGCGAGCGCAGTTCGTGGGCGACGTCGGCATTGAATGACTCAAGGCGCGAGTAGGCCTGCTCGACCCGTTCCAGCGTGGAGTTGAACGAGTTGACGAACTGATTCAGTTCGGGCGGCAAAGACGACATTTGCAGACGCCCCGAGCGCAATGGCGGGGCCAGGCGCTGAGCTTCCTGGGACAGCTTGATCAAGGGTTTGAGGCCGATTCGCGCCACCCAGTAACCCAGCGCCGACGCCAGCAGCACCCCGATAATCGCCAGGCTGATCAGGGCAACCAGCAAGTGGTGTTGAGTCTGGAAAAACGTCTCGGTGTCGATGCCGATCATGAAGCGCAGCGGCGGGCGCTGATCCTTGGCCGGGAATTCACTGACCAGCACTTTCAGTGGATAAGGCTGATCCGGCAGTTGCAGGTCGCGCATGCCCAGCGGCCCTTGGGCGAAGGCGCGGATCTGCGGGGTGGGGTTGCCGTATTCGTAGTGCGGATCGCCACTGGTGATCCAGAAGCTGATGCGCTTGTCCTCTTCGCCGAGCAGCTTGAGCTTGTTGTTGATCTTCACCCAGTGCTCGGGCGTGCCATAGCGGCCGACGGTGGACTCAAGCACGCTGTAGCGCGCATCCAGTTCGGCTTCGGGCAACAATCCCAAGCCTTTATCCACCTGCTGATACAGCGCCCAGCCGATCAACAGGAACACCAATAGCGCCACCAGCGTGAACATGCCGCTCAGGCGCAGGGCGATCGAGTTACTGGACACCACGGCTCTCCAGCACATAACCCATGCCACGAATGGTGTGCAGCAGTTTCTCTTCGAACGGCCCGTCGAGCTTGGCCCGCAGACGTTTGATCGCGACTTCGACGACGTTGGCGTCGCTGTCGAAATTGATGTCCCAGACCATCTCGGCGATCGCCGTTTTCGAGAGGATTTCCCCTTGTCGGCGGGCCAGCACGCTGAGCAGCGAGAACTCTTTGGCGGTCAGGTCCAGGCGCGTACCGGCGCGGGTGGCCTTGCGGCTGATCAAATCTATCCACAGGTCGGCGATGCTCACTTGCACCGGTTCATGGCCACCGCTGCGCCGGGTCAGCGCTTGCAGGCGCGCCACCAGTTCCAGGAAGGAAAACGGCTTGCCGAGGTAATCATCGGCACCGTCGCGCAGGCCCTTGATCCGGTCTTCGACACGCTCACGGGCGGTGAGCATGATCACCGGCGTTTGCTTGCGCGCACGCAGGGCGCGCAGGACGCCGAAGCCGTCGAGGCCCGGCAGCATCACGTCGAGGACGATCACCGCATAGTCGCTTTCCAGCGCCAGGTGCAGGCCTTCCACGCCATCGCGTGCCAGGTCCACGGTGTATCCCTGTTCCGTCAGGCCGCGGTGCAGATAATCCGCGGTTTTTTCTTCGTCTTCGATAATCAGAACGCGCATGACCCGCCTCAGTCTGTGGTTGCCAGCGCCGGTACGGGCGAAGGTTTGGGTCTATGAAATAACCGCTCAAGCCACAAGTATATGACCGGCGTGGTGAACAGCGTCAGCGCCTGGCTCACCAGCAAACCGCCAACGACCGCAATCCCCAGGGGTTGGCGCAGTTCGGCGCCGGTGCCGTAGCCGAGCATCAGTGGCAAGGCGCCGAGCAGGGCTGCAAGGGTGGTCATGATGATCGGCCGGAACCTCGTGATGCAGGCCTGGAAGATCGCTTCTTCCGGTGGCAAGCCACCTTTGCGCTGCGCTTCGAGGGCGAAGTCGATCATCAGGATGCCGTTCTTCTTCACGATACCGATCAGCAGCACTAGGCCGATCAGCGCCATGATCGAAAAGTCCTGACCGCAAATCCACAGCATGATCACCGCACCCAGGCCCGCCGAGGGCAGGGTCGAGATGATCGTCAGTGGATGCACGAAGCTTTCATAGAGCACACCGAGAATGATGTACACCGCCACCAGCGCCGCCAGGATCAACCATGGCTGGCTGGCCAGGGAACTCTGGAATGCCTGGGCCGCGCCCTGGAAATTACCGCTGATGGCCACGGGCATGCCGATGTCGACCTTGGCCTGGTTGAGCATGATCACCGCATCGCCCAACGCCACACCGGGCGCCAGGTTGAACGACAGGTTGGCCGCCGGGAACATCCCGTCATGGGCGATGGACAGCGGCCCAACGGTCGGCGCATCGAATTTCGCCAATGCTGACAACGGCACCATCTCGCCGCTCAGGGGGGAGCGCAGGTAGAAATAGTTGAGGCTTTCCGCCTTGCCACGTTGCTTGGTGTCCAGTTCCAGGATCACGTTGTACTGGTTGATCTGGGTCTGGAATTCGTTGATCTGGCGCTGGCCGAAGGCGTCGTACAGTGCCTCGTCGACATCGCTGGCGGTCAGGCCGAAACGTGCCGCCGCGCTGCGGTCGATCGTGATATGGGTGATGCTGCCGCCCAGTTGCAGGTCGTTGGACACATCGCGGAATGCCGGGTTGCCACGCAGCTTTTCCGTCAGGCGCTGGGTCCAGGTGCTCAGGACCGCGCCGTCGTTGCTCTTGAGTACGTATTGGTACTGGGCGCGGCTCGGGCCGGAACTGAGGTTGATGTCCTGTCCGGCGCGCAGGTACAGCACGATGCCCGGTACTTTCATCAGTTGCGGGCGAATCCGGTCGATGAACTGACTGGCCGAAACATCGCGATCACTGCGTTTTTTCAGGGAAATCCAGAAGCGTCCGTTGGCGATGGTCTGGTTACTGCCCGACACCCCGACCGAGTGGGAAAAGGCCGCGACCGCCGGGTCTGCCGCGACGATTTCAGCCATCGCCAGGTGTTTTTTCACCATGTCGCTGTAGGAAATATCCGCAGCCGCCTCGGTGGTGCCGAGGACGAAACCGGTGTCCTGCACCGGGAAGAAACCTTTGGGGATGAAAATGTATCCGGCAATCGCCAGCCCGAGGGACAGGCCGAACACCCCGATCATCAATTTCTGATGCGCCAGGGCGCGGCGCAGGCCTTTTTCATAGAGGGCCAGCAAACGATCACCGAAGGTCGGTGTGCTGTGGGCATGATGCGCGGGGGCGCGCATGAACAGCGCGGCCAGGGTCGGGGCCAATGTCAGTGACACCACCACCGAAATCATGATGGTCGAAGTGGCGGTCAACGCGAACTCCTTGAACAGTCGCCCGACCACGCCGCCCATGAACAACAGGGGAATGAACGCCGCCACCAGCGAGAAACTGATCGACACCACGGTGAAACCGATCTCGCCGGCGCCTTTGATCGCCGCTTCGCGCATGCCGTCGCCGGCTTCGAGGTGTCGGTGAATGTTCTCCACCACCACGATCGCATCGTCGACCACAAATCCCACGGCCACTACGATGGCCACCAGCGTCAGGTTGTTCAGGCTGAAGCCCATGATGTACATGAGGGCGAAACTGGCCGTCAGTGAAACCCCGAGCACCGCCGACACAATCATCGTCGCCGACCATTGGCGCAGGAACAGCGCCATCACGGCGACCACCAGCAGGATGGCGATCAGCAGGGTGACTTCCACTTCATGCAACGAGGCGCGAATGGTCTGGGTGCGGTCGACCAACACTTTGACCTGCACCGAGGCCGGCAGCATGGCTTCGAGGGCGGGCAATGCGGCCTGGATGCGATCCACGGTCTCGACGATGTTGGCGCCCGGTTGCCGGGAAATCACCAGGTTCACGCCGGGTTTGTCCCCGGCCCAGGCCTGCACGTAAGCATCTTCCGAACCGTTGACGACGTTGGCGACATCCTTCAGATGAACCGGGGCACCGTCCTTGTAGGAAACGATGAGCTGGCTGTATTCCTCGGGGTGAAACAACTGGTCGTTGGTAGACAGCGTCGAAATGCTCGACTCGCCATACAGGGCGCCTTTGGCCAGGTTGAGGCTGGTTTGCTGGATGGCCAGACGAATGTCTGCCAGCGTCAGACCGATGGCGGCGAGCTTGTCGGCCGATGCCTGGACGCGAATCGCCGGACGTTGCTGACCGGTGATGTTGATTTGGCCTACGCCGTCGATCTGGCTGATCTGACGCGAAAGCAGGGTTTCCACCAGGTCGCTGAGTTCAGTGCCGGGCATCTGGGTCGAATTGACGCTGAGGATCAGCACCGGGCTGTCGGCCGGGTTGACCTTGCGCCAGGTCGGCAGGGTCGGCATGTCCTTGGGCAGTTTGCCGGCGGCGGTGTTGATCGCGGCCTGAACCTCTTGAGCGGCGGTATCGATGCTTTTATCGAGGGTGAATTGCAGGGTCAGGTTGGTGGAGCCCAGGGCACTGCTTGAGGTCATCTGGGTCACGCCGGGGATGGCGCTGAATTGCACTTCAAGTGGTGTGGCCACCGACGACGCCATGGTTTCCGGGCTGGCGCCCGGCAATTGCGCCGCCACCTGGATGGTCGGGAACTCTGCTTCCGGCAGTGGCGCGATGGGCAGTCGAGGGAAGGCGATCACGCCGAGCAGGACCAGGGCAAAGGTCAGCAGGATTGTCGCGACCGGATGATCAATGCACCAGGCCGAAACCGAACCGTGGCCCTTCATGGTTTCGATTCCGATTGGACCACTTGCGGCGGGTCGGTCAGGACCTGCACGGTCGACCCGGGCTTGAGCCGCGACTGACCGTCGCTGACCAGCAGATCGCCCGGCTTGACGCCTTTGATGATGTCCTGGCCACTGCCTTGGGACACCATCTGCACGCTAACGGTTTCGACTTTGTCGCCGTTCACCCGGTAAACGAAATGCTGGTCAAGGCCACGCTGTACGACGGTGGGTGGAACCACCAGGGCATCTTTATCCAGTGCTGTCTGAATCTTGACCGTCACCAGCAGGCCAGGCCAGAGCTTCTGCGCGGGGTTGCTGAATTCAGCCTTGGCGCGAATGGTCCCAGTGTTGGCATTGATCTGGTTGTCGATCAGGGTCAGATGGCCTTCACCCAGCAGGTTGCCGGTTTCACCCTCGGTATCGGCACCGATGTAGGCCTTCACCTGGGCGCGCTCCGGATCGCCGATCAAGCCTTGCAGGGTCGGCAGCATTTGCTGCGGCAGGGAGAATTCCACGGCAATCGGATCGATCTGGGTCACGGTAAACAGCCCTTGAGCGTCGGTCATGCGCAGGAAGTTGCCTTCGTCCACCGTGCGAATCCCGACGCGGCCGGTGACCGGGGAGCGAATCTGCGTGTAGGACAGTTGCACTTGCGCCGCATCGATCGAGGCCTGGTTGCCCTGGGCGGTGGCCTTGAGCTGGTTGACCAGCGCCTGTTGCTGGTCGTAGGTCTGTTTGGAGACGCCGTCGTCGACACTCAGCAGTTTGTAGCGCTTGAGGTTGACCTGCGCCACTTGCAGTTGCGCCTGGCTCTCACCCAGTTGCGCCCTGGCCTGATCGAGGCTGGCGCGGATCGAGCGGTCGTCGATGGTGGCCAGCAGGTCGCCCTTGTTCACCAGTTGGCCTTCCTTGACCAGCAGTTGGGTGAGAATACCGTCGATTTGCGGGCGCACCACCACGCTGTGCAGGGACAGGACCGAGCCGATACCGGTGACGTAGCGGGGGACGTCTTTTTGGATGACGCTGACGACGCGTACGGGGATGGCGGTGGGGGCGGCGAGTCTGGTTTTGGCGGGTTGGCTGGCATACCACAGGCCCAGCCCTGCCAGGACGATCAGGAGGGCGACGAGCAGGGCAGGTTTTTGCTGGATTCGCATGCGAGTGGGGCGCCAGGGCTGGTGGTCGGTAGGTCGTTACGTTCCTTTATAAACCTGTTTGACGGTCAGGAAGGTGACTGCTAACTGACGGCGCTGTCAGTTTGGTTTGACCTTGGCGGCCCTGCTCGCGATGAAAGTCCGGGCAACGCGGGCCTTCAGACAGCCCGCGTCATCGTTGACGTCCATCGCGAGCCGGCTCGCTCCTACCCATGGTCTTGGTCGAACGCGGAATAGGGTTACGCAGCCATTTCCCGTGGGGGCATTGTGTGTCTCTGGCAGGCTCAGTTCGCCATTCGCGCCCCGGCCATGCTCCCGCTCATTTCATAAGCCGCCAGTTCCACTTGATGTGCCGCCAACAATTCCGGCAGCGATCCGCGCAAATACTCGACCCAGGTCTTGATCTTTGCATCCAGGTATTGCCGCGAAGGGTAGATGGCGTACAGGTTCAGTTCCTGGGAGCGGTATTTGGGCATCACGCGTACCAGAGTGCCGTTGCGCAGGCCGTCGATCGCTGCGTACAGCGGCAGCACGCCGACGCCCATGCCGCTGGTGATCGCGCTTTTCATGGCGTCGGCGGAGTTCACCAGAAACGGCGAGCTGTTGATGGTGACCATTTCCTGGCCGTCCGGGCCGTCGAAGGCCCATTTTTCCAGGGGGATCACCGGGCTCACCAGGCGCAGGCAGGCGTGGTTGAGCAGGTCACTGGGTTTTTGCGCGCAACCGTTGGCTTTGACGTAGGCCGGGGAGGCGCAAACGATACTGAAGGTGATGCCCAGGCGTTGGGAGACGAAACCCGAGTCCGGCAGTTCGCTGGCCAGGACGATGGACACGTCGTAGCCCTCGTCGAGCAGGTCCGGTACGCGGTTGGCCATGGTCAGGTCGAAGGTCACGTCCGGGTGGGTCTTGCGGTAGCGGGCAATGGCGTCGATCACGAAGTGCTGACCGATGCCGGTCATGGTGTGCACCTTCAGTTGCCCGGCCGGGCGCGCGTGGGCGTCGCTGGCCTCTGCTTCGGCTTCTTCGACGTAGGCCAGGATCTGCTCGCAGCGCAGCAGGTAACGCTTGCCGGCTTCGGTGAGGGCGATGCGGCGGGTCGTGCGGTTGAGAAGACGGGTTTGCAGGTGGGCTTCCAGGTTGGAGACCGCGCGCGAGACGTTAGCCGTGGTGGTGTCCAGTTGTACGGCGGCGGCGGTGAAGCTTCCCGCTTCGGCCACGTAACTGAAGGCGCGCATGTTTTGCAATGTGTCCATGGGGGGCTCTCGGGTTCGATGGCAAATTGTGACATGAAGTTTCAGGATTTGAGACCCCGACCAAGGGATTATCGCGTTAACGGTAACAAAGATTCACAGGAATTCCGGCTTATCGCGACCAAGGCTCATCCATAGAATTGTATGGACTGTAGGAGCCGGCTTGCTGGCGCATGCGTCGCTGCTGTCATCCCGATGTTCCAGGGTGTCTGCATCGCCAGCAGCCGGCTCCTGTCAGATCTCGTTACCTCCTCTATTTCAGGAAATCGCAGCAGTGCCGCGTCGCATTAGCAGAGCGCTTCAACCGCTCAGTGTTTTGGCTTTAACCCTGGCAATCAGCGGCTGCATCGGAACCGGAGGTATTGCCCCGCAGGGCAAGGCGCTGGAGGCCGATTCACTGGTCACCGACGAAGCCATCCAAAGCGCCGCTCAGGATGCGCATTGGCCCACCGCACAGTGGTGGCAGGCGTATGGCGACCCGCAACTGAATCGCTGGATCGACCTCGCCGTGCAAGGCAGTCCGACCATGGCCATGGCCGCCGCGAGGGTGCGTCAGGCCAAATCCATGGCTGGCCTCGCCGAGTCTGCCGAATCGCTGCAGATCAATGGCGAATCGACCCTCAAGCGCCACAATTGGCCGACCGATCAGTTCTATGGCCCCGGTAACCTGGCCAACACCACCACTTGGGACAACAACGCCGCATTGGGTTTCAGCTACGCCCTCGACCTCTGGGGCCGTGAAAGCAATGCCACCGAGCGCGCCGTGGACATGGCGCACATGACCGTCGCCGAAGCGCGCCAGGCCCAGCTCGAACTGCAGAACAACATCGTGCGCGTCTATATCGAACTCTCGCTGCATTACGCGCAGCGCGACATTGTCGAAGCCACATTGAAGCAGCAAGAGCAGATCCTCGAGCTGGCGCAAAAGCGCTTGAACGGCGGAATCGGCACCCATTTCGAAGTCAGCCAGGCCGAAACGCCACTGCCGGAAACCCATCGTCAGATCGATGCGCTGGACGAAGAAATCGCCCTGAGCCGCAATCAATTGGCCGCGCTCGCCGGTAAAGGTCCTGGCGAGGGCGCGCAGTTGCAGCGACCGACGCTGTCGTTGGGCGCGGCGCTGAAGTTGCCATCATCGTTGCCGGCGCAGTTGCTCGGTCAACGTCCGGACGTGGTCGCCAGTCGCTGGCAAGTGGCGGCGCAGGCGCGCGGTATCGATGTTGCCCATGCCGGTTTCTATCCCAACGTCGATCTGGTCGGCAGCCTCGGCTACATGGCCACTGGCGGTGGCGCGCTGGAGTTTTTGACCGGCAAGAAACTCAACTACAGCGTCGGCCCGGCGATTTCCTTGCCGATCTTTGACGGCGGGCGATTGCGCGCGGAGCTGGGTGAAGCCTCGGCCGGTTACGATATCGCCGTGGCGAAGTACAACCAGACCCTGGTCAACGCGCTGAAGAACATCTCCGATCAGTTGATCCGCCGGGAGTCCATGGACAAGCAGCAAATGTTTGCCGCCGAGTCGGTGGCGACGGCGCAGAAGACTTACGACATCGCAATGGTCGCTTATCAACGCGGGCTCACCGATTACCTCAACGTGCTCAATGCCCAGACCTTGTTGTTCAAACAGCAGCAAGTGCAGCAACAGGTTCAGGCGGCGCGACTGAGTGCTCATGCCGAGTTGGTGACGGCGTTGGGCGGTGGGCTGGGGGCCGGTAACGATGTGCCCAAGGACAGTCAGACCGCCGCGCCGAAAACGCCGAGGCTGCTGAGATGACCCGGATGCATCAGGCAAGGCCATCTTTGTGGCGAGGGAGCTTGCTCGCGCTTGAGTGCGCAGCGCTCACAACATCAGCAATGACTGCCAGCGTTTTGGGGCTGCTTTGCAGCCCGGCGCAAGCAAGCTCGCTCGCCACAGGGCTTCAATTGTTTCCAGACTTTCCTAAGTGAGCAGGACTCCATGACTCCCTTGCCCGCACCTCTGCGCTGGCTGTATTCCCTGGAATGGCGCCGGGGGTTCTTCGACTGGGCACGCAGCGATGGCGTGACCTGGGTCTACATTTTCAAGGTGTTGATCGCCGCATTCCTGACCCTGTGGCTGGCCATGCGCCTGGAGTTGCCGCAGCCGCGCACCGCGATGATCACGGTGTTCATCGTCATGCAGCCGCAGAGCGGTCATGTGTTCGCCAAGAGTTTTTATCGGTTCCTTGGCACCCTGGCCGGGTCGTCGGTGATGGTCGCGTTGATCGCCCTGTTTGCGCAGAACACCGAACTGTTCCTCGGTTCGTTGGCGATCTGGGTCGGTATCTGCACGGCCGGCGCGGCCCGTTATCGTAATTTTCGCGCCTACGGTTTCGTATTGGCCGGTTACACCGCGGCGATGGTCGGTTTGCCCGCGCTGGCCCATCCGGACGGCGCCTTCATGGCGGCGGTCTGGCGGGTGCTGGAAATCTCCCTGGGGATCCTCTGTTCGACCCTGGTCAGTGCCGCGATCCTGCCGCAATCGTCCGGTGCCGCCATGCGCAACGCCCTTTACCAGCGTTTCGGCGTGTTCGCCTTGTTCGTCACCGACGGTTTGCGTGGGCGCAGTCAGCGCGAAGCGTTCGAGGCCGGCAACGTGCGTTTCATCGCCGAGGCCGTGGGCCTGGAGGGGCTGCGTAGCGTCACCATGTTCGAAGACCCGCACATGCGCCGCCGCAACGGCCGGCTCAGTCGCCTGAACAGCGAGTTCATGGGCATCACCACCCGCTTCAACGCTTTGCACCAGTTGCTGGAACGCCTGCGCAGCAGCGCAGCGGACCAAGTGGTGGCCGCGATCAAGCCGGGGTTGATTGATCTGGCCGAATTGCTCGACGGCTTCAGCGGCCGCGCCCTGACCAACGCCGATGCGGCGCGTCTGGTGAAGGCTCTGAGTGCTTATAAGGAAGGGCTTCCGGCGCGGGTACGCAGCCTTCGGGCGCTTTTCCAGGAGAGTCAGCCAAGCGACGCCGAGCAACTGGATTTCCACACGGCGTACGAACTGCTCTATCGCTTCGTCGATGACCTGCACAGTTATGCACAGACCCACGCGTCGCTGGCCGATCATAGCCACGAACGGGAGCGCTGGGACGAGCCGTTCACGCCGCAGACCAGTTGGCTGGTATCGGCCGCCTCAGGGATTCGCGCTGCTTTCATTCTGGTGGTGCTGGGCAGCTATTGGGTGGCCACGGCGTGGCCGAGCGGGGCGACCATGACCTTGATCGCCGCCGCCACCGTCGGCCTTTCCGCCGCCACACCGAACCCCAAGCGCATGTCATTCCAAATGGCTTGCGGCACTTTCCTCGGGGCGTTGATCGGCTTTGTCGAGATGTTTTTCATTTTTCCGCGGATCGACGGGTTTCCGTTGCTCTGTGTGATGCTCGCCCCGGTGATCGTGCTGGGGTCGTTCCTCACCTCGCGGCCGCAGTACGTCGGGGTAGGGCTGGGATTGCTGATCTTCTTCAGTACCGGTTCGGTGCCGGACAATCTCACGGTCTACAACCCGTACACCTTCATCAACGACTACATCGCCATGGTGCTGGGCATGCTGGTGTGCGCGGCGGCGGGGGCGATCATTCTGCCGCCCAACAGCCGTTGGTTGTGGCGTCGACTGGAGCAGGATCTGCGGGGCCAGGTGGTGTATGCCATCAGCGGCAAACTCAAGGGCCTGGCCTCGCGTTTCGAAAGCCGCACCCGCGACCTGGTGCACCAGGCCTATGGCTTCGCGGCGGGGCAGCCGCAGGTCCAGCGAAACCTGTTGCGCTGGATGTTCGTGGTGCTGGAAGTGGGGCACGCGATCATCGAACTGCGCAAGGAACAAGCCGTCCTGCCGGTGCATCCCGCCTATGCCGAATCCCAGCCGTGGCGCCAGTCGATCCGTGTGATGGGGCGTTCGCTGGTGCGGCTGTTCCTGCAACCCGGCCAGAGCAATCTGGAGCGTGCGTTGATCGCGGTCGACCATGCGATCAGTCGCGTGCAAGCCACCGACGAACCCTTCGCCCCGCACTTCGACACCTCGGCCCTGCGCCGGGTCAAGAGCTACTTGCACTTCATCCGCACCTCGCTGCTGGACCCGCAATCACCGCTCGCCGGCTACAACCATGCCACCGCCAAGCCCCAAGGACTTGAACATGCCTCGTGAAATCGCCTTCCATGGCGTGTACATGCCGACCATGACCCTGATGTTTTTGATCGCGGCGGCGCTGGCCTGGGCTGAGCTGTCGAACGACATCACTGGCGGTAAAACTCCAGCATCCTTCGAGCCGTCC
>OBKH01000162.1_pt1 | contig 12071 bp, 11 predicted proteins | sample 1496241 | NCBI WGS metagenome assembly OBKH01 (sample SAMN03273953, study PRJEB22546) | soil metagenome | isolation source: rice field elevated CO2 plus elevated temperature | place: India: CRRI Experimental farm Cuttack,Odisha-753006 | collected 2013-12-17 | reverse complement strand
GCCTGGCCAACGTCAAGAATGTGGTGGCCGTGGCCTCCGGCAAGGGCGGCGTGGGCAAATCCACCACCGCCGCCAACCTGGCATTGGCCCTGGCTCGCGAAGGGGCCAAGGTGGGCATTCTGGATGCGGACATTTATGGCCCAAGCCAGGGCATCATGTTTGGCATCGCTGAAGGCACCCGGCCGCAGATCAAGGATCAGAAGTGGTTCGTGCCGATCCAGTCCCATGGCGTCGAAGTGATGTCCATGGCGTTCCTGACCGATGACAACACGCCGATGGTCTGGCGCGGGCCGATGGTTTCCGGTGCCTTGTTGCAACTGGTGACACAGACCGCGTGGGGCGATCTGGATTACCTGGTCATCGACATGCCGCCAGGCACCGGTGACATCCAGCTGACCCTGGCGCAGAAAGTCCCTGTGGCCGGCGCGGTGATCGTCACCACGCCACAAGACCTGGCCTTGCTCGACGCGCGCAAGGGCGTGGAAATGTTCCGCAAAGTGAACATTCCGGTGCTCGGCGTGGTGGAAAACATGGCCGTGCACATCTGCTCCAACTGCGGACATGCCGAGCATCTGTTCGGTGAGGGCGGTGGTGTGAAGCTGGCCGACCAGTATGGGGTGGAGCTACTGGCCTCGCTGCCGCTGGCAATGACCATCCGCGAACAGGCTGACGGTGGAAAGCCAACGGTGATCGCCGAGCCGGACAGCCCGATTGCGCTGGTCTATCAGGAGCTGGCCCGTCATGTCGGCGCGCGTATCGTATTGCAGGAAGCCGCGACCCCGGCGATGCCGAACATCACTGTCAGCGACGATTGATGATTTGAAGCACGATCCTTTGTAGGAGCGAGCCTGCTCGCGATGGTGTGTCATTCGACACAGTGATGTCTGACCCACCAACGCGAGCAGGCTCGCTCCTACCGTTGTTTTGCGGTGGCCTTAAATGCGCAACCCGCCATCCATTTCCAGAATCCGGCCGGTGTAATAGTCATTTTCGAAGATGTACGCCGCCGAATGGGCGATCTCTTCCGGTTTGCCCATGCGCTTGAGCGGAATCCCGGAGGTCATTTTCTCCAGTGCTTCAGGTTTCATGCCCAGGGTCATTTCGGTTTCGATGAAACCCGGTGCAATGCCGGCCACACGAATGCCGTAGCGCGCCAGTTCCTTGGCCCAGGTCACGGTCGCCGCCGCAACGCCGGCCTTGGCGGCGGAGTAGTTGGTCTGACCGACGTTGCCGGCGCGGGAAATCGACGAGATATTGATGATCGCGCCGCCGTTCTTCAGCTCGACCATTTTCGCCGCGACTTCACGGGTGCACAGGAACACGCCGGTCAGGTTGACGTCGATGACCGACTGCCATTGGGCCAGACTCATCTTGGTCATTTCACCGTCCTTGACCTTGAGCAGCAGGCCGTCACGCAGGATTCCGGCGTTATTGATCAGGCCATGGATCGCGCCGAAGTCTTCGGCGACCTGGGCCACCATGTGGGTCACTTGCTCTTCGTTGGCGACGTTGCACAGGTAGGCGCGGGCCTCGACACCCTTGGCCTTGCAAGCCGCAACGGCGTCGTCGAGCTTTTCCTGGTTCAGATCGACCAGCGCCAGTTTCGCACCCTTGCCGGCGAAATACTCGGCCATGGAACGGCCTAAACCCTGGCAACCGCCAGTGATAATGATTACTTTGTCAGTGAGTTGCATTCGCATGCCCCGGTAGCAGGTCTAGAGTGGTTTCGTTGGCGAGAGCCTCTCGATCGGCGCCTGGCGTGGCCCGGCTGCACATGAGAACTGCCCTGTTGGCGATCTGGTACTTTCGCCAGGCGCCCGTCCGTTTTTATGACGGATTCTATATAAGGAGTCATAAATTGAGCGTTGAAGCTGCCAAGCATGCCCGAGAATTGCTGCTCAAGGAATACCGCGGGGTACTCTCCACGCATTCCAAGGCAATGCCCGGTTTTCCGTTCGGCTCCGTGGTTCCGTACTGTCTGGATGCCCAGGGCTGGCCGCTGATCCTGATCAGCCGTATCGCCCAACACACCCATAACCTGCAAAAAGATCCGAAATGTTCGCTCTTTGTCGGAGAACGCGGGGCCGAAGACGTGCAAGCAGTGGGGCGCCTGACTTACCTGGCCGAGGCGCAACAGCTCGAGGACGAGGCAGATATCGAAGCAGCCGCTGAGCGTTACTATCGCTATTTCCCGGAATCGCAGAACTATCACCAGGCCCATGATTTCGATTTCTGGGTGCTCAAGCCTGTGCGCCATCGTTATATCGGCGGTTTTGGCGCCATTCACTGGGTCAACGAACTGACCCTGGCCAATCCTTTTGCCGGCAGGGCCGAAGTAAGCATGGTCGAACACATGAATGCCGATCACGCCAAGGCCATCGCCCATTACGTCGATCTGGCGGGATTACCGAAAACCTCACCGGCGCAGATGGTCGGTATCGATAGCGAGGGCATGCACCTGCGCATTGGCCAGGGGCTTCACTGGTTGCCGTTCCAAGCGCCATGTAATACTCCGACACAAGTTCGCGAAGCCTTGGTTTTCCTGGCTCATGCAGAACAATGGCCGAAAAATGAAGTGGCTGACGCTTGAATTCACGAAACGGCGACGTCATCTAGGGATTACTGGCAAGGCATTCTTGCGTTGAGGAACCATTTGATGCGCCCTTTTTTGTTGCTCTTTGTACTGCTCCCAGTGTTGGAGTTGTTCGTATTCGTCAAGGTGGCCGGGGCAATCGGTTTTTTCCCGGCCCTGCTACTGATCATTCTCGGCTCGATGCTCGGCGTGTTCGTGCTGCGGATCGCCGGTCTGGCAACCGCATTGCGTGCCCGTGAAAGCCTGAATCGTGGGGAGCTGCCCGCCCAGACCATGCTCGAAGGCCTGATGTTGGCCCTTGCGGGCGGTCTGTTGATCCTGCCGGGCTTCGTCACCGACGTGCTGGGCCTGATCATGCTGCTGCCCGTCTCCCGTCGTCTGCTCGCCAATCAAATGCGCCAGCGCGCCGAGGAGCAAGCGATCCGCCAACGTGCGTTCGCCGATGACCTTCAGTCCCGCGGCGGTCCTGCACCTCGCGAACCGCTGGGCCGGGAGCCCAATGTGATCGAGGGCGAGTTCGAGCATCGCGATAACAAGTAACGCTCCATTTCGACACGGCACCTTCGGGTGCCGTGTTCGTTTGCGGCGCATCGAGATGAATTTTTTTCGATCCCCGCTCTTGTAATAATCTTATGCGCCCTTATGTAACGGTCACCGCAAGGTTTCTGGCGAACATGCCAGACAGACTTCCGCGGTTCGCTCGACGAACCGCACCCGGCACCGCCGGACTTTGTTAAACCCGCCGGGACTACACCGGCCGATGAAAACCACAATTAGGAGAGATCGACAATGAAGCTTCGTCCTCTGCATGACCGCGTCGTCATCCGTCGCAGCGAAGAAGAAAAGAAAACCGCTGGCGGTATCGTCCTGCCAGGCTCGGCTGCTGAAAAAGCCAACAGCGGCGAAATCCTCGCTGTAGGCACCGGCCGCGTACTGGACAACGGTGAAGTGCGTGCACTGGCCGTGAAAGTGGGCGACAAGGTTGTGTTCGGTCCGTACTCCGGCAGCAACACTGTGAAAGTCGACGGCGAAGACCTGCTGGTAATGAGCGAGAACGAGATCCTCGCTGTTATCGAAGGCTGATTCCCCGCTCATTTTCCCGCTACTACAAAGTATTTAAGGAATATCGATCATGGCTGCTAAAGAAGTTAAATTCGGCGATTCCGCCCGCAAGAAAATGCTGACCGGTGTCAACGTCCTGGCTGACGCGGTAAAAGCGACCCTGGGCCCGAAAGGCCGTAACGTGATCATCGAGAAGAGCTTCGGCGCTCCGACCATCACCAAGGATGGCGTTTCCGTAGCCAAAGAAATCGAACTGAAAGACCGTTTCGAAAACATGGGCGCGCAGCTGGTCAAAGACGTTGCCTCCCGTGCCAACGATGACGCGGGCGACGGCACCACCACCGCTACCGTTCTGGCTCAATCGATCGTCAACGAAGGCCTGAAAGCCGTCGCTGCCGGCATGAACCCGATGGACCTGAAACGCGGTATCGACAAAGCGACCATCGCGATCGTCAAAGAACTGAAAGGCCTGTCCAAGCCATGCGCTGACACCAAGGCAATCGCTCAGGTCGGCACCATCTCCGCCAACTCCGACAGCTCCATCGGCGACATCATTGCCGAAGCCATGGAAAAAGTCGGTAAAGAAGGCGTGATCACCGTTGAAGAAGGCTCGGGCCTGGAAAACGAACTGTCGGTTGTAGAAGGCATGCAGTTTGACCGTGGCTACCTGTCCCCGTACTTCGTCAACAAGCCGGAAACCATGACTGCCGAACTCGACGGTCCGCTGATCCTGCTGGTCGACAAGAAAATCTCGAACATCCGCGAAATGCTGCCAGTGCTGGAAGCCGTTGCCAAAGCCGGCCGCCCACTGCTGATCGTGGCCGAAGACGTTGAAGGCGAAGCCCTGGCGACTCTGGTTGTGAACAACATGCGTGGCATCGTTAAAGTCGCAGCCGTCAAGGCTCCAGGCTTCGGCGACCGCCGCAAGGCCATGCTGCAGGACATCGCTGTTCTGACCGGCGGTACCGTGATCTCCGAAGAGATCGGTCTGAGCCTGGAAAGCACTACCCTGGAGCACCTGGGCAACGCCAAGCGCGTCACCCTGTCCAAGGAAAACACCATCATCGTTGACGGTGCTGGCGTACAAGGCGACATCGAAGCCCGCATCACCCAGATCCGTGCCCAGGTTGCTGAAACTTCCTCGGACTACGACCGTGAAAAACTGCAAGAGCGTCTGGCCAAACTGTCCGGCGGCGTAGCAGTGATCAAGGTTGGCGCTGGCTCCGAAGTCGAAATGAAAGAGAAGAAAGCCCGCGTTGAAGACGCCCTGCACGCTACCCGTGCAGCCGTTGAAGAAGGCGTGGTACCTGGCGGCGGCGTGGCACTGGTTCGTGCCCTGCAAGCCATCAGCGAGCTGAAAGGCGACAACGATGACCAGAACGTTGGCATCCAGTTGCTGCGTCGCGCTGTAGAAGCGCCACTGCGTCAGATCGTTGCCAACTCCGGTGACGAGCCAAGCGTTGTGGTCGACAAGGTCAAGCAAGGCTCAGGTAACTTCGGTTACAACGCTGCGACCGGCGAGTACGGCGACATGATCGAAATGGGCATCCTGGACCCGGCCAAAGTGACCCGTTCGGCTCTGCAAGCGGCTTCGTCGATTGCCAGCCTGATGATCACTACCGAAGCCATGATCGCCGAGATCAAGGACGACGCACCAGCTGGCGGCGGCATGCCAGACATGGGCGGCATGGGCGGCATGGGCGGCATGATGTAAGCCAGCCTTACCCCGTACGAAAAAACCCCGCCTGCGAAAGCAGGCGGGGTTTTTTATTGGCTTCACGTTGGCGACTCGGTAGACCGCGTCGCTACCACCGCGGGCTGGCCGCGCTTGTACAGGTGCAGAGCAATCCGGTGTGGGCGCGCGGCGTGCCTGCGATGGCGTCGTTTCAGGCGCCGACAGGTTCTGTGTTTGCCTCGCGTTGCGCCTTCATCGCCGGCCGATAAAGAATGCAGTAATACGACCCCAAACTGATCAGCCAGCAGAAAATCGCCGTCCATACGTTGTGCGAGAAAAAGTGCGCACCCTGCATCATCCGGCCAAGGGAGAACACCGTGCCCAGGGTGAAGGCGAAGACAAACGCGGCACGCGCCATGCGCGGGCGACGGTCGCGCAGTACGAAGAACAGGGCAAACAGTGTGAACCCGGTCGCGGCATGACCGCCGGGCCAGCATCGACCCGGTTTATTGGTGTGCGGGCGAGGGCTCAACAATTCGCTGTAGGTTTCGTGGCCGCCGAACTGCTCAAGACTCCACGGGCATTGCACCGCCGTCACCGCTTTCATCGGGGTGACAAACGAGGTCGCCAAACCAAGGGACAGCACCAGGCAACCCAGCTCCCGTTTGAACGGCTTGAGTCTGGCCATGAAGAACGAGCCAATGAAACCGAGGATGGCGAAAACCGAAAACGCGATGACCACTTGCTTGGCGCGGTCATGCAGGATGTTTTCCAGGAAGTAACTGTGCTTGCCGATGAATTCACCGGCTGTCGGGTCATAGAACAGCCTGGCGAGATCCATGTCCAGGGACGTCAGTTCCAGCAATACAAGAGTGATCGCCGCAATGGCGGGAACGCCCAGGCACACCCAGAAATTAAGCGGGCGAGAGGCAGGGCGGACAACAGTTGATGACATGATGGATCCTGAGCAATTGAAAAAGCCCCGGGGCATCAGCCCGGGGCTTTTCGGTTAACGTTCGCCGACTTGACCGGTGCCCTCCATGGGCGCTTTCCAGTCAAGCAGCTGGTGCTTGTAGCCATAACTGGCGGTTTGGTAATAGGTGATTGCCCGGGTGATCAGCGGGTCGGTGGCAGTAGCCCTGGACTCGCGACTCTCGGTCAATGCTTCATCGTGACGCCGCAGGCCCTGACGGGGACTCAGAATGGCCAGGTCCTTGCCGTCGAACAGGCCCAAATGCTGATAATTGCCAACCACTACGCGCGGCGGCAGAGGATTGTCCTGCAGCAGATTGCGACCAAAGAACGTCGACACATAATCCAGATTCAGCAGCCCCATCAGCGTGGGGGCCAGGTCGATCTGGCTGGCCAGCTGTGCTGTCTCACGGGCTTCAATCAGCTTGGGCGCATAGATGAACAACGGAATCTGATAGTTGCTGATCGGCAAGTCCTCCTTGCCTGCGCTGCCGGCGGTATGGTCGGCGACGAAGATAAAGATTGTATTGTCGAACCAGGGCTTTTTGCGAGCCTGATCAAGGAACTCGCCAATGGCGTAGTCGGTGTATTTAACCGCGCCATCGCGCCCGTTACCGGATTTGATGTCGATCCGGTCGTCTGGATAGGTATAAGGGCGATGGTTGGACGTCGTCATCAATTGCAGCAGGAATGGCTGTTGCTTTGCGTGATCCGCGTCCGCCAGCTTGAGCGTTTGTCTGTAGAGATCTTCGTCGGCCATGCCCCAAGCGTTCTTGAAGTGGATCTCCGATTCATCGACGCTGCTCTGGTCCACGATCCGGTAGCCATTGCCACCGAAAAAGGCGTTCATGTTGTCGAAGTAACCGCGTCCGCCGTAGACAAATACGCTGTCATAGCCCACGGCTTTGAGTTGCTGACCGAGGCTGGCAAAACCGCTTTCGCGACCCACACGCTTGACGATCGAACGTCCCGGCGTTGGCGGGATCGCCAGGGTAATGGCCTCTAGGCCGCGATCGGTGCGGGTGCCGGTGGCGTAGAAATTGTTGAAGTACAGGCTCTGTTTACGCAAGGCATCGAGGTTCGGGGTCAGATTTCGCTCGTCGCCGTTGCTGCCCATGTACTTGGCACTGAAGCTTTCGATGGTGACCAATATGATGTTGGGCTTGCGCGGCGTGCCAGGATTGTCGATGACCCGACGAATGTCTTGTGGATCCTCACCGATGAAGCGGGCGCCAGGTTCGCTCAACTCGGCGCGAATCTGTTGCGCGACAACGGCAGGAGGGCGGGTGGCGTAGAACTGTTGGTAATCCAGTTCGTTATTGCGAAAGGCTGCGAAGAACTGATAAGGGCCATTGCTCGCCAGTTCGTTTTGATAGGCGTTGCCACCCTGGGCACGCGGGGCATCCTGGTTAAGCAGTTGTGCGCTCAGACCGGCGACGATCAACAGGCCCAGCGCATTGGCCAGCCGGGTGCGCAGCGGCGGCAACGGTGCGTTCAGCGCAGCATTGAAGGGCTTGCGCAATGCGAAGCTCAAGGCAACGGCCAGTACGGCGAGGATGCTCAGCAATGTGCCAATCGGATAGGACTCGAGCAGGTTGTTAAGCACCTCGTCGGAGTACACCAGGTAGTCGACGGCAATGAAGTTGAAGCGCACGCCGAACTCATCCCAGAACAGCCATTCGGCCACCGAGGTAAACAACATTGCAAACAGACTGACGGTCAACAGTCCCTGAAGAAACCAGCGATGGCCACGGCGGCGCCACAATGCTGGCGGGCAGAGCAGCAAATACAACCCCATCGGCAGCACGGCATAGGCAATGAAGCCAAGGTCGTAAAGCAGTCCGATACCGAAAACCGAAAGGAAACCACTACCGGCCTCATCCAGGTGAGTCAGCAGCAAAACCATTCGGGTCAGGAAAAAAATGGCCAGCCAAGTGCCGGCAATCAGCTGTAGAAAACGCATGGGCGCCGTCTTTAAAACATCCATTGGCATCATTCCTTATAAGCAATCAGCACCATTCTACTTCAAGAGCGGTCGCGGGCTTGTGAACGGGGGGTGAAAAGCTCGTTAATTGGCTGCTTTGGTCGCCTAAGCCGACTCTGTGCCCTGCGGCCCTAGCCCTGAGCAGCACTTGGCCTTAAGCTGCGCGGGCCAAGACGGCCGTTACTGTATACGGAGGAGATGCCGATGCGAATTTTATTGGTTGAAGACAACCGCGATATCCTCGCCAATCTGGCTGATTACCTGGGACTCAAGGGTTACACCGTGGATTGCGCGCAGGACGGTTTGTCTGGCCTGCACCTGGCGGCCACCGAACATTACGACTTGATTGTGCTCGACATCATGCTGCCCGGTATTGACGGCTATACCTTGTGCAAACGCCTTCGCGAAGACGCCCGACGCGATACGCCGGTGATCATGCTCACCGCCCGCGATCAATTGGATGACCGGCTGCAAGGCTTCAAGTCCGGTGCCGATGATTACCTGATCAAGCCCTTTGCCCTGTCAGAACTGGCCGCGCGCATCGAGGCGGTCATGCGCCGAACCCAGGGTGGCGGTCGCCGCACCTTGCAGGTCGGCGACTTGAGCTACGACCTCGATACCCTGGAAGTCACCCGCGCAGGTCGCTTGCTCAAACTCAACCCGGTGGGCCTGAAGTTGCTGGCCGTGCTGATGCAGAAAAGCCCTCATGTGCTGCGTCGGGAAATTCTCGAAGAAGCGCTGTGGGGCGATGACTGCCCAGACAGTGACAGCCTGCGCAGCCACGTTCATCAACTGCGTCAAGTGATCGACAAGCCTTTCGCCAAACCGTTACTGCAGACTGTGCACGGCGTGGGTTATCGCTTGGCCGAGGGCCGTGATGGAGTTTAAACAGAGCCTTTCCCAGCGCATCATCATTGCCTTCGCGTTGATGAGCGCATTGGTGGCGGGCGCCTTTGCCATGGGCATTATCGCCACCGTGCACCTGGTGGAAGAAAAGCTTATTTCGGCAGGTCTGGGTGGCGACCTGCAACGCCTGTTACTGATGGACAACGTCGAGGAGTGGAGCCATCGCCCTGAACCGGACCAGTTGTTCTATTTCAGTGGCGGGCATGGAGACTTCGAGCTGCCCAAGGATTTGCGGCACCTGGACGCGGGATTTCATGAAGTGTTCCGCGAGAATCTGTCATACCACGCGATGGTCGAAATAGTCGACGGACGGCGTTATGTGCTGTTGCAGGACCAGAGCGACTTCGAAGAGCGCGAGCGGGTCCTGTTTGCCGTGGTGCTGGTGGGCTTCGTGCTCAGCCTGGCGCTGGCGGTTTTTCTCGGCTGGGTGCTGGCGCGCAAGGTGATGGCCCCGGTGGTTCGGTTGGCCCGCCAGGTGCGTCATCGTGACCAGTTGCTAGGGCTGGCGCCACCTCTGGCGCCGGATTATGCAGCCGATGAAGTGGGCGAGCTGGCCGTGGCTTTCGACGCCACCCTCGGACGCTTGCGTCAGGCATTGACCCGGGAGCGGCTGTTCACCAGTGACGTCAGCCACGAACTGCGCACGCCTTTGATGGTGCTGGCCAGTTCCTGCGAATTGCTGTTGGAAAACCCGGGGATCGATCAGCGTGGCCGTGCTCAGGTCGAGCGAATCGCTCGTGCCTGTGAGGAGATGCGCGAGCTGGTTCAGACCTTCTTGATGCTGGCCCGCGCTCAACGCGAAGACGCCAGTATGGCGCCGCAGCAATCCGTTCGTCAGGTGGCCGATGGGCTACTGAATCTTTGGCGAGAGCCGATCGAGGCGAAAGGACTGAGGTTGATCTTCGAACCCGGTAGTCCGCAATCCACTGCTTATAACGCGACCCTGCTGCACGCGGTGATGGGCAACCTGCTGCGTAACGCGCTTCATTACACTGAGCATGGATTCATCCGCTTGACCCTCACGAGCAATGGGTTCCTGGTCGAAGACAGTGGAGTGGGCATCCCCGAAGAAAAGCGTGAAGCGATGTTCGAACCGTTCGTCCGTGGTACCGAAAAACGCGGGGAGGGGCTGGGCCTCGGGCTGTCGTTGGTACAACGAATTTGTGAAAACCAGGGCTGGAGCGTCAGCCTGACAACCATGGAACCCAATGGTTGTCGTTTTGAGGTGCAGCTGTATACATCCAATGTGAACTGATTAGCCTGAAGTCGGCCAATTCTTGCCCTATCGCCGCCTTGTAAAATCTTGAAAAAGTTCTGGCTTTTGCATAACTTTTTTTTCACAAAGGCGTAACCTGACACTGACTATTCGCTGCCTAAGGTGGTCGGTATCAGAAGCTCAGGAGACTTTGATAATGGCAGATGGCCCGATCAAACTGGATTTTTCCGAAAAGTACGACGACCAACACGCCCAACGGTACCTGCGCAAGCACAAGGACGGACTTGGCCGCCGGCTGTCCCACTGGCGGGATGAACAATTGGCGCGTAAAGCACTGGCGCTGGTTGGTGAGCCGGGGCTGGTCCTTGATTTACCCTGCGGCGCGGGGCGTTTCTGGCCGTTGCTGGCAGAAAAGCCCAATCGCGTGATCATCGGCGCCGATAACTCCGAGTCCATGTTGAAGATTGCGACGCAGGCGCAACCGGCCGATGTGGTGAAGCGGGTGCAAGCCCTGCATACATCTGCATTCGACATCGCTTTGCCTGATAACGCCGTCGACAGCATTTTCTGCATGCGTTTGCTCCATCACATCGGTGAATCCGAGCATCGACTGACCATCTTGCGTGAATTCGAACGCGTCACCCGTGACAGTGTGATTCTTTCGTTGTGGGTGGACGGCAATTTCAAAGCCTGGAAGCGCAAGCGCGCGGAGAAAAACCGCGGGCAGGAAGGTTACCAAAACCGATTTGTATTACCGGCAGCTACGGTAGAAAAAGAATTTGAGCAGGCGGGTTTCCGCATTCAGGAACAACTGGACTTTTTACCGCTCTATGCGATGTGGCGGGTATATGTGTTACGCAAGAGGTAATTGAATGGCAGTGCAATGTGCAGCAGAAACGGAAGTCGCTCCCCAGGACCGCTTCGACTATTTCTGGAACCAGCGTGGTGAATGGGTAGAAGAACCCAACGTCCGTCGCGGTGGTGAAAGCGGTGTGCAACGGGTCGTGGGCAGCGATGGTCAGTTGCTGTACGTCAAACGGCAGACCGGGCATATCCATCGCACCTGGTTGCACCCCTTCGGTCGGCCGACGGTGTTGCGCGAGCGTGATGCGCTCATCGGTGTTCGTGAACTCGGCGTTCGTGTTCCTGAAATCATTTTCTGCGGCGCACAGCGCGATCCTGTGCACAAATGGCGCGCGCTGCTGGTTACCAAATCACTGGACGGCTTTGAAGAAATCGAACAATGGTACGCAGGCGGTGGCCGTGAGCGTTACGGGGAGGCGGTGCATGATCGCGTGCTCAAGGATCTGGCCGAGAACCTGGCCCGTATGCACAAAGGCCGCTGGCAGCACAGCTGTATCTATATCAAGCATGTGTTCGTACGCGTGACAGGCGAGGGGGATGCAGCCAAGGTCGAGGTCGCCCTCATTGACCTGGAGAAATGCCGCCAACGCCTCAGCGCCCAGCGCGCGGCGATCCACGACATGAAGCAGTTGCGCCGCCATTCGTCGTTCAACACGACGGACTGGAGCAAACTCGTCTACTTTTACAACACGGCGTTTGGAAGCGCTATCAAAGGTTTATAGCAATGAAACTCGAAGTCTCGGGAGGTTTGTTTCTGGCAGGGGCATTGGCGGTTGCTTCACTGGCTGTGGCTGCCTGG
>OBKH01000161.1_pt1 | contig 12088 bp, 12 predicted proteins | sample 1496241 | NCBI WGS metagenome assembly OBKH01 (sample SAMN03273953, study PRJEB22546) | soil metagenome | isolation source: rice field elevated CO2 plus elevated temperature | place: India: CRRI Experimental farm Cuttack,Odisha-753006 | collected 2013-12-17 | reverse complement strand
CACAACCTTGCCAATGGCCGGGATGTCGTTGACCGTGCCCAGCTCGTTGTTGACCAGCAACAGCGACACCAGGAAGGTGTCCTCACGCATGGCTTCGCTGACGGCTTGCGCGGTGATCAGGCCGTCGGCGTCCGGCACCAGATAGGTCACTGCCACACCCGCGTCCTGCAATTGTCTTGCGGTATCGAGGATGGCCTTGTGTTCGATTTGGCTGGTGATGATGTGGCCGCCGGCAACGCCGCGGGCCTGGGCAACGCCCTTGAGGGCAAGGTTGTTCGATTCGGTTGCGCCGGAAGTCCAGACAATCTGTTCAGGCGTGGCGCCGACCAGTTCGGCGACCTGGCGCCGTGCCTGCTCAACGGTTTGCCGGGCCTGTTGGCCGAATGCGTGGGAGCTGGATGCCGGGTTGCCAAAGTTGCCGCTGAAACCCAGACACTCGACCATGACCTTGATGACCCGCTCATCCACCGGCGTGGTGGCGGCATAGTCGAAATACAACGGACGTTTATTCATAAAAGACTCGCAGAGCGTGTTCCGGGATCAGGAGGCTCGTCACTGTAAACATCAACACGCAGCCTCGTGAGCGGCGCCCGGTTTCAGAACGTTACCAATACCTGATCGGATGCTGTTAAAGAAGTACCACTTCATTAAAAGTGCGTAGGAACGCTCCTGAAAAGCGAGCTTAACAGGCATCGGTCGACCGGTTGAAGCAATGCGTCAGCGAAAGCTTTCGAGCAACAGCGGATACAGCGAAGCCACCAGCAACGCGGCCATGCCCCAGTTGAACAGGCGCAACCAGCGACGGTCCTTCAGGACGTTACGCAACAGCGTGCCGCACGCAGCCCAAACGCCCACGCTCGGCAGGTTGATCAGGGCGAATACCGCGGCAATCACGATGACATTGGTGAAGTAACCCTGCATCGGCGTGTAAGTGATGATGGCACCGATGGCCATGATCCAGGCCTTGGGATTGACCCACTGGAACGCGGCGGCGCCAAGGTAGCTGATGGGTTTTCCTTCAACCTGCTCGCCATCCGAGACTGGCCCGGAATGGGCGATTTTCCACGCCAGGTACAGCAAATACGCGGCACCGACATAACGCAGCACGGCGTAGAGCAATGGATACGTCTGAAACACCGCGCCCAGGCCAAAGCCCACCGCCACGACCAGCACGAAGAATCCGCAGGTAATGCCAAGCATGTGAGGAATGGTGCGGTTAAAGCCGAAGTTCACCCCGGATGCCAGCAACATCGTGTTGTTCGGGCCTGGTGTGATCGAAGTGACGAGGGCGAACAGGGCGAAGCCCAGCAGCAAATCGAGCGAGAGTGTCATGGGTGGCAGTCCATCAGGGTCGGTCAGGTAACGACCCTATCGCACACCCCGGGGGAAACCCACGGACAGTTGGGTAAACTTCCGGCAGTACAGTTTTCGCTTAGCTAGGACGTCCGTGAAGCTGTACAGCACGTCCAGCGTTCATCTCACCCTGTTTGTCGAAACCGAACGATTTTTGCGGCACACCGAGCAATTCGGCTTTTTTCGCCTGGTATTCGTCGAACGACAGACCCCGGCGATTCAATGCTTCCAGGGCGAGTTCCTGGGTTTCTTCAGCGGTGTAGGGCCTCAGTTCCGGAGCAGGCTGACTGGCGCATCCGGCGAGAACGGAGACGGTCAGCAGCAACAAAGTGGCGATCAGAGGTTTCATGTTCAGGCGTCCTGGCATCTGGGTTCGGGGCAATGAACACAGGCTACTCGCGCCTTTGGCCGGGTAAAAATCATCGCTCTCGATAGTCGCTATCGAGTTTTCCTGATGCTGCCAACCTGTAGCAGCTCTTATATTCAAAAAAGATCTATAAATATCAATCAACGATCTTTTGAGGAATAACAAATAGCCTTTATAACAACTGCATCCCCTGACGCACTGTTGCTCACGCAACTGTTCGCCAGGCAACAGTCAATCAACAAACAGCCCTTGGAAATCAACAGCGCGGCCTGATCAAGTCGCCGCAAGCCCCGTAGAACGTGGCTTCGAGGGATTGGTACAGCTCTTGCTCAATGGGGAAAAGCCCAGTGATGACTCACTGCTCCCACAGCAACTGTTTAAAAAGGAACTGATCATGTCACGTCCATTGAAAGTCGTTGCCGTCTCCGGCGGCACCTGGCGTCCCTCCCGCACCCTGGTGCTGACCCAAGCGCTGTTAGCGCAGCTGGCCGAGCAACTGCCGATCGAGAGCCAGTTGATCGAACTGGGTGACATCGCCCGGCCTTTGGGCGCGGCGCTGTCTCGCCAGGAACTGAGTGAGGACGTCGAAGCCGAACTGCAAGCGATTGAAAATGCCGATCTGCTGATTGTCGCCGCGCCGGTTTATCGCGGTTCCTACCCTGGCCTGCTCAAGCACCTGTTCGACCTGATCGATCTGAATGCACTGGTCAACACCCCGGTACTGCTGGCCGCCACCGGTGGCAGCGAACGTCATGCGCTGGTGCTCGATCATCAGCTGCGCCCCCTGTTCAGTTTTTTCCAGGCGTTGACCTTGCCGATTGGCGTCTATGCCACCGAAGCCGATTTCTCCAATTACCAGATCACCAGCGAACTGCTCAGGGCCCGCATTCAATTGGCTGCAGAACGCGCGGCGCCGTTGTTCGGCGTGCACCCCAACAATCTGCTGAAAATCGCTTAAGGAATTCGTCATGGATGTTTTCTGGTTTCTGCCGACCCACGGCGACGGACATTACCTGGGCACCACTCAGGGCGCACGCCCGGTCACCCTCAACTACCTGAAACAAGTGGCACAGGCCGCGGACAGCCTCGGCTACCACGGTGTATTGATTCCCACCGGACGCTCCTGCGAAGACTCATGGGTGATCGCTTCAGCCCTGGTGCCGCTCACCGAGCGCTTGCGTTATCTGGTGGCGATCCGCCCGGGGATCATTTCGCCAACGGTGTCGGCGCGCATGGCCGCCACCCTGGATCGGCTATCCGGTGGCCGCTTGCTGATCAATGTGGTGACCGGCGGTGATCCCGACGAAAACCGTGGCGACGGCAGCTTCCTCGATCACAGCGAACGCTACGAAGTCACCGACGAGTTCCTGAAGATCTGGCGCCGGGTATTGCAAGGCGAATCGGTGGACTTCGAAGGCAAACACCTGCGGGTACAGAACGCCAAGGCGCTGTATCCACCAGTGCAGAAACCTTATCCGCCGCTGTACTTCGGCGGCTCGTCCGATGCCGCACACGACCTGGCCGCCGAGCAGGTCGATGTCTACCTGACCTGGGGCGAACCACCGGCCGCCGTGGCGCAGAAACTCGCCGATGTCCGTGAACGTGCCGCCCGTCACGGGCGCACCGTGAAGTTCGGGATTCGTTTGCATGTGATCGTCCGCGAAACCGCTGAAGAAGCGTGGAAAGCCGCAGACAAACTGATCGAACACATCAGCGACGAAACCATTGCCGCCGCACAGAAGTCGTTCTCGCGCTTCGACTCCGAGGGTCAACGGCGCATGGCCGCGCTGCATGACGGGCGGCGCGACAACCTGGAGATCTCGCCCAATCTGTGGGCCGGCGTCGGCCTGGTGCGTGGCGGTGCCGGGACGGCGCTGGTCGGCGACCCACAGCAGGTCGCCGCGCGCATCAAGGAGTACGCGGACCTGGGGATCGAGAGTTTCATCTTCTCTGGCTACCCGCATCTCGAAGAAGCGTATCGCTTTGCCGAACTGGTCTTCCCGCTGCTGCCCGAGCCGTACGCGAGTCTCGCCGGGCGTGGCGTCACCAATCTCACCGGGCCGTTTGGCGAAATGATCGCCAATGATGTGTTGCCGGCCAAAGCCACAGCCTGATCCACGCAATACCTGTAGGAGCGAGCTTGCTCGCTCCTACAGGGGATCTGCGTCTTTTGAAAAGGAAAACAGCGTGACTGCCAAGCCGCAAAGCGCCCTGATCCCCCCGTTGCAGACCGCCCGTCAATTGGCCGCCGAATTTGCCCTGACCGCCGTCGAGCGCGACGAACGCGGCGGTACACCCAAGGCCGAGCGTGACGCGCTGCGCCACAGCGGGCTGCTCGCGTTAAGCATTCCCACCCGGTTCGGCGGCCTCGGCGCCAACTGGAGCGAAACCCTGACCATCGTGCGTGAGTTCGCCAAAGTCGACAGTTCGATTGCCCATGTGTTCGGCTTCCATCACCTGATGCTCGCCACCGTGCGCCTGTTCGCCCGCCCCGAACAATGGCAGCCATGGTTTGAACAAACGGCGCGCAAGAACTGGTTCTGGGGCAATGCCCTCAACCCGCTGGACACCCGCACCGTGGTGAAAAAACTCGATGGCTGGCGCGAGTTTTCCGGCAAGAAAAGCTTCTGCTCCGGCGCCAGCGATTCGGAGATGCTGATCGCTTCGGCGGTGGACGAAAGTGCCGGCGGCAAACTGCTGATCGCCGCCATCCCCAGCGGTCGCAGCGGCATCACCTTGCACAATGACTGGAACAACATGGGCCAGCGCCAGACCGACAGCGGCAGCGCCACCTTTGAACGGGTGCGGGTCGAAGAATCAGAACTGCTGCTCGATCCAGGTCCGTTGAGCACGCCGTTCGCTTGCCTGCGCCCACTGATTGCCCAGCTGACGTTCACCCATATGTTCCTCGGCATTGCCGAGGGAGCGTTCGAAGAAGCGCGCCAATACACACTGACCGAGACTCGGCCATGGCACAAATCCAGCGCCCGGGAAGTCAGCCAAGACCCTTATGTACTCGGCCACTACGGCGAATTCTGGGTGGCCCTCGAAGGGGTGCGGCTGTTGGTGGAGCGCGCGGCTGACTTGCTCGACAAGGCTTGGGCGAAAGGCCCGAACCTGAGCGCCGAAGAGCGCGGACATGTGGCCACCGCCATCGCCACGGCCAAGGTCGCCGCCACGCGCAATGGCCTGGAACTGTGCAGCCGCTTGTTCGAAGTCACCGGCGCACGCTCGACCCACGCCTCGCTGCGCCTGGACCGCCACTGGCGCAACCTGCGCACGCAAACCCTGCACGACCCGGTGGATTACAAACTCCATGAACTGGGTGACTGGGCGCTGAACCAGGCCTTGCCGATTCCGACTTTCTATTCATAACTGCCCAACAAGGAGCGTGCCCCATGCAACTGCTGACCTTACCGCCCTCGCCCGCTCTGGCCACGTCGATCCGCGCCACGGCCCAGGTGTTCGAAGACCCGAAATCCCAAGCCTTGCTCGCCCACTTGCAACAAGTCGCCCCGAGCGAAGCCAGTGTGTTGATCATTGGCGAAACCGGCACCGGCAAGGAGTTGGTGGCACGCCATATCCACAACCTCAGCGCCCGGCGCAACCGGCCGTTTGTGGCGGTGAACTGCGGTGCGTTCTCTGAATCCCTGGTCGAGGCCGAGCTGTTCGGCCATGAAAAAGGCGCCTTCACCGGCGCCCTCAGCGCCAAGGCCGGCTGGTTCGAAGAGGCGGACGGCGGCACCCTGTTCCTCGATGAAATCGGTGATTTACCGATGGCCATTCAAGTCAAGTTGTTGCGGGTGCTGCAAGAGCGCGAAGTGGTGCGCCTGGGTTCGCGCAAGAGCATTCCCATCGACGTGCGGGTGTTGGCAGCGACCAACGTGCAACTGGAGAAAGCCATCAACGCCGGCCATTTCCGCGAGGATCTGTACTACCGGCTGGACGTGGTCAGCCTGGAGCTGAGCCCGCTGCGTGATCGCCCCGGCGACATCCTGCCCCTGACCCGTCACTTCATCGACGCCTACAGTCAGCGCCTCGGCTACGGCAGCATCACTATCAGCAAAGAAGCTGAACTGAAACTGCGCAGCTACAGTTGGCCGGGCAACATCCGAGAGCTGGAAAACGTCATTCACCACACCCTGTTGATCTGCCGTAACGGCATCATCGAACGCGATGACCTGCGCTTGTCCAACATGCGTATCGAGCGTCAGGACGATCACCACGCCCAAGTCGACGACTCAGCCGAGGCCCTGCTCGACCGGGCATTCCAAAAGCTGTTCGAGGAACAGGCCGGCGCGCTGCATGAAAAAGTCGAGGACGCCTTGCTGCGGGCGGCCTACCGCTTCAGCCACTACAACCAGGTGCACACCGCCGCGCTGCTGGGCCTGAGCCGCAACGTGACCCGCACGCGCCTGATCAAGATCGGCGAACTGGCGGTGAACAAGCGACGACCGACGGAAAACGTGCAGGGCGAGCGCTTGATGCAGTTGTCCATCTAACAGGCGCTTGCGCCGACTGCTGCGAATGACGGTTGCTGATGTGCTCGGGGCTCGGCTATTGGCATCCGGGACAGATCTGAAATTGTGGCGCGGCCATCGCGGGCAAGCCACGCTCCCACAGGGTTTGAGTAGTTTGCACATTTCGTGAACGACCCAAAAAGCTGTGGGAGCGTGGCTTGCCCGCGATGGCGTCCTTGTCCTCAATAGAGAATCAGAACCCCGGCGCAATCTGCCCCTTGTAGCGCGTCAAAATGAACTGCCGAACCTCATCGGAGTTCAACGCCTTGGCCAGTTTCTGCACGCCTGGGTCGTTGATGTTGTCTGGTCGCGCCACCAGGAATTCGACGTACAGACTCTTGCCCTTCTCGACGATCAACGCGCTGTTGGTGTCGATCCCCGCTTCCAGCGCGTAGTTGGCGAAGACGAACGCCAAATCCACCTGACTCACCGAACGCGCCAGCAGCGCGCCTTCCAGCTCACGGATTTTCAGGTGCTTGGGGTTTTCGGCGATGTCCCGTTGCGTCGCCAGGGTGTTGCTCGGGTCCTTGAGCTTGATCAGTCCCGCTTCGTGCAACAGCACCAAAGCGCGACCGGTGTTCACCGGATCGTTGGGGATCGACACGGTGGCGCCGTCCTTGAGCTCGGAAATGTTTTTGATCTTGGTCGAATAGGCCCCGAACGGTTCGATGTGCACACCGACCACCGGCACCAGGTCGGTGTGGCGGGTCTTGTTGTAGTCATCGAGAAACGGCCGGTACTGGTAGTAGTTGGCGTCGAGGTTCTTCAGCGCCAGTTGCTGGTTGGGCTGGATGAAATCGGTGAAGACCTTGATGTCCAGGTCTACGCCTTCCCTGGCCAGGGTCGGTTTGACGAATTCGAGGATTTCCGCGTGCGGCACCGGCGTGGCGCCGACGGTCAGTTTTTCGTTGGCGTGAACGCTCAGCGAAATCAAGGCAGCCAGAACGGCCAGGGTCTTTTTCATGTTGTGCTCCTAGGCAGATAGAGTGGCCGTCGTGGGGCGGACGTGGGGCCGATTGTTGGTTTTGAACAGAATGTTTATCGGTGGCTGTAGCGCGCCACCAGTCGGTCGCCGCTCATTTGCAAGGCCTGGACCAGGATCAACAGCAGCACTACGGTGACCACCATCACGTCGGTCTGGAACCGCTGGTAGCCATAGCGGATCGCCAGGTCACCCAGACCACCGCCGCCGATCACACCGGCCATCGCGGTGTAGTCCACCAGCACGATGGCGGTCACTGTCACCGCCGCCAGCAGCCCTCCCCGCGCCTCGGGCAGTAAAGTGAAGCGGATGATTTGCCAAGTGTTGGCGCCCATGGCCTGGGTCGCCTCCACCACTCCGCGATCGACTTCGCGCAATGCGGTTTCCACCAGCCGCGCGAAGAATGGCGTGCAACCGACCACCAGCGGCGGAATGGTCCCCGGCACGCCCAGGGACGTGCCCACCAGTAAGGTGGTCAGGGGAATCAGCACGATCAGCAAAATGATGAACGGCAGCGAACGCAGCATGTTCACGATCACCGACAGCACCCGGTAAACCCCGACCGCTTCATGCAACTGGCGCTTGCCGGTGAGGAACAGCAACACCCCCAGCGGCAAACCCAGCAACACGGTGAAACCAAGGGCCGCACCGAGCATGCTCAGGGTGTCGAGACAGGCCTGGCCGATGTCGGCCCAATAAATGTTCTTGAACAATTCAGCCATGGTCACGACCAGTCATGACGCGGCGGTTTCACGCCGTTGAGCAGCCAGTTGCCGACCACGTGGTATTCCCAGCGCACCGGATCGTGCAAGGTATGCACCCGCGCGTTACGCCAGCGGCGGTCAAAATTATGTTTCTTCAGGGTCGAACGAGTACCGCCCAGTTCAAACAGCTTGTTACTCGCTTCAATGGCGATCTCGGTGGTCAGCACCTTGGCCCTGGCCACGGCCAGGGACGCCAGGGCCACGTTGTCCTCATCCGGTGCCGGGCGCGCCGCGTCCAGTGCCCGTCCTGCCCTTTCCAGCAAGGCTTCGGCGGCTTCCAGGCGAATGTCCAGGCCACCGACCTGAATGATGGTCAGCGGATCTTCGCTGGCCCTTTCCACACCTGCGTCGATCCATGGCCGGGCGAATTGCCGGACGAAGGCGATGGTGTCGCGCAGGGCAGCGCGGGCAATGCCGGCATCGATGGCGGCCGTGGTCAACTGGGCGAGCGGGCCGGCCAGGGTCGGGTTTTCGTAGGAGCGACAAGTCGGGAACAGGTTGAACGCCGAGACGTGCAGATCTTCGGCCAGCACGGTGCCGCTGGAGGTGGTGCGCTGGCCGATGCTGTCCCAGTCGTCGACGATCACCAGCCCTTGAGTGCCGCGCTGGACGAACGCCAACTGGCCTTTCTGTTCTTCATCCAGCGCCAGCACCGCGAGCCAGTGCGCATACAACGATCCCGTGCAATACCCCTTGCGTCCGTTGATCACATGGCCGTCGCCGTAACGGCGGAGGGTCGCCTGAATATCCTGCACATTCTTGCCGCCGGTTTCCGACAAGGCGTTGGCGAACCGATGCCCCTGCAGTGCCAGCCCAAAGAAATGCGCCTGCTGCTCCGGGGTGCCTTGCAGACGAATGTCTTCCAGCAGGCAGTAATGGTTTTGCGGGATCTGCCCCAGGGAAGGATCGGCCGCCGAAATGATCGCGATCACCTGCGCCAATACCGCGTAGGACACCTGGGCTCCGCCAAATTCCCTGGGCACCGTAATGCCCCACAGCCCGCTGTTGGAGAACAGATCGACGATATCGGCGGGCACCTGGCGGGTGCGGTCACGTTCGGCGTCCTGCTCCAGCAAAATCGTGGCGATATGCTCGGCTACGCGCAGGGCTTCGGCTTCGCTGGCGATCCGGTGGGCGGCCGGCGGGTTGATCGGATAAACGGCAGATTCAGACATACAGGACTCTCGATACCAGTGTTTACCGAAGGTCATTGCAGCTTCTGTGCCTGACGACGAGACCCCGTTTTTTCGGGCGTTTAAACGAACGTTGGCGGGTTCGACAATGCCGAAGTCAAGGCAATATGTTGCTTCACTGTTGATTGCCGGACAGTGGCGCTGCTGCCGAACGCCGTGATCTTTTTGTGAACTTGGCGAGTGCTGAAGATCAAACACAAGACATCGCCTTTTTCGTCAGGACCTACACTGGGAGTCCTGCCGAAAAGCAGCGAAACGAGATCTTCCATCTACAACAAATCAGGGAGAACGATCATGAGCGTCAAACCTATTCCAGAGGGCTATCACAGCATCACCCCGTACCTGGGCATCAAAAAAGCGGCCGAAGCCATCGATTTTTACAAGAAAGCCTTCGGCGCCATTGAGGTCATGCGCCTGTCCATGCCCGACGGCGGTATCGGTCACGCCGAACTGCGTATCGGCGACTGCCCGATCATGCTCGGTACACCGTGCGACCAAGGCCCGTTGAGCAATCCGGACCAATCGCCATCCGTGGGGCTGCATTTGTATGTGACCGATGTGGACAAGTCCTATAACCAGGCCATTGCGGCGGGCGGCATTGTGGTGTCGGAGGTCAAGGACCAGTTTTATGGCGACCGTTCAGGGACGTTGAAAGACCCCTATGGCCATCTGTGGTTTTTGGCCTCGCGCAAGGAAGATCTGACCCAGGAACAGATCGAACTGCGGGCGAAGGAGATGTTTCAGCAGGGTTAGTGATTTCATGGGTGGCGAGGGGGCTTGCCCCTCGCCACAGGTAGCAACAACAAGTCTCCCGAAAGAAACGGCCTCTCGAAATACGAAACATTTTCTTTCATATCCCTCTTCGGGATTTCCCATACTCATCCGTCTTATCTAGATGCAGTCCTGTCGCGCCGGTAAAAGCCGCGTCCGGACCCGGATCGACCTCATCGCTGCGAAGCCCGTGGCAGAGGCCTTCTCATCGAACCAAGACCCTTGATCATGTCGAAGAAATCCCGTTCCAAACTCTGGTTTCTGGTCCACAGCTGGCTGGCGCTGCCGATCTGGTTTTTTGTCCTGATCGTCTGTGTGACCGGCACTCTGGCGGTGGTCAGTCAGGAAATTCTCTGGCTGGCCAACCCGCCCATGCGCGCCAGCCAGCCCTCGGACGATGCACCACGGCTCAACTACGACCAAATTGTCGCCGCCATCAAGAAGGCCGAGCCCGACACACTGATCGAAAGCATCAGCCGGCCCGACGAGTCACACTTTGCTCTGGACGTGGAAGTCAGCTACCCCGACGGGCGTTCGGCGACGGTCTATGTCAATCCTTACACCGGCACCATTCAAGGCACGGCCCCGACCTTCGACTTCAAGGCCTTTACCCGAGCGCTGCATGGCTGGTGGCTGGTGCCATTCACCAATGGCTACAGCTGGGGCTGGTACCTGGTGTCGTTCCTCAGCCTGCCGATGCTGGCGTCCCTGGTGACCGGGCTGGTGGTGTACAAGCGTTTCTGGAAAGGCTTTTTTCGCCCGACCCTGCGGATTCGTCACGGGGCGCGCATTTTCTGGGGCGATTTCCACCGCCTCAGCGGCATCTGGTCGATCTGGTTCATCGCAGTGATTTCCATCACCAGTACCTGGTTCCTGATCCAGGCGTTCTTGTTCGATAACCAGATCTCGATCTCCACCGAACCGGTCACCGCCGTGGTACCCCGTGAAAGCGTACCGCTCAGCGCCGATGGTTCGCCGGCACCGATGATCAGCCTGGAGACCGCGATCCGCCAGGCCAGGGCACGTATTCCCGGACTCGACGAGGGTTTTGTCAGCCTGCCCGACAATGCCTACGGCTATCTGTCGGTGGGCGGTCGCAGCGGGTATCCGTTGATGTACCAGACCGTAGACATCAACCCCTATACCGGCGATGTCGCCGCCACACGCCTGCTCTCGGACCGCTCGGGCCTGGAGTGGGTGACCGAGTCCATGCGGCCGCTGCACACCGGAGATTTTGGCGGGATCTGGATCAAGCTGATCTGGTTTTTCTTCGGCCTGTTGCTGAGCATGATGGTGCTCAGCGGCCTGTTGATCTGGACCAAGCGAACCGCCCTGGCCACGGCCAATGCCCTCAAGCGCAACCACAAAACGTCACGCAGCCAGACGGCTGCGGCCATCCGCCACGAGTCCAGGCAGGTCAGCCAATGAACCCGGTCACCGCTGAAAAACCGCGTTCGCCGCTGAGCCGTTTATGGCACAAATGGCGCTTTCACCTCAACGTTCTGCTGTTGCTGGTGCCGCTGGGTTTCATGCCCGAGTATTTCGCCGACGCTGCGCTGTCGCGGGGTGACACCGGCCTGGGCGAACGGGACATCGGCGAAGTCACCGTCGGCCCGTGGAGCCTGCGCCTGGCCGAGTTGCACGACGAGGCCCCACAGCTCGATGGCCCGGCCGGCTACATGAAGAGTTTCAACGCGGCGCTGTGCGCCCGCTGCCGCGAACAGGTCAAGGCGACTTACCTGCGCATCGGCAAACCGCGCAGCCTGCGCGCCGCCGGGGTGATTTTCGTCGGCACGCCGTACCGCATGAGCGCGATGTTGCCGATCCCGGCCAGAACCAGGGCCGACGCGGAACTGTGGATCACCATGGAAGGTTGGGACGGCGCGATGCACCAGGCATCCATTCCTCTGAGCCAGGCCTCCCCCGCCACCCTCGCCTGGCTGAGCACACAAAGAGGTACACCATGATCGACCTTATTCGCCAGGTGAGCGCCGCACTGCTGATGTTCAGCGCCAGCGCCCTGGCCCATAACCCGATCTGCGAATGCAAATCCATCGACGCCGGGCAGATCAAGTGCACGGGCGGTTTTTCCGATGGCAGCGGCGCGCCTGGCGTGACCCTGGATGTGATCGGTTACG
>OBKH01000159.1_pt1 | contig 12143 bp, 9 predicted proteins | sample 1496241 | NCBI WGS metagenome assembly OBKH01 (sample SAMN03273953, study PRJEB22546) | soil metagenome | isolation source: rice field elevated CO2 plus elevated temperature | place: India: CRRI Experimental farm Cuttack,Odisha-753006 | collected 2013-12-17 | reverse complement strand
ATTTCCGATGGCACCGCGATTCTGGGTCTGGGTAACCTCGGCCCATTGGCCTCCAAGCCAGTCATGGAAGGCAAGGGCGTGCTGTTCAAGCGCTTTGCCGGCATCGACGTTTTCGACATCGAAGTCGACTCCGAAAGCCCGCAAGCCTTCATCGATACCGTCAAGCGCATCTCCATCACCTTCGGTGGCATCAACCTGGAAGACATCAAGGCGCCTGAGTGCTTTGAGATCGAACGTGCTCTGATCGAGCAGTGCGACATCCCGGTATTCCACGATGACCAGCACGGTACCGCTATCGTGACCGCCGCTGGCATGATCAACGCCCTGGAAATCGCCGGTAAAACCCTGCCGGAAGCCAAGATCGTTTGCCTGGGTGCCGGCGCTGCCGCGATCTCCTGCATGAAGCTGCTGGTCAGCATGGGCGCGAACATCGAAAACATCTTCATGGTTGACCGTACCGGTGTGATCCACTCCGGCCGTGACGACCTGAACCAGTACAAGGCTGTCTTCGCCCACGCGACAGACAAACGTACCCTGGCAGACGCTCTGGAAGGTGCAGACGTGTTCGTCGGCTTGTCCGGTCCGAACCTGCTGAGCGCTGAAGGCCTGAAATCCATGGCGGCCAACCCGATCGTGTTCGCTTGCTCGAACCCTGATCCGGAAATCTCCCCGGAACTGGCACACGCGACCCGTAACGACGTGATCATGGCCACCGGTCGTTCCGACTACCCGAACCAGGTCAACAACGTACTGGGCTTCCCGTTCATCTTCCGTGGTGCCCTGGACGTTCGCGCCAAGCGCATCAACGAAGAAATGAAAGTGGCTGCGGCCAACGCCCTGCGTGAACTGGCCAAGCTGCCAGTGCCTCAGGACGTGTGTGATGCCTACGGTGGTGCGCCGCTGGAATTCGGTCGTGAGTACATCATTCCGAAGCCAATGGACAAGCGCCTGATCACCCTGATCTCCGACGCTGTGGCCAAGGCCGCAATCGAGACCGGTGTGGCGACCCTGCCGTATCCGAAGAACTACCCGCTCAAAAGCGTGGATGACGTGTTCAACGGCTAAGTCGTTGTAGCGCTTCAAAAGAAAGCCCCGGCTCGTGAGAGTCGGGGCTTTTTTGTTGTCTGGAGGGTCGATGGCACAGTTGTGTGCGCTGCCAAACCCTGTAGGAGCGAGCCTGCTCGCGAAAAATAGCCAGACAGCGCGGGTATTCAGACTGCCCGCGTCATCGTTGACGACCATCGCGAGCAGGCTCGCTCCTACAGGCTGCTTCTCTAGAACAAATCGATCGGCGCCGCTTCATCCGCTGGCAGCGGGCTGCCTGGCGCATTGCCGTTGCCCAGTTCGCTTGCCGACGGTGGCGTGTCTTCGGCCTTGAACAGTTCGAAGTAGGCTCCAGGCGTGCCTGGGCTTGCCGCACGGCCACTGACCGGGTCGACGCGCAGGCTCAGGATGCCTTCCGGCTCCGGTTGTGTATGTGGCGGCAGGCCTTTGAGCGCGGCGCCCATGTAGTTCATCCAGATCGGCAGCGCGACGGTGCCGCCGAACTCCTTGCGCCCCAGGCTTTCCGGCTGATCGAAGCCGGTCCAGACGGTGGTCACGTAATCGGCGTTGTAACCGGAGAACCAGGCGTCCTTGGACTCGTTGGTGGTCCCGGTCTTGCCGGCGATGTCAGGGCGACCCAAGGCCAGTGCACGGCGGCCGGTGCCGAGTTTGATCACATCTTCAAGCATGCTGTTGAGGATGTAAGTGGTACGGCCATCGACGATGCGCTCAGCCACGGCCGGTGCCTGTGGCGCCGGTTGGGTAGTTGGCGCTTCACCCGGCATGGCGTTGACCGTGAAGGCCTGGGCGGACGGTGCGGCGATGCCGTCGTTGGCGGCGCCGCCTTTCGGCACGCTTGCCGGGTTGGCGACGAACAGCGTGTCGCCGTTGCGGCTTTCGATCTTGTCGATGATGTAAGGGGTGATCTTGTAGCCGCCGTTGGCGAAGGTGCTCCAGCCGGTGGCGATCTCCATTGGCGTCAGGGTCGCGGTGCCCAGGGCCAGGGACAGGTTGGGCGGCAGATCCTGCTTGTTGAAGCCAAAGCGGGTGATGTAGTCGATGGTTTTGCCAACGCCCATCGCCTGCAGCAGGCGGATCGACACCAGGTTACGCGACTTGTACAGCGCTTCGCGCAAGCGGATCGGGCCGAGGAAAGTGTTGGTGTCGTTTTTCGGACGCCAGACCTTGTCCAGGTACTCATCGACGAACACGATCGGTGCGTCGTTCACCAGGCTGGCGGCGGTATAGCCGTTATCCAGCGCAGCGGCGTAGACGAAAGGCTTGAAGCTCGAGCCCGGCTGGCGTTTGGCCTGCAAGGCTCGGTTGTAGTTGCTCTGCTCGAAGGCGAAGCCACCGACCAGCGCGCGGATCGCGCCGTTTTGCGGATCAAGTGAAACCAGCGCGCCCTGGGCCTGCGGGATCTGGCTGAACTTCAACGAATTGTCCGCCTGACGTTGCACGCGAATCAGGTCCCCGACCTGGGCCACGTCGGACGGCTGCTTCGGATTAGCGCCCATGCTGTTGGTGTTCAGGAACGGACGCGCCCATTTCATGCTGTCCCAGCTGACGTGCTCGTCGCCATTGCGGGTCAGCACCTGCAGGCCGTTCTTCTCGACCTGAGTGACGATGGCCGGTTCAAGGCTGCTGATGGTGCGCTGCTTGGTCAGCTCGGTCGCCCAGGCGTCGCGGGTCTTGCCCGGCAGGCGCGACTCAGGGCCGCGATAGCCGTGGCGCTGGTCATAGGTCATCAGGCCTTCGTGGACGGCGGTGTTGGCCATTTCCTGCAGATTGCTCGGCACCGTGGTCGTCACGCGGAAACCTTCGGTGTAGGCGTCGCTGCCATAGCGGCCGACCATTTCGGCACGGGCCATCTCGGCAATGTACGGCGCATTCACTTCCGGTGTCGGGACGTGATAGCTGGCGTTCAGCGGTTCGTTGATCGCGGTGGTGTAGTCGGCCTCGCTGATTTTGCCGAGCTTGTACATGCGCCCCAGGATCCAGTCGCGACGCTCTTTGCTGCGGGCCGGGTTGGCCAGCGGGTTGAAGCGCGACGGGGCTTTGGGCAGGCCGGCGATCATCGCCATCTGCGCGAGGCTGACGTCACGAATCGACTTGCCGTAATAGACCTGCGCCGCCGCCTCGATGCCGTAGGCGCGGTTACCCAGATAGATCTTGTTGACGTAAAGCTCGAGGATCTCGTCCTTGGTCAGTTGCCGTTCGATCTGCAAGGCCAGGAGGATTTCGGTGGTCTTGCGCGAGAAGCTGCGTTCGCTGGTCAGGAAGAAGTTCTTCGCCACCTGCATGGTGATGGTGCTGCCGCCGGACTGGATGTGCCCGCTTTTGACCAATTGGGTCGCGGCACGCATCAGGCTGCTGGGGTCGACGCCGTAGTGATTGGCGAAGTTATCGTCTTCAGCACTTAGTAACGCATTAATGAAGTTGGGGGGAATGTCGGCGAAACGGATCGGTGTACGGCGCATTTCGCCAAATTCTGCGATCAACTTGTTGTCGCTGCTGTAGACCCGCAAAGGGATCTGCAACTGGATGCTTCGCAACGCCTCTACGGACGGCAATCCGGGGCTAAGGTAGAGAAACGCCCCGCTCAGACCCAGAAGCAGTCCGCAGAAAACCGCGACGATGGACCAACCGAAAAATTTCAGCAGACGAATCAAGGCTTTTGGATATCCAGGGCAAAGAATGAATTAGGCATCAGGGTTCAGGCTAAAGGCGAACGACCCGCGCTTGAGAAAAGCGGAAAAAAACGCTGGGCATTATAAGCATTTTTCCGCCAGAAGCGTCATTTGCGCTGATGTCAAGACGGGCGGATGGAACGCAAAACACAAAGCAGAGTCCGTAACTCACGGATAGTCATAGGGAATTGCCAGTGCCAGGACTCTTCAACAAAAAGGCCGATACGCTTTTGGGTATCGACATCAGCTCCACTTCGGTGAAGCTTCTGGCGCTGAGCCGCCAGGGCGCCCGTTATCGGGTCGAGGCCTATGCGGTCGAACCGCTGCCCGCCAACGCCGTTATCGAAAAAAATATTGCCGAGCTCGATGCTGTGGGCCAGGCGCTCTCTCGCGTGTTGATCAAGGCCAGGACCCGCCTCAGGAACGTGGCTGTGGCGGTGGCTGGCTCGGCGGTGATCACCAAGACCATCGAGATGGACGCCGGACTTTGCGACGACGACATGGAAAACCAGCTGAAGATCGAGGCCGATCAGTACATTCCCTTTCCGCTGGACGAAGTCGCCATCGACTTTGAAGTGCAGGGCGCTTCAGCGCGCAATCCCGAGCGGGTCGATGTGCTGCTCGCGGCCTGCCGCAAGGAAAACGTCGAGGTCCGTGAGGCAGCCCTGGGTCTTGCCGGCCTCACCGCTCGCGTGGTCGACGTCGAGGCTCATGCCCTCGAACGATCATTCGGGTTGCTGGCCAATCAATCGGTGCTGCCCAAGGACCGCCTGGTGGCAGTGGTCGACATCGGGGCGACCATGACCACCCTGAGCGTATTGCTCCACGGGCGCATCATCTACACCCGCGAACAATTGTTCGGTGGCCGGCAGCTGACGGAGGACATTCAGCGCCGCTACGGCCTGACCCTCGAACAGGCGGGGTTGGCAAAGAAGCAGGGTGGTTTGCCGGATGATTACGTCAGTGCAGTGTTGCAGCCGTTTCGCGAGGCGCTGGTGCAACAGGTATCGCGTTCACTGCAGTTTTTCTTCGCTGGCGGCCAATACGACGCTATCGATCACATCCTGCTGGTCGGCGGCACCGCGTCAATCTATGGGCTGGAACGGTTGATCGAGGAGCGTTTGGGCACACCGACCCAGGTGGCCAACCCATTTGCCGGAATGACGTTGAGCGCCAAGGTCAACGCCGCCGCCCTGGCCAGCGACGCGCCGGCCATGATGATTGCCTGTGGGCTGGCCCTCAGGAGCTTCGACTGATGGCGCGGATCAATCTTTTGCCCTGGCGCGAAGAGCGGCGCGAGGAGCGTCGAAAACGTTTTTTATTGATTCTGGCAGGCGTGCTGGTGGGATCGGCGGGTGCGGTGCTGGTTGCGAATCAAGCCATCAACGGCGCCATTGAACGGCAAGTCGCCCGTAACAATTACATCAATCAGCAGATTGTCGTGGTCGACGAGCGGATCAAACAGATCAGTGATCTCAAGGCGCGTCGCCAGCAATTGCTCGAGCGCATGCGCATCATCCAGGACCTGCAAGGCAATCGGCCGATCAATGGGCGAATTTTTGATCAGCTGGCGCGGACCCTGCCCGACGGGGTGTATTTCACCGAAGTCAAAAGGGTGGGCAAAACCTTGTCGATTTCTGGCGCCGCTGAATCCAACAATCGTGTTTCCGACCTGATGCGCAACTTGAACGCTTCGGACTGGTTCGATGCACCGAGCCTGACTGAAGTCAAAGCGACCACTGCGGGTCAGTTGGATCAGGCCAATGTCTTCCAGTTGACCGTTCGTCAGACTCAACCGGCCGCCGTGGAGGATGAACAATGAGTCCTTCCGGATGGCTGGAAGAGCTGCGCAGTGTCGATATTCACGAATTGGGCACCCACAACATCGGTTCATGGCCGCCTGCGGTCAAGGTTCTGCTGGGCGTGTTGGTCATGATTCTGGTCCTGGGGCTCGGTTACAGCTTTTCCACAAGTGAGGTTCAGAGCCAGCTCGACCTCAAGCGCGAAGAAGAGACGGCCCTCAAGGAGCAGTTCGCCACCAAGGCGCATATGGCGGCGAATCTGGAGCGCTATACCCAGCAACTGAAAGAGATGGAAAACTCTTTTGGTGTGCTGCTGCGGCAACTGCCCAGTGATACCGAAGTGCCCGGCCTGCTGGAGGACATCACTCGCACAGGTCTGGGTAGCGGGCTGGAGTTTGAAGAGATCAAGCTGCTGCCGGAGGTGACCCGGCCGTTCTACATCGAACTGCCGATCCAGATCACCGTTACCGGTACCTATCACGACCTGGCCACGTTCGTCAGTGGTGTGGCCGGGTTGCCGCGCATCGTTACCCTGCATGATTTCGACCTGGCACCGGCCAAACCCGACGGCGGCCCGAAACTGCGCATGAGCATCCTTGCCAAGACCTATCGCTACAACGATCAGGGGGCGCATCAATGAGCCTGATTCGTTGTTTATCGATGGTCGTGTCGCTCGTCGTCCTTGCCGGCTGTGGCGGTGGCGATGACTTCGGCGACCTGGATGCCTGCCTGAACGAAATGCGCCTGCGCGCGCCGGGCAAGATTGAACCAACGCCCACAATCCGGTCTTACCCGACATTCACTTACAACGCAGCCAACCTGCGCAGCCCGTTTTCACCCCAGGTCAGAATCGACCTGTCCGGTCAGAAACACGGCTCAAGCAACGTCAAGCCCGATCCCGACCGAATCAAGCAATACCTTGAGGGGTTCAACGTCGAGCAGTTTGAAATGGTCGGCACGATCTCCAATGCAGCGGGCTCCTTTGCATTGCTGCGCGGGGCTGGCGGGGTGCACAGGCTGAAAGTCGGTGATTACCTGGGGCGTAATGACGGGCGGATCGTCGCCATCAGCGGCTCACAAGTGGATGTGGTCGAAATCGTCCCCGACGGCGAAGGTGCCTGGCTGGAACGGCCGCGGACCCTCCCTCTGAAAGAGCACTCATAGTGGAACTGGAAAAATGAACAGGACTTTCTCAGCCCTCGGAATGACGCTATGGATAGCGTTGTTGTCGCCGATGGCACAAGCGGCCAGCCTCAAGGCCCTGGATGTTGCGGCGCTGTCGGGAGACCGCGTCGAGCTGAAGCTGGCATTCGACGAGCCGCCACCGGCCCCTCAGGGCTACACCACGGCATCACCGGCACGGATCGCACTGGATCTGCCGGGTGTCGTCAGTCAATTGGCGAACAAAACCCATGACCTGGGCGCTGGCAATGCCCGAAGCGCGACAGTGGTGGAGGTCAAGGATCGTACGCGTCTGATCATCAATTTGACCCAGGTAGCCCCCTACAGCACGCGCGTCGAGGGCAACAACCTGTTCGTGGTGGTCGGGCAGGGCGGCAAAGTCGCGCCGACCACATCTGCCACCCTCGCAGCGCCGGCCCCGGCGCGCCCCCCAATGCCATTGAACAAGGCTATTCGCGGTGTGGATTTCCAGCGGGGTACCCAGGGCGAAGGCAATGTGCTGATCGATCTGTCGGATCCGTCGATTGCGCCGGACATTCAGGAGCGCGACGGCAAGATCGTCGTCGGGTTTGCCAGGACCCAATTGCCCGACCCCTTGCGCGTGCGTCTGGATGTGAAGGATTTCGCCACGCCGGTACAGTTCGTCAACGCCAGCGCTACGGGTGATCGGGCCACCATCACGATAGAGCCCGGTGGCGGCGCCTTCGACTACTCGACCTATCAGACCGAAAACAAACTGACCGTCAGCGTCCGTCCGGTGACCGCCGACGACCTGCAAAAGCGTGATGCCGACCGCCATGCCTACAGCGGCGAAAAACTTTCTTTGAATTTTCAGGACATCGACGTGCGCTCGGTGCTGCAACTGATCGCTGATTTCACCAATCTCAATCTGGTCGCCAGCGACACCGTGCAGGGCGGCATTACCCTGCGCCTGCAGAACGTACCTTGGGATCAGGCGCTGGATCTGGTGCTGAAAACCAAGGGGCTGGACAAGCGCAAGATCGGTAACGTCCTGCTGGTGGCGCCGGCCGACGAAATTGCTGCCCGGGAACGTCAGGAGCTGGAATCGCAAAAACAGATCGCCGATCTGGCACCGCTACGGCGGGAACTGTTGCAGGTCAATTACGCCAAGGCGACGGATATCGCCAAACTGTTCCAGTCGGTGACCAGTGCCGAGGCGAAAGTCGACGAACGGGGCTCTATTACCGTCGATGAGCGTACCAACAACATCATTGCCTACCAGACCCAGGACCGACTCGACGAACTGCGGCGAATCGTTGCCCAACTGGATATTCCGGTGCGCCAGGTCATGATCGAAGCGCGAATCGTCGAAGCCAACGTCGATTACGACAAAAGCCTGGGTGTGCGCTGGGGCGGTTCCGTCCAGAACAGGGGCAACTGGAATACCTCCGGGGTCAGCAACGGCGCCAACGGCTCCTCGACCATTGGCACGCCGGGCAGCACCAGCACCAATTCACCGTTCGTCGATTTAGGGGCGGCGAACAACACCTCGGGGATCGGCATTGCGTTCATCACCGATAACGTCTTGCTGGACCTTGAGCTGACAGCCATGGAGAAAACCGGAAACGGGGAAATCGTCTCGCAACCCAAGGTTGTCACGTCCGACAAGGAAACCGCCAAAATCCTCAAGGGCACCGAAATTCCCTATCAGGAAGCCAGTTCCAGCGGCGCGACTTCGGTGTCCTTCAAGGAAGCATCGCTGTCGCTGGAAGTGACGCCACAGATCACTCCGGACAACCGGATCATCATGGAGGTCAAGGTCACCAAGGACGAACCGGACTACCTGAACAAGGTCCAGGATGTGCCGCCCATCAAGAAAAACGAGGTCAATGCCAAGGTCCTGGTCAACGATGGTGAGACCATCGTCATTGGCGGTGTTTTCTCAAATACTCAAAGCAAGGTTGTAGATAAGGTGCCATTTCTTGGCGATGTGCCGTATCTTGGCCGCCTTTTCCGGCGTGACGTGGTTTCGGAGAAAAAATCCGAGCTGTTGGTGTTTCTCACTCCGCGTATCATGAATAACCAGGCGATTGCTGTGAGTCGTTGATTCTGTGCGAAATTTGATTCTTGTAGGACCGATGGGCGCTGGAAAAAGCACCATCGGCCGGTTGCTGGCCAAAGAGCTGCGCTTGCCATTCAAAGATTCCGATAAGGAAATTGAATTACGCACGGGCGCCAATATCCCATGGATCTTCGATAAAGAAGGCGAACCGGGCTTTCGTGACCGCGAGGAGGCAATGATTGCCGAGCTGTGCGATTACGATGGCGTGGTGCTGGCGACCGGCGGCGGTGCAGTGATGCGCGAAGCCAATCGTCGAGCCCTGCACGCCGGTGGGCGGGTGGTTTATCTGCATGCCTCTGTCGAGCAGCAGGTCGGCCGTACGTCCCGCGACCGCAATCGGCCCTTGTTGCGCACCGCCGATCCGGCCAAGACCCTTCGGGATCTGCTGGCGATCCGCGATCCGCTGTATCGGGAAATCGCTGATCTGGTGGTGGAAACCGATGAGCGGCCGCCCCGCATGGTCGTGCTCGATATCCTGGAACGCTTGCAGCAGCTGCCTCCCCGTTAATGCGCGGCGCGAAATGCGCTATCCTCGGCGTCCTGCCGCAACCGCTCAAGGTTGTGGCGAACGGCGACCCAGCGGCGTCAATAACAGCAAAGGCCGTGGACATTCGTTAACTCAAGGCGGAACGCCTGATTCCATCTTCACTGTGGGGACACATGCAGACACTCAAGGTCGATCTAGGCGAGCGCAGCTACCCGATTCATATTGGCGAAGGTTTGTTGGATCAGCCTGAGCTGCTGGCCCCGCATATTCGCGGACGGCAAGTGGCAATCATCTCCAATGAAACGGTCGCGCCGCTCTATCTTGAACGTCTGACTCGCAGCCTCGCGCAGTTCTCGGTGATTTCCGTCGTGTTGCCCGACGGCGAAGCCTTCAAGACCTGGGAAACCCTGCAACTGATCTTCGATGGCCTGCTGACCGCACGGCACGACCGCCGTACCACGGTGATCGCCCTGGGTGGCGGTGTGATCGGTGACATGGCCGGTTTTGCTGCCGCCTGCTATCAGCGCGGCGTCGATTTCATTCAGGTTCCGACCACACTGCTGTCGCAAGTTGACTCCTCGGTGGGCGGCAAGACCGGGATCAACCACCCGCTGGGTAAGAACATGGTGGGTGCCTTCTATCAGCCGAATGTGGTGCTGATCGACACGGCCTCCCTCAATACCCTGCCGGCCCGCGAACTGTCCGCCGGTCTGGCTGAGGTCATCAAATACGGGCTGATCTGCGATGAGCCGTTCCTGACCTGGCTCGAAGACAACGTCGATCGCCTGCGTAATCTGGATCAGCAAGCCCTGACCTACGCCATCGAACGCTCCTGCGCGGCCAAGGCAGCGGTGGTCGGCGCCGACGAAAAGGAAACCGGTGTTCGTGCCACCTTGAACCTGGGCCACACCTTCGGTCACGCCATCGAAACCCACATGGGGTATGGTGTCTGGCTTCATGGTGAGGCCGTCGCTGCTGGCACCGTAATGGCGCTGGAAATGTCCGCCCGCCTGGGCTGGATCAGCGAACAGGACCGTGATCGCGGCATTCGTCTGTTCCAGCGCGCCGGACTGCCGGTCATTCCGCCCGAGGAGATGACGGAAGCCGATTTTCTCGAACATATGGCAATTGATAAAAAAGTGATCGACGGTCGTTTGCGCCTGGTGCTGCTGCGCCAAATGGGTGAGGCAGTGGTGACCGACGATTATCCGAAAGAGGTTTTACAGGCCACGCTGGGAGCGGATTACCGCGCCCTGGCTCAGCTTAAAGGTTAATAAGATCGCGATGACTAGTTTGCATGCGGACGAGGCTTTCCTCGGCCATTACCAGTTGAGTCATGACCCTTTTGCTCCACGGGTGCCTGGCTTCAAGTTTTTCCCGGCCCAGCGCAAACCGGTGCTGGGACAGCTGCACCACCTGGCGCGTTACAGCCAGTTGCTGTTGGTCGTTACAGGGCCCCAAGGCAGCGGCAAGACGCTGTTGCGCCAGGCCCTGGTGGCCAGCACCAACAAACAATCCGTGCAGAGCGTGGTGGTTTCCGCCCGTGGCGCCGGCGATTCGGCTGGCATCCTGCGGCAGGTTGCCCAGGCGCTGGACGTTGCCCAGGCCGAGATCGGCGCGATTCTGGCGCAGGTGGTGCAACTGGCGCTTACCGGTCAGGAAGTCTATCTGCTGGTGGATGACGCCGAGCAACTCGACGAGTCCGCGCTCGAAGCCTTGATGGCCCTGGCCGCCGGTGCGCCGGAAGGCCGTCCGCATGTGTTCCTGTTCGGTGAGTCCTCGCTGATCGCTCAGCTGGAGCAGTTGAGCCTGGAGGAAGAGCGTTTTCACGTCATCGAGCTGCAGCCTTATACCGTAGAGGAAACTCGCGAATACCTGGACCAGCGTCTCGAAGGCGCTGGCCGGGGTATCGAACTTTTTACCGCGGATCAGATCTCTGATATTCATGAAAGCTCCGACGGTTGGCCTGGCAACATCAATCAGGTCGCCCGCGATGCCATGATCGAAGCCATGATTGCCAGCCGCACAGCGGTCAAGCGTCCAAGTATGGGGTTCAATATGCCGAAGAAACACGTATTGGCGATTTCCGCCGTCGTCGTGGTCGCGGTGGCCGCCGCCTGGTTGATGCCGGGTCGCAACAAAGCGCCGACCACGGGTGCGCCTGCCAACGAACAGGCGCAACTGCCGCTTGGCCAGGGCAAACCGCAAGCCAATGGTGGTGCGCCGTCTGTCGAATTCGCCGGCAATACGCAGCCGATGCCGTTGCCGTTGGTCGGTAATTCGCAACCGGTCATGCGTGGTCCGCTGGCTGAAGCTGCGGGTGGCATTTCCGAGGGAGATGATGGCGTGCCGGTCGAAGGCTCCAGCGCCACGCCGCCGACCGTGACCACGACTGCGCCGCCCGTGGGCGTGCCTGCCGGTCCTGCGCCGACACCCGCAGCCAAGCCGGCGCCTGCTCCGACTCAAGTCGCTACCGCCAAGCCAGCGCCGGTTCCAGCGGCCAAGCCTGCACCCGCGCCCGTGGCTAAAGCCGCACCAGCGGCCAAGCCGGTCGAGAAGCCAGTCGAGAAACCAGCCGCCGTGGCCAAGGCCGCGGGCGGCACCTGGTACGCAGGTCAGGCTCCGGGCAACTACGTGGTACAGATCCTCGGCACCAGCTCTGAAGCGGCCGCGCAAAACTTCGTCAAGGAGCAGGGCGGCGAGTACCGCTACTTCAAGAAAGTCCTCAACGGCAAGCCACTCTATGTGATCACCTACGGCAGTTTCGCCAATCGTGATGCAGCCGTTTCCGCCATCAAGGCCTTGCCAGCGAAGGTTCAGGCTGGTAAACCTTGGCCTCGCACTGTCGCCAGCGT
>OBKH01000157.1_pt1 | contig 12262 bp, 12 predicted proteins | sample 1496241 | NCBI WGS metagenome assembly OBKH01 (sample SAMN03273953, study PRJEB22546) | soil metagenome | isolation source: rice field elevated CO2 plus elevated temperature | place: India: CRRI Experimental farm Cuttack,Odisha-753006 | collected 2013-12-17 | reverse complement strand
GAGGAGTGGGCGAGGGGTGGCCGATTAATGTGATCGGGGGGATTGTGGCGGGGCAGGGCGTGACACTGCTCGACAGCGATGGGCAAGACATCACCCCGCAAACCCGGGGTTATCAACATTTTCGGGAGTCACCGTGACAGATCATCCCAAACAGGTCCCGGCGGAAGTCGTACCGCCGTCGGTCTGGCGCAATCCGTGGCATTTCCTGGCGTTCGGCTTCGGCTCGGGCACCTTGCCAAAGGCCCCCGGCACCTGGGGTTCATTGGTTGCGCTACCCTTTATTCCGCTGTGGCAGATGCTGCCGGACTGGGGTTACTGGCTGATGCTAGGCATCACCATGCTGTTCGGCTTCTGGCTGTGCGGCAAAGTCGCGGACGACTTGCGGGTGCACGACCATGAAGGCATCGTCTGGGACGAGATGGTCGGGATGTGGATCACCCTGTGGCTGGTGCCGGAAGGCTGGCAGTGGTTACTGGCGGGTTTCCTGATGTTCCGTTTCTTCGATATTCTCAAGCCATGGCCGATTCGCTGGATCGACCGGCATGTGCACGGTGGCGTCGGGATCATGCTCGATGACGTTTTGGCGGGTGTGTTTGCGTGGCTGGCGATGCAGGGGTTGGTATGGATTTTCGCCTGACCTGACCGTAAAGGTCTTGAGGCGCCAAGTGGGAGAACTAAGGATGGCTCTACACAGGTTGGTGGTAATGGTGCTTGTCGTGTTTTGCTCCCTCGCGCAAGCGCAGGAGGTCGTGGCGCCGCCGTCGGTCATTCACCTGGCCAGCGAGGACTGGGAGGACTATACCGCCGCCGACGGCCATGGGCTGGGCTGGGACGTGCTGCGACAAGTCTTCGAACCGGCAGGCGTCAAGCTCGATATCCGCACTGAACCCTACCTGCGCTCCGTAGGCCTGGCCGAGCGTGGCGAGGTCGACGCCTGTGTCGGTTCCTATCGCGACGAATCCAGCGAACTGCTCTATCCCCGCTGGAACTTCGATACCGATCACATCTACGCCCTGGGGCTGGTCAGCAGCCCGGTGCCGACCCCGGAAACCCTGGGCAATTATCGGCTGGCGTGGGTTCGTGGCTACGACTACCAGGATTACTTGCCCAATGTGCGTCATTACGCCGAAGTCATCCGGCGTACCGGTATCGTTTCGATGCTGACCCACGACCGTGCCGACTTTTATATAGACGCGTTGACCGAGGTCGATTACGTCGTCAGCCGCGCCAAGGATCCATCGCAGTTGCGCCGTACCCACATCGCAGAACTGCCGCTGTATCTGTGCTTTGCCAAGACCCCGCAGGCCCGATCGCTGATGGTGTTGTTTGACCAGCGCATGGAACAACTGGTGAAAAGCGGCGAGCTAAAACCCATCTTCGAACGCTGGAAACAGCCTTATCCGTTTGATGAAAACTGAAGGGCTGACACCTCACAGGAGCGGTGTCGTCAGGGGGCATATCAAACTTTTTGATCGTTATCCCCGATAATTCAGCCTAAGCGTCATCCGGAACCTGCTGTTACAATGCCCGCCTGCGAATCTTCAGACTTTTAGATCAGGAGCACACAGGTGCCTGTCGTTTTTGTCGCCGCTTGCAAGCTGCCAACGCCTTTTGCGCAATTCACCATGCATGGCTTTCTCGATGAAGCCACCGGTCGTGAGCACGTTGTGCTGAGCCTGGGCGAGATTGCCGACGGTGCCCCGGTGCTCGGCCGGTTGCACTCCGAATGCCTGACGGGCGATGCCTTGTTCAGCCAGCGTTGCGACTGCGGCTCGCAACTCGAAGCCGCGTTGCAGGCGATTGCCCGCGAAGGCCGTGGCGTATTGCTGTACTTGCGTCAGGAAGGCCGTGGCATTGGCCTGCTGAACAAGATCCGCGCCTATGAGCTGCAGGATGGCGGTGCCGACACCGTTGAAGCCAACGAGCGCCTGGGTTTTGCCGCCGACCAGCGCGACTACGCCATGTGCCTGCCGATGCTGGAGCACCTGGGCGTGAAATCCTTGCGTTTGATGACCAACAACCCCCGCAAGGTCAAAGCCTTGACCGAGATGGGCATCGTGGTCGCCGAGCGCGTGCCGTTGCACACCGGTCACAATCCGCACAACAAACTCTACCTGGCGACCAAGGCCAGCAAGCTTGACCACATGATGGGCAATGAACATCAGGGCGAGGTAGACCGGGCGTGACCCGCGGTCAGGTGCGGCGGCGACTGTCCGTCAACTGGTGGCAATACCTGGCGCTGGCCTTGTTGCCGCTGTTCGTGATCAACGGCGTGTTCGGCCAGAGCGAAGCGATCTTGCCGGTGCTGGCGATGCCGTTGTTCATCGCCGGTGTGGCTTCGATGTTTGTCAGCCTGAAGTTTTTCGGTGCTTACAAGCACGCCTTGATCGCCACCCAGAAAGCCCTTGATACCCCTGAAGAGCCTGCCGCGTGGATCAGTCTGGCGGCCAAACGGCGTACGGCATTTCTTGTCGCCGGCCTGCCGGCATGGATCGGTGCCCTGGCCGTGTTCGTCGGTCTCGAAGCCGTGCCGCTGGTGCTGCTGGCGCTCTCGACCACGGTGCTGTTCTACCTCTACCGCATTCCGCGTCAACTCGGCTGATGCAGGCGGCCTGGCTGGCGGTTCTGCTGCTGGCCGTCAGCGGCTCGGTGGCGGCGGTCGAACGGGTCGTCAGTCTCGCGCCATCGCTCTCTGAAATCGTTGTCGAACTGGGTTCAGCCGACCTGCTGGTGGGGGTGCTGGATGCCGGTGAGCGTCCGGCTGAAATCCAGAACCTGCCTTCCGTTGGCCGCTACGGTCAGTTGGATATGGAGCGGCTGCTCAGCCTCCAGCCCGACTTGCTGCTGCTCTGGCCCGGCAGCGTCGGTCCGGCCCAGCGTGAACAACTCAAAAACCTGAACATCCCGACCTACGTCGCCGAACCCCATGACCTGGACCAGCTCGCCGCGCAAATCGAGGCGATTGCCACGCAACTGGGGCGGCCGGAGCGCGGTGTCTCACTGGCGACGGGGTTAAGGCAGCGCCTGACGGAGTTGCGTCAACGTTATCGCCGCGATCAACCGTTGCGGGTGTTTTATCAGGTATGGGATCGGCCGCTGTACACCATTGGTGGCGGGCAGATCATCAGTCATGCGCTCGAAGTTTGCGGGGCACGAAATGTATTCGGCGACCAGACGCTGGCCGCGCCACAGGTCAGTGTGGAGGCGGTGTTACAGCGCAATCCGCAGGTGATTCTGGCCGGCGATCAGGCGCAGCTCGATGCGTGGAAAACCTGGTCCCAGGTGGAAGCGGTGGCGAAGGGGCAGTTGCTGTTGGTGGCGGATAAAGGCCTGGAGCGGCCCAGCGGGCAAATGATCGAAGCGACCGCCAAGCTTTGCCAGTTGATCGCACCTGACCGTTGAGGCCTGTCCGAACACCGCTTTTTTCAGGTCAGATCTGGGGCGTCCACGTCACCCCAAACATCCACGTTCGACCTTCCTCACGATACCCATACTGACTGCCTTCATGGCTGTACAGCACCCGGCTGTAGTCCTTGTCCAGCAGGTTATCGACCTTCAACTCCAGCTTGATCTCGCGATTGAGCTCCCAGCTGCTACGCAACCCCAACAAGGCATAGCCGCCCAAGGGTTGTTGATTGTTCAGGTCGTCATAGCTGCCGCTCACCGCTTGCCAGCTGGCGCCGAGGCCCAGGCGGTCGAACTGCCGGTCCAGGTCCAGGCTCAAGGTGCGCCGGGCACGCCGCGCCAGGGTATGGCCCGTGTCGCGATCGCGAGGGTCGATGATCGCCACGCCGAGGTTGCTCTGCCAGCCGAACAGCTCTTGTTTCAACGCCGCTTCAAAGCCGTTGATCCGTGCCGAAGCCACGTTCTGCGGGCGCGAGTTGCTGCCGAAGATGATCGCGTCTTCCAAATCCGTGCGGTACAGCGAGGCTTCCAGGCGACTGTCCTGCGTCAACTGACTGCGCCATTGCAGCTCATAGCTCTTTGACGTTTCGGGTTTCAGGTCCGGGTTGCTGAAGTCCGGGTAATACAGGTCGTTGAAGGTCGGTGCGCGGAAGCCTTCGCTGTAGCTCAGCAGGATGTCGTTGTCCGGGTTCAGCGGCAGCGTGAAGGTGCCGCTCCAGCTGTTCTGGCCGCCGAACTGCTGATTGTCATCGTGACGCAAGCCCAGCTCGGTGGAGAAGCGGTCTGTCTGATAGCGATGCTGGATGAACGCCGCGCGGTTCCAGCGACTGTCTTCGTTGAAGTCCGTGCTGCTGTTGATCCGGTCTTCGTACCAGTCGCCGCCGAGGATCAGGCTGTTGTGCTCGTTGAGCGTCAGGTCATTCTGCCAGGTCAGCGAGTCGCGATAGGTGTTGAACACGCTGCGCTCGTCACTGAGTTTGTCGAGGGTCTTCTCGCGGTTTTCGCTGTGGCCGAATTCGAGGCGGGTTTTCCAGAGGTCATTCACTCGCGCGTCGAGGTAGCTGCTGACACTGCTCACGTCGAATTCGCTGTAGGGCTGCTGCTGCAGCGACTCGAAGGTGGCCGGGTCAAAGCGCCCGAACGGGTTGTCGAACGCGCTTTTGCCGCGGTTATCCAACAGGTTGGCGCCGACTTCGATGTCGTCGGTGAGGGCGTGGCTCAGGCTCAGGCTCAGCGACTTGTTGCGGTATTCATCGTGATCGCCATCGCTGGGATACGACTGGCGGGTGCGGTTGATCCCGGCGGTTTCATCAAGGCTGGTGCCAAGGTTGAAGCGGGTGCGTTCATCGCCACCGGACAGGCCGAGGCTGCGCTCCCAGGTCTGGTGGCTGCCAAAGCCCATGTGCAGGCGTGGTTGCAAGCCTTGCTCGCCGCCGCGACGGGTGAAGATCTGGATGACGCCGCCAATCGCATCGCTGCCGTAAATCGCCGAGCGGGAGCCGCGCAGCACTTCCACGCGCTCGACCTGCTCGATGTTGATGTGTTGCAGGTTGCTGTCACCGGAGGTCGAGTTGCCGATCCGTTGGCCGTCCACCAGCACCAGGCTCTGGGCCGATTGAGTGCCGCGAATGTACACCCCCGGCAAGCTGCCGCGACCACCGGTTTGCGCCACTTGTACGCCCGGCACTCGACGCAGCAAATCGGCGATGCTGTTCGGTTGCAGGCGGTCGATGTCTTCGCGGGTGAACACGGTGTTGGCGGCGCTGCTGTCGTTGCGCGCTTCGACCTGGCGGTTGGCGCTGATCAGCACGTCGGGCAGTTTCAGGGCTTGATCGCGTTCGAAAGTGTCAGCGAGGGTATTGGCGGTGGGTAGCAGAAACAGGGGCAGGGCGACGCGGGCAAACTTCATTGATAGTCCGATGGTGCGTTGAGGCAAATACAGTTTTGAGAGCCCACAAAACACTGTGGGAGCGGGTTTGCCCGCGAAGGCGTCGGTACAGCCAACATTGATGTTGGATAAGCCGGCCTCTTCGCGGGCAAGCCCGCTCCCACAGGGACAGTGTGTTTAGCGGTTAAGCAGCTGCAGCCGTTCGCGGATCGCGGCTTCGATTCCGGCCTCGTCCAATCCACACTCGGCCAGCATTTGCGCAGGCTTGGCATGCTCGACGTAGCTGTCCGGCAAGCCCAGGTGCAACATCGACTTGAGGATGTTTTCCCGGGCAAGGAACTCGCTGACCGCGCCGCCGGCGCCGCCCATGATCGCGTTTTCCTCGACGGTCACCAGCAGCTCATGGCTGGCGGCGATTTCGCGAACCAGTGCTTCGTCCATTGGTTTGACGAAACGCATGTCGACCACGGTGGCGTCCAGCGTCTCGGCAACTTTCAGCGCCTCGGCCAGTTGCACGCCAAACACCAGCAGGGCGACATTTCGGCCTTGACGGCGAACCACGCCCTTGCCGATTTCGATCGGTTCGAGGTTCTTCTCGATGGTCGCATTCGGGCCGGTGCCACGCGGGTAGCGCACCGCCGCCGGGCCTTCGTACAGATGGCCGGTGGTGAGCATTTTGCGCAGCTCGTTTTCGTCGCTCGGGGTCATCACCAGCATGCCGGGAATGCAGCGCAGGAACGACAGGTCGAAACTGCCGGCGTGCGTCGGGCCGTCTTCGCCCACCAGACCTGCACGGTCAATGGCGAACAATACGTCGAGGTTTTGTACCGCCACATCATGAATGAGCTGGTCGTAGCCGCGCTGCAGGAAGGTCGAGTAAATCGCCACCACCGGTTTCGCGCCTTCGCAGGCCATGCCGGCGGCAAGGGTCACGGCGTGTTGCTCGGCAATCGCCACGTCGAAGTAACGCAACGGGAAGCGCTCGCTGAAGGCCACCAGGTCGGAGCCTTCCTTCATTGCCGGGGTAATGCCCACCAGGCGTGGGTCGGCAGCGGCCATGTCGCACAGCCATTCACCGAACACACCGGAATACTTCGGCCCGCTGGCTTTTTTCGGCGCAGCGGCAGGGGCGTCCAGTGGCTCGAGCTTGGTGATCGCGTGGTAGCCGATCGGATCGACTTCAGCAGGCGCGAAGCCCTTGCCCTTCTTGGTGACGATGTGCAGGAACTGCGGGCCTTTCAGATCGCGCATGTTGCGCAGGGTGGCGATCAGGGTCGGCAGGTCGTGGCCGTCGATCGGGCCGATGTAGTTCCAGCCCAGCTCTTCGAACAGGGTGCCGGGGACCAGCATGCCTTTTGCGTATTCTTCGGTGCGACGGGCGATTTCCCAGGCCCCGGGCAGGCGCGACAGCACTTTCTTGCTGCCTTCGCGCATGCTGGCGTAGGTGCGGCTGGAAAGGATCTTCGCCAGATAGTTGGACAAGCCACCGACGTTGCGCGAGATCGACATGTCGTTGTCGTTGAGGATCACCAGCATGTCGGCGTTGACTTCCGGCGCGTGGTTCAGCGCTTCGAACGCCATGCCGGCGGTCAAGGCGCCGTCGCCGATCACCGCGATGGCCTTGCGATCATTGTTTTGCAGGCGGGAGGCAATGGCCATGCCCAGCGCTGCGCTGATCGAGGTGCTGGAGTGGCCGACGCCAAAGGTGTCGTATTCGCTCTCGGAGCGGCGCGGGAAGGCGGCGATGCCGTCCTTCTGGCGCAGGGTGCCCATGCGCTCGCGACGACCGGTGAGGATCTTGTGCGGATAAGCCTGATGACCCACGTCCCACACCAGCCGGTCGTCCGGGGTGTCGAAGACGTAATGCAACGCGATGGTCAGCTCGATCACGCCCAGGCCGGCGCCGAAATGCCCACCGGTCTGACCGACCGTGTAGAGCAATTCCAGGCGCAACTCATCGGCCAGGGTTTCCAGCTCGGCTTCGCCTAACCGGCGCAGGCCGTCCGGCGTATTCGCGCGGTCGAGCAGGGGCGTGGTTGGGCGCTTGCGGGGAATCTCATGAAACGTCGTGGGCATCAGGCGAATCGTTATAGGTATAAAAGATGCGGCAGTTTACCTGATGGATCGCACCCTGCCCACGCATAGGTCCTTTTTGGCGGATACGCCTTTAGTTGCGGCGATCGACGATGTAACGGGCCAGATCGCGCAGAGGCTCTGCCGCCGCGTCAAACGGTCGCATCGCGTGCAGGGCCTGATCGCGCAATTCCAGAGCGTAGGCCTTGGCGGCGTCGAGGCCGAGCAGGGCCGGGTAGGTCGGCTTGTCGCGGGCAATGTCTGCGCCCTGGCGTTTGCCGAGGGTTTCGGTATCGCTTTCGACGTCGAGAATGTCGTCCTGGACCTGAAATGCCAGACCAACGGCCTGTGCATAAGTCTGCAGGGATTTCAGTTCGTCCTTCTGCGCGTGCCCACTGGCCAGGGCACCGAGCTTGACGCTGACTTCGATCAGCGCACCGGTCTTGTGCCGGTGCATGTATTCGAGGGCCTTCTGATCGAGCTTGAGGCCGACCGAACCCAGGTCGATGGCCTGCCCGCCGACCATGCCCGCCGGGCCTGCCGCCAATGCCAGGGCGCTGACCATCTGCAGGCGGATTTCCGCGTCTGCGCTGTTCAGGCGCGGGTCGAGCAGGGCGCTGAAAGCCAGGCTCTGCAAGCCGTCGCCGGCGAGGATCGCGCAGGCTTCATCGAATTTCTTGTGAGTGGTGGGCTGGCCGCGGCGCAGGTCGTCGTCGTCCATGGCCGGCAAATCGTCGTGCACCAGCGAGTAGGCGTGGATCAGCTCCACCGCGCAGGCCGCGCCGTTGGCTTGCTCGGCCTTGCCACCCAGTGCTTCACACGCGGCGTAGGCCAGCAGCGGGCGCACACGTTTGCCGCCGTTCATCACGCTGTAGCGCATGGCTTCGTAGAGACGCGCCAGCTCAGGACCGGGCGCGATGAACAGGGTTTCCAGGGCCGCATTGACCCGGGCCTGGCTGGTCGCCGAATACGCTGCAATCATTCTGGTTGATCCGCGTCGAAGGGTTCCTCGGCCAACTCGCCATCACGCTCGAGCAGCACCTGCACCTTTTGCTCGGCCTGGGCCAGCGCCGCCTGGCAATCGCGGGTCAGACCGATGCCCTGCTCGAAAGCGGTCAGCGAGTCTTCCAGCGACAATTCACCATTCTCCAGACGCTCGACCAGCGTTTGCAGGTCAGCGAGGGATTGTTCGAAATCCAGTGCAGCTTTTTTGCGGGCCATGGCGGCGATTTCCGGTTGACGTTAAACCGGCGCGACACTAGCAGACATGGGGTTTATGGGCAAATGAGCGGGGCATTTGGCGACTGCTTCGCGGCCAAGCGAGAGCGAGCTCCCCGGCCACAAGTGGATGATGGCGCAGACTTGGGGATTATTCGGCTCACAAAATGAGCCGAATAGAAGCATTATTCGGCTCACCGTCCACTCACCCGCGTGATTTGCACCTCATTTTCACGGCGATCTCATTGTTAGAAGCGGCCACGGCGGTTAACCTTCGCGCCCTATACGACCCGACAGTCACGGGTCTTTCAGACGAAACGCAGTATCAACCTCTGTAACGCGCCGAGGATCGGGCGCAAGGTTTCGTCATGCATGGCAGGAGGCATCACATGCGTTCGATTCTTTTGCTGCTTGTTGGATGGCTCTGTGCGTCGGGCCTCCTGGCCGCGCCGAGTGCCGAGGTCTCGGAACCCGTGGGCGGCTGGCGCTACAACGGTTTGCTCGACCGTACGGAAAATCCTCAAGTGGCCTATCCCACGCCTCCCATCGACCGGGGTGTGCAGCGCAATCGCACGATGATCGAGGGCCAGCTCAAGGCCATCGGCACGCAACGTGGTCCCCACACATTGGCGGTCAACGGCAATCCGTTGAACCTGTACACCGACGATCAGGGGCGTTTCGCCCGGCCCTATGCGTTCGGCGCGGGCTCCAACAGTGTCGAAGTACGCAGTGCCGAAGGCCAGTCGCTCAAGCGCGTTCAATTCTATGAAGCCAACAACCTGCGCACCCCGGCGCGGATTCGGGTGGTGCTCGGTTGGGACGACCCGAAGGCCGAGCTCGACCTGCACATCATTACTCCCGATGGCCAGCACGCGTTCTGGGCTCACTCGGCGCTGACCAACGGCGGCGGCCTCGACCCGGACGGCGTCGACGGTCCTGGCCCGGAAATGTTCACCATGACGGCGCCGCTGCATGGCACCTATCTGGTTTACGTGAACTATTGGGGCAACTTCGGCAGTGGCGGCTATAACTTCGATGAGGCCAGCAACCAGAACGAGGTGATCACCTCGCAGATCAATCTGGTGCTCAACGAAAATACTGTCGACGAAAAACGCGAGACCTTCATCGTGCCCTTGCGTGCGATCGGCGACCTGCTGCTGGTCAAAACTTTCAACTATTAAGCATCCCGCGCCACGGATGAATTGGGTTTTGTGAAATGAGTGAAAACATCGTGTCCCCTGCCGCCGATTCAGCGGCCGCCAAACCTTCCCGGCGCTGGCCGGCGCTATTGCTTGGGTTAGGCCTGGTAGCCGTGGTGGCGGGCGGGGTGGGGTGGTTCCTGCACAAACCCAAGACCCCTGCGCCCGTATTGGCCAGCGACAAGCTGGGCATGAGCCGGCCGGATGGCCTGCTGGAAACCCGTTCCTTGAGCCAATTGCCCAAGGATCTGTTGGCGGTGCCGTTCCTCAAGGAAACACTCACCGAAGATTTCGTCTTCTATTACGAAACTCACGCGGATCGTCTCGGACTGATCGGCAGTCTGCGGCGGATCATTTACGAGCATGACCTGAAGTTGCAGGACAGCCTGATCGAGCAGCTCTTCGATCAACCCGCCGACGTGGCGCTGTGGCGTGGGGCGGATGGTCGGCTCAAGGATTTCCTGCTGGTGATGGATCGCGGCGGACTGGCCAAGGTGCTCGAGCCGCTGGCGAAGGTCGCGCTGGATGATTCACAGCTGAGCAAAATCGCCGATGTGAAAGTCGGCAACGACGATGTGGCGCTCTATCAGCTCACCTACAACGCCAGCAAGGCGCTGCTGTTTGCCTCCCATGGCGACAAACTGGTGGTGCTGTCCAATCCGTCGAAACTCTACGACCCGCAAAGTGGCCAGGCCGAGGAGCCCGGCAGTGTCTCGACAGCCGCCATCGCCGCGTTGCTCAACGGTGACAAACTGTTCCCCGAAGCATTCGGCCTGCCGCCGCGCGCGCCTGAAGTGAAGCAACGCCTGTCGGTCAACGCCAGTGTGCTGGCGATGGGTTACCAGCGCTTCATCCCCAACTTCGCCGGGCTGCGCTTCGACATGGACGACAAGGGCTGGCACAGCTTCCTCGCCATGGATGAACTGGACGACCAGCCGGGCTTCGATTTCAAGCCGATCTGGCAAGCCATGCCCATGGGCGCCAGCGCCTGTGTGGCCTTGCCACTCGCCGCCGCACAACAGAAACCGCTGTTGGTTAAGCTCGGTGCCGAGGAGAAGGTGGCACAGGCCTTGACCGAACACATGGCCGGTGCCGCGGGCCTGTGCTGGTACGCCGATTCGCGCCTGTACACGCCGCTGCTGGTGGCCGGCCTGAGCGATAAGGACAGCGCCCGACTCGACGGTGATCTGGGCAAACTGTTCGGCTCGATGGTCGGTGCCTACGAAGGCAAGGTTGATGATCACGCGTTCCCGGTGGTCGAAAAGCAGGAGGGCCAGAGCCATCAGTGGCAGCGTCAGGTCAGCTCCAACTTCGGTCCGTACGCGGCGAAGGACGCCGAGGACCCGGAGGCGATCACCGGCAAGGCGTTCATGCGCGTCAGCCTGGCGCGTCACGGTTCGACGCTGCTGTTCTCCCTCGACGACAAACTGGTGGACAAGGCGCTCGGCACCCTCGACAAACGCTTCCCGCCGATGGCCGACGTAGTGCCGAAAGACCTGCTGATGCCGGTCTATTTCGGTCCGGATGCGATGGCCCAACTGATGCAGCAGGAAACCCTCGACAGCCTGCCCCAGGACATGGAGCCGGTGTTCTACAACGCCGCGCAAACCTACCTGATCCCGAAACTGCGCAAGCTCGGCGGTTACGGCAAGTACGCCCTGACCTTGCCTGAAGGCAGCGAACCCGACGGCCACTGGCAATGGCTGCCACTGGAATGGAAAGCTCTGTGACCGGACTGATCCGAAGCCTTGGCCTGCTTGCGCTGTTGCTGAGCGCGGGTGCCCGGGCCGTCGAAACCCCGGCGCTCGACCCGCAGCAATCCCAGGTGTTCCGCGCCTGGTTCGTGCGCATCGCCCAGGAGCAACTGAGCCAGGGCCCGAGCCCGCGCTGGTATCAGCAGGATTGCGCCGGGCTGGTGCGCTTCGCCGCCAACGAAGCGCTGAAGGTGCATGACGACAAATGGCTGCGCAGCAACGGCCTGTCCAACCGCTACCTGCCGCCGGAACTGCAACTGAGCGACGCCCAGCGCGGCCTCGCCCAGCAGTGGCAGCAGGGCGGCGGCAAGGTCGGACCGTACGTCAATGCGATCAAGCTGATTCAGTTCAACAGCCATCTGGTCGGCCGTGATGTGGCCCAGGCGCGTCCCGGCGACCTGATGTTTTTCGATCAGGGTGACGACCAGCACCTGATGATCTGGATGGGCCGCTACATCGCTTACCACACCGGCACCACCACACCCACTGACAACGGCATGCGCTCCGCAAGCCTGCAACAACTCATGACATGGAAGGACACCCGATGGATACCCGATGCAGCCAACCCCAACTTCATCGGCGTTTATCGACTGAATTTTCTCTCCCAATGATCGGTGCCCGCATGTTGCGTTTTCTGCCCCTGCTGTTGGTCTTGATGCTGCCTTTTTCGCGGGTGAATGCCGAAGACACCGTCGAGCCGAGTGGCTATACGCCGGTGGCCGGTG
>OBKH01000156.1_pt1 | contig 12275 bp, 10 predicted proteins | sample 1496241 | NCBI WGS metagenome assembly OBKH01 (sample SAMN03273953, study PRJEB22546) | soil metagenome | isolation source: rice field elevated CO2 plus elevated temperature | place: India: CRRI Experimental farm Cuttack,Odisha-753006 | collected 2013-12-17 | reverse complement strand
GGGGGGGGTGGAGACGGGCTGGAGGAGGAACGGAAACGGAAGGCAATCGTGGACGGCACCCGGATCGATTCCCGGGAGCGGGCGCTTGACCTTGTAGAGATGAATCCGTGCCAGCAAATGGCGCTCGAACCATGGTTCTTCGGTCGCACCCGGCGTGAAGCGGCCGCGCAGCACATACCCTTCGCGTTCCAGTTGCGCCAGTGCCTGGGCAACCTGTGTCCCGGGCAAGCCGAGCGGATCGGCAATCGCCTTCAACGGTAACGGGCCAAAAGCACTGAGCCGGGCGCGGATGACTTCAAGCACCGCATCGTCCGCGTTCCAGGCTTCATCGAATCCCGGCAGCGCCTCCCGTGCCGGCAGTACATCAGCCTGTGGGTAAATTGCCCGCAGGCAGGTCAGCCGTTCCCGTGCCAGCCACAGCGACGAGTCGAGGCGGCAGGCGCGGCCGCTGTCGCCCAGGGTGTTGAGCCAGTCGAGCCAGTTCGGGTTGGCCTGGGCTTCGGCTTCGGTGATGCAGGCCAGGCTCATCAATGCCTCGTGCATTTCATCGATGCCGTTGGGGGCAGGCCAGGCTTCTTCGCGGACGGCGGCAATCGCTTCGGCGTCCAGCGCGCCGAGGTCGTCGGTCGATTCCGGGTCGCTCCAGCGGCGGTTGAGCACCGCTTGCGTGCGGCGTTCTTCCAGCGGCGCATCGTCGAGAAAGGTGTAGGGCCGCGCGCTGAGAATCTCCGCCGCCAATGGCGAGGGCGCCGGCAGGTCGCGACTGATGAGCCGGACCTCGCCGCGCTCCATGCGCCGCAACAGCGCGAGCCAGCCTTCGCTGTCCATGGCTTCGTGCAGGCAATCGTCGAGGGTTTGTTCCACCAGCGGATGGTCGGGAATGTCCCGCTCCCCGACGAGGTTTTCCACGCAGGCGATCTGATCGGGAAACACACTGGCGATCAGGTCTTCGCTCTTCATCCGCTGGATTTGCGGCGGGACTTTTCGCCCGCCGGAGTAGCGTGGCAACGCCAGCGCCACCCCGGCATTCCAGCGCCAGCGCACGCCGAACAGCGGCGCATCGAGGACGGCTTGAATCAGCGTGTGCTCGGCGCTGTTGCTGTGCAGGTAACGCCACACGTCATCCAGCTCAAAACTGTGGCTGGTAGACAGCGACAGCACGATGGCGTCTTCACTGGCGGCAGCCTGCAATTCGAAGTTGAAGGTGCGGCAGAAACGCTTGCGCAGGGCCAGGCCCCAGGCGCGGTTGATGCGGCTGCCGAACGGCGTGTGGATGATCAGTTGCGTGCCACCGGACTCGTCGAAAAACCGTTCCATCAACAGTGTGTCTTGCGAGGGCAGGGCGCCGAAGGCCTGGCGCGCGCGGGCCAGGTATTCCACCAGTTGTTCGGCGCTGGCCAGGTTCAGGCCGAGGGTTTGCGTCAGCCAGTCGAGGCCGGGCTGCAAGTTGCCCGGCGTGGCACCCAGCAGTTCATCGAGTTGCGCTTGCAGGCGCGCGACGGCGAACGACAGTTCCGCGCTGCGCCCCGGTGCTTCGCCGAGCCAGAACGGTATGGTCGGCGGCTGACCCTGGGCATCCTCGACCCGGACCTTGCCGGTCTCGACCCGCAGGATCCGGTACGACGTGTTGCCCAGTTGAAAAACGTCGCCGGCGATGCTTTCCACCGCGAAGTCTTCGTTGACGCTGCCGATGTTCAACCCTTGTGGCTCCAGCAACACGCTGTAGTCGGCGTTGTCCGGAATGGTCCCGCCGCTGGTCACGGCCGTCAGCTTGGCGCCCCGGCGGCCGCGCAGGCTGCGGGTCACCGCATCGCGGTGCAGGTAAGCGCTGCGGATGCCCTGGCGACCGTTGTAGCCCTCGGCGAGCATGCGCAGCAGCGCCTGGTAATGTTTTTCGTCGAGCGTGGCGTAGGGAGAGGCCTGGCGGAACAGCGCCAGCAACGCGTCCTCCGGCCATTCCTGACAACTGACTTCGGCGATGATCTGCTGGGCCAGCACGTCTAGCGGGGCCTCGGGGATTTGCAGGGTGTCGAGTTCGCCCCGGCGCACGCAGTCGAGCAGGGCGGCGCATTCGATCAGGTCGTCGCGGGTGGTGGCGAACAAACGGCCCTTGGGGGTGCCGCCGACCCGGTGCCCGGAGCGACCGACCCGTTGCAAAAAAGCCGAAATCGAGCGCGGCGAGGCGATCTGGCAGACCAGGTCGACGTCGCCAATGTCGATCCCCAGCTCCAGCGACGCCGTGGCGATCAGCACTTGCAGCTCGCCGCGCTTGAGCCGTTGCTCGGCATCCAGGCGAAACTCCTTGGCCAGGCTGCCATGGTGGGCGGCCACGGCGTCCTTGCCGAGACGTTCGCTCAAGTGGCGGCTCAGGCGTTCGGCCAGGCGCCGGGTGTTGACGAAAATCAGCGTGGTCCGGTGTTCGCGGGCGAGGGCGGCGAGGCGGTCGTACACCAATTCCCAGACATCGTTGGCCATTACCGCTGACAGCGGAACTGGCGGCACTTCAATGTCCAGGTCCCGTGGGCGGGCGTGGCCGATGTCGATGATTTCACACGGCCGGTCGCGGCCCACCAGGAAGCGCGACACCGCGTCGATGGGTTTCTGCGTGGCGGACAGACCGATGCGCACCAGTGGCTCGGCGCAGAGCGCTTGCAGGCGCTCGAGGCTCAGGGCGAGATGGCTGCCGCGTTTGCTGGCGGCGATGGCGTGGATTTCATCGACGATCACGGTGCGCGTGGTACCGAGCATCTGCCGGCCCGAATCGGAGCCGAGCAGCACGTAGAGCGATTCCGGAGTGGTGACCAGAATGTGCGGCGCCGTCTTGCGCATCGCCGAGCGCTCTTTTTGCGGCGTGTCCCCGGTGCGCACGGCCGTCGTGATCTGCCATTCGGGCAAGCCCAGCAGGCGCAATTGTTCGGTGATCCCGGCCAGTGGGTCTTGCAGGTTGATGCGGATGTCGTTGGACAGCGCCTTGAGTGGCGAGACGTAGACCACCAGGGTTTCGTCCGGCAGGCCTTCGGGCTGCTCCAGGCCACGGTGCACCAGGTCGTCGATCACGGCGAGAAACGCGGTGAGGGTCTTGCCGGAGCCCGTGGGGGCGGCGATCAGGGTCGAGCGACGCTGGCGAATCAACGGCCACGCCCGGGCCTGGGCGGCGGTCACCGTCGCGAAGGTCTTGCTGAACCAGGCGCTGACGGCGGGGTGGAAGCCGTTCAGGGCACTGTCTGCGGGGATGGGCAGGTTCATGCAACAATTTATGCGGGTGGGGGGCGCAAGATGCAAGTACCGCTGGGGCGGCGCAGGCAGCCCAAATCCCGCACATCGACACTTTACGGATGACGGTTGCGCACTAAACCCGCAAAATGCAAGGATTCTGGCTACTTTCAACGACAGCGCTCGCGAGCGCTGTCGACAAACCCTCGTTCCAATCAGACTGGGCCTGCTGACTCTATGCGAATGCGCCTTATGTTACTGGGCGGCGGAAATGCCCTTGGGCAGGCGCTGATTCGCCTCGGTGCGGAAGAAGACATCGGTTTTCTCGCCCCCCGCCCACCGCAAGACGGCTGGGATGCCGCGAGCCTGACGCAACTGCTCGACGACACCCGCCCGGACGCGTTGATCAACCTCGCCTACTACTTCGACTGGTTCCAGGCGGAGACGGTCAGCGAACAGCGGCTGGCCGGGCAGGAGCGGGCGATCGAGCGCCTGGCCGAACTGTGCCAGCATCACAACATCGTCCTGGTGCAACCTTCGAGCTATCGCGTATTCGATGGCTCCCGGGCGACTGCCTACAGCGAAAAAGACGAACCGGTGCCGTTGGGCCTGCGCGGCCAGGCGTTGTGGCGCATCGAGCAAAGTGTGCGCGCCACATGCCCACAACATGTGCTGTTGCGTTTCGGCTGGCTGCTCGACGACAGTCCAGAGGGCACGCTGGGGCGTTTTCTCAGTCGCGCCGAACTGCCGGAAGAGTTGCTGATGGCCGACGATCGCCGGGGCAATCCGACCCCGGTGGATGACGCTGCCCGAGTGATTATCTCCGTACTCAAGCAGCTGGACTGCGCAGCGCCGCTGTGGGGCACATACCACTACGCCGGGCATGAAGCGACCACGCCGCTGGCCCTGGGCCAGGCGATCCTCACCGAGGCACGCGCCCTGCATCCGCTGGCCATCGAAGCGCCGACCGCCCAGGCTCACGCCGCGCGCCCGGATGCCGCCGAAGAACCGCAACACGCGGTATTGGCCTGCAAAAAAATTCTGCACACGTTCGGGATCAAGCCACGCGCTTGGCGTGCGGCCCTTCCGGGCTTACTCGACAGGTTCTATCGCCATGGCTGACGGCCCCGTTTTAATCACCGGCGGTGCCGGTTTCATTGGTTCGCATCTCGCCGATGCCTTGCTCGCCAAGGGCCATTCGGTGCGGGTGCTCGATGACCTGTCGACCGGCAAGCGCAGCAACCTGCCGCTGGACAATCCCAAGGTCGAGTTGATCGTCGGTGATGTCGCCGATGCCGCACTGGTCGCGCGGGCGATGGTCAGTTGCAGCGCCGTGGCACACCTGGCGGCGGTGGCGTCGGTGCAAGCCTCGGTGGACGATCCGGTGAAAACGCACCAGAGCAATTTCATCGGCTCGCTCAATGTCTGCGAAGCCATGCGCCAGACGGGCGCCAAACGCGTGTTGTTCGCCTCCAGCGCGGCGGTGTATGGCAACAATGGCGAAGGTGAGCCGATCGATGAAGACACGCCCAAGGCGCCATTGACCCCTTACGCATCGGACAAATTGTCCAGCGAACATTACTTCGATTTCTATGGGCGCCAGCATGGGCTGGAACCGGTGATTTTCCGCTTCTTCAACATCTTCGGCCCGCGTCAGGACCCGTCCTCGCCGTATTCCGGGGTGATCAGCATTTTCAGCGAGCGTGCGCAGAACGGCCTGCCGATCACGGTGTTTGGCGACGGCGAGCAGACACGCGATTTTGTCTACGTCGAGGATCTGGTCAGTCTGCTGGTGCAAGCCATCGAGAAACCGCAGGTGGACGTCGGCGCGGTCAACGTTGGCTGGAACGAGGCGACGAGCCTCAAGCAGATGCTGACGGCGCTCAAGGAAGTGATCGGTGAGTTGCCACCGGTGAGCTACGGCCCGGCACGCTCCGGCGACATCCGTCATTCACGGGCGAACAACCGGCGTCTGCTGGAGCGCTTTACCCGCCCGCAACAGACGCCGTTGAGTGTCGGACTGGCGCGATTGTTGGGACGCTGAGATTCAGCGAGCACAAAAAAGGCGCCCCTGGAGGCGCCTTTTTTGTGGCCGGATTTCGCTTCTAAGGCGAGGTAATTCCTGTGGTGAGGGGGCAAGCCCCTTCACCACAAAAGCCAGGTTCACCACCACGTGAACATCCGTTAGAACTTGTAACCCAAACCGACCATGTAGATGAACGGGTCCACATCGACGTTGACGCGGGCACGGGTGCCCGGTGCCACGGCGTCGTTTTCCACGGTCGCGCGGGTATCGATGTCGATGTAGCGCATCTGGGCGTTGAGCATGATGTTGTCGGTGATCATGTAATCGGCACCGACCTGGAACGCCATGCCCCAGGAGTTGCTCGCCTTGAAGTTGCTGAAGCCTTTGGACTGGGCATCGCTGCTGACGTGTTCGTCGTAGATCCAGGTGTAGTTGATACCGGCGCCGACGTAAGGCTGGAATGCGGACTTCGCGTCCAGCGGGTAGTACACGACGCTCAGGGTCGGCGGCAGGTGTTTCAGCGAGCCGAGTTTGCCGTTCGCTGCACCCAGGGCGGTGCCCTTGAGTTTGACGTCATGCTCGAACGGCGTGGCCGCGAGCAGCTCGATCCCCCAGTTGTTGGTGATCATGTAGGCAAAGTTGAGACCCAACTGCGTGTCGCTGTTCAGGGTTGCCTTGCCCCCCAGATTGGCGCCCGCCAACGGACCCTGATCGACTTTGACGCTTGAGCTGTCGTCTTTCGGGTTGACGGTGATTGCACCGGCACGAAGGATGATGTCACCGGCTTCGTGAGCGTGTGCGAGCGGGGCGGCGAGCGCGAGGGAGACCAGCGCGACGCTGAGCAAGGACTTGTTCATGGGGGCTCCAAAGGACGTTAGAAATATTTGATGTCCAATGGTAAACAGCCGTTTGATTCGGTCTTTTGACTCAGCTCAATGAAAGTTGGGTGTGCGGGATTTTGTTGGCGATTTTGCGGGGCTGTTCGCGAGCAAGCTCTCTGCCACAGGGTTGCGCGTTTCCCTGTGGGAGCGAGTTTGCTCACGATGGCGGATGATCTGACAACGCAAAAAAACGGGTTCACTCTGGCAATTCATAGATGTAAATCTTGTCCGCCTCCATCTGATACCCGGCATCGGCCAGTTCGCTGGTGGAGGGTTTGACCTGCATCGCACCTTCGATCCAATACGGCTGATACAGCTCGTCGAGCTTTACGCCGACTTCGCTTTTGACATGCACGATCTGATTCGAGGGCGGCGGCGGAACGTGGATGCAGGCGCCGAAATATGGCACCAGCAGAAACTCCGTCGTACGTCCTTCTTCACTCACTTCCAGCGGCACGATGTAACCCGGCAGGCGAACGTTTTGCCCGTCAAGGGCCTTGACCACCGGCGCGTTGGGCATGTCCTGCCTGGCGGCGGGCGCGGATTCGGCGGACAGCGCGCTGCTCATCTGCGACATGTCGTGCAGTGGCGTCATGTTCGGCACTTCCGCCGGGGCGTCCGGCGGGATCATTTCCGACCAGGTCAGCTCTTTCGGCTCGGCCGCCCATAGGGGCAGGGCGACCAGCATCAACAGCGCAAGCAGAGCGCGGGGCATTTTCAACGTCCTCATAAACGGATCGACAGGCCATCGGCCAGGGATTGGCGATAGGCGCGCCAGGCCGGCACGCTGCCCATCAGCAGCGCGGCGATCAGAATGCCACCGAGCAGCGTCCATTCATAATCGCTTGGCCAGGTCAGCGGTAGAAACAGACCGTAATTGGCTTGCACGTAACCCTGGGCGGCGGCGATGCACACATACAGCAGCGCCACGCCGGCGACCACGCCGGACAATGCCAGGGCAAACGCCTCCAGCACCAGCAGCGTTGCGATGTGCCATGGCCGCGCGCCCACCGAACGCAGGATCGCCATCTCGCGGCGCCGCTCGTTGAGGCTGGTGAGAATGGCCGTGAGCATGCCGATCAGTCCGGTCAGCACGACGAACAGCGACACCACGAACAAGGCTTTTTCCGCCGTGCCCATCAAGCTCCACAATTCTTGCAGGGCCACTCCCGGCAGGATCGCCAGCATTGGTTCGCCGCGGAATTCATTGATTTCACGCTGCAGGGCAAAGGTCGAAATCTTGTTGTTGAGGCCAAGCATGAACGCGGTGATCGCTTGCGGCGTCAGGTCCATGTTGCGCGCCTGATCGGCGCTGACCCGACCTTCGCCCCTGGCCGGCACGCCGTTGTGCCAGTCGATGTGAATGGCTTCCATGCCACCAAGACTGATGTGCAGCGTGCGGTCCACCGGGGTACCCGTGCGCTTGAGAATGCCGACCACGGTGAAGGGCTTGTCGTCGTGCTTGACCAGGCTGATCGCCGCGACACCGTGGGCCAGGACCAGTTTGTCGCCCAGTTTGTAGTGCAGCGCATCGGCCACTTCGGCTCCAAGCACCACTTCGAACGGATCGGTGGCGAAGGCGCGACCTTCGGCCAGTTCCAGGTGTTGCTGGCGGCCGTACTGATAATGCTCGAAGTACGCTTCGGTGGTGCCCATCACCCGATAACCGCGGTGCGAGTCACCGAGGGACATCGGGATCGCCCACTTCACTTTCGGGTTGCTGGCGAAGTGTTCGAAGCTGTCCCAACGAATGTTGTTGGTGGCGTTGCCGATGCGGAACACCGAGTACAACAGCAAATTGACCGAGCCGGAGCGAGCGCCGACGATCAGGTCGGTGCCGCTGATGGTGCTGGCGAAACTGGCCTTGGCCTCGGTGCGCACCCGCTCAACCGCCAACAACAGGCAGACCGACAGGGCAATGGCGAACGCAGTGAGGATCGCGGTGAAGCGGCGGTTAGCCAGGCTGGCCATGGCTAGACGAAACAAATACATCTCAGACCTCGGACGGGGTGGCGGCGCGATTGAGATCGGCCAGCGACAGGTGGCGATCGAACAGCGGCGCGAGGCTTTGATCATGGCTGACGAATAGCAGGCTCGATCCGGCTTCGCGGCATTCGGCGAACAGCAGGCGAATGAAGTTTTCGCGGGCGTCGTAATCCAGGGCCGAGGTCGGTTCGTCGGCGATCACCAGTTCCGGTTGGCCGATCAACGCCCGTGCGGCCGCCACTCTTTGCTGTTGGCCGATGGACAGCGAGTCGGCGCGGCGACTGAGGATGCTTTCATCTTTCAACCCCAAATGTGCAAGCAACGTGGCCGCGGCCTGATCGATGCTGCCATGGCGCTGGATCGCCCGTCGGGCGCGCAACTTGGAGAAGCGGCAAGGCAGCTCGACGTTTTCGCGCACCGAGAGAAACGGCAGCAGGTTGAACTGCTGGAAGATGTAGCCGGTGTGATCGACGCGAAAGTGATCGCGGGCACCGGCCGAGAGTTCGGTCAGTTCCTGGCCGAGCAGGCGGATACTGCCACGATTCGGTTTCTGCACACCGCCGAGCAGGCCGAGCAGGGTGGTCTTGCCGCTGCCGCTCGGGCCTTTGAGGAACAGGGTTTCCCCCGGCTCCAGGCGAAACGCCGGGATATCCAGCAACGGTGGGTGACCGGGCCAACTGAAGCCCAGGTCGGACAGTTCGATGAGTGCTTGGGTCATGTGAAACCGGTCTGGTTGGTGGTAAACCCTGTAGGAGCGAGCAGGCTCGCTCCTACAGGTGATCTTCAGCTAATTCAGAATTTCAGGGCAGCGGCCTTCGCCGTCACCTCTACCCCTTGCTGTCCGCTCGGGCCGATCAGTTGTACCTGAATTTTCTGGGTGGCCGGGAACGTGTTGAAGATATTCGCCAGATCCAAAGTCTTCAGCGCACCGGGAGTGGCACAGGTGAAACTGTAATGGGCGTGAATTTCGCTGTGGTCGTGGTGATGTTCGTCCTTGGCGCCTTCGTCGTGATCGTCATCAGCCTCTGGTTTGTCGCCGAACAGCGGGCTTTCCAGTTTCTGACTCGCCACTTCGCAACCGGCGGCTTTCGCCAGGGAGAACAGCGCCAGGGGCTTCTCCAGTTGGGCGCGCACGGCAGCCACCTTGGCCTTGTCGGCATCGGTGGTGGCGGTGTGTTCGAAGCCCACCAGGTTCATCGCCGGGCTTTCCAGTTCCAGCTCCAGGGTCTGACCCTCCAGCACCGCGTTCAAGCGCCCGACACCGTGTTCGTGGGCGCCGAGGCTACCGTGCTCATGGTCGTGGTCATGTTCGTCAGCCGCGTGGGCGACAGCCAGCGGCAGCAGGGCAAACGGCAAAGCGAGCAGCAGACGACGCATGGGTGACACTCCGGAAAGTAAAATGAAAAATATGTTATGTAATCTTATAACGTAAGTGCGGAGAGTTTGACTGGCTGCTTGGCGTTGCACAAGTCCCATGGGAGCATGCCGCTTAGAAATAGGCGGGAGCAGACTCATGTTGCGAATTCGCGGGAGCATCGGCGATTGGCCGGTGGATTTGACGCTGGAGATGGATGACGCCGACTGGGCGCGGCTGGGGGCGCAGTTGACCGTGGAAAAAACCGGGGTCACTGCCGCGCCGGCCAAACCGCAGAATCAGGATGATGCGCTGTGGCAGATCGCCAGGGACTTATTGCGCAAGGCAGGGCAGTTGAGTGGGCCGGATCTGCTGGAGCAACTGGAAGGGCTGACCGGCAATGCGTCGGCGGGCAAACGCCTGTTGGTGCGTTTGCGCCATTGCCCGGATGTGAAGGTGGAGAGTGGCGGGGATACGCCGATCTATCGCTGGTTGTAGGAGCGAGCTGGCTCGCGAAGGATATACGGGAGCCCTGGTTATACAGTTAGCCCGCGTTATGGTTGACGTCCATCGCGAGCAGGCTCGCTCCTACAAGGTCTTGCTTAGTAAAGGGCTGCAAACAACTTGCGACGGTAGGTGGTCACCAGTGGGTGATCGTTGCCGAGCAGTTCGAACACCTGCAGCAAAGTCTTGTGTGGCAAGCCTTCGCTGTAGCTGCGGTTGCGAATGAACAGCTTGAGCAGGCCATCCAGCGCCGCGTCGTATTGCTGGCGAGCCAGTTGTTGCACCGCCAGTTGATAGACCGCCTCATCGTCCTGCGGATTTTTTGCCAGGCGTGCCTTCAGCTCGGCGGCATCCGGCAAGTCCTTGGCCTGGCCGAGAAACTTGATCTGTGCCTTGGCGCCGGCCAATGCAGCCTTGTGTTCATCACTCTTGACCGCGTCGAGCACGGCTTGCGCCTCGCCCAGCTCACCGCGTTCGGTGAGGCAGCGGGCATAGAGGATCAGCGCCTTGGCGTTGGTGTTGTCTTCGCCCAGCAGCACTTTGAGGATGGCTTCGGCGTCGGCGAAGCGGCTGTCGTCGAACAGCACCTGGGCCTGGTCGAACGGATCTGCGGCGGCCGGTGGCGGCATTTGCACGTGAGGCTCGAGCAGCGCGCGCACGGCTGATTCCGGTTGCGCCCCGGCAAACCCGTCGACGGGTTGACCATCCTTGAACAGCACCACGGTTGGCAGGCTGCGAATGCCGAAGCGAGCGACGATATCCTGTTCGATGTCGCAGTTGACCTTGGCCAGCAGCAACTCACCCTGGTAGCTCTCGGCAATGGTTTGCAGCATCGGCATCAGCACTTTGCACGGCGCACACCATTCGGCCCAGAAATCCACCAGCACCGGTTTGTGGAAAGAATTCTCGATCACCGACTGGTCGAAGTCGGCAGTCGTGGCGTCGAAGATGTACGGCGTTTCCTGGCTCATGGGGGATCTCGTAGAAGCGTGAATGGGGCAACTATACGGCCTGTCGCGACGCTTTCAAGCGCGCCGCGCATGGTAAAGGCTCACATGCCGAAACTCTTCCGGCTCGGCCAGATCCGGCAGGGTCATCGCTTCAAGCATTTCGATCCGGCGATACAACGGATGGCGAAAATCCCGGACTCGCGAATCGGCCACCAGCGCCTCCTGGCCACGACTCAGGAACTCATCGAGTAGCGGCAGGTTCGCCCGGTCGTACAGCACATCGGCGACCAGGATCAGATCAAAGCGATCGGCTTCGGCGAAAAAATCCGTCGAGTAGTGGAGCTGCACGTCATTGAGTTCGGCATTCGCCCGGCAGGCGGCAATCGCCAGCGGGTCGAGGTCGCAAGCCACCACTTCCAGCGCTCCGGCCTTCACCGCCGCAATCGCGGCCACGCCGGAGCCTGCGCCGAAATCCAGGATTCGTTTGCCTTTGACCCACTCAGGGAATTGCGCGAGATAGCGGGCTACCGCCAAGCCACTGGCCCAACAGAAACACCAGTAAGGCGGTTCATGCAGAATCCGTCGGGTTTCTTCCGGGGTGAAGGCGCGGTCCATGTTGTCGCCATCGATCAGCCACAGCTTCAGCTCGGTGCCCGGCAGCTGGCAGTCGACCAATTGCGCGTCGCCAAGCAATTCCCCCAAGGCCCGTTGCAGGTCGAACGGTGCACTCATGGGGCTTTGACGAATTGCAGTTGGCCCAGCACCTGGGTATTCGGTTGCGTGATCGGCTGCGCCGGCAGATGCAGGATCAACTGGCCGGACTGGCTGGCACGGCCGCGCAGTTCAACCCGGGCACCGGCAGGGAAGGACTCCGGATTGAAGCGCAAGTGAAACGGCAGCAGCTGGTTGTTGCCGATCAGGTTCGAACTGGCGAGTAATTGTTGTGGACGACCTTTTTCGTCGATCACCAGCAGCGCCAGTTCGACTTCGGCGCCTTCGGGCACGCCTTGCAGGGTCCCGCTCAGTTCGCGTTGATAGGCGGGCAACGGGCCGAGGTTGGCCGACTCCCTGGCTTTCTTCTGCGCCTGTGCCGGCGCGGGGCCTGGCGTCGGTGACTGGGGTTTGGGTGCATCGCTGCCGCAAGCCACCAGCAGGCTGAAAACACTGAGCAAAACGAGCGGTCGTAACGACATTGGCAGCTCCGTAAAGGTAAATTCCATGGATCGATAGATCATGGCGTCTGTATACCGCAAACCCTATGGCTTGTCTTGCCACGGGGATGCGCTACCATGGCCCTCCCTTTTTTTGTTGCCTGCCACCATGCACTGTCCCTTCTGCGGTGCCAACGACACCAAGGTCAT
>OBKH01000155.1_pt1 | contig 12362 bp, 13 predicted proteins | sample 1496241 | NCBI WGS metagenome assembly OBKH01 (sample SAMN03273953, study PRJEB22546) | soil metagenome | isolation source: rice field elevated CO2 plus elevated temperature | place: India: CRRI Experimental farm Cuttack,Odisha-753006 | collected 2013-12-17 | reverse complement strand
TTGTACAACTGGTCATGGCCGTCTGCCCAAGCGGGCAAAACGCAGAACATCAGCAGGGAGAAAAGCAAACGGCGCATAGGGACTCCTGTCAGCAGGCGACTATTCTCCGTGTGGCATACGGACTTGTCGAGAATTCGTATCAACCCGCTGCGTGGCTCTGTCGGATTTTCAGGCGCAGGAATACTATGCGCGCCATGCAAATACCTTCTGATCACCCGTTGCTGTTACGAATCGTCGATGACCTGGCCGCCAATGGCTGGTCGCAGCAGAATATTTTCCTGCCTCTGGATCTGACCCGAGCACTGGCGGCCGAGTGCCGTAAACGTGCTGCCGAGGGTGAACTGGCCCCGGCTGCGGTAGGGCGCGGGCCCACCTCGGAGATTCGCGAGGGCATTCGCGGCGATCATATCCAGTGGATCGAGCCCGGTCAGGCCGAGGCTTGCGACAGCTATCTGGGATTGATGGACAGCCTGCGCGAGGCCATGAACCGCGATCTGTTCCTGGGCCTGGAAGATTTCGAAAGCCATTTCGCGATGTACCCGCCGGGGGCGTTCTACCTCCAGCACGTCGACCGGTTTCGCGATGACGACCGACGCATGGTCTCGGCGGTGGTCTACCTCAACGACGCCTGGCTGCCCGAACACGGTGGTCAGTTGCGCATGTACCTGGATGAAGGTGCGGCATACGATGTGATACCGACCGGGGGCTGCCTGGTGGTCTTCCTGTCGGGCGAAGTTCCCCATGAAGTGTTGCCTGCGACCCGCGAGCGCCTGTCGCTGACCGGATGGTTCCGGCGTCGCGGCAACGAGCCTTTCTGATCATGCAGAAAATTCTGGTAAGCCGCTGTCTGCTGGGGCATCGCGTACGTTACGACGGCGGGGCCAGCGGGCCGTTCGATCCGCTTCAGGCATGGCTCGACGAAGGCCGCGTCGTGCCGTTGTGCCCGGAGGTCGCCGGAGGATTGCCGACGCCACGGGCCGCTGCCGAAATTCCCGGTGGGCAGGGTGGTGAGGTGCTGGATGGCCAGGCATCAGTGCTGACGACCGAGGGTGAGGACGTCAGCGCTCAGTTCCTGAGTGGTGCCCGTCAGGCACTGGAACTGGTGCAACAGCACGGCATCCGCATTGCCATCCTCAAGGCCAACAGCCCGTCCTGCGGCAATCTGCTGACCTATGACGGCACGTTCAGTGGGGTGAAGGTCAGTGGCGAAGGCGTGACGGCTGCACTGCTCAAGCGCCACGGCGTGCAAGTCTTCAGCGAGCTGGAGCTGGCTGAAGCGGCGGCAGCCCTCGCGGCGCTGAACCGACCCCTGTAGGAACTGGCCTGTCGGATCGCCGCATCGCAGCGATGGTCGTCAACGATAACGCGTGTGAGCTGGGTAAACGCGGCGCACTGGAGTCCTTCGCGCGCAAGCTCGCTCCTGCAGAGTCATTGTTTCAGCGTTGCACCCGCCTCTGCCCCAAACCACTTCTCCTCCAGCGCCTGAAGCCGGCCATCGGCCTTGATCCGCTGCAATGCGTTTTCCAGGCTGGCATGAAATGCCGGATTGCCCTTCTGAAACGGAATCGCCAGGTTCACGGGCGAACGGGTTTTCGGCTTCTCTTCTGTCAGTGATTGCACCAGCAGCATTGAGCGTGGCTCGTCCTTCTGCGCGATCAATTGTGCATCGGCGCGACTGTAAGGTTCGCTGAAGTCGAAACGTTCCTTGAGCGCCGGGGTCTCTGTTATGTGATTGATGGCGATGTCGTACTTGCCGCTTTCGACACCGGTCAGCAAATCGCTGCCGTCGGTGACGACGAAGTCAGCCCGAACATCCAGTTCGTCGGCGAGCAGTTGACCCAATTCAACTTCGAAGCCCTCAAGCTTGTCGTCTTTCTTGAAATTGAAAAGGGGTGTATTAGCTTCAAGGGCTATGCGCAGTTCACCGCGGTCGTTTACGTCATCAATCAGTTCGGCATGAGCCAAAGGGCTCAGAAGGGGTAGCAGGCAGATCAGGCCAGGCAGAAAGCGCATGGTCACTCCTTTGAATTTTTTATGGCGACCCTCTGATTCAGGCTCGCTTTGCTATGGTTGTCGAGTGCCTTCGACAACGATTGACCATGAAGTTGTGATGGTCATGCGGATTTTACGGAAAAACTGGAGAAGAGAATGAAAACCTTTATGTCACGTGCTGCTTTGGCTGGCCTGCTGATGGGCGTTTCTGTGCTGGCCAGCGCGGCCACAATGGCACCCGAGGGTGCAGTAGTGTCCATTGTTTCTCCCGCGGACGGTGCCACGGTTCCGCAAACTGTCGTTGTCAAATTCGCTGTCGAGAACATCGCGCTGGCGCCAGCAGGCGATACCACCAAGAACACGGGCCACCATCACTTGTTGATCGATGTCGACAAACTGCCGGCGGCGGGCGCGCCGATTCCCAACGATGCCAACCACCTGCACTTCGGCAAGGCACAGACCCAGGCTGAAATAACCCTGACACCGGGCAAACACACTCTTCAGCTGGAATTGGGCGACAGCGGCCATATGCCGTTCGACCCGCCGATCGTCTCGAAGAAGATCACCGTCAATGTGAAATAAAAAAAGGGAGCCCGCTTCGCTGGGGCTCCCTTTTTTATAGCTGCAAGCTTCAAGCGATAAGCCTCAAGTAAAAGCAGAGGCGAACGCTACTTGCCGCTTGAAGCTTACGGCTTGTAGCTGCCGTTAGAACAACACGCGGCTACGGATGGTGCCGTTGACGTGTTGCAGCTTCTCTTGCGCCAGTTCCGAGTACTCGGCGTCTACGTCGATAACCACGTAGCCGACTTTCTCGTTGGTCTGCAGGAACTGACCGGAAATGTTGATGCCGTTTTCGGCGAAGACCTTGTTGATCTCGCTCATCACACCCGGAATGTTCTCGTGGATGTGCAACAGGCGGTGCTTGCCAGGGTGAGCCGGCAGGGCCACTTCCGGGAAGTTCACGGACGATACCGAGGTGCCGTTGTCGCTGTACTTGACCAGTTTTTCTGCCACTTCCAGACCGATGTTGGCTTGCGCCTCGGCGGTGGAACCACCGATGTGCGGGGTCAGGATCACGTTGTCCAGGCCACGCAGCGGGCTTTCGAACTCTTCATCGTTGGAGCGTGGCTCCACAGGGAATACGTCGATGGCAGCGCCGATCAGGTGCTTGTCCTTGATGGCGGCGGCCAGGTGGTCCAGTTCGACCACGGTGCCGCGCGCGGCGTTGATCAGGATGCCGCCCTTCTTGATGGCGCGGATTTCCTTCTCGCCGATCATCCACTGGGTCGCAGCGGTTTCCGGCACGTGCAGGGTCACGATGTCGGACATGCCCAGCAGCTCGTTCAGGCTGCCGACCTGGGTGGCGTTACCCAATGGCAGCTTGGTCACGGTGTCGTAGAAGTACACCTGCATGCCCAGGCCTTCAGCCAGGACCGACAGTTGAGTACCGATCGAGCCGTAGCCGACGATGCCCAGCTTCTTGCCACGGATTTCGAAGGAGTTGGCCGCGCTCTTGATCCAGCCGCCACGGTGGCAGGAAGCGTTCTTCTCAGGGATACCGCGCAGTAACAGGATCGCCTCGGCCAGCACCAGCTCGGCAACGGAACGCGTGTTGGAGTACGGTGCGTTGAACACAGCGATACCGCGCTCGCGGGCCGCGTCCAGGTCGACCTGGTTGGTGCCGATGCAGAAACACCCTACAGCCACGAGCTTTTTCGCGTGATCGAAGATCTCTTCGGTCAGTTGAGTGCGCGAGCGAATGCCGATGAAGTGAGCATCTGCGATCTTTTCCTTGAGCTGGGCTTCCGGCAGAGAACCTGTGAGGTACTCGATGCTGGTGTAGCCCGCCGCCTTGAGGACGTCGACAGCCGATTGGTGGACGCCTTCGAGAAGAAGGAACTTGATCTTGCTCTTATCGAGAGAAGTCTTGCTCATCTGCGTAAACCTGTATCCCGGAGATAAATGGCAGGAGATAGCCAGCAGACGCTGACCCGGACGGCAGGAAAGCCGTCGCCGCAGAACAGCCGTTGGGCACTATGCTGCGGGGTCGGTATGCTAGCATATGCGCCCCGCTAAACACTCATTCCTGCGACGTGAAGCGTTCTCAGGATGACCATGAATTGTTCGAGAGTTCTGTCGATGACCAATCCTGCCCTGATTGATGAGCTGAAGACCCTGGTTGAGCCCGGCAAGGTGCTGACCGATGCCGACTCCCTGAATGCTTACGGTAAGGATTGGACCAAGCATTTTGCCCCGGCCCCGACCGCCATCGTGTTCCCGAAGACCACCGAACAGGTCCAGGCCATTGTCCTGTGGGCCAATAAACACAAGGTGGCACTGGTGCCATCCGGTGGCCGTACCGGGCTTTCCGCCGCCGCCGTGGCCGCTAATGGCGAAGTGGTCGTGTCGTTCGACTACATGAACCAGATTCTCGATGTGAACCTCACCGACCGCACCGCCGTGTGTCAGCCGGGCGTGGTGACCGAGCATTTGCAGAACGTGGCCGAAGAAAACGGCCTGTATTACCCGGTGGACTTCGCTTCGGCAGGTTCGAGTCAGATTGGCGGCAATATCGGCACCAATGCCGGCGGGATCAAGGTGATTCGCTACGGCATGACCCGTAACTGGGTGGCCGGCATGAAAGTGGTCACCGGCAAGGGCGACGTGCTGGAGCTCAACCGCGACCTGATCAAGAACGCCACCGGCTACGACATGCGTCAGCTGTTCATCGGCGCCGAGGGCACCCTCGGATTTGTGGTCGAAGCGACCATGCGTCTGGATCGGGCACCTAAAAATCTCACCGCGATGGTCCTCGGTACAGCTGATTTCGACTCGATCATGCCGGTGCTGCACGCGTTCCAGAGCAAGCTCGACCTGACCGCCTTCGAATTCTTCTCCGATAAAGCCCTGGCCAAAGTCATGGCCCGTGGCGACGTGCCGGCGCCGTTCGAATCCGATTGCCCGTTCTACGCACTGCTCGAATTTGAAGCGACGACCGAAGAAGTGGCCAATCACGCGCTGGAAACCTTCGAACACTGCGTCGAGCAGGGCTGGGTGCTGGACGGCGTGATGAGCCAAAGCGAAACCCAGCTGCAGAATTTGTGGAAACTGCGCGAATACATCTCCGAAACCATTTCCCACTGGACGCCATACAAAAACGACATTTCGGTCACTGTGTCGAAAGTCCCGGCGTTCCTGAAGGAAATTGACGCGATCGTCGGCGAACACTACCCGGATTTCGAAATCGTCTGGTTCGGTCACATCGGTGACGGCAACCTGCACCTGAACATCCTCAAGCCGGACAACCTGAGCAAGGACGAGTTCTTCGCCAAGTGCGCGACCGTCAACAAGTGGGTATTCGAAACCGTCGAGAAGTACAACGGTTCGATCTCTGCCGAACACGGTGTTGGCATGACCAAGCGCGATTACTTGACCTACAGCCGTTCCCCGGTTGAGATCGAGTACATGAAAGCCGTCAAAGCGGTGTTCGACCCGAACGGCATCATGAACCCGGGCAAGATTTTCGCTGTTTGATTTTCGAATTCAAGCGCTACGAACCAGGAGTCGGTCCATGAGCTATCAGCACCAGTATGTCGACGGTACGCGTATTCATTTCCCGCTGGGGAAAGTGGTGTGCATCGGCCGTAACTACGCGGAACACGCCAAGGAACTGGATAACCCGGTCCCGACCGAGCCATTGCTGTTCATCAAGCCGGGCAGTTGCGTGGTGCCTCTGGAAGGTGGTTTCAGCATTCCGGCCGATCGTGGTTCGGTGCATTACGAGGCGGAAATCGCGGTGTTGATCGGCAAGCCATTGTCGACCAAGCCAAGCCGTGAAGAAGTGCTCGACGCCATCTCCGGTTTCGCCCCGGCCCTGGACCTGACCCTGCGCGACAAGCAGGCCGAGCTGAAATCCAAGGGCCTGCCCTGGGAAATCGCCAAGTCTTTCGACGGCGCGGCGGTGATTGCGCCGTTCGTATCCGGCAGCACCTTCGCTGATCTCACCGACATCGGTATTCGCCTGACCATCAACGGCGAAGTTCGCCAGGATGGCAACAGTAGCGCGATGCTCAACCCGATCGTGCCGATGATCCAGCACATGGCTGGTTGCTTCTCGCTGCAGGCCGGTGATGTGATCCTCACTGGCACGCCAGTGGGCGTGGGGCCGTTGAATGTCGGCGATGAGATTGTCCTGGAGCTGCCGGGCGCGAGCCGCTTCACCAGCAGCGTTCGTTAGTCGAGACACCGCTGAACCCTGTGGGGGCGAGCTTGCTTGCTCCCACAGGGCGTTCCCGCCATTTCCCGTTTTTTTCACATTCTGTCTGGATAATTCCAGGGCTTCGGCGTTTGAGCCGATCCCAACTGTGCTATTACCCATAGCCTGAATTTCTGGATGCATTCTCCGATGGCTACCCAACCGCTGCTCACGCCGAAACCTGCCCGTCGTTCGCGCTTCGCCATGCGTTGGTATTCCTGGCTTTTGCTGGTCGTCGTCGCCGCTTACGGCCTCGCGTTTGCCATGCATTGGGACAATCGTGGCGTGTTGTGGGTGCGCGAGCAGTTCAAGAGCCCGGCCGAGCGCCAGGCGAGCGTCTGGCTGCCGGATTATCGCGCGGTGATCGACGCCAAGCCCCTGCCGGGTATGGAAAAGGACGAAGCGTCGGACCTGGCCTACGATCCGCAGACCAAAACCCTGTTTTCGGTCATGGGCAAAAACCCGTTTCTGGTCGAGTTGACGTTGCAGGGCGATGTGTTGCGCAAAATGCCGCTGGTGGGCTGGAGCAATCCGGAAGGCGTCACGGTGCTGGGTAACGGCTTGCTGGCCATTGTCGATGAGCGCTCGCACCTGATAACCATCGTCAAGGTCGATGCCGACACCCGCGAGCTGAACATCGCCAACTTCCCGAAATACGACCTCGGGCCGTCGAAAGACCAGAACAAGGCGTTCGAAGGGGTCACCTGGGACTCGCGCAATCAGCAATTGATGCTGGGCGAAGAGCGCCCGCCAGCATTGTTTACCTGGAAAGGCGACGGCAAGGTGCTGACCGGAGACAAGGTCAAGCTTGCCAGTCATGCACTGGACATGCGCAATCTCTCGGCCCTGGCCATCGATCCACGGACCGGGCACATGCTGGTACTGTCCGCCGATTCCCACCTGTTGCTGGAGCTGGATAAAAAGGGCGAGCAGGTCAGCTTCATTGCCCTGCTGGGTGGTTTCAATGGCCTGAAAAACACCATTCCCCGCGCTGAAGGCGTGACCATGGACGAGGCCGGCACGCTGTACATGGTGAGTGAGCCCAACCTGTTCTACCGCTTCGAAAAACAACGCTGACCAGCGGCTGTTCCTGCATTGTTTTTCAGCGCTAATGACCTTTAAGCTTGAATTCAGACAGGCGTGATATTTCATCCGCCTGTTTTGATTTCGAGCTGCCTGAATGCGTCGACTTGCCCGCCCCAAACCATTAATAGTGATGCTCTCGGTGATTGTGCTGATCGTGTTGTCTGCGATTGGCCAGTACCTGCGCCTGTTCGAGCGCGCCTGGTTCAACCTGAACACGCTTTGGCAGCCGATGAATGCGCAATCCATTGGCCTGGAGCGCTATCAGGTGGTGCTGGAGGGGCAAGTCATCGAAGGCCTGGATGACGATGTTTCGGCGTTGACCTTCGACCCGGTACGCAAAAGCCTGTTCACCGTGACCAATAAAAACGCCGAGCTGATCGAGCTGTCCCTGGACGGCAAAATTTTGCGTCGCGTGGCATTGATCGGCTTTGGCGATCCGGAGGCCGTTGAGTTCATCAGCGCCGACACCTACGTGATCACTGACGAACGCCAGCAGCGCCTGATCAAGATTCACCTGGAGCAGGGCGCTACCTTCCTCGATGCGGCGGACGCCGAACAGATGACGCTTGGCGTGCACATGAGCGGCAACAAGGGGTTTGAAGGATTGGCATACGACTCGGTGGGCAAGCGCCTGTTTGTCGCCAAGGAGCGCGACCCGATGTTGATCTACGAAGTGCACGGATTTCCGCATTTCAACCCGGAAAAATCCTACGCGGTGCATGTCATCAACAATCCCAGGCGTGATGCCGGGATGTTCGTGCGGGACCTGTCGAGCCTGCAATATGACGAGCGCAGTGGCCACCTGTTGGCGCTGTCCGACGAGTCGAGGCTGATTCTTGAGCTGGATGTGGACGGTCGACCGCTGAGCACCCTGTCGCTGAACAAGGGTCGGCAGGGGTTGCAAAAGACCGTTCCGCAAGCGGAGGGGATCGCCATGGACGACGACGGCACGATGTATCTGGTGAGCGAGCCGAACTTGTTCTACGTCTTCAAGAAGCCGCCGCAGCCTTGACCAGCACTGCAAGATCAATGTGGGAGCGAGCCTGCTCGCGATTTCGGTCCATCATTCAACATCTGAGTCGACTGATCAGGCCTGACCGCGAGCAGGCTCGCTCACACAGTTTTTGTGTCTGGCTTACTCGGCGCGCAGGGTCTTCACGCCTTCACTGGTCCCCAGCAACAGCAAATCCGCAGGGCGCGCAGCGAACAGGCCATTGGTGACCACGCCGACAATCGCGTTGATCTGCTTTTCCAGCTCCACCGGGTTGGTGATCTGCATGTTGTAGACGTCGAGGATGATATTGCCGTTGTCGGTCAGCACGCCTTCACGATAGACCGGGTCGCCGCCGAGCTTCACCAGTTCGCGGGCCACGTGGCTGCGGGCCATCGGGATCACTTCCACCGGCAGCGGGAACGCGCCGAGCACCGGTACCAGCTTGCTGGCGTCGGCGATGCAGATGAAGGTCTTGGCCACGGCCGCGACGATCTTCTCGCGGGTCAAGGCTGCGCCACCGCCCTTGATCAGGTGCAGGTGTTCATCGCTTTCATCGGCGCCGTCGACGTAGAACTCCAGGTCGCTGACGGTATTGAGCTCGTACACCGGAATGCCATGACCCTTGAGACGGGCGGCCGTGGCTTCGGAGCTGGCAACCGCGCCGTCGAATGCGCCCTTGTGCTGGGCCAGGGCGTCGATGAAGCAGTTGGCGGTGGAGCCGGTGCCGACCCCGACGATGCTCTTGTCATCGAGTTTCGGAAGGATGAAGTCGACGGCGGCCTGAGCCACTGCCTGTTTGAGTTGATCCTGGGTCATGCGGGCTCCGAGGTGCCGAAGAGGGGAAACGAAAGGCCAGCATTATAGGCCTTGGGAGCGGGGCAGGTCATTGCCCGATTGGCGGGTCAGATGCGCGCCCAATTACTGTAGGAGCGAGTTTGCTCGCGATGGTCGTGAACGATAACGCGTAAAACCTGATGCCCCGCGGTGCCGTTGGTTTTTTCGCGAGCAAGCTCGCTCCTACAGGGAGTGATCTCTTTCGGGTGACTTAAAACCACCGGTTTAGTGTGGTCGTCTGCCCAAAAGCCGGGTTAGACTCCGTGGTCCTGCCCAACCCGCTCAGTGATGCTTTCCGATGCTTGAACAGTACGTCAAAAAGATCCTCACCTCGCGCGTTTATGACGTTGCCGTAGAAACTCCATTGCAGACTGCCCGTCAGCTCTCCGAGCGGCTGGGCAACAGTATTTTGCTCAAGCGCGAAGACTTGCAGCCGGTGTTCTCGTTCAAGATTCGCGGCGCTTACAACAAGCTGACCCAATTGAGCGATGAAGAGCGCGCCCGTGGCGTGGTCACCGCTTCGGCGGGCAACCATGCGCAAGGCCTGGCCCTGGCGGCCAAGGTGTTGGGCGTGAAAGCGACCATCGTGATGCCCAAGACCACTCCCGAGATCAAGGTCGAAGGCGTGCGCTCCCGTGGCGGCAAAGTGGTGCTGCACGGCGATTCGTTCCCGGAAGCCCTGGCCTATTCGCTGAAACTGGTCGATGAAAAAGGCTACGTCTATATCCACCCTTACGACGATCCCCACACCATTGCCGGGCAGGGCACGGTGGCCATGGAGATTCTGCGCCAGCATCCAGGGCGCCTGGACGCGATTTTCGTCCCGGTGGGCGGTGGCGGGCTGATCGCCGGTATCGCGGCTTACGTGAAATACCTGCGTCCCGAAATCAAGATCATCGGCGTCGAGCCGGACGACTCCAACTGCCTGCAGGCCGCCATGGCGGCCGGTGAGCGCGTTGTGCTGCCGACCGTGGGCATCTTCGCCGACGGCGTCGCGGTGGCCCAGATCGGCCAGTACACCTTTGATATCTGCAAAGACCATGTCGATGAAGTGATTACCGTCAGTACCGACGAAATCTGCGCCGCGATCAAGGATATCTACGACGATACCCGCTCGATCACCGAACCTGCCGGCGCCTTGGGCGTGGCGGGGATCAAGAAGTACGTCGAGCAGCACGGCGTCACCGGGCACACCTTCGTGGCCATCGATTCCGGCGCCAACGTCAACTTCGATCGTTTGCGCCACGTGGCCGAGCGTGCCGAGCTGGGTGAAGGTCGCGAGGCTATCATCGCCGTGACGATTCCCGAAAAGCCGGGCAGCTTCAAGGCGTTCTGCGAAGCCATCGGCAAGCGCCAGATCACCGAATTCAACTACCGCTACAACACCGGCAGCGAGGCGCACATTTTCGTTGGCGTGCAGACGCACCCGGAAACCGACCCGCGCAGTGCGCTGATTGCCAGCCTCAGCGAGCAAGGCTTCCCGGTGATCGACCTGACCGACAACGAACTGGCCAAGTTGCACATTCGCCACATGGTCGGCGGTCGTGCGGCCCAGGTGGTCGATGAAGTGATCCTGCGCTTCGAATTCCCTGAGCGTCCGGGTGCATTGTTCAACTTCCTCAGCAAGCTCGGCGGGCGCTGGAACATTTCGATGTTCCACTACCGCAACCATGGCGCGGCGGACGGCCGTGTGGTTGCCGGGCTGCAGGTGCCTCACGATGAGCGTCATCTGGTGCCTGCGGCGCTTGAGGAAATCGGCTACCCGTACTGGGACGAAAGTGACAACCCGGCCTATAAGCTGTTTCTCGGCTGAACGGCTACGCTGATGGGCAAGTCATAAGGAAATCGAGCCATGGAAACGTTGACTGCCCTGAAAGCGGCGCACTTGGTGGCGACAGTCGTGTTGCTGCTGGGTGCATTGGGCTTGGGGATCTGGGTCTGGCGGGCCCGGCGCAACGGTGATGCGACGGCGGCAAGTCGCACCCTGCAAAGGCCGCGGGTGTTTGTCTGGCTGTTGATGGGGCTGGCGCTACTGAGCATGCCGTTTACCGGCTGGTGGATGGTCCACCTGGTGGGCTGGCCGCTGGGGCAAACCTGGCTGCTGGCGTCGAGCGTGCTCTACACCGTGGCGGCGCTGGCGTGGTTCTGGCTGCTGGCGCGCCTGAACAAGCTGCGCAAGACGCCGGGTGGCGTAGGGAAATTCACCTTTGCCCTGGCGTTGTTCAGTTTTGTCTGTTTTATCGCCATTGCCGGATTGATGGGCGCCAAGCCAGTGTAGGGGCGAGCCTGCTCGCGAAAACGGGGCATCAGGTGCCCCGCGTTTTCGTTAACGACCATCGCGAGCACGCTCGCTCCTACAGTGGGGTCATCGGTCAGTCGCGCAGACTGATGACCGGCCAGCCACGCTTTTGGGCTTCAGCATGGAGGTTGGGGTCCGGATCGACGGCCACCGGATTCGCCACCTGCTCCAGCAACGCCAGATCATTCATCGAGTCGCTATAGAAGTAGCTGTCTTCCAGCGAATGCCCAGTCTCCTCCAGCCAACGATTCAATCGCGTCACCTTGCCTTCACGGAAGCACGGCACGTCTGTGCTGCGTCCGGTGTAACGGCCGTCGACCATCTCGCATTCGGTGGCGATCAGGGTTTCCACGCCCAGGCGTGCGGCAATCGGTCCGGTCACGAAGCGGTTGGTGGCGGTGATGATCACCAGCTTGTCGCCGGCGTCGCGGTGCCTGCCCAGCAATTCAATCGCCTTGGGCAGTACGATCGGCTCGATGCAATCGCGCATGTAGTCGTTGTGCCATTGATCCAGCGTGGCCATTTCGGTGCGGCCGAGGACCTCGAGACAGAAATTCAGGTAGGCGTCGTTATCCAGCTTGCCAGCCAGGTAATCCTGATAGAACTCGTCGTTGCGTGTCTTGTAGGCCACGGCGTCGAGGAAGCCGCGCTCACACAGGTAATCGCCCCACGCGTGGTCGCTGTCGCCGCCCAGAAGGGTGTTGTCCAAGTCGAATAAAGCCAGCCGCATTGCAGTTACTCGCTGAAAAGTCTGTAGAAAGGCGTCCAGAATACGGACTTTTCACAAGAGTGCACATAAGGTAGGCCGGCGCGTTGCTGCCTTCACGACCTTTGTGGAACAATGCGACGACATGCGTTTGCGAGGTTGTTGCCGTGATCGACCCCGATGGTTTCCGTCCTAA
>OBKH01000154.1_pt1 | contig 12427 bp, 10 predicted proteins | sample 1496241 | NCBI WGS metagenome assembly OBKH01 (sample SAMN03273953, study PRJEB22546) | soil metagenome | isolation source: rice field elevated CO2 plus elevated temperature | place: India: CRRI Experimental farm Cuttack,Odisha-753006 | collected 2013-12-17 | reverse complement strand
ACCTCTTTTTCAACTTCCTTTCGACTTCGATGACCTGAAGCAACCTGCTGCCGAACACTGCGTAACTCATTGTTTGCCAAGGAGTTTTCCGTTTCGACTGCGCCGGAAGTGGGGCGAATTATAGGCTTCCAGAATCTGCCGTCAACTCCTATTTTCGTAAATCTGTCATACAGGTCAAAAAGGCCCGAAAACAAAAAGGCCGACCCAATGGGTCGGCCCTCTATTCCCTTCTACTTACAAGCTAGGGAATGCGAACTGCGACGCTTCATGGCTAGCACGCTGCGGCCAACGCTGAGTGATGGCCTTGCGACGGGTGTAGAAGCGCACGCCATCCGGGCCGTAAGCATGCAGGTCGCCAAACAGCGAACGCTTCCAGCCACCAAAGCTGTGATAAGCCACCGGCACCGGCAACGGCACGTTGACGCCGACCATGCCGACTTCGATCTCGTCGCAGAACAACCGTGCCGCTTCCCCATCACGGGTGAAGATGCAGGTGCCGTTGCCATACTCATGATCGTTGATCAGTTGCATGGCCTCTTCCAGGCTGTTCACTCGAACCACGCACAGCACCGGCCCGAAGATCTCTTCTTTATAGATGCGCATTTCCGGGGTGACGTTATCGAACAGGCAGCCACCCAGGAAGAAGCCTTCCTCGTGACCGGCCACGCTCAGACCACGGCCATCAACAACCAGTTTCGCGCCGGCTGCAACGCCGTCTTCAACATAACCGCTGACCTTGTCGCGTGCCTGACCTGTGACCAGAGGCCCCATGTCCAGACCGCAAGAAGTGCCGGCACCGATTTTCAATGCCTTGATTTGCGGTACCAGTTTGGCCACAAGCGCATCCGCCACCTGGTCGCCAACACAAACGGCTACCGAAATCGCCATGCAACGCTCGCCGCAGGAACCATAAGCGGCCCCCATCAGTGCGCTGACGGCGTTGTCCAGATCCGCGTCGGGCATCAGCACCGCGTGGTTCTTCGCCCCGCCCAGCGCCTGGACGCGCTTGCCGCGCTTGGTGCCTTCGGAATAGATATATTCGGCAATCGGCGTCGAACCCACGAAGCTCAGCGCTTTGACTTCCGGCGCTTCGATCAGCGCGTCCACCGCAGTCTTGTCGCCGTGCACCACGCTCAGCACGCCTTTCGGCAGGCCGGCTTCCAGCAGCAGCTGTGCGATCAGCAGCGTCGAGCTCGGATCACGCTCGGAAGGCTTGAGGATGAAGCAGTTGCCGCACACGATCGCCAGTGGATACATCCACAGCGGCACCATGGCCGGAAAGTTGAACGGGGTGATACCGGCCACTACGCCCAGCGGCTGGAAGTCGGACCAGGCATCAATGTTCGGACCAACGTTACGGCTGTACTCGCCCTTGAGGATTTCCGGTGCTGCGCAAGCGAACTCGACGTTCTCGATGCCACGCTTCAGTTCACCGGCAGCATCTTCCAGAGTCTTGCCGTGTTCTTCGCTGATCAGTTGAGCAATGCGGGATTCGTTCTGCTCCAGCAGTTGCTTGAAGCGGAACATCACCTGGGCACGCTTGGCCGCCGGCGTGTTACGCCAGGCCGGGAACGCAGCCTTGGCAGCATCGATAGCGCTCTGGATGGTTTCGCGGGTCGCCAGTGGCAGCTTGTGGATGGCTTGCCCCGTGGACGGGTTGAACACATCAACCGCGCGACCGTTCTCGGTCACCAGTTCGCCATTGATCAAATGCGGAATAACGCTCATGGAAGCTCCTGAAAAGTTGTCCACAGGCGCGCTCCAATCGGCGCGCCCGTTGTGTGTATGTATATAGAAGGAGAAATCAGTCGATTTTGCTCAGCACTTCACCCACCGCGTCGAACAGACGATCAAGGTCTTGCGGCTTGCTGTTGAAGGTTGGGCCGAACTGCAGGGTGTCGCCGCCGAAGCGCACGTAGAACCCGGCTTTCCAAAGCGCAATGCCCGCTTCGAACGGACGCACGATCGCGTCGCCGTCACGCGGAGCGATCTGGATCGCACCGGCCAGGCCGAAGTTGCGGATATCGATGATGTTTTTGGTGCCCTTCAGACCGTGCAACGCATTTTCGAAATGCGGTGCGACTTCGGCCACGCTCTGCACCAGGTTTTCCTTCTGCAACAGGTCGAGTGCTGCGAGGCCCGCGGCGCACGCCACCGGGTGTGCGGAATAGGTATAGCCGTGCGGGAATTCCACCGCGTATTCAGGGGTCGGTTGATTCATGAACGTCTGGTAGATCTCGGAGCTGGCAATCACCGCGCCCATCGGGATCGCACCGTTGGTGACTTGCTTGGCGATGCACATCAGGTCCGGGGTCACGCCAAAGGTGTCGGCACCGAACATGTTGCCGGTACGGCCGAAACCGGTGATCACTTCGTCGAACACCAACAGGATGCTGTGCTGATCGCAGATCTCGCGCAGACGCTTGAGGTAACCCTGTGGCGGAACCAGCACGCCAGCGGAGCCGGCCATTGGCTCGACGAATACCGCTGCGATGTTCGACGCGTCATGCAGTTCGATCAGCTTCAGCAGTTCGTCTGCCAAGGCGATACCACCCTGCTCCGGCATGCCACGGGAGAACGCATTGCTCGCCAGCAACGTGTGCGGCAAGTGATCGACGTCCATCATCGCCTGGCCGAACAGTTTGCGGTTGCCGTTCACGCCGCCGAGGCTGGTGCCGGCGATGTTCACGCCGTGATAGCCACGGGCACGGCCAATCATCTTGGTCTTGGTCGACTGGCCCTTCAGGCGCCAGTAGGCACGGACCATCTTCACGGCGGTATCGGCGCACTCGGAACCCGAGTCAGTGAAGAACACGTGGTTCAGGTTACCCGGCGTCAGATCCGTGATTTTTTCTGCCAGTTGGAACGACAGCGGATGGCCGTACTGGAAGCCCGGCGAGTAATCGAGGGTACCCAGTTGCTTGGCGACTGCTTCCTGGATTTCCTTGCGGGTGTGCCCGGCGCCGCAGGTCCACAGACCGGACAGCGAGTCATAAACCTTGCGGCCCTTATCGTCGATCAGCCAGCTGCCTTCCGCGCCGACAATCAAACGCGGATCGCGCTGGAAGCTACGGTTGGCGGTGTATGGCATCCAGTGAGCATCGAGCTTGAGCTGGCTGGCCAGAGAAGTCGGGGCGTTTTCGGGCAAGTTCATGAGCGAAACCTCGCAAGGCAATAAGCGGCGTAGGGATTGAAAACCGTTGTTGCAGCTAAGTTGCCACGGCGATAAAGTCGGTGAAATGCAACTTTTGTAACCTTCAGTCTGCCACTCACTAAACATTCGAGCAGCCCGCATGAGTATTCGCCGTCCCGATCCACTGGCTCAAGTCAGCGACTTCGATATCCGCCTGTTGCGGATTTTTCGCAGCGTGGTCGAATGTGGCGGCTTTTCCGCGGCTGAAAGCGTGCTCGGCATCGGTCGTTCGGCCATTAGCCAGCAGATGAGCGACCTGGAACAGCGCCTCGGCCTGCGCCTGTGCCAACGCGGTCGCGCCGGCTTTTCCCTGACGGAGGAAGGGCGCGAGGTTTACCAATCGGCATTGCAGCTATTGAGCGCACTGGAAAGTTTCCGCACCGAGGTCAACGGCCTGCACCAGCACTTGCGCGGTGAATTGACCATCGGGCTGACCGACAACCTGGTCACCCTGCCCCACATGCGTATCACCCACGCGCTCGCGCAATTGAAAGAGCGCGGCCCGGACGTGCAAATCCAGATCCGCATGATCGCGCCCAACGAGGTGGAACAAGGTGTACTCGACGGTCGCCTGCACGTCGGCGTGGTGCCACAGGCGAGCGCACTGTCGGGGCTGGAATATCAACCGCTCTACAGCGAACGCTCGTTGCTGTACTGCGCGGTTGGCCATCCGCTGTTCTATGTCGATGACAAACAATTGGATGATGAACGCCTGAACAGCCAGGACGCCATTGCGCCGACCTTTCGTTTGCCCGCTGAAATCCAGGCCCATTATCAGGCGCTCAACTGCACCGCCAGTGCTTCCGACCGCGAAGGCATGGCGTTCCTGATCCTGACCGGGCGCTACATCGGTTACTTGCCGGACCACTACGCCAGCCTTTGGGTGCAACAAGGCCGGTTACGCGCCCTGAAACCCAATGCGCGCTTTTATGACCTGAGTCTCGCCTCGGTCACGCGCAAGGGCCGTCGCCCTCATCTGGTGCTGGAAAGCTTCCTCGAAAGCCTGGCCGCCACGCGCTGAACAAACGCAAATCCTGCGACGGGACTTGTCTGAAGCCCATGGGTGCGCTATCAACGCACTGGATGCACCCACCCACTTGTCCGGAAGTGCCTATGACCTTTGAAGTCCCAGCCCACGGTGGAAAACCCGCCAGCCGCATTCGTCAGAAGAACGAAGAGACCATCATCAAAGCCGCCGAAGACGAGTTCGCCCGTCACGGGTTCAAAGGCACCAGCATGAACACCATCGCCCTGAATGCCGGGTTGCCGAAGGCGAACCTGCATTACTACTTCACCAACAAACTCGGTTTGTACGTGGCGGTGCTGAGTAACATCCTGCAATTGTGGGACAGCACCTTCAACACCTTGACCGCCGAGGACGATCCGGCTGAAGCCCTGACCCGCTACATCCGGGCCAAAATGGAGTTCTCCCGGCGTCAACCGCAGGCGTCACGCATCTTCGCCATGGAAGTCATCAGCGGTGGCGAATGCCTGACCGAGTATTTCAACCAGGACTATCGCAGCTGGTTCCAGGGCCGGGCCGCCGTGTTTCAAGCGTGGATCGATGCTGGCAAAATGGACCCAGTCGATCCGGTGCACCTGATCTTCCTGCTGTGGGGCAGCACCCAGCATTACGCCGACTTCGCCACCCAGATTTGCCGTGTCAGCGGGCGCAGCAAGTTGACCAGGCAGGACATGGAAGACGCCGGCAACAACCTGATCCGTATCATCCTCAAGGGCTGCGGCCTGACTCCGACTATTTAAGACACCTATGCCTTTTACCCTCAGTGGTTTTTGCGAATACCGCGAAGAAATTCGCAAAAGCCGCTTCATTACCTTCGCCGCACCGATCACCAGCCCCGCTGAAGCCCAGGCATTCATCGAACAACACAGCGACTTGAATGCCACGCACAACTGTTGGGCATGGAAAATCGGTGATCAATACCGCAGCACCGACGATGGCGAACCCGGCGGCACGGCGGGCCGACCGATTCTGGCCGCGATCGATGCTCAGGATTGCGACCAGGTCGTGGTGCTGGTGATTCGTTGGTATGGCGGCATTCAACTCGGTACCGGCGGACTCGCCCGGGCGTACGGCGGCGGTGCGAACAAATGCCTGCAGCCAGCACCGAAGATCGAGTTGATCAGTCGGGTGCCATTGAGCTGTGCCTGTGCGTTTAGTGAGTTAGCCCTGGTGAAGCTGCGCGTTGCAGAACTCGGGGGTCTGGTGGTGGAAGAAAGCTTCACGGCCAATGGTGTGGAATTGCAGTTGGCGGTCGGTGCAAGTCAGATTGATACCCTGCAATCCCAGCTCGCCGACTTGAGTCGGGGACGCATTTTGTTGCAGCGTTGAGGCCTGCATTTTTTTGGGGCGCACCGATTTTTCACTTATTCCATACTTGCCCACATCAGCTGTGCACCCGACTGTGGATAACCTGAGCACATACTGCTGTAACCCTTCTGTCATGCGGCTTTCAGGGCTTTGCTCACTTTTCGTCCAATTCGACATTGAAAACGCCAAATCCACATAAAAACAAATAGTTAGAGCGGTTTATCACCTTTAGAAGATAGCCGTCGCGCGCTTATGCCCTCCCTTTGAGCTTGCGCACAAATACTGTGGAGCAATCTGTGGATAACCCGTTCATGGCCGCTGCCGCACCATGCCGGACATGGCTTACGCTCAACTGCTCATTTTTTGATCAAACGCTGCCGAGCGAAAGCGGAGCCCGATCAAAGGCTTTGCCCTCAAGTGGTGCCGAATTCGGAAGGACTCCCAGCGAAGTGGCCTGCGCAACGCCTTGACGCATGGCGGTTTGACAATTTCCTGACCCAATGGCCAGAAAATTGCTTTATCCACAGGCACACGTCCATAGCACTGAGCCTGTCATGCCCAATCCCGTGCCACATTCCATTCAAGCGCCACGCTTGCAACTGCGCAGCATCAGCAAGCGCTACCCTGGCTGCCTGGCCAACGATGACATCGACCTGAGCATCGCCCCGGGCGAAATCCATGCCTTGCTCGGTGAAAACGGTGCGGGCAAAAGTACGCTGATGAAGATCATCTACGGCGTCGTCCACGCTGACGCGGGGGAGCTGATCTGGCAGGGACAACGCGTGACCATGCGCAACCCGGCTCAGGCGCGCAACCTCGGAATCGGCATGGTGTTCCAGCATTTCTCGTTGTTCGAAACCTTGAGCGTGGCGCAGAACATCGCGTTGGCCATGGGCGCAGCGGCTGGCACGCCGAAACAACTTGAACCGAAGATCCGTGAAGTCTCACAGCGTTATGGCATGGCGCTGGAACCGGAGCGACTTGTCCACAGCCTCTCCATCGGCGAACGGCAACGGGTGGAAATCATTCGCTGCCTGATGCAGGACATCCGCCTGCTGATCCTCGACGAACCGACTTCGGTTTTGACCCCGCAGGAGGCCGATGATTTGTTCGTCACCCTGCGCCGGCTCGCCGCCGAGGGTTGCAGCATTCTGTTTATCAGCCACAAGCTCGGCGAAGTCCGCGCCCTGTGCCACAGCGCAACAGTGCTGCGCGGCGGCCGGGTGGCTGGGCAATGCGTGCCTGCCGAATGTTCAGACCCGCAATTGGCGCGACTGATGGTGGGCGAGGCTGCAGAACTGATCACCGATTATCCAAAGGTGCGCGGCGCTGAAGCCTTCTTGAAGGTCAAAGACTTGTCCTGGCATAACCCCGATCCGTTTGGCTGTTCACTGAAAAACATCAACCTTGAGGTGCGCAGCGGCGAAATCGTCGGCATCGCCGGGGTGGCCGGCAATGGCCAGGACGAATTGCTGGCCTTGCTCAGCGGTGAAGAACGGCTGACCCGCGACGAGGGCACAACGATCTGCTTTGGCAGCGAAGCGGTGGCCCATTTGCGCCCCGACGCGCGTCGCCTGCGCGGCCTGGCGTTCGTCCCCGCCGAACGTCTTGGCCACGGCGCCGTGCCGGAACTGAGCCTGGCGGATAACGCCCTGCTCACGGCCTTTCAACAAGGGCTGGTCAATCACGGCCTGGTGCAGCGCGGCAAAGTCGTAGCGCTGGCCGAAGAAATCATCCGTCGCTTCGCGGTCAAGACACCGGACAGCCAAACCCCGGCCCGCAGCCTGTCAGGCGGCAACTTGCAGAAGTTCATCCTCGGCCGGGAAATCCTTCAGCAACCGAAACTGTTGGTGGCCGCGCACCCGACCTGGGGCGTGGATGTCGGCGCCGCCGCGACCATTCACCGGGCGCTGATTGCCTTGCGCGATGCTGGCGCGGCGATCCTGGTGATCTCCGAAGACCTCGACGAATTGTTCCAGATCAGCGACCGCCTCGCCGCCTTGTGCGGCGGACGATTGTCGCCACTGCGCGCCACGGTCGACACCCGCCTGATCGATGTCGGCGGCTGGATGGCCGGCCGCTTCGACGCCCCTCAATCACCTGTATCCGCAACGCTTTAACGGAGTGTCACATGCTGCTTTCTCTTGAACCCCGAGGCCAGCAATCGCGCCTGATGTTGTGGTGTTCGCCGATGCTCGCGGCGGTCCTGACGCTGAGCTGTGGCTCGCTGCTGTTCATCGCACTGGGGCATGACCCGCTGCTGACGCTGCACACCTTGCTGATCGCACCGGTCAGCGACTGGTATGGCGTGTCCGAATTGCTGGTCAAGGCCTTGCCCATTCTGCTCTGCGCACTGGGCCTGGCGGTGGCCTATCAGGCGCGGATCTGGAACATCGGCGCCGAAGGTCAACTGTTGCTCGGTGCACTGGCCGGCAGTGCGCTGGCGGTGAACATCATCGATATGCAAAGCCGTTGGGCGCTGGTACTGATCCTGCTCACCGGCACCTTCGCTGGCGCGGCATGGGCCGGTCTGACCGCCTGGTTGCGCACGCGCTTCAATGCCAATGAAATCCTCACCAGCATCATGCTCAATTACATCGCCCTGAACCTCTTGCTGTATTGCGTTCATGGCCCGCTGAAAGACCCGGAAGGCTTCAACTTTCCGCAGTCGGCGATGTTCGGCGATGCCAGTCGCTTGCCGTTGCTGACGGAGGAAGGACGAGTGCATGCCGGGGTGTATTTCGCCCTGCTCGCGCTGGTGGCGGTGTGGGTGTTGTTGCAGAAAAGCTTTGTCGGTTTCCAGATCAAAGTGCTTGGGCTGGACAAGCGCGCGGCCGGTTTCGTCGGCTTTCGCGAGAAGCGCCTGATCTGGCTCGCGCTGTTGATCAGCGGCGGTTTGGCGGGGCTGGCCGGCGTCTGCGAAGTCACCGGGCCGATCGGTCAATTGGTGCCACAAGTGTCGCCCGGCTACGGCTACGCGGCGATCACCGTGGCCTTTCTTGGTCGATTGAATCCTGTCGGCATTCTGTTTTCCAGCCTGTTGATGGCGCTGCTATACATCGGTGGCGAGAGCGCGCAAATGAGCCTGAACCTGCCCCAGGCGATCACGCAATTGTTCCAGGGAATGATGCTGTTTTTCCTGCTGGCCAGTGATGTGCTGATCCTCTATCGCCCGCGTTTGAACCTGCGCTGGACCCGCCGCGCCCCCACCACCGCCGTACACGCAGGAGCGCTGTGATGGATATCGATCTGCTGAGCAATATTTTCTACGCCATGGTGCGCTGCGGCACACCCTTGCTGCTGGTGGCATTGGGTGAACTGATCTGCGAGAAAAGCGGCGTACTCAATCTGGGCCAGGAAGGCATGATGCTGTTTGGCGCGGTGATCGGTTTCATCGTCGCGTTCAGTACCGGCAACTTGTGGCTGGGGGTGTTGCTGGCCATGCTGGCCGGGATGCTGTTGTCCTCGCTGTTTGCACTGGTGGCGCTGGTGTTCAATGCCAACCAGGTGGCCACCGGCCTGGCGCTGACGATTTTTGGCGTGGGCCTGTCGACCTTCGTCGGCGCGGCATGGGTCGGTAAACCACTGGCGGGTTTCGAACCTCTGGCGATCCCTTACTTGAGTGAAATTCCGCTGATCGGACGCATGCTGTTTGCCCAGGATCTGCTGGTGTATCTGTCGTTCGCCCTGTTTGCGCTGGTGGCCTGGGTGATTCTAAAAAGCCGCGTCGGGCTGATTATCCAGGCAGTCGGGGAAAACCCGGATGCGGCCAGTGCCATGGGCTTGCCAGTGCTGGGCGTGCGCGCATTGGCGGTGTTGTTCGGCGGTTCGATGGCGGGGTTGGCCGGGGCGTATCTGTCCCTGGCGTATACGCCGATGTGGGCGGAAAACATGAGCGCCGGACGCGGCTGGATTGCCCTGGCACTGGTGGTGTTTGCCAGTTGGCGGGTGTGGCGACTGCTGCTCGGCGCCTACCTGTTCGGGCTCGCCAGCATTCTGCATCTGGTGGCACAGGGTTTGGGGCTGGCGATTCCATCGAGCCTGCTGGCGATGCTGCCGTACGTGGCGACCATTGTGGTGCTGGTGCTGTTGTCCCGGGATGCGGTGCGCACCCGGTTATATGCGCCGGTGTCGTTGGGACAGCCGTGGCAGGCCGGGCGTTAGTCTGAACAACAGACAACAACGGACTCGACGCCTGGCATCAAGCGATGCAGCATAGGCTCAACCCGCGCGCCCATCGAGTCCGCGACGTTCAATTTTCAAGGAAGCCCATCATGTCCACGGCAAAAACCGCACTCATCATCGGCGCCTCCCGGGGCTTGGGCCTCGGGCTGGTGAAAACCCTGCTGGCCGACGGCTGGCAAGTCACCGCCACCGTGCGTAACCCGCAGAACGCCAATGCCTTACAGGCCTTGGGCAAGGTGCGGATCGAGAAACTCGACATGGACGACCAGCAAGCGGTAATCGCATTGAGCCAACAGCTCAAAGGCGAAGTGTTCGACCTGCTGTTCGTCAATGCCGGGGTCAAGGGCCCTGACGTGCAGACGCCGAACGGCGGTGCGACGCTGGCCGATGTCGGTCAGCTGTTTTTCACCAACGCCGTCGCGCCGATCAACCTGGCTCAGCGTTTCATCGGGCAGATCCGGCCGGATACCGGCGTGCTGGCGTTCATGAGTTCGGTACTCGGCAGCGTGACCATGCCGGACGCGCCGGAATTGGCACTGTACAAGGCCAGCAAAGCGGCGCTGAACTCCATGACCAACAGCTTCGTCACCCAGTTGGGCGAACAGAAGCTGACTGTGTTGTCGTTGCATCCGGGCTGGGTGAAGACCGACATGGGCGGTGAAGGTGCCGACATCGACGTTGAAACCAGCACCCGCGGCCTGGTGGATCAGGTGGACGCGTACACCGGCAAGGGCGGGCATCATTTTGTGAATTACCGGGGTGAAACCATTCCCTGGTAACACACAACCCCCTTTGGAAGCCGGTTGCTCTGTCGGACGAGGCTTGCCGGGAAAGCCGTTTTCATCGAAACTCCGCACCTCGCCTCCCCGGCGACCCTGGATCAGCAGACAGGGCAACACTGAGCTGGCAACCCTGAACCCCACTTTCAGAGGAGCCGGCCAACATGCCTGCGACCCGTACCTGGTTAAAAAATCCCCTCGCCATTTTCACGGCCAACGGTCTCGATGCCCGTGGCGGCCTGGTGCTGCAAGACGGCGTAATCGTCGAAGTGCTCAGCCTCGGTCAACAACCTTCGGCACCGTGCAATGACGTGTTCGACGCCCGCGAGCACGTGATCCTGCCTGGCCTGATCAACACCCATCACCATTTCTATCAAACCCTGACCCGCGCCTGGGCGCCGGTGGTCAACCAGCCTTTGTTCCCGTGGCTGAAAACCCTGTACCCGGTCTGGGCCCGACTGACGCCGGAAAAACTGGCCCTCGCCACCAAAGTCGCGTTGGCCGAGTTGCTGCTGTCCGGTTGCACCACCGCCGCCGATCACCACTATCTGTTCCCCGAAGGCCTGGAAAATGCGATCGACGTGCAGGTTGAAAGCGTGCGCGAACTGGGCATGCGCGCCATGCTCACCCGTGGCTCCATGAGCCTCGGTGAAAAGGACGGCGGCCTGCCACCGCAACAAACCGTGCAGGAAGGCCAGGTGATTCTCGACGACAGCCAGCGCTTGATCGCTGAGTACCACGAACGCGGCGACGGCGCACAAATCCAGATCGCCCTGGCGCCCTGCTCGCCGTTCTCCGTGACCCCGGAAATCATGTCCGCCAGCGCCGAACTGGCCAACAAGCTTGACGTGCGCCTGCACACTCACCTGGCCGAAACCCTCGACGAAGAAGACTTCTGCCTGCAACGCTTCGGCCTGCGCACTGTGGATTACCTGGACAGCGTTGGCTGGCTCGGCCCGCGTACCTGGCTGGCCCACGGCATCCACTTCAACCCGGATGAAATCGCCCGCCTCGGCGCGGCCGGCACCGGCATTTGCCATTGCCCGAGCTCGAACATGCGCCTGGCCTCCGGCATCTGCCCGACCATCGAATTGACCGATGCCGGCGCGCTGCTCGGCCTTGGCGTGGATGGCTCGGCCTCCAACGATGCGTCGAACATGATGCTTGAAACCCGGCAGGCGCTGTACATCCAGCGTCTGCGCTACGGTGCCGAGAAGATCACGCCGGAACGCGTACTGGGTTGGGCGACCAAAGGTTCGGCGAGCCTGTTGGGCCGTACCGATATCGGTGAGATTGCCGTGGGCAAGCAAGCCGACCTGGCGCTGTTCAAGCTCGACGAACTGCGCTTCTCCGGCAGCCACGATCCGGTATCGGCGCTACTGCTGTGCGGCGCGGATAGCGCGGACCGGGTGATGGTCGGCGGTAAATGGCGAGTGATTGATGGACAGGTCGAGGGGCTCGACCTCAAAGGCTTGATAGCCGATCACAGCCAGGCGGCACGACAGTTGATTGCCGGGACCTGATCCGACCACCATCCCTGTGGGAGCGGGCTTGCCCGCGATAGCGGACTGTCAGCCGACAGAAATGTTGAATGTGACGGCCTCATCGCGGGCAAGCCTGCCCCCACAAGGGATTTGTTGGAGATTCAAAGTCCGAGCAGCGACAACATGATAAACGTCGCAAACAGCACAAAATGGGTCATGCCTTCGATCGCGTTGGTCTGGCCATCGTTAAGGTTGATTGCGCTGACGATCAGGGTGATGAAGATCATCACGGTCTGAACCGGCGTCATGGCCATCTGGAACGGCTGGCCGGTGTAAAGCGCCATCGCTTCCATCACCGGCACCGTCAGGATCACCGTCGACAGCGAAGCACCCAACGCAGTATTCAACGCACCGTTACCCGCGAACACGTGTCATGGCTGCAGAGCCAGGCGCG
>OBKH01000153.1_pt1 | contig 12545 bp, 10 predicted proteins | sample 1496241 | NCBI WGS metagenome assembly OBKH01 (sample SAMN03273953, study PRJEB22546) | soil metagenome | isolation source: rice field elevated CO2 plus elevated temperature | place: India: CRRI Experimental farm Cuttack,Odisha-753006 | collected 2013-12-17 | reverse complement strand
CGCTGGCGCCAGTACCGCCGTTGCCGCCGGCGCCGCCGTTGCCGCTTAGCCAGCCACCGGCTCCACCGGCGCCGCCGGCTCCACCGGCCGCGCCGGTTCCGGCCGCCGGGCTGTAACCGGCACCGCCGGCCCCGCCGTTACCGAACATTCCGGCATCCCCGCCGTTGCCGCCGTTGGGGTGGGCGGCGTCGCCGGCTCCGCCGTTCCCGCCGTTGCCCCACAGCAACCCGCCGGCCCCACCGTTTTGACCGGGCAGCCCGTCGGCGCCGTTGCCGATCAGCGGACGCCCCAGCAGTGTCTGGGTGGGCGCGTTGATGGCCGCGAGCACCTGTTGTTCGAGGGCCTGCAAGGGGGAGGCGTTGGCGGCCTCGGCGGCGGCATACGAGCCCACGCTCGCGGTTAAGGCCTGCACGAACTGTTGATGAAATCTGGCCATTTGGGCACTGAGCGCCTGATAGTCGCGGGCGTAGCCAGAAAACAACGACGCGATGGCCGCCGACACCTCATCGGCCCCGGCGGCCAGGACACCAGCCGTCGTGGGTGCCGCGGCTCCGTTGGCCGCGCTAAGCGCCGCACCGATGCTCGCCACATCCGCTGCCGCCGCTGACAACATTCCCGGGACTACCATCACGTTCGACATCGCTGCAGTCTAAAACCTGGTGCCATCGTTGCGACGCAAAACAATCGACATGCTTACCATTTCTGAGCTCAACTAGCTGCTAGGTTGCCGCACTAGACTGCTGCAAATGCAGGTCTATACGTCGGCAACGCACTGGGGCGTGTTCACCGCTCGGGTGCACGGCGGCGACATTGCGGCCGTGGCCGCGCTCGCCAGTGACACCAACCCGGCTCCGCAGCTGCAAAACCTGCCCGGCGCGGTACGTCACCGCAGCCGCATCGCCAACCCCGCCGTACGGCGCGGATGGCTGCAGCATGGCCCGGGGCCCAGCTCGGCTCGCGGCGCCGAAGAGTTCGTGGAGGTCAGCTGGGACGAGTTGATCGAGCTGCTGGCTTCCGAGCTGCGCCGTACCGTCGACCGCTACGGCAACGAGGCGATCTATGGCAGCTCCTACGGCTGGGCCAGCGCCGGACGGTTCCACCACGCGCAAAGCCAGGTGCACCGGTTCCTCAACATGCTCGGCGGGTACACCGCATCCCGGCACAGCTACAGCGCCGGCGCGTCCGAAGTGATCTTCCCGCATATCGTCGGCGCGGCCCTGTTCGAAGCCCTGGCCGAGACCACGACCTGGGATGTCATCGTCGACCACACCGCGCTGTTGGTGGCGTTCGGCGGATTGCCGGTGAAGAACACCGCGGTGATGCCCGGCGGTACCACCGCTCATCCGGACCGCGACTACGTCGGCCGGTACCGGGCTCGCGGCGGTCGGCTGGTGTCGGTCAGCCCGCTACGTGACGACATCGCCGCGATCGCCGGTCCGCTCGACGATCGATGTCGCTGGCTTGCGCCGGTGCCTGGCACCGATGTGGCGATCATGCTCGGGCTGGCATACGTGCTGGCCACCGAGTCGCTGGCCGATCGCGCGTTCCTTGGCAGGTATTGCACCGGCTACGAACGCTTCGAGCGCTACCTGCTGGGCCTGGATGATGGGATTCCCAAGACACCCGAATGGGCCGCCGCGCTGTCCGGGCTCGCCGCCGGCGATCTGCGAGATCTGGCCCGCCGGATGGCCGAGCACCGGACTCTGATCACCACCAGTCTGTCGTTACAGCGGATAGAGCACGGCGAGCAGACCGTGTGGATGGCCGCGACCCTAGCGGCGATGCTGGGCCAGATCGGGCTTCCCGGAGGGGGTTTCGGTCACGGCTACAGCAGCAACGGCGTCGGCAACCCGCCGTTGGCGTGCGGCCTGCCGGCATTGCCGCAAGGCAACAATCCGGTGTCGACGTTCATTCCGGTGGCGGCGATCAGTGAGCTGCTGCAGCGGCCCGGCCAGCGGCTGGCCTACAACGGCCGATTGCTGGAGCTGCCCGACATCAAGTGCGTCTACTGGGCCGGTGGAAATCCGTTCCACCACCACCAGAACCTGCCGCGGCTGCGTCGTGCACTGTCTCGGGTAGACACGATCGTGGTACACGAACAGTATTGGACCGCGATGGCCAAACACGCCGACATTGTGGTGCCAACCACCACCAGTTTCGAGCGCGACGACTTCGCCGCCAGCAAGACCAATCCCACCTTGATCGCAATGCCTGCGATGGTGCCGCCGTATGCCAACGCCCGCGACGACTACCACACGTTCTCCGCGTTGGCCCACCGGCTGGGGTTCGGCAAGCAATTCACCGAGGGCCGCAGCGCGCGCGAGTGGCTCGAGCACATGTACGACAAGTGGTCGGCCGAGCTGGATTTCCCGGTGCCGTCATTCGCCGAATTCTGGCGGACCGGCCGGCTGGAACTACCGACCAGAACCGGTTTGACGTGGCTTGCCGATTTCCGGGCCGACCCGGCGGCCCATCCGTTGGGGACACCCAGCGGGCGGATCGAGATCTTCTCGGACACGGTCGACGCGTTTGCCTTGCCGGACTGTGCCGGGCACCCCACCTGGTATGAACCGTCCGAATGGCTAGGCGGGCCGCGGGCCGCGCGCTACCCGCTGCATCTGATCGCCAACCAGCCGCGGACCCGACTGCACAGCCAGCTCGATCACGGCGGCGCCAGCATGGCATCGAAAATCCGTGGACGAGAACCGATCCGGATTCACCCGGATGACGCCGCGGCCCGTGAGCTTACTGACGGCGACATCGTGCGCGTGTTCAACGACCGCGGCGCCTGCCTGGCGGGTGTGGTGATCGACGACGGGCTACGGCCCAAGGTGGTGCAACTGTCCACCGGTGCGTGGTTCGATCCCGCCGATCCGCGCGACCCGGACTCGATGTGTGTGCACGGCAATCCCAATGCGCTGAGCAACGATTCCGGCACGTCGTCACTGGCCCACGGCAGCACCGGCCAGCATGTCTTGGTCCAGATCGAGAGGTTCACTGGCGAACTGCCGCCGGTGCGCGCCCACGAGCCACCGCGGCTGGCTTAGCGCCGGACGTCGACTTGTTGGGCGCGAAACGCCGCAATGGACCGAACGACTCGACGTAAGTGTGCCCTGCTGGTGTCGGCTCGAGTCGCAGCACGGGTGAGCACCACGTGCGCCACTAGCCCTGAGCGAAGTGTCGCTGCAACCGCCGGTGCCGATGACCGAAGAGCGCGCGCAACCCTGCCGCGATGAGCGGCGCGGCAAACCTGAGTCCGGCACGCGTCTGGAACGTGATGCGGTCGCGGACAATCGTTTTCGTGTCACCCTCGGGCGTCACGGTGCGTTCGTGCTGCCATTGCCGCATGCTCAGCATCGTCGAATCCTCGCGAAACCGCCGTCCCGGCTCGAGCTCGGCGATGCTGAGCCGGTCATAGTCGAATGGCAACACACCGAACAGTCGCAGCCAGGCACGTCCGATCGGCGCGCCGATCGGCACCGTGTCGACGGTCATCCCTTTCGCGCCGCGAGGCACCGACATCGTCATCCAGGGGCGCAACTCATCGTTGATGCCCTCCGGGGTGACGACCCGTTGCCACACCTGCTCGGCAGGTGCGGCGACGACGCTTTGCCGTTCAATGAGCACCGGTTCAGCGTATCCGACCACGCGGCGCGGTGGGGCTACGTCTCCCTCGCCTCGGTGGCTGCCTAAAGGCCGTTCCGTCCCGGGTTGAGTTCTGCGATGCAGAGGTGGCAGATCGTCAATGCGGGCGAGAATTTGTTCCGGCCTCTGTTGATGCGGGTGACATCGGAAGGTGTGGGTAAAGGGATCAGCCCGAGATCATGCAATCACTGTCCTGACAACCAGATTCAGCACGGCCTGGTAATCGACAGGATTCTGGGACTATCAGACTCCAGCATCACGGTTCTCACCCGGGCCCAGGTCGAGGCGATGGTCGCGGCGCTGCCGCGAAGCTACTGATTCCGCGCAGCTGCTCTGTCAGGGCCGCTGACTTTTCTCTCGGTCATCGTGGTCGCAGGCGCCGCACTCGGTGTCTTCGGGTGGGGAAGCGCGACCTCGAAGGCCACTGAAACGCCTTACGGAGACGCGACGAACCAAATGCCGACGAATACGGCGAGGCCGGTGGCTACCGGGAGCCTGCCACAGAGGATCGCCCAACCTGCCCAGATCGTTGCCTGGCCGAGGAACATCGGGTTCCGCGAGAACGCGTAGGGACCTCCAGCTCCTCGATGACCCGCCTCAGTTCGTCGGCTCGTGCACGGTCCGGTTTCGGAGCCGGTCCAACACGCCGCGAACCGCGTGCTCGGTGACCGACAGCGGTGACATCACCGTTTCGCCGAGGCTCACGATGTAGTCGATCCGATCGACGATGGCTTCCACCGGCTCGACCAACACGATGAGCCGTTTCGCGAGATCGTCCAGGCTGTGCAGGGTACCTTCGAGATGGTCCAGACCGTCCTCCAAGCGCTCCACGGTGCTGTTCAGCTGTGACAGCGAGCTGTTCAGCTCGGCCATGGTCTTACCCAGACCGTCCAGGACGTCTTCGACCTGCTCCACCGTCTTGTCGGCGTTCAATGCGGCCTGGGTGAGGGTTTTCATTCGCCGTCGCACGGGCGCGGGGCGGCCGCTTCTGTCTGCCATGACGGTCATTATGACCCTGACGCGGTTAACTCGGAAGCTTGGCGGCGGCGTCGCGGTCCAGCAGCCAGAGCGTGTTCTGACGCCCGACGGCCCCGGCCGCCGGTACCGAAACCGGATCGGCGCCGCCGATGGCCGCGGCCACGGCGTCGGCCTTACCCGGCCCGGAAACCAGCAGCCACACCTCGCGGGAACGCTGAATCGCCGGCAGGGTCAAGGTGATTCGGCGTGGCGGCGGTTTCGGCGAGTCGTCGACCGCCACCACCATGCGGGTGCTCTCGAGGACGGCGGGGCTGTGCGGGAACAGCGAGTTAATGTGGCCCTCGGGCCCCATGCCCAGCAGGTGGACGTCGAAATTCGGCGCCGGGTCACCTGGTGCGGCACTGGCGGCCAGCACCTGTTCGTAGGCCAGGGCCGCGGCGTCCAGATCGCCGCCGAAGTCACCATCACTGGCGGCCATCGGGTGCACCTGGTTCGATGGAATGTCGACGTGATTGAGCAACGCCCGCCGGGCCTGCTTGAGATTGCGCTCGTCATCGTCTTCGGGAACGTAGCGTTCGTCGCCCCAGAACAGGTGCACCTTGGACCATTCAATCTGCTGTGCTTGGGCGCTGAGGTAGCGCAGAAGCGCAATCCCGTTGCCGCCCCCGGTCAGCACGATCAGCGCCTGCCCTCTGGCCGCCACCGCGGCCCCGATGGCGCCAACCAAGCGCTTACCCGCGGCCGCGACCAGAATGTCGCTATCGGGGAAGATCTCGATGCTACTGCTCACCGGTACTGCACCTTCTTGATTCCCTCGAGCGCGGCGCAGTAGATTTCGTCGGGGTCCAGCCGGCGCAGGTCTTCGGCTAGGCACTCACCGGTTACCCTGCGCGCCAAAGGAACCAGAGCGTCGGGCTTGCCCGTCCGGGTCAGGGTGGCCGTGATTCCCTCCTGGGGACGGCTTAGCACGATGGTCTCGCTGTTGCGCACCAGCTCGACTTTGAGTTCGCCGACCGCCCGTCGCACCGGACCTTCGATCCGGCTGGCTAGCCAGCCGGCTAGGACGTCGAGCGCCGGTTCGGTCTTCAAGCCGGACACCAGCGCCGACTCGATCGGCTCGTGTCGCGGCTGGTCGACGGCCGACGTGAGCAGCGCACGCCAATAGGTGATGCGGCTCCAGGCCAGATCGGTGTCGCCGGCGCCGTAGCCGGCTAGCCGGCTCTTGATGGCCGACAGCGGGTCGATTGCGTTGGTGGCGTCGGTGATGCGCCGAATTGCTAACTTGCCCAACGCATCCTGTGCTGGCACCGCCGGTGCGATGTCGGGCCACCACGCCACCACCGGGATGTCGGGCAGCAGGAAGGGGATAACGACGCTGTCGGCGTGGCCGGCCAGTGGCCCGGACAGCCGCAGCACCACAAACTCGCCGGCGCCGGCGTCAGCGCCGACCCGCAGTTGTGCGTCCAGCCGCGGTCTGTCGGCGTACGGATCGCCCCGCATCGTTACGATGATGCGGCTGGGATGCTCATGGCTGGCGTCGTTGGCCGCCTCGATGGACTCTTCCAGCATGGCTTCGCTGTCCGGCGCAATGATGAGCGTGAGTACCCGGCCCATCGCGACGGCGCCGATCTTTTCGCGCAGCTCGTCGAGCTTCTTGTTGACCGCGGTGGTGGTGGTGTCGGGCAAGTCGACAATCATCTGCGCCGCTCCTCCTCATCGCTTCGCTCTGCATCGTCGCCGGCGCGGATCACTATGGCCGCCGCCATTCCCGGCCGGTGCGGCGCAGCATCTCCAAGGATGATTCCGGACCCCAGGTACCTGCCTCGTAGGCGTCGGGCGTCCCGTGTGCCGCCCAATGTTCCAACGCTGGATCGAGGATCTCCCACGCCAGTTCGACCTCCGCGTTGACCGGAAACAGCGAGGGCTCGCCGAGCAGGACGTCGAGGATGAGCCGCTCGTAGGCCTCCGGTGAATCTTCGGCGAATGCCGAGCCGTAGGAGAAGTCCATGTTGACGTCGCGGACTTCCATGGCGGTGCCCGGCACCTTGGAGCCGAACCGCAATGTGACACCTTCGTCGGGCTGCACGCGGATGACCATCGCGTTGGTGCCCAGCTCGTCGGTCATGGTGGCGTCGAACGGCAGATGCGGCGCCCGCCTGAAGACCAGAGCGATCTCGGTCACCCGGCGGCCCAATCGTTTTCCCGTTCGCAGATAGAACGGCACGCCGGCCCACCGGCGCGTATCGACTTCCAGGGTGATAGCGGCGAAGGTTTCGGTGGTGGAGTCCTCGGCGAACCCCTCCTCGTCGAGCAGCCCAACCACCTTCTCCCCGCCTTGCCAGCCGGCGGCGTACTGGCCGCGGCTGGTGGTCTGGTCGAGTGGCTCGGCAAGGCGGGTGGCCGAGAGCACCTTGATCTTCTCGGCCTGCAACGCTGCCGGGTGGAAGCTGACCGGCTCCTCCATCGCGGTCAGCGCCAGCAGCTGCATGAGATGGTTCTGGATGACATCGCGGGCCGCGCCGATGCCGTCGTAATAGCCCGCGCGCCCGCCCAGGCCGATGTCTTCGGCCATGGTGATCTGTACGTGGTCGACGTAGTGCGCATTCCAGATCGGGTCGAACAGCTGGTTGGCGAACCGCAGCGCCAGGATGTTCTGCACCGTCTCTTTGCCCAGGTAGTGGTCGATGCGGAAGACCGCTTCCTCCGGGAAGACCGCGTTGACCGCCTTGTTCAGCTCGCGTGCGCTGGCCAGGTCGTGGCCGAACGGCTTCTCTATCACGACTCGGCTCCACCGGTCGCCTTGCGGGCGGGCCAGGCCGGACTTGTGCAGCTGCTCACACACCACCGGGAAGGATTTGGGCGGGATCGCCAGGTAGAAGGCGTGGTTGCCGCCGGTGCCGCGCTCGGCGTCGAGCTTCTCCAGCGTCTCGGCGAGTTGGGCGAACGCGTCGTCGTCGTCGAAAGTGCCTGGCACAAAACGGAATCCCTCGGCCAGCCGGTCCCAGTTCTGTTGCCGAAACGGTGTTCGGCAGTGCTCTTGGACGGCGTTGTACACCACTTGACCGAAATCCTGGGTGCTCCAGTCTCGGCGGGCAAACCCCACCAGCGAGAATGTGGGCGGCAGCAGGCCGCGGTTGGCCAAATCGTAGACGGCCGGCATCACCTTCTTGCGGGCCAGGTCGCCGGTGACGCCGAAAATCACCATGCCGCACGGGCCGGCGATTCTGGGTAATCGCTTGTCCCGCTTGTCTCGTAGCGGGTTGCGCCACGACGCCGCGGCGTGGGCCGGTTTCATTGGGCAGCGGTGTCGAGATGCGCCCGGGTTTCCTGGAGTAGCTCGTTCCAGGAGGCCTCGAACTTCCGCACGCCTTCCTCCTCGAGGACGGCAAACACGTCGGTGAGGTCGATGCCGATCGCCCCCAGCTGGTCGAACACCGCCTGGGCATCGGATGCAGTTCCGGTGACCGTGTCGCCTTGGATCACGCCATGATCAGCGACGGCGTCAATTGTCTTTTCCGGCATAGTGTTCACGGTGTGTGGGGCGACCAACTCGGTGACGTAGAGGGTGTCCGAGTAATCGGGGTTCTTCACGCCGGTGGAAGCCCACAACGGGCGCTGGACCCGGGCGCCGTCGACCTTGAGGGACCGATAACGATCGCTGTCTTCGAAGACCTCCCGGTAGGTGGCATAGGCCAGGCGGGCATTGGCGACACCGGCCTGGCCGCGCAGTTCGAGCGCTTGCCGCGAGCCGATTCTGTCCAGCCGCTTGTCGATTTCGGTGTCCACCCGGGAGACGAAAAACGATGCCACCGAATGGATCTTGGACAGGCTGTGTCCGGCTTGCCGGGCCTTTTCCATCCCGGTCAGGTAGGCGTCCATCACCTCGCGGTACCGCTGCACGGAGAAGATCAGCGTAACGTTGACCGAAATCCCTTCCGCCAGAACGGCACTGATGGCGGGCAGACCGGCCTTAGTGGCCGGGATCTTGATGAAAAGGTTCGGCCGGTCGACGATCTTCCACAGCTCGATTGCCTGTTGGATCGTTTTTTCGGTTTCGTGTGCCAGCCGCGGGTCGACCTCGATCGACACCCGGCCGTCGACCCCGTCGGAGTCCTCCCACTGGGGGACCAGCACGTCGCACGCGCTGCGCACGTCGTCAGTGGTGACGGTGCGGATGGTGGCATCCACGTCGGCGCCGCGCGCGGCCAGCTCGGCGATCTGGGCGTCGTAGGTGTGGCCCTCCGACAGCGCCTTCTGAAAGATCGACGGGTTGGTGGTCACCCCGACGACGCTCTTGGTGTCGATCAGCTCCTGCAGATTGCCCGAGCGCAGCCGGTCCCGCGACAGGTCATCCAGCCACACCGATACCCCCGCGGCGCTCAATGCGGCCAGGTTGGGGTTCTGAGCGGTCATCGGTAATCACCCTTCCTCAGTTATCCAGCGCTCGTTCGGCGGCGGCGGCCACGGCCTCGGCAGTGAAGCCGTACTCGCGGAACAAGGTCTTGTGGTCCGCGGATTCGCCGTAGTGCTCGATCGAGACGATCTCGCCCGTGTCGCCAACCAGCTGGTGCCAGCATTGCGCGACGCCGGCTTCGACGGCCACCCGCGCCGACACCGTCGGGGGCAGCACCGCGTCGCGGTACTCGTAGGGTTGGGCCTCGAACCACTCCAGGCACGGCATCGACACCACCCGAGCGAGGATGTCGTTGTCCGCCAGCAACGTCTGCGCCGCGACCGCCAGCTGCACCTCCGAGCCGGTGGCGATGAGAATGACGTCGGGTTCCTCGCCCGGTTGCAGACCACCGGCGTCACTCAGCACGTAACCGCCGCGGGCAACCCCCTCGGCGTCGGTGCCGTCCAGCACCGGCACACCCTGGCGGGTCAGGATCAACCCGACCGGCCCGCTGCCGTTGCGGCGGGCCAGGATCGTGCGCCAGGCGTAGGCTGTCTCGTTGGCATCTGCCGGGCGCACCACCGACAGCCGGGGGATCGCGCGCAGCGCCGAGAGGTGCTCGATCGGTTGATGGGTGGGCCCGTCTTCGCCGAGGCCGATCGAGTCGTGCGTCCAGACGTAGATGGTGTCGATGTCCATCAACGCCGCCAGCCGCACCGCCGGGCGCATGTAGTCGGAGAACTGCAGGAAGGTGCCGCCGTAAGCCCGGGTGGGTCCGTGCAGCACGATGCCGGACAGGATGGCACCCATCGCGTGCTCGCGAACACCGAAGTGCAAGGTGCGACCATACCAGTGCGCGGTGTACTCCTTGGTGGAAATCGAGGGCGGGCCAAAGGAGTCGGCGCCCTTTATCGTTGTGTTGTTGCTGCCCGCCAGGTCGGCCGAACCGCCCCACAACTCGGGCAGTTTCGGCCCGAGCGCGGACAGCACCGCACCCGAGGCCGCACGGGTGGCCAGCGCCTTGGACCCCGGTTCCCAGTGGGGCAAGTCGGCGTCCCAGCCGTCGGGCAACTTCTGCGCGAGCAGCCGGTCCAGCAGCGCCTTGCGCTCGGGTTCACGCCGCGCCCAGGCATCGAATTCGAGCTGCCAGCGTTCGTGGGCCTGTTTGCCGCGGGCCACCAGCCCTCGGGTGTGGGTGAGGACGTCCTCGCGGACCTGGAACGTCTTGTCCGGATCGAAGCCGACGATCTTCTTGACTGCGGCCACCTCGTCGTCGCCCAGCGCCGCGCCGTGCGCCTTGCCGGTGTCCATCAGGTTCGGCGCCGGATAGCCGATGACGGTGCGCAGCGCGATGAACGAGGGCCGGTCGGTGACCGCCTGCGCATTGGCGATGGCCTCCTCGATGCCGACGACGTTCTCACCGCCCTCAACCTCTTGCACGTGCCAGCCGTACGCGCGGTAGCGGGCCGCGGTGTCCTCACACAGCGCGATGTTGGTGTCGTCCTCGATCGAGATCTGGTTGCGGTCGTAGAACACGATGAGGTTGCCCAGTTGCTGGACCGCGGCCAGCGACGACGCCTCCGAGGTCACCCCTTCTTCGATGTCACCGTCGGAGGCGATGACATAGATGTAGTGGTCGAAGGGGCTGGCGCCCGGTTCGGCGTCCGGGTCGAACAGGCCGCGCTCGTAGCGCGAGGCCATCGCCATCCCGACCGCCGACGCCAGTCCCTGCCCCAGCGGGCCGGTGGTGATCTCAACGCCGGGGGTGTGGCGGAACTCCGGGTGTCCGGGGGTCTTGGATCCCCAGGTGCGCAACGACTCAATGTCGGACAGTTCCAGGCCGAAGCCGCCGAGGTAGAGCTGGATGTAGAGGGTCAGGCTGCTGTGCCCGGCCGACAAAACGAACCGATCGCGGCCCAGCCAGTGTGTGTCGCTGGGATCGTGACGCATTGTCCGCTGAAACAGCGTGTAGGCCAACGGAGCCAGGCTCATCGCCGTTCCAGGATGACCGTTGCCGACCTTTTGGACGGCATCGGCGGCCAATACCCGGATGGTGTCGACGGCAGCCGAATCGATCTCGGTCCAGTAGTCGGGATGGCGCGGTCGGGTAAGCGCGGAGATCTCTTCGAGTGTGGTCACAAATTCAGTCCTCGAGTCAGCAAGATGATCAGTCCTCACCCTAGTGCGGGAATCCCGGCGCTTGCAGTGCCGCATATCCGGGTACCCATCCGGGCCCTGTGAAACGTAACCCGCGCGCTACCCACGCTTCGCATTCGGTGCCGATATGCCGAAAAATCACCGTCATCGACCCTGCGGCTCTGCTGCTGGGGCTACGTCGAACACCGTACGTCGCAGAAGTGTGGTGCGGGTCGGGCGGCCGGCTTAATCGCGGTGATAATCGGTTGGTCGGCGATCACCGGCATCATCGGTTGGCCGGCGCTGGTGATGCTGTTCGCCGGGCCTCGCGTCGGCGAGCCGGGCAAGCCGGTGCGCCTGCCGATCCCATGGCGGGATGTTGGTGGGTACCGCCCGACCGGAAGAAGCATCGCGGCATGCCGGCGTGGCGAGCCTCGGGGTCTACACGAATTCGCCGCCGCCGAGCCCGCCGAAGCCACCGCCGCCACCGGCGCCGCCGGCGGTACCTGTGGCGATGGACCCCGGGCTACCGAGGCCGCCGAGACCGCCGAGACCAAGGAGGATGCTGAAGCCGCCGCCACCGCCCTGCCCCCCGTGGCCACCGGTCCCACCGGTGCCTGTTCCAAAGGGCCCCGCGTCGCCGGTGCCGCCGGTGCCCCCGGAGCCACCCATCCCGCCCCGGCCACCGACGCCGGCAAAACCATTGCCGCCAAAGCCGCCCGCACCTCCGTTGCCACCCATCCCAGGCTGAGAGCCGTTGTGGCCGGTGCCGCCGGTGCCGCCAGCGCCGCCGGTGCCGCCGGTGTTACCGTTGCCGCCGTTGCCGCCAGTGCCGCCTCTGCCGCCGGTGAGGCCGCCGTTGGCACCCTGGCCGCCGGTGCCGCCGGTGCCGCCGGTGCCGCCGGTGCCCCAGTCGCCGGGGGTGCCACCTGGGCCGCTGGAACCGCCAAGTCCTGCATCGCCTCCGCGTCCTGCATCGCCTCCGCGGCCCCCGCCGCCGCCGTCACCAGGTGAGGTGACAAGGTCGCCACTGGCGCCGTTGCCACCGTTGCCGCCGTTGCCGGGTGTCCCGCCGGTCCCACCGTTGCCGCCGGCTCCGGTGAGGCCTTGGCCGCCGTTGCCGCCTCTGCCGCCGTTGCCGCCTCTGCCGCCGTCACCGCCATCGCCCTCGTTGGTGCCGAGGACGCCCTTGGCGCCGGTGCTGCCGGCGCCGCCAGTCCCGCCGATGCCACCGTTGCCGCCGTTGGCGCCGGTGCCGCCGTTACCGCCGTTACCCCCGTGGCCGCCGGGGCCGCCGTTTCCGCCGCTGGCAGCGCCGTGGCCGCCGTGACCGCCGTTGCCGCCGCGGTAGCCTGACCAGCCGACAACTCCGCCTGCCCGGCCGCCGCACTCA
>OBKH01000152.1_pt1 | contig 12698 bp, 6 predicted proteins | sample 1496241 | NCBI WGS metagenome assembly OBKH01 (sample SAMN03273953, study PRJEB22546) | soil metagenome | isolation source: rice field elevated CO2 plus elevated temperature | place: India: CRRI Experimental farm Cuttack,Odisha-753006 | collected 2013-12-17 | reverse complement strand
TGCCACCGAATACAACCCGCAGCAGGCGATGGCACGGCTCCTGAGGAACCGCACCACGCTGATCAACGCCCAGCGGCTGGCAGCGGTGAATCAAGCCTGAAGGGTGCTGGTGGTCGACGGCGGGAAAATCGCCGAAGATGGCGACCATCAGCAGTTAATCGCTGATGGTGGCCTGTATGCCAAGCTATATGGGCATTTGCAGCGGTTGTAGGTTAACTCCACAGCACCTGGAGCGCGTTTTCCCCGCCGTCATAACCGAAATTTTTCATCACGATCGAGCACGATTCGCACGGGGGCATCGTCGTGGCGATATTGACGGACTTGATCGCCTTGGGGTCGGGGTATTTCTCCCGAATCACGTGGATCAACTTGCTTTCGCTGTCCAGTGACGTCGGTTTTTTCGACTGCACTGGCTTGTAGGTGCCGATGTCCTTGATGGTCGTCGGCACGGCCAGCAACTTGCCTTCATCGGTCACCTCGAGAGAGGTGTAGGGAAAGTTCTGATTCATGTCGATATTGAAGTAGGTTGATTCGCCGACCCGAACCGAATCCGCTCCAAGATTCTGTTTGAACAGCGGCAAGTGCCCGGTCGCTCGCTGGGCGCCGGAAACGCTGACGTAGATTTCCCGTTGCCCACTGCTGGTCATGACCTCGGCATAGGCAATGTTTCTCGGGTTGAAGGGCCGTTCGTGCCTAGGGGTCAACTTGTACAGCTTCTGCATGGTCTTGTTGATCCTTAGCGCGCTGTTCGCGTTGCTGGCGTCGATCGTCGGCGACATGAACAGCGTATCGAAGATACTGGCGGTGCTCTGACGCAAGTCTTCCGGAGCGTCCTTGCTCCTGCTCCATGTCGTGGCGCCTTCGGGCAGTCGAGTGACGATCATTCGGGTTGAATGATCGAACATCAGTGCTTCTCCGGGACTGGTGTCGACCTTCAGGAATTTCATGTTGCCCGGAGGGTTAGGGGCCGTTCCGATCGGAATGGCGATTTCGTCCATGGTTTTCATCGCGAGCTCAAGGGCTTCTTTACTGTGCATGCGTGCGATGTTGTTGGCGCTCAATGACCCGGTGTACACCGTTAGCAGTTCCGCACCCAAGGTGCCTTCAGCCATGTCAGCCTTCAACAAGCGTTTCAATGTCAGCGGCTCGCTCAGGCTTTGCCCTTTGGGCACTGTCGCAAAGTAATACTTGTCGGTATTGATTCGGCTGAAGACATAAGTACTCGATTCATCTTTGGACGGCACCAGAATGGCCCCGATCCGGTGCGGGTCATCGGCGCCCTCGTAAACCCCCTTGACCTCGATACGGCCATAAATACCTTTGCGGAACATCAGGGTGGCCGGCATCTCGTGGCGAGGCACCAGCCACTTCTTGGTAAAGCCAAGTTTGGTGATGTCACCTCTGTACAGCGTCGGGATGTTGTCGATGATCTGATAAAGATTGCCCTCATGGGTTACAAACTGACCGTCATGACCGGGTCGGCTAACCGCTTCGGACACCCGGTCGCCAAACCAGGGCGCGTAACCTTTGGTTTCGTCGAACGAGCCGACTTCCGGTGTCGAGGCGGGTGTCCCTGTCACAAAACTATTGAGGCATTCGCTGCCGTTGTTTGGCGCGCGGCGTGGCCGGCAGGGGACTAACGTCAATGCGCTGCTGTCATCGATCATCTCGACGCGGCGCAGTTCTTCGCCGTCCAGACGGTACGGGACGTCGTCGATGAAGACTGTCGTGCGCCCATCGATGTCGAACTGGTAGCGAACGTGTGCCAGTTCCGGGAGTTCAAAGAAAACCAGCTCGTCGGTTTTCTTCACGGTGTCGTAGCTTGAGCGACCGAGTGAAAGTTCATGGTTCTGTGGAGTGAGTCGAGGTCCATAGGGGCGGGTGGACAGCGGGTCAACCAGGTAGTGGTGGCCGTCGATCTTTCGAATCGGTACATCTTCGATGCCTTTGACAATACCCAGCTCGTCGGCATCCATCAGCGGTTTCCAGCGTCCCGGTTCGGTGGCCTGAGGCAGGCTGCTGACCAAGTCGTAGCTATCGGCCTTGCCGGCGAGTTTTTTTAATTGGAACACTGCCCGTCTTTCCAGGAAGACGACTGCACGTCCGGCGCCTTTTACGCCCCCGCCAACGAGCCGCAGCAGATCCACTGAACCGTCCAGGGGGTTGAGGTTCTTCAGGCTCGAAGTCAACAGTTTGCCGGACAGCTTCACCATTCGCGGCAATGTCGAACGAATCCCCAATCCGGCAGCACGGGTGGCCAGCCTGATGCTGCCTGCGGCGAACTTACCCAAGGGAACTGCAAAGGACACGATATCGAGCACCGGGCCGATTGCGCCGAGAACGCGATCACCGAACTTGTCCGATTGAAGGTCTTCGATGCTCCCCCAGAATGGCAGGAATCCCTTGACGCTGTGAAGCCAGTGTTTTTCCTCGAGATGGCGTTCGTATGGGGTAACTCCCCAAGCCTCGCGGCGCACCTCCTTTTCATCCAGGTAAAGCAGGTGTGTAGCAATGAAGGACGCGATTTGCTGCGTGCGAGGGGATGTCAGCGTGAGGTTGGAAGAAATGTCGTGATGTGCCGACGGAGTGCGAGAAGGGGGGAGGGCGTCGCCGAGTGGGTCGAGAATCGCGAGGCAGGTGGCTCCTGGTTTCGGCGGCGTGCCGGTTGCATGGGCATCTTGGTCGAATGGCAAGCGGTGTTTGCGTATGGTGGTGTATAGGGCATAGAGGCGGTCGACGGAATAAATACCACGGACGCCACCAACATGGCCGGTTGTCACATCGGTGCGCGGTCTTATGACGCCGGCACGGGGCAAGCACTCGTAGAAGCGCACGGCTTTTTCGTAAGTGACTTGCAACACAAACCCCATGCGTGCCCTGAGCGGCAGGGTGTGTGCCGCAGTTTCTTCATCGACATTGCGCCCGGTTTCATCCCTGAGGCTCAGTACCCTGACTTCACCATGTTCCAGCGCCTTGCGAGCGGCCCACGGCAATGTGACCAGCAGGCTTTTGATCAGCACTTCGTAAGCTGCTTTTGATTTGGCGAGGTAGCTTTTGAATTGCTCGTCGAATAGAACGGCAATATCAGGCAGGGTTCGGTTGCGTGGAAGTAAAGTGACAGAGCGAGCATCGGAATCAACCGGGCCCGATTCAAACGTGCGGTCCGTGGACAGTCTGATCCAAACCCTCGCGGTCTTGCCGTCGTCAGTGATGTACCACTTGCCATCAGCGTTCAAGCCGCCTGAGGCGTACACGTCCCGCAAGGGCCAGATTTTCTGCGGCAGCTCGGGGGTATCCACGATGTTGCGCTCAACGCGCTTGCCCGACTGATAGAGGTGGCGCATCACGCGGATGCTCAGCGGGTCCGGACTTATGCCGGTGGCGAATGCCAGTTTCAGCTGTTGTTCTGCCAGCTTCAGCCGTTTTGGAGCGGAGATATCGAGTTGGACAATTGCCTCGTTCAACTGCACCTGGTGGTCTTCCAGCGCTTGCAAGGCTTTCAGTTTGCTTTCCTGAACATCGCCAGTTTGCGCGCTCGGTTCCACTGCATCGATCGCTTGCGCGCAGGTCAGCACCGCTGGAACACGCGTCAGGGCGATTAACTGGAGCAGGGCTTTACTGGCGTCCTGGCTTTTTTTTAATGGTAGATCGGTGATTTGCTGGAAGGTCAGTCGTTGCAGCAGGGTCGGGTCCAGTGCATGAGCGAGATGGGCGCCGTGAACGAAATTGACCCAGACGACAGAGGTGGCATAGGGCAAGTCGTGGGGAATGTCGCGCACCTGGAATTCGACTGGAAACTTGGCTTGACAGAGCCTGCCCAGCAGCGCGGTTTCCGTCGGCGTGGTCGTATAAAGTGAGTCCTCAAGGTGTTGCCGGAAGTGCTTGAGGATATCGGGGTAGCTTTTGCCGTGGTTGGCGCGATGTTGCAATTGATAGCCGGCAATGCTGTGTGACGCATCGGTGAGCGTTTGGAAGTACCAGAGTCGAATCGCCTCCAGCAGCAGTTTTGCGCCGATATCCGGCACTGTTTTTTCATCGGAACCGCTGCCGTACCAATTGAGTGTTTCCAGCAGGCGTTGGGCCAGGTCACGTGCCTTTGGAGTGTCGAGCAAGCGCCCAAGGCAGGCGGTGGGTTGGGTGGCCAGTTGTTGTGGTGTCATCGGTGGTGTGACTTCCCTGGCCAGGATGTCGATGACGGAGCTGGCTTCATTTGTGACGAGTTCGCTGACGACATTGAGCAGCAAGATGTGCTGGTGCTGTTCTATCAGTTCACTGATTTGCAGTCCCTGTTCCAGATTCAATCGGTGAATGGCGCGTTTCTCCTCCACCTCTTCAATCAGTCGGGTCAGGGAGTCCGTGTTTTGTTCAGCAGGCAAGGCGAGGCCGTAATACTTCAAGACCTGCGGCAGGGGCAAGACCCTGTCGGTGCGTATGTATCCACCTATGCCCACAAGCGCTGCCTGGAAGGCTCGAATCCGACTGGCGGAGCTTGTGACATCCTTGATTGTGTAGGTAGCGACGGTGCCATCATTGCGGCTCGTCGAAAACACACACTGATCGGCGATACCGTTTACTTCCGTCAAAAGTCCTTTAAGGGGGCGAAGATGCACAGACAAAGCATTGTCACTGGTGTCTTCGAAGAGGGCGCGCAAAAGCGTTTTCGTGCGCTCGTACTCAAGTGTCAAGGGCGAGTCCGCAGAGGGGGACAGGTAGAATCCATGCAGGTCGGAGGCTCTCGTCCTGACGGCTTGTAACGCGCTCAGTATTGTCTCGTACTCGGCCTGTTGGCCGGCATGCCGTTGAGCCGGGGTGGGCGCAGCAGTTGCAGTTTGCATGGGAAAGCGACTCTTAAATGGATGAGAGTCGCCAGTCTCAAAGTTTTGTTCACTGCGGATGCGGTACATATGTAGTGCATGTTGTACCGTGTCTGGCTTGCCGGAAGCTGGATCGCCCCCTAGTCTAGCTGTAGCGATTACGTCCGGAAGACGATCAAGCAGTGCTAACGCAAGGGACCTCATGAATCAAACGCGGACACTCGGAACGCCACGGTTGTTGGGCATCGTATGGCCATTTATCGCCGTAGTGGTGTTTCAAGCCCTATTGGGTGGCGTTAGCCTATATGTGCTGTCGGCGGTTCGCGGCTATGTCGCCGGTGAAAGCTTGTGGTCCAAAGGCCAAAAAGACGCCATCTACTACCTCAATCTCTACGCGGACAGTCGTGACGAGTCGATTTTCCGCAAATACCAGGACGCGATGGCCGTGCCTCAGGGCGGTCACGAGTTGCGGGTCGCGCTGGATCATCAACCGCCGAATATCGAAGCGGCGCGCCTGGCGATTCTCAAGGGTGGCAACCACCCGGATGACGTTCCCAGTCTGATCTGGCTGTACCTCAATTTCCGCCATTTCAGCTACCTCGAGAAGGCTATCGACCTCTGGACGGTGGGTGATTCGTATCTGGTCAAGCTTGATGATGTTGCACAGGACATGCACCGGCACATTGCCGCTGGCCCGGCCTCAGAGGCCGACATCAAGAACTGGAAGGCGCAGGTATTTGCAATCAATGTTGAAGTGACTCCGGCAGCGAAAGCTTTCAGTGACGCATTGGGAGAGGGGTCTCGGGTCATTCTCCGGCTGTTACTGGTGACCAACCTCGCCACCGCCCTTGGCCTGATTGCGCTGGCCTTGATGCGCACCCACAAGTTGCTCAAACAACGTCATGCCTTCGCCGATGCCCTGCAACTCGAGAAAGACCGGGCGCAGATCACCCTGCAATCGATTGGCGACGCGGTGATTACCACGGATGTCGACGGCGCAATTGCCTACATGAACCCCGCGGCCGAGACGTTGACCCACTGGAAGGCCGAGCAGGCGACGGGTTTGCCGCTGGCGGCGCTGTTCAATCTGCTGGACGAGAATGCCCACACCGACGGATTCACGTTGATCGAGCGAATTCTGAGCGGCCAGCTCAGCGGTGGCAGTGAACATTCCAAATTGATTCAACGCCTCGATGGCAGCACGGTGTCGGTCACGCTGGTTGGCGCGCCGATCCGCAATGCCGGCAACGTCAGCGGCGCCGTACTGGTGCTGCACGACATGACCCAGGAGCGGCAATACATTGCCAATCTGTCCTGGCAGGCTACCCATGACGCATTGACCGGGCTCGCCAACCGTCGCGAGTTCGAGTATCGCCTGGAGCAGGCGCTACACACGCTGGCGCGGCAGACGGGGCGTCACGCCCTGATGTTTCTCGATCTGGATCAATTCAAGTTGGTCAACGATACCTGCGGCCATGCGGCGGGAGACGAATTACTGCGGCATATCTGCGCGCTGTTGCAATCGGGATTGCGCGAAGGCGATACCCTCGCTCGTCTGGGCGGCGACGAGTTCGGCATCCTGCTGGAGAATTGTGGGTTGGAGGCGGCGGAAATTATTGCCGAGAGCCTGCGCCAGACTGTACAGAATCTGCACTTTGTCTGGAAAGGTCGACCTTTCGTGACCACCGTCAGTATCGGGCTGGTGCATGTCGCGCAACATCCGACCACACTCGAGGCTTCGTTGCGCGCTGCCGACATGGCCTGCTACATGGCCAAGGAAAAAGGTCGTAACCGGGTTCAGCTCTATCATCCGGATGATTCGGAACTGTCCCTGCGTTTCGGCGAAATGGCTTGGGTGCAACGCTTGCACATGGCCCTGGAAGAAGATCGCTTCTGCGTGTATGCCCAGGAAATCGCGCCGCTCGGCCGTACTGAAGCGGGCAGCGGACACATTGAGATTCTGCTGCGTCTGCATGACGAAGCCGGGCGCATGATCCTGCCCGACAGCTTTATTCCAGCGGCCGAGCGTTATGGCCTGATGAGCTTGATTGATCGCTGGGTCGTGCAAAACGTATTCAAGATCATTGCCCAATGTCGTGCCGAACAGCGTCAGGGGCCTTTGGCCATGTGTGCGATCAATCTGTCAGGCACTACCATCGGAGATGAGGCTTTTCTGGACTTCCTGCGTGAACAGTTCGTTACTTATTCAATACCGGCTGAAATGATTTGTTTTGAAATTACTGAAACCAGCGCCATTTCAAATTTGGGCAGCGCGATCAGATTCATTAATGAACTCAAAGGCTTAGGCTGCCATTTTTCGCTGGACGATTTTTGCGCCGGTATGTCCTCATTCGCTTACTTGAAACATTTGCCTGTAGACTTCCTGAAGATCGACGGGAGTTTCGTAAAGGATATGCTGGACGACCCGATTAACCGCGCCATGGTCGAGGTGATCAATCATATCGGTCATGTCATGGGTAAGCGTACGATTGCCGAGTTTGTCGAGACGCCTCAGATCGAGCAGGCATTGCTGGAGATCGGGGTGGATTACGCTCAAGGGTATCTCATTGAGCGCCCGCAACTGTTTACCTGCGATAGTTTGCAAAGTCGTCCCGCCAGGCCTCAGCCTTTGTTGTTCAGGGCGCCTGGCACGTTCCGTTGAAATCTCTTGCTGATCCCAACAATCACAATCAAAAGGAGCTCGACAGTGATCGACACATTCAACCGAACCGGACCACTCATGGAAGCTGCAAGTTATCCCGCCTGGGCTCAACGATTGGTCCAGGACTGCAGCGAGAGCAAGCGCCGGGTCGTCGAACACGAACTGTATCAGCGCATGCGTGACAACACGCTCAGTGCCAAGACCATGCGCCAGTACCTGATAGGTGGCTGGCCGGTGGTTGAACAGTTCGCGTTATACATGGCACAAAACCTGACCAAGACCCGTTTTGCCCGCCACCCAGGCGAGGACATGGCGCGTCGCTGGTTGATGCGCAACATTCGCGTCGAATTGAACCACGCCGATTACTGGGTGAACTGGAGCCGTGCTCACGGCGTCACTCTTGAAGATCTGCAGGCGCAACAGGTAGCCCCTGAACTTCACGCCTTGAGCCATTGGTGCTGGCACACCAGTTCCTCGGACTCGCTGATCGTGGCTATTGCGGCCACCAACTATGCCATTGAAGGCGCAACCGGGGAGTGGTCGGCGCTGGTCTGCTCCAATGGCGTCTATGCGGCGTCGTTTCCCGAGGAGGAGCGCAAGCGGGCGATGAAGTGGCTGAAGATGCATGCTCAGTACGACGATGCTCATCCATGGGAAGCGCTGGAAATCATCTGCACACTGGCAGGCATGAATCCGAGCAAATCCCTGCAGACGGAATTGCGCCAGGCTGTGTGCAAGAGCTACGACTACATGTTTCTGTTCCTGGAACGCTGCATGCAGCTGGAGCACGCGGAAAGAACGCCGGTAGCCCGTGAGCGATTGGCGCTGGCCGAGAGCTGATCCGAGTAACATGCAATAAAACTGTGGGAGCGAGCCTGCTCGCGAAAGCGGTTTATCAATCAACATTGATGTTGACTGGCACTCCACTATCGCGAGCAGGCTCGCTCCCACATTGATTATGCAGCGTTGCTGAAATCTCAGCCCGCCATCGTCAAACGGTTACGCCCTTCGCGCTTGGCCACATAAAGCGCATTGTCGGCCCTGCGCAACAGGCTCTCCACAGACTCGCCGGGCAACAGGGTCGAGCAACCGATGCTGACAGTCAGCCCGACCAGACGGCCATCAGCCAGGAAGTCCTCGGTTTGCGCCGCCAACCGAAGTCGTTCGCCAACCATGGCCGCTGCTTCCCGGGCGGTGTTCGACAGCAGGATCAGGAACTCTTCCCCGCCATAGCGAAACACCATGTCTACGTTACGCAACTGGCCCTTGATCGACGCGGCAACGGCCTTGAGCACGTCATCGCCGGCACTGTGCCCGTGGGTGTCGTTGATCTGCTTGAAGTGATCGATGTCCAGCATCAATAGCGACAGCGGTTGCAGATGGCGCCGTGACAGTTCGATTTCCCGCTGCAGCGTCTGGTCCATGGCGATACGGTTGCCGGTGTCGGTCAGTGGATCGCGCAATGCGCTCCGGGTGGCGGCACGGTAAAGCAAGGCGTTGCGCATCGGATAAAGCAGCGAGGCCAGCAGCGATTCGAGGTTGCCCTGTTCTGGCTCGGTGAAGCGCTGATTGCGGCGAAACACCAGTTCACCCAGGTGTTCGCCTTCATGACTGAGGTTGTAACTGATGGAGTGATGACCGCGTTGGCCGAACTCCAGGCGCAAGTCGCTGCTATTGTGCTGGTAGCTCAAGGAATCGAGTGGAACGAGTCGCTGAATTTCGCGGAAAAACAGTCCGAGAATGCGTTGTGGCTCAAGACTGGTTTGCAGTTGCAGGCTCAGTTGCTGGCGCAGTTGCGCCAGACTGGGAGGTCTTTCCAGGGTGGTTTGCTGCTGACCAAAACCCAGTCGTTGCAATTTGGCGCTATCGAAGTCAATTGCGTTGGTCTGGGAAGGTGATTTCATATGGTGTGCGCCCCTGAGCAGTAAGGCTGTCTTACAAGCTGGGTGAGAGCGGCTTTGGGCTGCGCGTCATACTGGTCCGTCAGTCCCGTAGGACATCTCTTACAAGTCTAATCTGCTTTATCGCGGTTTTGTAACCCGTCGAGTTAAGCCCCGCTTGCCTGCTTTCTCACTGCCTGTTTGAACAAAGGTAGAGCGAAAGTCATGCCAGAGCGTTCAATTAAATAAAAATATTTCGAAATCAGCATGTTAGCGGTAGCTAAAATGGTGGAGGGCACTTGTGCGGCATTTGTTTGACTGAAAAACCACTGAACCTTGAGTGCCGCGACGGGAAGTCGGCGCGGCACAAAAGCGACGCACGGTATTACTGGGCGTTGAGTGCCTGGCCGTTGATACCTGTGCTGTCCGGCCCCATCAGGTACAGATAGACCGGCATGATCTCTTCCGGCGTCGGGTTGTTCAGCGGATTTTCCCCGGGATACGCCTGGGCGCGCATGCTGGTACGCGTAGCACCCGGGTTGATGCTGTTGGAGCGTACGGGGGCCACGGTGTCGACTTCATCGGCCAGGGTTTGCATCAGGCCTTCGGTGGCGAACTTCGAGACACCGTAAGCGCCCCAGTACGCACGGCCCTTGCGGCCGACGCTGCTGGAGGTGAATACCACCGAGGCGTCCCGGGACAGCTTGAGCAGTGGCAACAGTGTGCTGGTCAGCATGAACATGGCGTTGACGTTGACTTGCATGACCCGCATGAAGTTTTCGCCGGACAGTTGTTCGATCGGCGTGCGTGGGCCGATGATTGACGCGTTGTGCAACAGGCCGTCGAGGTGGCCGAATTCGCTTTCGATCATCGCCGCCAGCTCATCGTATTGATGGGGCAGGGCGGTTTCCAGATTGAACGGGATCACCGCGGGTTGCGGATGGCCAGCCGCTTCGATTTCGTCGTAGACCTGAGTCAGATTGGCTTCGGTCTTGCCCAGTAACAGTACGGTAGCGCCATGGGCTGCATAGGCTTTCGCGGCGGCGGCGCCTATGCCGCGACCGGCGCCGGTAACCAGGATGACCCGGTCCTTGAGCAAATCAGGGCGAGCGGAATAATCGAACATAAAAACCTCACAGCAAATTCAACAAGAAGCGGAGACCGAACCTGTGGCGAGGGAGCAAGCTTCCTCACCACCAAGGCATCTTTGGTCAGCAGCTACAAAGGGCGCTATCGAGCACCTTGCGCAACTCCAGCGGATGATCGACCACCACGTCTGCGCCCCAATGGCGTGGGTTGTCGTCCGGGTGGATGTAGCCGAAAGTCACCGCTGCCGTCCTGGTACCCGCATCGCGGCCCGATTCGATATCGCGCAAATCATCGCCGACGAACAAGACGCTGGCCGGGTGGAGGTCGAGCATCTTGCAGGCGAGGATCAGTGGCTCGGGGTCCGGTTTGCTGTTCTTCACGTGGTCCGGACAGATCAGCAGGGCCGAACGCTCGGCCAGCCCGAGCTGCTGCATGATCGGTTCGGCGAAACGCAGTGGCTTGTTGGTGACCACGCCCCAGATCAGGTTGGCGCTCTCGATGTCGGCCAGCAGTTCGCCCATGCCGTCGAATAGCTTGCTGTGCACGGCACAACCCACGAGGTAGCGCTCAAGGAATTCAAGGCGCATCCCTTCGAAGCCTGGGGACTCAGGGTCCATGGAGAAGGTCACGGCGACCATCGCCTTGGCGCCACCGGAAATCTCATCGCGAATATGTTTGTCGTTGATCGGCGGCAAGCCGCGATCGGCACGCATCGCCTGACAGATCGCAATGAAGTCCGGCGCGGTGTCGAGCAGGGTGCCGTCCATGTCGAATAGAACTGCTCTGATACGCATCGGCTTACTCCTCGCGCAGGGTCTGGATCATGTAGTTGACGTCAACGTCGGCTGCCAGTTTGTAGTGCTTGGTCAGCGGGTTGTAGGTCAGGCCGATGATGTCCTTGACCGTCAGGCCAGCCATGCGGCTCCAGGCGCCAAGCTCGGAAGGGCGGATGAATTTCTTGAAGTCATGGGTGCCGCGCGGCAGCAGCTTCATGATGTATTCGGCGCCGACAATGGCGAACAGGTAGGCCTTCGGGTTGCGGTTGATGGTGGAGAAGAACACCTGGCCGCCGGGTTTGACCATGCGGAAGCAGGCGCGGATGACCGAGGAGGGGTCCGGCACGTGTTCGAGCATCTCCAGGCAGGTGACTACATCGAATTGCTCCGGCATTTCCTCGGCCAGGGCTTCGGCGGTGATCTGCCGGTATTCGACGTTCACGCCGGACTCCAGTTGATGCAACTGCGCGACCGCCAGCGGCGCTTCGCCCATGTCGATGCCCGTCACCGTAGCGCCGCGCTGGGCCATGGCTTCGCTGAGAATGCCACCGCCGCAGCCGACATCGAGGACTTTCTTGCCGGCCAGGTTGACGCGTTCGTCAATCCAGTTGACTCGCAGCGGGTTGATGTCGTGCAGGGGTTTGAATTCGCTTTCACGGTCCCCCCAGCGGTGCGCCGGGGCTTCGAATTTGGCGATTTCGGCGTAGTCGACGTTGCTCATGGTTTGAGTCCTCTAAAACTTGAAAAATCCTGTTGCCCCGGTTTTTGTTCCGGGGGGGCTTACGATTCATTGCGACCGCTGATGCGCTGGCCCCAGGCCTTGGCGGTAGCGATCAACTGTTGTTCATCCAGGCGGGTCAGGCGCCGGTCGTCCAGCAGTTGCTGGCCGGCGACCCAAAGGTGTTTCACGTTGTCCCGGCCGGTGGCATAGATAAGCTGCGAAACAGGGTCATAGACTGGTTGTTGGGCCAGCCCGGAGAGGTCGAATGCCACCATGTCCGCGGCTTTGCCGAGTTCCAGTGAGCCGACCTCGGCTTCGATCCCCAGGGCGCGTGCACCATTGAGTGTGGCCATGCGCAGGGCGCGATGGGCATCCAGCGCGGTGGCCGAGCCGGCGACCGCCTTGGCCAGCAGGGCGGCGGTGCGGGTTTCACCGAGCAGGTCCAGGTCGTTATTGCTGGCCGAGCCGTCGGTGCCGACCGCGACATTCACGCCAGCCTGCCACAGGCGTTCCACCGGGCAGAAACCGCTGGCCAGCTTCAGGTTCGACTCCGGGCAATGAATCACGCTGGTGTTGCTTTCTACCAGCAGGGCCAGGTCTTCCTCGCTGATCTGGGTCATGTGAACGGCCTGGAAGCGCGGCGCGAGCAGGCCCGGTCGCGCGAGGCGAGCCAGCGGACGTTCGCCTCGCTGCTCCATCGACGCCTGCACCACGAACGCGGGTTCATGCACGTGCCTGTGGATCGAATCCACCACT
>OBKH01000151.1_pt1 | contig 12785 bp, 15 predicted proteins | sample 1496241 | NCBI WGS metagenome assembly OBKH01 (sample SAMN03273953, study PRJEB22546) | soil metagenome | isolation source: rice field elevated CO2 plus elevated temperature | place: India: CRRI Experimental farm Cuttack,Odisha-753006 | collected 2013-12-17 | reverse complement strand
GGGTGGGGGGCAGAGCCGAACGGGACGATCAATGCGCAGCGGGCGTTCGTTGTTGCCTGTGGGTCAGTGATGATCAGGTGTCCTTTGACGTCACCCTGGACCACGTTGCCCGCAGTGGTGTACGCATTCACCCAAGCGTGCTTCAACTGTCCCGACGCAAGCCGGCGGCACCATGAGCCTATTCAAACCGGGCAGTCGCCCGACTTTGCGCTCCGTCCTCGGCCGCGGTCATCTGAGTGTCGCGCTGGTGGGCGTGGCGATGGCCAGTGTCTCCTTGACCTTGCTTGGCGTACTGGCCTTGCGCGTTTATGCCGACCACAACCTGCACCTGATCGCACGTTCGATCAATTACACCGTGGAAGCCGCCGTCGTGTTCAACGACAAAGCCGCCGCCACCGAGGCGCTGGCGCTGATTGCGTCCACCGAAGAAGTGGCCGATGCCCAGGTACTGGACGCACGTGGTCAATTGCTGGCGCGCTGGCAGCGGCCGGAAACCGGGTTATTTTCCAGACTCGAAATGCAGATCGCCAAGGCCTTTCTGGAAAAACCCATCAACCTGCCGATCATCCATCAGGATCGGCAGATCGGCAGCATTTTGCTGACCGGCCATGGCGGCAACCTGATGCGCTTTTTGCTCAGTGGCCTGATGGGTATTGTGCTGTGTACGGCGATCAGCGCCTAGGTCGCGTTCTCTCTGGCACGCCGACAGCTTCGCGGGATCATTGGTCCACTTCGTAATCTGGCCTCGGTGGCTCATGCCGTGCGCAGCGAGCGTGCCTTCGACCAACGCGTGCCCGCCGCTTCCATTGCCGAACTCGACAACCTGGGCAACGACTTCAATGCCCTGCTCGATGAGCTGGAATCCTGGCAAACCCACCTGCAAAGCGAAAACGAAACCCTGGCCCACCAGGCCAGTCACGACAGCCTCACGGGGTTGCCGAACCGGGCGTTTTTTGAGGGGCGGTTGATACGGGCATTGCGCAACGCCAACAAACTCAACGAGCGGGTGGCGGTGCTGTTTCTCGACAGCGATCGGTTCAAGGAAATCAACGACAACTTCGGTCATGCCGCAGGGGACGCGGTGTTGGTCGCCGTGGCCGATCGCGTGCGGGCGCAACTGCGGGAAGAGGATCTGGTCGCTCGCTTGGGCGGCGATGAGTTTGCCGTGCTGCTGACACCGCTGCACAAGATCGAAGACGCCGAGCGCATTGCCGACAACATCCTGGCCAGCATGGAAGTCCCCATCCCGTTGCCGGGCGATCATCAAGTGCTGACCTCACTCAGCATCGGCATTGCCGTCTACCCCGATCATGGCGCGACACCGGTCGCGTTACTCAACGCGGCCGACACGGCGATGTATCAAGCCAAGCGCCTTGCCCGAGGCGCTCAACACACGGCAGGGGCGGAGCACCCTGTCGCCGATGTTCAAATCAGGAGCTAATTTCCCGTGTCCTCACTCATTCAGCGTTCCCGGCGACTGTTCACGATCACCCTGGTAATGGCCATCCTGACCCTGACGGGTTGCCAGTCGGTCCCGCAAAAAGGTCTGACCCCGGCGCAGATTGCCGTGCTCAAGCAGCAAGGTTTCAAGCTGACCGATGAAGGCTGGGCGTTCGGCCTGTCCGGCAAAGTGCTGTTTGGCAGTGATATCGACAGCCTCAACCCGCAGAGCACCGCGATCGTCGAGCGCATTGGCAAATCGTTACTGGGTGTCGGGATCGAGCGAGTCAGAGTCGATGGTCATACCGATGCGTCCGGCAAAGAAGCCTATAACGAACAGCTTGCCCTGCGCCGGGCAAAAAGCGTCGCCACGGTGCTGGCCAGCACCGGTATGAAACAGGACAACATCCAACTGCGTGGGCTTGGCAGCAGCCAGCCCGTGGCCTCCAACGACACAGCGGACGGCCGCGCGGAAAACCGCCGCGTCTCCATCGTGGTGAGCGCCGACTAATCGGCGAACAACATCGCCCGACTCTTCCCCATCAACAGCTGCTGATTCTGCTCAGTGACCGAACGGATGTAATCCCACAACAGGGTAATCCGCTTGAGCTTGCGCAGGTCTTCGCGGCAGTACATCCAGAACTGCCGGGTGATGTTGATTTCTTCCGGCAGCACCGGCAGCAGGCGTGGGTCTTGAGCGGCGAGGAAGCACGGCAGGATCGCCAGTGACCGGCCCTGCTGCGCTGCCACGAATTGCGCGATCACGCTGGTGCTGCGCAGATTGGCACTGGCACCGGGTAGCACGTTGGCCAGGTACAGCAGCTCCGAGCTGAACGCCAGGTCGTCGACATAGCTGATGAATGAATGCTCACTGAGGTCGGCCGGGCGGCGGATTGCCGGGTGTTTGTCCAGGTATTCCTGGGTCGCATACAGCTGCAGGCGATAGTCCGTCAGTTTGCAGCAGACATACGGCCCGTGTTCCGGGCGCTCCAGGGCGATGACGATGTCCGCCTCGCGTTTGGACAGGCTGATGAAGTGCGGCAGCGGCAGGATGTCCACCGAAATGGCCGGGTAGGCGTCGACGAAATGGCTAAGCTGAGGCGTGATGAAAAAACTGCCGAACCCTTCGGTACAGCCCATGCGCACATGCCCTGACAACGCCACCCCGGAGCCGGACACCTGCTCGCAGGCCATGTGCAACGTGCTTTCGATCGACTCGGCGTAACCCAGCAATCGCTGGCCTTCGGCGGTCAGGACGAAACCGCTGGTCCGGGACTTCTCGAACAGCAACGTCCCCAATGAGGCTTCCAGCGAACTGATACGCCGCGACACGGTGGTGTAGTCGACGGCCAGGCGTTTGGCTGCGGTGCTGGCCTTGCGGGTCCGGGCAACTTCGAGGAAAAACTTGAGGTCGTCCCAGTTGAGCGAGCCTAAGGACGTGATGTTTTTTTGCATGATGGACCGGCTTTTATGTGCGTTCTTATTAGAAGTTTGCACATCTATACTCCAAAAACAGTCCCACAACCAATTCGCGACACACGCCTCATCGCAAGGCGACTTTTTCGCCTTGGCTCCCAAGATAAAAACAAGCATCCGGAGACCCACATGAACGCTTCGCTTACGCCTAACGAAACCACGCTGCACAAGGTCAAGCTGTTGATCGATGGCGAGTGGGTCGAATCCAAGACCACTGAATGGCACGACATCATCAACCCGGCGACCCAACAGGTGCTGGCCAAGGTGCCGTTTGCCACCACTGAAGAAGTCGACGCCGCGATCAGCGCCGCCCATCGCGCCTTCCAGACCTGGAAGCTGACGCCGATCGGCGCGCGGATGCGCATCATGCTCAAGCTGCAGGCGTTGATTCGCGAACATTCCAAACGTATCGCCGTCGTGCTCAGCAACGAGCAAGGCAAAACCATCGCCGACGCCGAGGGCGACATTTTCCGTGGCCTGGAAGTGGTTGAACACGCGTGCTCCATTGGCACCCTGCAAATGGGCGAGTTCGCTGAAAACGTGGCGGGCGGTGTCGACACCTACACCCTGCGTCAACCGATCGGCGTCTGCGCCGGCATCACCCCGTTCAACTTCCCGGCGATGATTCCGCTGTGGATGTTCCCGATGGCCATCGCCTGCGGCAACACCTTCGTGCTCAAGCCGTCCGAGCAGGACCCCCTGTCGACCATGCTGCTGGTGGAACTGGCGATCGAAGCCGGCGTTCCGGCGGGCGTGCTCAACGTCGTGCACGGTGGCAAGGACGTGGTGGATGCGCTCTGCACCCACAAGGACATCAAGGCGGTTTCGTTCGTCGGCTCCACCGCCGTCGGGACTCACGTCTACGACCTGGCCGGCAAGCACGGCAAGCGCGTGCAATCGATGATGGGCGCCAAGAACCACGCCGTGGTGCTGCCGGATTCCAATCGCGAACAAGCGCTGAATGCGCTGGTGGGGGCCGGTTTCGGTGCGGCCAGTCAACGTTGCATGGCCACGTCGGTGGTGGTGCTGGTGGGTGCGGCCAAACAGTGGCTGCCTGACCTCAAGGCGCTGGCGCAAAAGCTCAAGGTCAACGCGGGCAGTGAGCCAGGCACCGACGTAGGGCCGGTGATCTCGAAAAAGGCCAAGGCGCGGATTCTCGATCTGATCGAAAGCGGCATCAAGGAAGGCGCGAAACTGGAGCTGGACGGTCGCGACATCACGGTTCCCGGTTTCGAGCAGGGCAACTTTGTCGGCCCGACGCTGTTCTCCGGCGTGACCACCGACATGCAGATCTACACCCAGGAAATCTTCGGCCCGGTGCTGGTGGTGCTGGAGGTCAATACCCTCGACGAGGCCATCGCCCTGGTCAACGCCAACCCGTTCGGCAACGGCACCGGCCTGTTCACCCAGAGCGGTGCGGCGGCGCGCAAATTCCAGAGCGAAATCGACGTCGGCCAGGTCGGTATCAACATCCCGATCCCCGTGCCGGTGCCGTTCTTCAGCTTCACCGGTTCCCGTGGTTCCAAACTCGGCGACCTCGGCCCGTACGGCAAGCAAGTGGTTCAGTTCTACACTCAGACCAAGACGGTCACTAGTCGCTGGTTCGATGACGACAGCGTCAACGACGGTGTGAACACCACCATCAACTTGCGTTAAGGAGCCGGACATGAAAATCGCTTTTATTGGTCTGGGCAACATGGGCGCGCCGATGGCGCGCAACCTGATCAAGGCGGGCCATGCACTGCGCCTGGTCGACCTGAACAAAGCCGTGCTGGCGGAACTCGAGCAGTTGGGCGCCAGCATCAGTGCCTCGGCGCGGGAGGCGGCTGAGGGTGCAGAGCTGGTGATCACCATGCTGCCGGCGGCCGTGCATGTGCGCAGCGTCTGGCTGGGTGAAGACGGCGTTCTGGCCGGTATCGGCAAAGGCGTACCGGCTGTGGATTGCAGCACCATCGACCCGCAGACCGCGCGTGACGTGGCCGCCGCTGCCGCCAAACAGGGCGTGGCCATGGCCGATGCCCCGGTGTCCGGCGGTACGGGTGGGGCAGCCGCCGGGACGTTGACCTTCATGGTCGGCGCCACCCCGGAACTGTTCGCCACCCTGCAACCGGTACTCGCGCAGATGGGCCGCAACATCGTCCATTGCGGTGAGGTCGGCACCGGGCAAATCGCTAAAATCTGCAACAACCTGCTGCTGGGGATTTCGATGGTCGGCGTCAGCGAAGCCATGGCCCTGGGCGATGCCCTGGGCATCGACACCAAGGTGCTGGCGGGCATCATCAACAGCTCCACCGGGCGTTGCTGGAGTTCGGAGATGTACAACCCATGGCCGGGCATCGTCGAAACGGCGCCTGCGTCACGCGGCTATACCGGTGGTTTCGGTGCCGAACTGATGCTCAAGGATCTGGGGCTGGCCACCGAAGCGGCACGTCAGGCGCACCAACCGGTGGTGCTCGGCGCGGTGGCCCAGCAGTTGTATCAGGCGATGAGTTTGCGTGGGGAAGGCGGCAACGACTTTTCGGCGATCATCAACAGCTATCGCAAACCCTTGTAGGAGCGAGTTCGCTCGCGATGATCGTTAAGGATAACGCGACAAGCCTGACACCCCTTGGCGGTCTCAGGTTTTTCGCGAGCAAGCTCGCTCCTACAGGTATTGATGGACATTTACCGGGAGATCACGTCGGGTGATCTCCCGGTTTTTTGTATCAGGCAAACACGAAATACTTGCGCACGGTCTCCACCACTTCCCACGTGCCTTTCATGCCTGGCTCGATGACGAAAATGTCACCGGCGCGCAGGTGGATCGGCGCCATGCCTTCCGGGGTGATGATGCAGTAGCCTTCCTGGAAGTGGCAGTACTCCCACTTCACGTATTCCACGTACCACTTGCCCGGCGTGCAGATCCAGGTGCCCATGATCTTGCTGCCGTCTTCGCTGGTGTAGGCGTTGAGGTTGACGGTATGCGGATCGCCTTCGAGTTTTTCCCATTTGCAGGCGTCGAGCACCGGCAGCGGGTGAGTGTCGCGAAGAACAGTAATCGGTGCGGACATGATGACTCCGAGCGTTGGGGAGAACTGAAGTCGCACCCTATAGGGCTTGGTGGTGCGTCAGTTGTCTGTGCTCGACATCGAGGTATCCAGAAACGCAGCAGCCAGCGTCCGGCCGCGTAAGTCTTTCGAAGCCCTGTTGCCGGCCGATGATTATCAAAGTCTGTCGAGCCGGCACTGTTCTTGAGCATTCTGCAAGCTCGCCTCTAAGTCCTCCAGCGCCCGGTGGCGTTGTTGGAGAGCGTCGATGTTGTCCATCAGCTCGCGTTTTTTGTCGGCGATGGCGACTCGCGCAAGTGCCCATGGAAAGGCCTCGCCCCGGTGCTGTTCGAACATCGCCTGCATTTCCTTGAGCCTGAAGCCCAGCTGTTGGGCGCACTTGATGAACATCAGCAACTCGACGTGTTGCTGCGAGTAAGTGCGGTACTTTCCCTGGCGTTGCGCGGGGGGCAACAAGCCGATGGCTTCATAGTGGCGGATGCTTTTGACGGTGCTTCCCGAGAGTCGCGCGGCTTGACCGATGTACATGAAAGTCCCTTTTTAAATGTCCCGAACAATGCGCCTTTAGGCCCTGCGCATTATCCGGGACATTCAATGAGCGGCGATAGCATGCACCTGTTCGAGCCAGGTCTGCCGTTGCGCTGCGTTGGCCCCGAGAATCGGCCCGAACGTGAGGGTTTTGGTGGGCTTGATGCCGCAAAACTCCAGTGTGGTTTTGCGGACCTCGTGCAGCCCCGGCATGCGATAGATCCAGCGGTAGTACCAGGGTGGCGTATCCATGGTTACCAGCAAATGGGCGCTGCGACCGTGCAGCAGTTTGTCGGGAAAGGCCTTGCCTTCGCGGTACTTGAAGGCGAAACCGGACAGCAACACGCGATCGAAAAAGCCCTTGAGCAAGGCTGGAATCCCGCCCCACCAGATCGGATAGACCAGCGTCAGATGTTCGGCCCACAAAATATCTGCCTGTGCCTGGCGCAAGTCCGCTTCCAGTGGCTGAACCTGTTGATAGCCCTCGCGCAGGATGGGGTCGAAGTCCAGTTTCCCGAGAAGCAATTGGCGCACCTCGTGCCCGGCCTGCAGCGCCGATTGCGTGTAGCGCTCGGCGAGGGCGGCGCAAAAACTGTTGCTCGACGGATGACCCAGAATCACCAGCATTCGTTTGCCCATTGCCGCTGTCCTTGAAGTTGAAAGCCTCAAGGGTAAAGTCTGCCCCTCAGGGGAGAGTCAAGGCGTGCAGCAAGGCCTTGGCATAACCGGGCAGTGTCGCGAAATCCCTGGCGCAGAGCTGGAGCGTGCGTCGGGCCCAGGGTTCCTGCAGGGCGATGCAGTTGAAAGGGGCTTCTCCCGGCCAGCGTTCGACCGCCGCCAACGGCACAATCGCCAGCTCCGCGCCGCGAGCGACCATGCGCATCACGCCATCGAAACCGTCCGCACGGATGCGGATCTGCAAGCGCGCGCCGACGTGCAGCGCTTGTTCTTCGAGGTACGTCGCCAATGCGCTGTTGGCGTTCAATCCAACGTAATCGTGGTGCAGCGTATCGCTGAAGGCGATCGACCGGGTGTCGGCCAGAGGGTGATGACGGGGCACGATCAAACCCAGGGGATCGTCACGAAACGGCAGGGTCTGCAGGTTGTCGGTGTCCACGGCATCGGAGACGATACCGAGGTCGGCCGCGCCCTGACGCAAGGCATGGGTGATGCGGGCGCTGGGCAACTCCTGCAAGTCGATATCGAGGTTGGGATGTTCGCGCAGAAAGTCCGCGAGCAGTTCCGGCAGGTACTCGGTGAACGCGGTGGTGTTGCACAACAGCCGCACCTGACCTTTGACGCCATTGGCGTATTCGGCGAGGTCCTGCTGCATGCGTTCAGCGTGTTGCAGCAAGAGCCGGGCGTGCTGTGCCAGCGCTTTTCCCGCCGGCGTGGGAGTGACGCCACGCCGGCCACGCTCGAGAAAATCAATGCCGATTGATGCTTCCATGGCACGGATTCGTGCGCTCGCCGCCGCCAGCGACAAGTGACTGCGCGCGGCACCGGCGGTGATGTTGCCGCTGTCGAGGATATTCAGGTACAGGCGCAGGTCGGTCAGGTCGAAGTGCATCGTCAGCCTTTGGCTATCTGTTGTCTGAAGGGGACCTATCGCGACCAAACCCACTCCCACAAGGGATTGGTGTCGTTCGCAGGCCTCATGTAGGAGCGAGCCTGCTCGCGATGGCGTCAGTCGTCGCGCCTCATTTCTCAGCCTCTTGTTTTAAGAGAGGCAGCCTCAGTATATGGCAGATTTTCAAGCGACCACGGCGGGCTCACCATGGCCCCATGAATACACTTGCCGCGTTCTACCAAAATCTCGGTTTTACCCTGTCGTTGCTGGTCATGGTGACCTTTCTGCTGGCCGGCACGATCAAGGGTGTGATCGGCCTGGGTCTGCCGACCATCGCCATGGGCTTGCTCGGTCTGGCTATGGCCCCGTCACAGGCTGCTGCGCTGTTGATCATTCCCGCGACGCTGACCAACGTCTGGCAATTGGCATTCGGCGGACATTTGCGCGGTTTGATCAAACGACTCTGGCCGATGCTGCTGGCGATTTTCATCGGCACCGGGGCCGGCACTGTCTGGATCGGCATGGCGGGCGGGCACTGGGTGGTGCGGGGATTGGGGGCGGCGCTGTTGCTCTATGCGTTGAGCGGGTTGTTTCTGCCGACCTTGCGCGCAGGTGCCCGCAGCGAACCTTGGCTCGGTCCACTGTGCGGTGGACTGACGGGCATCATCACCTCGGCCACCGGCGTGTTTGTGATCCCGGCGGTGCCGTATCTGCAAGCGCTGGGCTTGAGCAAGGATGAACTGGTACAGGCGCTGGGCCTGTCGTTTACCGTGTCGACACTCGCCCTGGCGGGTGGCTTGTTATGGCGTGGCGCGCTCGGTGGCGGCGAGTTGAGCGCGTCCTTGCTGGCGCTGATTCCGGCAGTGCTCGGCATGTGGCTGGGGCAATCGCTGCGCCAGCGGATCAGCGCCGTGTTGTTCAAGCGCGTGTTCTTCATCGGCCTTGGCGTGCTCGGCGGCCACTTGCTAATCAACGGTTAGCGGACGACGGGCTGATCATCTCGATGGCGCGGATCTCGAAATCGCGCTCCAGGTATTCGTCGCGTTGATCGAGGAACTGCTTCATGTGCGGGAGATTAGCGTGCACGTCGAGGTGGGCCTGGGACTGCCAGATCTCATAGAAGATGAACAGGGTCGGGTCCAGCTTGTCGCGCAGCATGTGGTACTCGATACAGCCGGGTTCGGCGCGACTGGCTTCTACATAGCCGCTGAAAAAAGCTTCGAAGGCGTCGGATTTTTCCGGACGGGTCTTGGCGTGCAGGATGAAGCCTTGCAGTTCACTCATCGAAAAATGCTCCTCAAGTCAGAATGAGCGCCAGTCTAAGTCAACAATCACCAATCGATTCGTGCTTGTGGGTCAAATGAATTTTGCAATGAAGGCGCTTATTCCGCGCGAGGTGAATCGGTACGCTGCCGCCATCCAACTTTCTGACCTTTCCGAGATCCCCCATGAAAAAAGTCCTGTTGCTCAATGGCGGCAAAAAATTCGCCCATTCCGATGGCCGCTACAACACCACCCTCCACGAAACCGCATTGAGCGTGCTGGACCGTGGTGGCGTGGATGTCAAAACCACGTTCATCGACGAGGGCTACGACATCGCGGAAGAAGTCGCCAAGTTCCTCTGGGCCGACGTGATCATTTACCAGATGCCCGGCTGGTGGATGGGCGCGCCGTGGACCGTGAAGAAGTACATCGATGAAGTGTTCACCGAAGGCCATGGCAGTCTCTATGCCAGCGACGGTCGTACCCGTTCCGACGCTTCGCAGAAGTACGGCAGCGGCGGCTTGATCCAGGGCAAACAGTACATGCTGTCCCTGACCTGGAACGCACCGCAGCAAGCCTTTGACGACCCGACTGACTTCTTTGAAGGCAAAGGCGTGGACGCGGTGTACTTTCCGTTCCACAAGGCCAATGAATTCCTTGGCATGACCGGGTTGCCGACCTTCCTTTGTGTCGACGTGATGAAACGCCCGAACATCGAAGGCGATGTGGTGCGCTATGAGCAACATCTGATCGAGGTGTTTGGCCTGAAGGCGTGAGGCTCCGCTACTATCGATAGCTGGAGCGGGCACCTGGAGTCGGCTCGGCTTTGAAAATGAGCAGGACTATCGATAAGGAACACACGTGAAAGCCAGATCCGATGAGTTGCAGATTTTCGTCTGCGTGATTGAGTGCGGGTCGATTTCTGCGGCGGCCGAACAGGTGGGGCAAACGCCTTCGGCGGTCAGCCGCACGCTGTCGCGGCTGGAGGCCAAGCTCGATACCACGTTGATCAACCGCACGACGCGGCGCATGGACCTGACCGAGGAGGGCAAGTACTTCTTCGAACAGGCCAAGCTGATTCTCGATCAGATGGACGAACTCGAAGAACGCCTGTCCTCGCGCCAGCAAACGCCGTCCGGGCGTTTGCGCATCAACGCCGCATCGCCATTCATGCTGCACGCGATCGTGCCCTACATCGATGAGTTCCGCCGGCTCTATCCGGACATTCAACTGGAACTCAACAGCAACGACCTGATCATCGACCTGCTCGAACAGAGCACCGACATCGCCATCCGCATCGGCACCCTGGCCGACTCGACCCTGCATGCCCGCTCCCTGGGTTGCAGTCCGCTGCACATCGTCGCCAGCCCGGCGTACCTGGAAAAGCACGGCACGCCGACCGCCGTGACTGACCTCACCGCCCACACATTGTTGGGATTCACCCAGAACGAAGGCCTCAACCAATGGCCGCTGCGCTACGTGCACGGTGACCGCTGGCCAATCCAGGCCTCGCTCAGTGCCTCCAGCGGCGAAACCATTCGTCATCTGGCGCTGGAAGGGCAGGGCATCGCCAGTCTGTCGCATTACATGACCATCGACGACATCCGCGCCGGACGCTTGAAAGTCTTGCTGGCCGAGTTCAACAGTGGTTATCGCCAGCCGATCAACGCGGTGTATTACCGCAACTCGCAACTGGCCCTGCGAATTCAATGTTTCCTGGATTTCATCCAGAGCAAATTGGCGCTGTACGCAGCCGACGATTTCAGCGACTGATTCGTGATTCCTGCGCAAGAGTGAATTGGCCCGGCAGGGATTTTTCGTCAGGGATCGCTGCTTGATACTCGGTGCATCACTGATCAACGCAGGGAATTCCTCCATGAATGTATTCGTCACCGGCGCCGCCGGCTTCATCGGCGGCTCGATCGCCATGGGCCTGATCCGCGCGGGTCATCGGGTCACCGGTCTGGTGCGCAGCGCCGAACAAGCGGATGAACTGTCGGCGCTGGGCATCACCCCGGTCATCGGCACTCTTGACGACAGCGCACTATTGGCCGATCAGGCCCGCGCCGCCGACGCGGTGATCAACGCCGCCAGCAGTGACCATCGCGGTGCGGTGCAAGCCCTGCTCGATGCCTTGCGCGGTTCCAGTAAGGTATTCCTGCACACCAGCGGTTCGAGCATCGTCGGCGATGCGTCGGGCGGAAAGTCCAGCGATGTCATCTACTACGAAGACAACCTGCCGGAACCGACCGTCGACAAGGCTGCACGGGTGGCCATCGACAACCTGATCCTGGCGGCGGCCAGGGACGGCGTGAATTCGGCGGTCATCTGCAACACCCTGATCTACGGCCACAGCCTGGGCGTCCATCGCGACAGCGTGCAGTTGCCGCGTTTGCTGAAACAGGCGCGTAAAAGTGGCGTGGTGCGTCACGTCGGGACCGGCCAGAACATCTGGTCCAACGTGCACATCGAAGACGTGGTGGCCCTGTACCTGCTGGCGCTGAGCAAAAACGTCCCCGGCACGTTCTACTTTGTCGAAAGCGGCGAAGCGTCGTTCATCGACATGACCACGGCGATGGCCGAGGTGCTGAAACTGGGCAAGCCGCAAGACTGGGCGCTGAAAGACGCCGAAGCCGAATGGGGTTATGAAATGGCCAACTATGGCCTGGGCTCCAACAGTCGGGTTCGCGGCAAGCATGCGCGGGCGTTGCTGGGCTGGGTGCCGAAGCGCACGTCGGTGGTTGAATGGATTCTTAACGAGATGGTGTGAGTTCGCTCTGGACCGCGTCATCGTTCATCGCGAGCAGGCTCGCTCCCACATTAGACCGCGCCGGTATGGAGAACGCGGTTCACTGTGTGGCGAGCCTGCTCGCGATGGCGTTTTCGAAGTCGCATAAACTGGCCGGGCCGCCCTCGATTCCGTAACATCCGCAAACTCTTTCTTGCGACTCCCTGCATGCGGTCCCCATGAAACCAAAACATCTACGCGCCGATGCCCTGGCCGGCCTCACCACGTCTTTCGCCTTGCTGCCCGAATGCATCGCCTTCGCGCTGGTGGCCCACCTCAATCCGCTGATGGGGCTGTATGGCGCGTTCATCATATGCACCCTGACCGCGCTGTTCGGTGGTCGGCCGGGCATGGTCTCCGGGGCCGCGGGTTCGATGGCGGTGGTGATTGTCGCGCTGGTAGTGCAGCACGGTGTGCAGTACTTGCTGGCCACGGTGTTACTCGGCGGCCTGGTCATGCTGGCGTTCGGGCTGCTGCGGCTGGGCAAACTGGTGCGGATGGTGCCGCACCCGGTGATGCTCGGCTTCGTCAACGGCCTGGCGATCATCATTGCCCTGGCGCAACTGGAGCACTTCAAAAGCGGTGAGGCCTGGTTGAGCGGTGCGCCGCTGTACATGATGGACGGCCCGGTCGCGGTGACGATGGCGCGTTCCGTGTTGCTGCCCCGCCCGAC
>OBKH01000150.1_pt1 | contig 12836 bp, 12 predicted proteins | sample 1496241 | NCBI WGS metagenome assembly OBKH01 (sample SAMN03273953, study PRJEB22546) | soil metagenome | isolation source: rice field elevated CO2 plus elevated temperature | place: India: CRRI Experimental farm Cuttack,Odisha-753006 | collected 2013-12-17 | reverse complement strand
TGGTTCGAAACCCAAGGTCGGCAGCGGCCCCAGGGTAAACATCGTTCCGGTGTAGAAGGCCGCTGTAGAACGCAGCGCTCCGAACAGCGAACAGAAATACACAGCCAGCAACAAGACGAGTACGACGTGGCCAAACAACCCGCGAGCGGTCATGACGCTATCGCCCTTGAACAGCAGTAGGGGGAGAAATGCCAGTGCACAAAACAACAGGCGCAAACCGGTGAGCAGGATCGGGTCTATGGCCTGGCTGACCTGCGCCGCTGCGGAAAACGACGCGGCGATCAACACCGCCCAAAGCAGCATGCCAGCGTGAGCAGCAGCGAATCCGGTGTGTTTCATGGTGGCCTCCGAGTCAATCAAAGTGTCGACCGTAGTGCAGTGGATTGAAGCGCCAGACCATCAGCAGCATCAGCGCCATGACGGCGGTGAGCGTCCACCAGGCCCAGTCGAAGCCTGCGAACTGATCTCGAATCATCCCGGCCACCAGCGGCGAGAGCCCGGCGATCAAATAACCGATGCCTTGCACGAACGCAGTCAGGCCACCGGCGCGCCGAGGATCATCCAGATGATCCAGCGACACGATCAGGCTCATCGGAAACAATCCGCCAATACCCAGCCCCAGCAGGCACGGCCACAGAAGGCTCAAGTGATGCGGACTGAGTATCAGCCCGCAGAAACCGGCCATGATCAGCACCAGTAACACCCCCAATACCCACCGTCGGTCACGGCTGCGGCTGGCGAGGGCGGGCGTCAGCAGGCCGGACAACACCTCCATGGCGGTTAGAAATCCCAGCAGTAAACCGGCGTCCTGTTCGCTCCAGCCTGTTTCTACGTAGTAAGGCGCCAGCCAGGCCAGGACACAGGTGTAGGACGCCGTGCCCAGGCCAAAGAAAATGGCGAGTAACCAGGCGCGAGGGTTTCTGAAAAAGGACCTGTTGCTCGATGACCGGGCGGACTGTGTCGGCATCCCGGCGCGTTGGGTGCACCAGAACAGCAGTGCCGGCACGGTCAGCAACGCCCAACCGGCGAGGCCCAGGCGCCAACTGCTGGTGCGGGTCATCAGCAATGGCGCGAAAGAGGCGGCGAGGGCGGCGCCGCCCATGATCGACGTGACGTAGAGTCCCATGCACAAGGCAGCATTGTCGCTGAAGCGGGATTTGATCAGCACCGGCATCAGTGCCTGGATCAGCGCGATACCGATGCCGGCGAGTACCGCGCTGAGAATCAGTTCGGCTGCCGAATCGACGAACAAACGCGACACCGTGGCCAGGCCGATAATCAACAATGACAGCACCACGGTGCGTTGTTCGCCGAGGCGCTGACTGACACCGAGCCCGACAAACATGGCCAGCCCCATGGCCATCACCGGCAGCATGGTCAGCAACGACGCCAGCGTGAAGCTCAGCGGGATGTCGCCGCGAATGGCCGTCAACAGCGGGCCCACAGCGGCCATGGAGGGGCGCAGATTGAGGGCGATGAACATGATGCTGAGCATCAGCCACAGGGCGGGACGGGAGGTTGAGCGAACGTTTTCCATGAGTGGACCTTGATTGGCAGTGGGCCGATTAGGCGCGTGCGATCTGCAGGCCGCAAATCAGAAAGTCCGGAGGTGTATTTAGAAGTTAAATAATACTGGCGGCGACGTTGAACCCATGGGGGCGAGCGGCCGTCGATATCGACGGTTCATCGGCGCAACCGGCGAAGGTGACAGGCGATGGCGGTTGACCCCGGCCTGAACGGGGCTGAATGAAAGCTGAACAATTCTCAAATAGTCCGAAAGTTTCTGTCTGTCACCTGAAGCCAACCATTAATTGGCTTCTTTTTCACAAAAAATTGATGGTCGACGGCCTACAGTTCAGGCCGTCGCGGCAAACGGAACATTTTCTCATTTGCCGAGGCCTTTCTTTTCAGGAACAGCCGACCCCCCATGTTGAAGATAAAAGCCGTGCGCCCTGAGTGGGTGACATTGATAGCCAGTGCCTTTTTGTTGGTCGCCTTCAATTTTGTTTTGTGGCAGCACCTGTTCGACATTACCGCGGCTGACGGCAAGGGCATCGTCATGCGAGTTGCCTTCGGGGCGATGATTCTCGCGGCCTTCAATATTATCCTGACCTTGCTGGCTTTCCGCCCTGTCCTTAAGCCGATTCTGACCCTGCTGTTCATGGTCAGTGCAGGCGTCGCTTATTTCATGAGTCAGTATGGTGTCTTGATTGACGCCGGCATGTTCCGCAATTTCGCTGAGACGAATGTCACGGAAGTGCGTGACTTACTGTCGATAAAGTTACTCGTTTATATAGTGCTGCTGGGTGTTTTGCCCTCGGTCCTTTTGTGGAAAACCCCCATCAGCTACCGCCGCTGGCACCGCGAACTGCTCAGTAAGGTGTTGGTGAGTGTGGCCTCGGTCGCGGTTATCGGTGGTGTTGCGCTGGTCAACTATCAAGGCCTGTCGTCGTTGTTTCGCAATCACCATGAGTTGCGCCTGATGGTGGTGCCGAGCAACTACATCGGTGCTTCGTTCGGTTACTTGCGTGAGCAGGTCGTGTCCGCCCGGCAACCCTTTGTCAAAATCGGTGAAGATGCCCAGCGAAATCCGGCCTGGCAAACCCACAACCGTAAATCCCTGACGGTTCTGGTGGTGGGCGAAAGTGCCCGGGCGGAGAACTTCGGCATTCTTGGGTACAACCGCGACACGACCCCCAAGCTTAATAAAGAAGCGGGTCTGATTGCATTTACCAATGTGCATTCCTGCGGGACTGAAACCGCAGTCTCGGTGCCGTGCATGTTCTCCAACATGGGGCGCGATGATTACAAAGCCAGCAAGGCGAAGAATGAAGAAGGCCTGCTGGACGTACTCAAGCATGCGGGGCTGGATGTGATCTGGCGCGACAACCAATCCGGTTGTAAAGGCACTTGCGATCGGGTCACGCTCGATGATGTCAGTAACCTGAAAGACCCGGTGTTGTGCGCCAACAGCGAATGCCGGGATGAAATCCTGCTGCAAGGTTTGCAGCACTTCATCGATACCTTGAGCAAAGACACGGTATTGGTTCTGCACCAGATGGGTAGCCACGGTCCGGAATACTACAAGCGTTACCCGAAAGAATTCGAACGCTTCACACCCGTCTGTGAAAGCAATGCACTGAACAACTGCAGCCGTGAAAGTATCGTCAATGGCTATGACAACACGCTGGTGTATACCGACCATGTGTTGTCGACCTTGATTGATCTGCTGCGCAGCAATCAGCAAAAAGTCGATACCGCAATGCTCTATTTGTCGGATCACGGCGAATCCCTGGGCGAATACAATTTGTTCCTCCACGGCACGCCTTACATGTTGGCGCCGGAACAACAGAAGCATGTTGCGATGCTGGCCTGGTTCTCCGACAGCTACCAGAAGTCGTTCTCGGTAGACACCCATTGCCTGCAACAGGGTCGTGAAAAACCCCTGAGCCAGGACAACCTGTTCCATTCGATGTTGGGTCTGCTACAGGTCAACAGCAAGACCTATGACCAGGGTCTGGATATGTTTGCCGGATGCCGTGGTGTGATGAAAGACGGAGTGTTGGCCAAAGAGTAACTGGATCTTTTTTTTCATTTAGCGACCGCTAAAACTACGATCAAGAGTCATTGCACATGTCCGCTCAGCCCCCATCCGCCATCGAACTCGAGTTCGCCCGGCGCTACGATCAGGAACACGCCCGCGTCTGTCTGCAGCCGCGGGCGCAGGGCTTGGTCGAGCGTCTGGCGTTCTGGCGTGAAGAGCGACTGGTACGCAATGCGCTCAAGGTCGCTGGCGAGCCAGGCCTGATCCTCGACGTGGCCTGTGGCGTCGGACGCTTCTGGAAAGTGCTGGCCGAGCATGGGAATCGGGTGATCCTTGCTTCCGATCCGTCCCAGGACATTCTCGATCATGCCCGGACCCACCATCCGCAGAGTCTGTTGAAACGGATCAGGACCTTTCAAAGCTCAGCGTTCAACATCGGCTTGTCGGAAAATGCGGTCGACTGCATTTCCTGCATGCATCTGTTTCAGCACATTGCCTGCTCTGAGCATCGTTTGGCGCTGCTGCACGAGTTTCACCGGGTCGGTCGCGATACCGTGATTGTCGCCGTACGGCTCAGTGGACGGTTCAAGGGGCGACGTTCAGACGAGGAGGGGCATGCAGCCCGTCCGCTGGTCAACAAGACCGAACTGGAAGCCGAGTTCAAGCAAGCGGGTTTCTGCGTACTCAGCCATCAGGACTTCCTGCCAGGCTTCGCGCCGATGCGGGTTTATGTACTGCGCAAGGCCGGCTAGCCCCTCGCTGTCGGACTATTCTTTCTATCCGTCAGGTGTTTTCGCCAAGGCTCTTGTTCAGTGGATGCGCGGAAATCGCCGGGGGCGATATATACTGCGCGCCATTCTTCAAGGGAGAGCCGTGTGGCCATCGATATTCACTGGATTCGCGACAACGATAGCCTCGGTCGGTTTTGTACCGAGTGGCAGCAGTTGCCATACGTTGCCCTCGACACCGAATTCATGCGGGTCGACACCTTCTATCCCATCGCGGGCCTGTTGCAGGTGGGCGATGGCGTACGTGCTTACCTGATCGACCCGCTGACCATCGACAACTGGCAGCCCTTGGCCTCACTGCTGGAGAACCCGGCGGTGGTCAAGGTCGTCCATGCCTGCAGCGAAGACCTCGAGGTCTTGCTGCGCCTGACGGGTAGCCTGCCAACGCCATTGTTCGATACCCAGCTGGCTGCCGCTTACCTGAACCTGGGTTTCTCCATGGGGTATTCGCGTCTGGTGCAGGAAGTGCTCGGTATCGACCTGCCCAAGGGCGAGACCCGTTCCGACTGGTTGCAACGTCCGCTTTCCGAAACCCAGATCAGCTACGCCGCCGAAGATGCCGTGCACCTGGCCGAAGTGTTCGTGAAGCTTCGGCCGAAGCTTTCCGACGACAAATACGCCTGGGTCCTGGAAGACGGTGCCGAACTGGTGGCCAACCTGCGCCGCGAAATCGACCCGTACGAGGTCTATCGTGACGCCAAGCTGGCCTGGAAACTGTCCCGCGCCCAACTTGCCGTACTGCGCGAGCTCTGCGCCTGGCGGGAGAAAGAAGCCCGCGCCCGTGACCTGCCGCGTAACCGGATCATCCGCGAGCATTCGCTGTGGCCACTGGCCCGGACGCAGCCGGACAACCTCGGCGCGTTGGCGAAAATCGAAGACATGCACCCGCGTACCGTGCGTCAGGACGGCGAATTTCTGCTTGATCTGATCAAGCGCTCTGGCAGTGTGTCGCCGGATCAATGGCCGCCCGCCGTGCCGGAGCCGTTGCCGGTGGACGCCGCCGTGTTGCTCAAGCAAATGAAAGCCATCGGCCAGGCCGAGGGCGAACGCCTGAACATCGCGCCGGAACTGATGCTGCGCAAGAAAACCCTGGAAGCGCTGCTGAAAAGCGGCTTCCCCAATGGTCCCTACCAATTGCCTGATTCGTTGCGTGGCTGGCGCCGCGAATTGATGGGCCAGGCGCTGCTCGACAGCCTGGCCACCGCCGGAGAACAGCCTTGAAACGTATTTGCTCCATCTACCGCAGTTCGAAAAGAAACGAAATGTACCTGTATGTGCTCAAGAGCGATGCTCTGGAGCGCGTGCCCGAGTCCTTGATGGTTGCCTTCGGCAAAGCCATCCATGCCTTCGACCTGGTGCTGAGCCCGGAGCGCAAACTGTCGCGCGAGGACATCACCGTTGTGCTTGAAAACCTCGAAAAACAAGGCTATCACCTGCAAATGCCGCCGGCCGAGGATGAGTACATCGAGCACTTGCCGGAAGAGTTGTTGCGCCGCAACGACCCTGTGTAATCGGCGGACAGGCTCTGTTCAGAGCCTTTGTGACCCACTGGAATGATTTTGGCGATGGCCATGCCGACGGAGCGAGACGCTGTCGGCGGTCGTCTGCAGCGTTTTTTTGAAAGGTTGAAGCATGCGCGTTCTGATTGCTGAACACGACCACCCTGTGTACGCCCAACTGTTGCGTGAAGCAGCGCCCGACCTGGAAGTGCTGACCAGCGGTGACTCCGCCGAGCTGGCCCGCCAGGCGGCCGACTGCCCGGTCTGGCTCGGACAGCCCGACCTGCTGGCGACGCTGCTGCGTCAGGGCCATCAGCCGCAATGGCTGCAATCGACCTGGGCCGGCATCACGCCGCTGTTGGCCGACGGTTTGCCAAGGCACTATCGTCTGACACGTGCGGTGGGGATTTTTGGTCAGGTCATGGCTGAATACGTACTCACCTACATGCTTGGGCACGAACGGGAAGTGCTGGCGCGGTTGGTCAGCCAGGTCGAGCGCAAGTGGGACAGTCGCCATGGGCAAAGCCTGGCGGGACGCAAGGTATTGATTGTCGGCACCGGTGACATCGGCCAGACCGTGGCGCAGTTTCTTCAACCCTTTGGCGTCGAACTGTACGGTATCGCCAGTTCGGCCCGCGAGCAGGCGCCGTTTGTCGAAATCGGCTCGCTCGACGATTTGCCGCGTCTGGTCGGTAAAGTCGATTACGTGGTCAATCTGCTGCCCAATACACCGAATACCCACGATATTTACAACGCCGCGTTGTTCAAACAGTTCAAACCGACCGGTTTGTTCATCAACGTCGGGCGCGGTGTGGCAGTGGTCGATGCGGACCTGGTGGAAGCCTTGAAAGAAGGGCATCTGGTGGGCGCCGTGATCGACGTCTGCCGTCAGGAACCTTTGCCGCAACGTCATCCTTTCTGGACGGCCTGGGGCTTGCTGCTGACCGGTCACAGCTCGGCACCGACCTCGCCATCGTTGATGGTGAAGCTGTTTGTCGAGAACTTGCGGGCTTATCAGGCCGGTGAGGCGTTACGCGGGGAAGTGGATTTCAATCGCGGGTATTGAGTCCGCCGCGGACTTGAGTATTGGGCAAAACCTGTGGGAGCACATTCGTTCCCACAGGGCGTTTCGCTATTGCTTAGAGGGTGAAATCACCTTCTGCCGCCAGTTCGCTCAATGGCCGGCGCGGGCTCGGCTCTTCGCGGGCTTGCAGGTAGTCGGCCAGTGTCGACTTGTCGCCCAGTTTGCCGATCGCCACGGCGGCGTGCAGGGCGTAGCCTTCAGGAATCTTCAACTCTTTGCGCGTCAGCGCTTGATCGAAGCCGGCCATGCCGTGGGTATGCCAGCCGCTGATGCTTGCCTGCAGCGCCAGATGACCCCAGGCCGCACCGGTGTCAAAGGTGTGCCACAGGGCCGGGGTTTCTTCGGTGGCGCCGGGCACGGCGAAGGTGGTTTTCGATACCACGATCACCAGGGCCGAGGCATGTTGCGCCCAACTGCGGTTGAATTCGTTCAGCAGACCCAGATAACGCTCCCAGTTCGGCGTATCCCGGCGTGCGTAGAGAAAGCGCCAAGGCTGCGAGTTGTACGCCGACGGTGCCCAGCGCGCCGCTTCGAAAAAGCTCAGCAGGGTTTCTTCGGGAATGGCTTCGCCGGTGAAGGCGCGCGGCGACCAGCGATGGGTGAATTGAGGGTGGATGGCATAGTCGGCTACGCGTGGGTTGGCACTCATCAACAGATTCCTTGCTAGGTTTTAAAGTGTGGGGCGAGGCAAAACCCTACTTGGCGGCGCAAAAACTGACAAGCGCGTTCTACCGACAGTCGCCAACGCTTGGCCGACGGGCCTTGCGGCACTAGACTGGCGGCCTTTTCACCACCTGATGTTGATGCTTGAGCCATGGCCGCCAAAGTCGAACCGTTCTGGATACGCAAAACCCTCGATCAACTGGATCACGAGGAATGGGAATCGCTGTGCGACGGCTGCGGCCTGTGCTGCCTGCAAAAGCTCGAAGATGAAGACGACAATAGCGTCTATTACACGCGCATCGCCTGCAAACTGCTGGACCTGAAAACCTGCCAGTGCACTGACTATCCCAACCGCCGTGACTTCGTGCCGGACTGCATCCAGCTCACGCCGGGCAAGGCGGACGAGTTCAAATGGCTGCCGCCGACCTGCGGTTACCGGCTGGTCAGCGAAGGCAAGGACCTGCCGCTGTGGCATCACCTGGTGTGCGGGGATCGCGACGCGGTGCATCACGAACGCATTTCCCAGTCCGGGCGCATGCTTGCCGAAGGCAGCGTGGCCGAAGAGGATTGGGAAGATCACCTGATTTTCCGTGCCGGTTGATCGTGGCGAGGGAGCTTGCTCCCGCTTGAGTGCGTAGCGCTCACAACATGGGCAGTGATAACAATAAAACGGGGCTGTTTCGCAGCCCGGCGCGAGCAGGCTCGCTCGCCACACTAGGGGACTGTATGGCTGTGCGATGGCGGCGGGCGTTGATCATTGGGTTACTGACCCTGAGCTCGCCAGCGTGGGCGGCAGGCAAGAAAGTCGATCTGGATTACCACGTGCGCCTGTTGCCCCAAAGTGATCAGGCTGAGGTGAGACTGACCCTGGCCCAGGGCTCGGCGGTTCGCAGTCTGGATTTCGATCTCGGCGACGGCAGCCTTTACAGCGATTTCAAGGCCGACGGCCAATGGCAGCTGGCGCCGGGCAATCAAACCCGTGGCGTTTGGCGCCCCGCGGCCTACAAGGCCAGCCTGACCTATCGCGTACGCATCAGCCACGGGCGCAAGAACGGCAGTTTTGATACGCGCATGACCCCGTCCTGGGCGCTGATGCGCGGCGACGACTTGGTGCCCGCTGCCAAACTCGATCAACAGGATGGCATCGAGCTGATTTCACGCCTGGAGTTCGAGTTGCCCAGCGGTTGGAAAAGCGTCGAAACCGCCTGGCCACGGATCGGCAAGAACAAGTTCCGCATCGACAATGTTTCCCGACTGTTCGACCGGCCTACCGGCTGGATGCTTGCCGGGCACCTCGGCAGCCGTCGCACTCGACTCGGGGAAACCGAAGTCACCGTGGCCTCACCCCGAGGCCAGGGCATGCGCCGCATGGATGTGCTGACGTTGCTGACGTTTGTCTGGCCGCAAGTGCAAGCCGTGTACCCACGTCATCCCACCAAACTGCTGATTGTCGGCGCCAACGATCCGATGTGGCGCGGTGGCTCGGCGGCGCACGAGTCGATCTACCTGAACAGCCGTTTGCCATTGGTCAGCGAGAGCGGCTCCAGTGCCTTGGTACGTGAATTGGCCCAGGTGTTCGGACGGATCAACGATACGCAGCGCAGTGACTGGATCGGCGAAGGGTTTGCCGAGTACTACGCCATCGAACTGGTACGCCGTGCCGGTGGTATGAGTGACGAGCGTTATCAGAGCCTGCAGGAGCGGTTGAGCAAGGACAGCCAGAACGTCACGACCTTGCGGGGTGAGCAGGTCAGCCCGGCGCAGGTTTCAAAAGCGGTGGTGTTGATGCAGGAACTGGATCGCGAAATTCGCCTGAAGACACGCAACAAGCGGTCGCTGGATGACGTATTGCGTGGGGCGATGCGCTTGGAGAGCGTTGACACCAAGGCGTTCGTGCAGCTCAGCGAGAGCGTGCTGGGCGAGTCTTCCAAAGTGCTGGATACCGCGCTGATCCAGTAAATCCGCCCTCGCTGGTAAACCAGCGACTACAGCGGATTCTTGTCAGTCACACCTGTAGTGAGCGAAACCGATCAACTGTGGGAGCTGGCTTGCCAGCGAAGAGGCCATAAGCCTCACCGCCTATCTCGGCTTAAACCCCGGTTTTCGGCGACTTCAAGGCGTCATTTCCAGTCGCCGTTTTCGTCGCCGCTTCGGCATTCGCCTTCAGCCGACTCAAGTCCTCACCGGCACGCTGAATCTTCGCTCGCACGTTGTCCATGTCCTGGCGGCTTTTCTCCAGCAGGCTTTTCGCCGAGCTGTGGCCGGTGATGCCGCGGGCCAGGGCGACGCCGCCGATGGCCACTTGAATCAAGCCGAAGATGCCGCCACGTCGCAGGCCCTTGCCGACCATCACCACACCACCGGCCAGGGAACCGATGCGCTCCCAGCCCTGCACATTCTGCTCGGTGTGCGTCTGTAACGGGGTGGATTCGATACGCTCAACGCGTTTGAGTTCGCTCATGATCTGTCTCCAGGCAGGATCGGTAATGGATAGTTAAGCTGACTGCCAGGGCGGTCAGCTCGTTCCATCGGACGTGCGGCGATTCAGCGGAATTTCGGCCCCGAACGGGTATTGAGCCCCTTGGCCATGCGGTCGTAAAGCACAACGTTGACCGTAGCGGCCAGGTTCATGCAACCGGTGGTCGGGATGTAGACCACGTCTTCGCACCAGTCGCGAATCTCTTTATCCAGCGAGCCGTCTTCCGGGCCGAAGATGTACAGCGCGCGGTCCGGGTGGGTGTATTCGGGCAGCGGGCGGGCGCCTTCAACCAGTTCCACGGCGACGGGAACACAATTAAGGGGCAGGATTTTTTTCAGGTCGTCGATGCCGATCAGCGGGATGTCGTAATGCACGCGCTTGGTGTCGGTGACGAAATCGGCGGCCCGCTCGTAGCGCTTGCCTGTGTAGAACACCGACGCCACGCCGTAGCAGCCAGCGGCGCGCATCACCGAACCGACGTTCTCCGGTGATTTGGGGTTATACAAACCAATGCAGCTGTACCGTTTGTCTGCCACGAGCGAAGCGCCTTTCAGGAAAAAAGCGCGATTATACGGGGTTTGCGGGCGGGCCGCTGATTCGGCGACAGGCTCACTGTGTCGCCGGCGTCAGCGCCTTGATCCTGTCCATCATGGCATTCCCGGCATTGTTGATCTGTTCGTTCTGCGGGTTTTTGCTGGCTCCCGGGTCGCTATCGACGCCGGCGAGAATTTCAGCAAGGTTATGGAAGTGGCCGGTTTTCTTGCCATCGTCCGTGGAGTCCTTGCTGCCACTGGCATACTGGTTCAATGCGTCTGCCAACGTCATGTGCTGCGACAGCCACTGCGGTGTGTTTTTCTCTTCTGGGCTCATGTTTTCGAGGAAGTTCAGCGCCGCCTTGGCCCGACCGACCGGGTCATTGGCGTAAGGGTCTTTCCAGTTTTTCTTCTGATCATCGGGGCCGCTGTAGTGGCCAGAAGCCAGTCGAGCCTGCTGTTGCATCAGCCCTCTGGCCGTCTCCTGTTCGTCCTTCGAAAACTGTCCGCCTTCATTCGTCGCGACGGCATTGAGTGAACGGCGATCCAGGTCACCCATCAGCGCATTGCGGTCTTCGACGCTGCCGCTGTAGGGCTTGTCGCCGGCGTTCATCTGCGCGTATTTCTGATCCATGCGTTTGCGCGCATCGGTGGCCACTTCTTCGAATGTCTTGCCCGCTGAGCTGGAAACCGCGCCCGGTCGGGTGACACCCAGCACCAGGGCATCAGCGTTCATGCCAGCACGCACCGGAAAAAACGGTGCATTGTTGGCAATCGAGCCGCTGTAATCGGCGGCTGTTTTAGAGAGGCTCAGCGAATCTTCATTCCTTGTTTTGCTGGCCGTCTGCTCACTGTCAGGGGCGACGGATCGGGTCTTCGCCTCGGACGTGTTGTTGTAGGCCAAGATAGCGGCGCTGTTGAAGGTAGAAGTGACGTTCATAAAACGGGCCTGTCCATGTATGACGCGGTTCAGAGGCAACGTGAGCGCTCAGGGGCTTTGTTGGCGCTCAATGTATTGAACCTGATACATGGCAAGAACAGTGCCATCATGGGGTGGTGGCCATGTGATGGGCGCTTTGTAACGGACTGGACACATTGCAGCTTGGGAAGGCGCGGGAATTTTTTTGCCGTTAGCGGCAGGTTGTCGCCGGCTGCTGTCAGATTTTGCCGGGTTATTGACACGATAACTGCAGGAGCGAGCCCGCTCGCTCCTGCAGGGAGTTTCAGTCTTCTTTTTTCATCAAGCCCGCCAAAGCGGCAAACGGGTTATGGGTGGCCTTGGCGATTTTCGGCGTGCTCAGCGAGCCTTCGCCGAAATACTGCTGATCGGTGTAGCGTGAGTGTTCATTGTCGTGGCAATACAGGCACAACAATTCCCAGTTCGAACCGTCCTGCGGGTTGTTGTCGTGGTTATGGTCGCGGTGGTGCACGGTCAGCTCGCTCAAGCGCTTGCCGGAGAATTCACGGGCGCAGCGGCCGCATACGTGCGGGTACATCTTCAGGGCCTTGTCGCGGTAACCCATTTCCTTGTCGCGCTGGTTGTCGGCGAGGATGCGATCCAGCTTCGAGGTATTGGTCGGGGTGGACGAACTCATGGGTTCACCTTTGTAAAAGACTAATGACGGTTATGACGTAAGTTTAGCTCAGCCCTTGAGCTTCTCGGCAATCCAGATGGTGTGCCGGGTGCCCTTGTTGCCATGGGCGAAGACTTGCACTTCCTCGGCCTTGAAACCGGCCTTTTTCAGCTTGTCGGAAAATTGCCGGTCCGCGCTGGCCGACCACACCGCCAGCACACCCTTGGGCCGCAGGGCCTTGGCGCAGGCGCTCAAGCCGCCAGCGGAGTACAGCCAGCTGTTGGCCCTCTGAGTCAGGCCTTCGGGGCCGTTGTCGACATCGAGCATGATCGCATCGAAGCCCTGCGGCTCGGCTTGCAGCACTTTGGCCACGTCTTCCAGGCGGATGACCGTGCGCGGGTCGAGCAGCGGGTTGCCGGACTTTTCGCCCAACGGCCCGCGATTCCATTCGACCACACCGGGCACCAGTTCAGCGACCACCACTTCAGCGGCCTTACCCAGATGCTTGAGCGCCGAGGCGAGGGTAAAACCCATGCCCAAGCCGCCGATCAGCACCCGTGAGTTCGGGCGGCCGGCGACCTTGCGGCAGGGGATTTCCGCCAGCGCATCCTCGGAGCCGTGCATGCGCGTGTTCATCAACTGCCCGCCGTCACCCCCCTGGATCTTGATGAC
>OBKH01000149.1_pt1 | contig 13151 bp, 12 predicted proteins | sample 1496241 | NCBI WGS metagenome assembly OBKH01 (sample SAMN03273953, study PRJEB22546) | soil metagenome | isolation source: rice field elevated CO2 plus elevated temperature | place: India: CRRI Experimental farm Cuttack,Odisha-753006 | collected 2013-12-17 | reverse complement strand
GGCGAAACCGGAACGGGTGGCGTTAGGGGTCTTGTGGTGCCGGTTATCGGGGGCAGGCAGGGTACCGGGACTGGACGCGTTCAAAAGGGGAGCCATGACCGGTAGCCAACTGCCGCTACTGGCGCTATTCGTACCGTTCTGGCTGGTGTTCATGATGGGCGGCCTGTGCGGCGTTCGCGAAACCTGGCCGGCGGAACTGGTCGCAGGCTTGAGCTTTGCGATCACGCAGTACTTCACCTCGAACTTCATTGGCCCGGAACTGCCGGACATCACCTCGGCCCTGGCCAGCCTGATTTCCCTGACGCTGTTCCTGAAGGTCTGGCAGCCGAAACGCGCCGCCGGCCAACACATCGCCGGCGCCGTCTCGGCGTCCGTGGTCACCGCCAGCGCTGGCGGCTTTGGCCAGAAGCGCACCACCGTCGCTTCGCCTTACAGCCTGGGTGAAATCTTCAAAGCCTGGTCGCCGTTCCTGATCCTGACCGTGCTGGTCACCATCTGGACCCTGAAACCGTTCAAGGCCATGTTCGCCGCCGGCGGCTCGATGTACAGCTGGGTGTTCAACTTCGCCATTCCGCACCTGGATCAAATGGTGATCAAGGTTGCACCGATCGTCTCAGCGCCGACGGCTATTCCGGCGGTGTTCAAGCTTGACCCGATTTCTGCGACCGGCACGGCGATTTTCTTCTCGGCGCTGATCTCGATGCTGATTCTGAAGATCAACATCAAAACTGGTCTGACCACTTTGAAAGAGACCTTCTACGAACTGCGCTGGCCGATCCTGTCCATCGGCATGGTGCTGGCGTTCGCCTTCGTCACCAACTACTCGGGCATGTCCTCGACCATGGCCCTGGTATTGGCAGCCACTGGCGCCGCGTTCCCGTTCTTCTCGCCATTCCTCGGCTGGCTCGGTGTGTTCCTGACCGGTTCCGACACTTCGTCCAACGCCCTGTTCAGCTCGTTGCAGGCGACCACCGCGCACCAGATCGGCGTTAACGACACCCTGTTGGTGGCGGCGAACACCAGCGGCGGCGTGACCGGCAAGATGATCTCGCCACAATCGATCGCCGTGGCCTGCGCCGCGACGGGCCTGGTGGGCAAAGAATCGGACCTGTTCCGCTTCACCCTCAAGCACAGCCTATTCTTTGCAACGATCGTCGGCCTGATCACGTTGGCCCAGGCCTACTGGTTCACCGGCATGCTGGTGCACTAAACGCCACAAGCGGCATGGAAAAAACCGACGCCGGACCACGATTCCGGCGTCAGCTATTCACCACCCGGTCTGTAAGGCTGCTGAAAGAATCACTCTCTATATTCAGCGGCCTCAGCGGACGGATAACCGGGATCACCCGGAGACACGCCTGATGAGCGAACTTTTTTACAACGCTGTGCCGAATGCGACCCGTGTCGCCCCGCCACTGCCCGAGCCTCGGCAATACCCCAGCGAAAAACCGCAAAGGGTCTACCTGTTCGGGACCTGCGTAGTGGATTTGTTCTACCCGGAAGCCGGAATGGACGCGATCCACTTGCTGGAGCGCGAAGGCATCCGTGTCGAGTATCCGCAAGGGCAAAGCTGCTGCGGCCAACCGGCCTACACCTCTGGTTACACCGAGCAGGCAAGGACCGTGGCGCGCTCGCAACTGGCGCTGTTCGCCGGGGATTATCCGGTGGTGGTACCGTCCGGTTCGTGCGCGGGCATGCTGCGTGAACACTATGCCGACTTGTTCAAGGACGAGCCGCAAACGTTGAAACAGGTTCAGGCACTGGCGGCCAGAACCTACGAACTCGCCGAATTCCTGTTGCATGTCTGCAAGGTGCGGCTCAAGGACAGCGGCGAGCCCGTGAAAGTGGCGTTGCATACCTCGTGTTCGGCACGCCGGGAAATGAACACCCACTTGCATGGCCGCGAGTTGCTGGCGCAACTGAGCAATGTGGAGCGAGTGGAGCACAGTCACGAAAGTGAATGCTGTGGCTTTGGCGGGACTTTCAGCGTCCGTATGCCGGACATTTCCGGCGCGATGGTGGCCGACAAGACCCGGTCATTGAAAGAATCCGGCGCGCACAAGGTACTCAGTGCCGACTGCGGTTGCCTGATGAACATCAATGGCTCGCTGGAAAAACAGAAGGAAGCGCTGCGCGGCCAACATCTGGCCAGCTTCCTTTGGCAGCGTACCGGAGGTGCCCGATGAGCACTTCCACGATTATTCCTACGGTCGCCGTAGAAGAAGATTTCCGCACCCGCGCTCACGAGGCGTTGGGTGACACGCAATTGCGAAACAACTTTCGCAAGGCGATGGATTCACTGATGACAAAACGGGCAGCGGCGTTCAGCGATGCCCATGAAAGAGAACATTTGCGAGCGCTGGGCAATGCCGTCCGCGCCCGAGCATTATCCAAGTTGCCCGACCTGCTCGAGCAACTTGAACAGAACCTGACCCGCAACGGTGTGAAAGTGCACTGGGCGGAAACGGTGGACGAAGCCAATGGCATCGTCCTCTCGATCATCCGTGCTCACGAGGGGCGGCAAGTGATCAAGGGCAAATCGATGGTCAGCGAAGAAATGGAGATGAACCATTTCCTCGCTGATCAGGGCATTGAATGCCTTGAATCGGACATGGGCGAATACATCGTCCAGCTCGACAACGAGAAGCCTTCACACATCATTATGCCGGCAATCCACAAGAATGCCGGTCAGGTCGCGTCCTTGTTCCACGACAAACTTGGCGTGGAATACACCAAGGACGTTGACCAACTCATTCAGATCGGTCGCAGGGTCCTGCGGCAGAAATTCTTCGAAGCGGACATCGGCGTCTCCGGTGTCAACTTCGCCGTGGCCGAAACCGGCACCCTGCTGCTGGTGGAAAACGAAGGCAACGGCCGCATGACCACCACGGTGCCGCCGGTGCATATCGCCGTCACCGGCATCGAGAAAGTCGTGGAGAACCTGCGCGACGTGGTGCCACTGCTGTCACTGCTGACCCGCTCGGCCCTGGGCATTCCGATCACCACTTACGTCAACATGATCTCCGGCCCACGCAAGGAGCATGAGCTCGACGGCCCGCAGGAAGTGCATCTGGTCTTGCTCGACAACGGTCGCAGCCAGGCCTTTGCCGACAGCGAATTGCGCCAGACCCTGAACTGTATTCGCTGCGGCGCCTGCATGAATCACTGCCCGGTCTACACCCGAATCGGCGGCCATGCCTACGGCGAGGTTTACCCTGGCCCTATCGGAAAAATCATCACCCCGCACATGGTCGGCCTGGCGAAAGTCCCGGACCACCCGAGCGCCTCGTCGCTGTGCGGCGCCTGTGGTGAAGTGTGCCCGGTAAAGATTCCGATCCCTTCATTGCTGCGTCGCCTGCGCGAAGAAAACGTCAAAGCCCCGGACAGCCCTCATCAAGTGATGCGCGGCCAGGGCAGCAAATATTCGCGCAAAGAGCGATTCATCTGGAACGCCTGGGCGAAACTAAACAGTTCGCCGACGCTGTATCGCCTGTTCGGATTCTTCGCCACACGCCTGCGCGCCCTCACACCGAATAATGTTGGCCCGTGGACACAGAACCACAGCGCACCAAAACCCGCTGCCCGCTCACTGCATGACATGGCCCGCGAGCATCTGGCCAAACAGGGAGATCGTTGATGAGCGCCAAGCAAAACATCCTCGCCAAACTGCGTAAAAGTCTGACAGGCACCACGCCGGTGCCTGACAACTTCGATGTCGATCTGGTGACGCAGCCCTACACCTACGCGCCGGAGCAACGCATCGCTCAATTGCGCAAATTGATGGAAGCGGTACACACGGAAATCCATCTGACCTCGGGTGAAGACTGGCCTGCGCTGCTCGCGCAATTGCTGCAAGAACGACAGTTACCGAGTCTGCTGATCGCACCGACGACGCCCCATGGTCAACGCATCACTCAACACTGGTCGAATAATCCGCACCTGCCGACACTCAAAGCCTACGACCGTCCCGTCGAGGAGTGGAAAGCCGAACTGTTCAACGACACCCCGGCCAGCCTGACCGCCACCCTCGGCGCAATCGCTGCCACAGGCAGCCTGATCCTCTGGCCGACGCGTGAAGAGCCGCGATTGATGAGCCTCGCGCCACCGGTGCATTTCGCCCTGCTCAAGGCGAGCGAGATTCGCGACAACTTCTATCAGGTGCAGCAGGAGTTCGAATGGGCCGAAGGCATGCCGACCAATGCGTTATTGGTGTCCGGCCCGTCGAAGACGGCCGACATCGAACAGGTGCTGGCCTACGGCGCCCATGGTCCGAAAGACCTGGTTGTATTGATCCTGGAGGAGCAATGAGTCTACCGGCCGCTTTTTTGCGTGATGCACAGCAACTGATTCCACAGGAACGACGCTTCGACGACCCGTTGTCGACGCTGGCCTTTGGCACCGACGCCAGTTTCTATCGACTGATTCCAAAACTGGTAATACGCGTCGAATCCGAAGAAGAAGTCGTCACGCTGCTGAAACTGGCCCAGCGTGACCGGGTGCCGGTGACGTTTCGCGCTGCCGGTACCAGCCTTTCTGGTCAGGCGATCAGCGATTCGGTGCTGATCGTGCTGGGCGATAACTGGAACGGTCGCGAGATCCGTGGCCAGGGCACACAAATCCGCCTGCAACCCGGCGTGATCGGCGCCCAGGCCAATGCCTGGCTGGCGCCGTTCGGGCGCAAGATCGGCCCGGATCCGGCCTCGATCAATGCCTGCAAAATCGGCGGCATCGTCGCTAACAACGCCAGCGGCATGTGCTGCGGCACGGCGCAAAACACCTATCACACGCTGGCCGGGATTCGTCTGGTGCTGGCCGATGGCAGTCGCGTCGATACCGAAGACGCCGCCAGCGTCGCGGCGTTTCGCCAAAGCCATGCCGCGCTGCTGGAGCGTCTGGCGACATTGGGCCGCGAGACACGCGCAAACACCGAACTGGCTGCGAAGATTCGCCACAAATACCGTCTGAAAAATACCACCGGCCTGTCACTCAATGCCCTGGTTGATTTCGACGAGCCTGTGGATATCTTGAGCCACTTGCTGGTGGGCTCCGAAGGCACACTCGGTTTCATCAGCGCCGTGACTTACGACACGGTGATCGATCACCCGAACAAGGCCTCGGCGCTGATTGTGTTCCCGGATGTGGAAACCTGCTGCAACGCGGTCACGGTGCTGAAAAGCCAACCGGTGTCGGCAGTAGAGTTGCTGGACCGCCGCAGTTTGCGTTCGGTACAGAACAAACCCGGCATGCCGGCTTTCGTACAGCAGCTGTCGAATAATGCCTGCGCCCTGCTGATCGAATCCCGCGCGGCGTCGTCCACGCTACTGCATGAACAACTGGCGCAGATCATGGCGTCGCTGGCATCGTTCCCGGTGGAAAAACAGGTCGATTTCACTGAGGACCCACTGGAAAACGCACGTCTCTGGGCGATCCGCAAAGACACCTTCCCCGCCGTCGGCGCGGTGCGCAAAACCGGTACCACGGTGATCATCGAGGATGTGACCTTCCCGGTGGAACAACTGGCCATTGGCGTGAACCGGCTGATCGAGTTGTTCGACAAACATCACTACGACGAAGCGATCCTCTTCGGACACGCACTGGAAGGCAATCTGCACTTCGTCTTCACCCAGGGCTTCAATAACCCGGAAGAGGTCGCACGTTATCAGGCGTTCATGGACGACGTCGCGCAGTTGGTCGCGGTGGAGTTCGGGGGTTCGCTGAAGGCCGAACACGGTACCGGACGCAACATGGCACCGTTCGTCGAACTGGAGTGGGGCAGCGATGCCTATCAGTTGATGTGGCAACTCAAGCGCCTGCTCGATCCCAACGGCATTCTCAACCCGGACGTGGTGCTCAGCGAAGATCCGCAGATCCATCTCAAGCATCTCAAGCCCTTGCCGGCCGCCGACGAGATTGTGGACAAGTGCATCGAATGCGGCTTCTGCGAACCGGTTTGCCCGTCGAAAGGCCTGACCCTGAGCCCGCGCCAACGCATCGTGATCTGGCGCGACATTCAGGCGAAGAAACGCGCGGGTGTGGACACCACCGAACTCGAAGCGGCTTACGAATATCAAGGCATCGACACCTGTGCCGCCACCGGTCTTTGTGCTCAACGCTGCCCTGTAGGCATCAACACTGGCGAACTGGTGAAAAAGCTTCGCGGCCGACACGCCACGCATACGAAAACCGCCAATTGGCTGGAAGGAAATTTCGCTACGGCACTGCAAGGTGCGCGCTTGACCCTGCACGTGGCCAATGGTGCACGGATGTTGCTCGGCGCACCGCGGTTGACCAGGCTGTCCGCTACGGTCACGCGACTTTCCAAAGGGCAAATCCCGCAATGGACCAATGCCATGCCGCAGCCTGAACGGGCGATCCGTTTCAGCCCGACCGTGTCGGACGAGCGCCCGCGCGTGGTGTACCTGGCCGCATGTGTCTCACGGGCCATGGGGCCGTCGGCCGGCGACAAGGAACAAATGTCGCTCTACGACAAAACTCGCGGCCTGCTGGAAAAGGCCGGTTATCAGGTGGTGTTCCCGGACAATCTGGACAACCTCTGCTGCGGCCAGCCCTTCGCCTCCAAAGGCTATGCCGAACAAGCCGAACACAAACGCCAGGAACTGATTGGCGCGCTACTGCACGCCAGTCGTGGCGGGCTCGATCCCATCTACTGCGACACCAGCCCCTGCACCTTGCGCCTGACCCAGGACCTGGGCGATGTGCGCCTTGACCTGTACGACCCGGTGCGCTTCATCCGTACGCATTTGATGGATCGACTGGACTTCACCCCGCAGGACACGCCGATCGCGGTGCATGTCACCTGCAGCACCCAGCACCTCGGGGAAAGCCAGGCGCTGATCGATCTGGCGCGCAAATGCAGCAAAACCGTGGTCATCCCCGAAGGCATTCACTGCTGCGGGTTTGCCGGCGACAAGGGCTTCACCACGCCCGAGTTGAATGCCCATTCGCTGCGCACCTTGAAAGACGCCGTTCAATACTGTGGGGAAGGCATCTCCACCAGTCGCACTTGTGAAATCGGCCTGAGCCAGCATGGCGGGATCGACTATCACGGGCTGGTTTATCTGGTGGACCGCGTGACGCAAGCGCGTCCGGCTTGAAGGTAATGGATTGAAAGGGGCCTCAGCCCCTTTTTCATGCAACTGCGATTTGCGACAGGGTTTGCGCAAACCGGCAAAAAAAAACCGAATTCCTCCTTGCAGCTATAGTCATTTAGCTAGGCCCTGTGAACGGGCTTATAACCACCTCGGCCAGCGGCCTCTTCTGCCGGCAGCACCGAGCCCTCATGCGCAAGGAGATCACCCATGAAGCACTCTGCAATTGCTGGATTGTTCATCACCGCTGCACTGTTGGCGTCGCCGGTATTCGCGGCGGATAAAGATCTTTGCGAAAACAATATCAAGCAGATTCAAGCGGCCTTGGACTCTGATCCCGCCATATCAGAAAACTCCGATGACAACATACAAGCAGGCCTGGACAAAGCAAAAGCAGCCCAGGCCAAAGGAGACGATAAGGGGTGCCTTGGAATCACCGGCGGTTTGCTGGAGAAAATTCAACTGCGAAACCCAACCAACAAGTAATACCGCTCGGCCAGGCCAACCTTCGGGTTGGCCTTCCGGGCTACATTGGCGTAGACTACGCAGGCTTGTTGCTCATTCAGATTCACGAGCAATGAGTTCGGGGCCGTTTAGGATTCGACGCCGGTCGCGAAACTTTAGGTGCATGCCGAGTTGGTAACAGAACTCGTAAATCCACTGTTGCAACTACTTATAGTTGCCAATGACGACCAATACGGTGCTGCTCTCGCTGCTTAATTGCAGCTGACATGCACTCCTGGTGCCTTCGGGTCCAGCAATCATCAGGGGATGTCTGTAAACCCGAAATGATTGTCATATAGAACAGAATCGCCGTGCAGTACGTTGTGGACGAAGCGGCTAAAACTTACACAACTCGCCCAAAGCACCCTGCCCGTCGGGTCGCTGAGGGTTAACTTAATAGACACGGCTACGCATGTAGTACCGACAGCGGAGTACTGGCGGACGGGGGTTCAAATCCCCCCGGCTCCACCAAATGCTAGTTTCCACATGTTCCCACATGACCCGGAAACACCCCAAGAAGCCCGCCCCGTGCGGGCTTTCTTGTGTCTGGACATCCCCGAATGAACCCACACAGCATTGCGCCCCGTGTATGCCTGCTTGTATGCTCGCCTTTAAATTGAAACTGGGGCATACACGCATGAAGCGTTCGGAGATAAAGCGCCGTCCAATGGCAGACACCACCCTGGCTAGCCTGGAGCCAGAAGCCAGCACTTACCGGGAGCTGGATGGTGCCGGGCTCTATCTGCGAGTGAAGCCCACCGGCCAGAAATCCTGGGAGCTGCGTTACAAAAAAGCCGATGGCAAATGGTCATGGCTTGGCTTGGGAGGCTACGGGAAAGGCAGCCACCAGTTGACCGGCGAACAAGCACGTCAGAAGGCAGCAGAGCTGCGCGACGGCACAATGAAAGACGGCAGCATGCTCGCCACCCAACGCGCGCAAAAAGCAGCGGAGCGTGAGGCAGCCAATAACACCTTCGAGCATCTGGCCCGCGAGTGGTTTGCCAACAAACGCAAAGGCTGGAGTACTGGGACCGCGACCCGAACCATCGGCGCCCTGGAGCTGCATGTGTTTCCGGTCTTCGGCAAGCGACCCTATCAGAGTGTTCTGCCAATGGAGTGGATGGAGTTCCTGCGCGGCATGGAGCAAACCGGGATCGTCGAACAAACCAGCCGCGTGCGTGGCATGTGCCGGGAAATTTACGACCTGGCTCGCGTCACTGGCCGCGCCACTCATAATCCGCTGGAGGGATTGCACAAGTTCCTGTTGACCAAGCCAGCCGAAAACTATGCCCATGTTTCAATCGACGAGCTGCCGCCTCTGTTGCGTGCCCTCAGAGCGTATCCAAGCGCCACAGACGTTCGTATCGGTCTGCACCTACTGTCTATGCTCGCCTGTCGACCGTCTGAGCTTCGGGAGGCCCAATGGTCTGAGTTCGATCTAGACGGGGCGCTGTGGACTGTTCCCGCCGAGCGAATGAAACGTCGTCGTGAACACGTGGTTCCCCTGCCGCGCCAAGCCGTCGAACTGCTGCACAACCTGCACAATCTCACTGGGGCTTACTTGCTGTTATTTCCCGGACGTAGCGACACCACTAAGCCACGCTCCAATACCGTTTTCCTGATGGCTCTGCGTCGCCTTGGTTACGAAGGTCGGCAGACCGGCCATGGATTCCGCCATATCGCCAGCACGATTCTCAACGAACATGGCTTCGACGAAAACCATATTGAGGCTCAGCTATCGCACGTCAAAGACGGAATTGCTGGTGTCTACAATAAAGCCCAATACCTGGCCCAGCGCACGAACATGATGCAGTGGTATGCCGACCATTTAGACAAGCTGGCTGGCGGCAATGTGGTGGAAATGAAACGCGCCTGACCCCGAATCTAAGGCGCAGATTCTAATCTCGATAAAGTAGGGACATACATGGCGATCAAACCCCTGAAGCTCAAGAGCTTTGTATCCGAGGAAGAGGCGGCACAACTGCTTTCACAGCTCATTGGCGAAGAAGTAAGCAGCGACGATATGGCCGAATACGCAGCATCGGGAGTTGTACCAGCCTACATAGAGTTTCCATCCAATGACCGTCCCGGAAAAGGCTTCTATCTGCTCAACCAACATGCTGCCCTGGATGATTCCATTACGAATGCGCCACACTTAGGAAGTTGTATAGCCAGCTACTTGCCCTACCCGTTCACGCCTGACTGGCGAAGCATGATGGTAGATACCGAGGGGAACTTTGTAGCTGCGAAAGTTGAGTCCGCTGATGGCAGCCTCGTGTGGGTGGATGAAGAGCAAAGTTATCCCAGGATTTATGCCCCTGCGGAGATATGCCAAGTGGCTCAGATTCTCAATGATCCAACTAGCTGCCCCAAGTGGCCTGCTGTAACTCATACCCACGGCCCTAGGTGGAGCGACGATTACGGCGACGGCGACACCGTTGAGGGGCAAATCGTCAGCCCATACGACTGGCACAAGCATCTTCGCGGGAACACGTTGATGCTTGCAGCCAACGCCAAAAAGGCCGACCGCCGGGTTAATTGGCCGCTAATTGTTGCTGCAATGTGGGAAGAGCTTCGCGACGAATGGAGAAAACAAGGCACGCTTGCTGAAAAGATTGGCGAGCGCGGATGGAAGGGAGCACGAAAGGATGATGTCAATCACGCACTATCAAAGGCCAATCGAGCGAAAGAGGAAGTGGAGCGATAGCAGCACTTGCAAAGCAAGCAAACATTTTGCATTGCTATGACAGCAGAGACGCGGGTGCATACCTTGGCGGCCCCTACATACAGAGGCTCCTATATGCACCCGAACACCACACCATCAAGTAAGGGACTGATTCGTCAGACTGCCCTTTGCCAATGGCTGGACGTGACCCGCTCCGGCCTCGCCAAACTCAGAGCGAAAGACTCTAGTTTTCCAAGGCCCATCAAGGATGGCTGCTCCCGCCAGGCGGCCGCATATTACGTCATGACCGAGGTCGAGACGTGGCTGCATTCCAAGATTGCCGAGCGGGATAAAGCCCAAGGCGAACAATCGGGGGATGCGCAGCAGTGAGCGGCCAGAACGTAACACGCTTCAGTCGTGCCCTTTTTGTGCAGTCGTGCCCATGCCCAAGGGTGGGCACTACTGAGGGCACAAGGGCACGACTGCCGAAATCAGTTGTAAGTGAACGCTTGCAAGGTTATCGTTCCACCGTCGCTGCAAATTCAGCGACCGGGCGTCGCGGCCCGATCAGCAAAAGGCGCAACAGCGCCCCCATTACGATTGCAGGCGCTTTTTTTACGCCCGCATTTCCGTGTTATGGCGGCTGTGCGTGGGAGGACTTCGGTCCTGCCGGGACCCTTTTGCCCCGGTCCGCGAACCCGCGTACAGCTGCCACCCCTCATTGCTTCGCGGCAATCGGTGGCAGCTCCTCAGCAAAAGGAGCGACACCCATGCTATCCCGTCTTTTTAGCCTAACTCCGTCCGAAGTCCAGAATAAAGTCGAGCGTCACCGTGCTCGCGCTGTCGCCCAGCTCAAGAGCGAATCCAGTCTCAAAGTTCGCCATCAGCGTTACAACGCTGAAATGGCCCGCGCCCGCTTCTTTGAAGCCATGTTGGCTGGGGGCGCACAATGAAGCGTCTAACCACTACTGAAATCCGTTTTATCTCACCCGCCCATGCACACAAAAAACAAGAGCTGTTTAGTGTCAATCCTGACGTAGATGCTCAAAACGCTTTGCATGTCGCATCGGACCTTCTTTATAGCGTGATGGATATCCTCACCGATGCAGCTTCTGGCGGAGTTCCGCTTGAGGGCAACAGTGCCTTCATGGTGACCCACACACTCGAAAGCGCCAGGGCGGCGCTAGATTCCGTGTTAGGGAAGTTGGAAAAAATTAACGCCTTCAATCCAGGGGCGTAATTATGAAAACTACAAATCAGCGCCAAGTTGCGCTAGCGGGATCGGCTTGCCTGGATAAAGTTATTAGTTGCCTAGACAAAGTTAAAAGTGCTGGAGCTAACAAGTGGAAAGCCTGCTGCCCAGCACATAATGACAAGTCCCCAAGTCTTTCAATCACTGAAACATCAGACGGTACTGTTTTGCTTAAGTGCTGGGTCGGATGTACGGTTCAGGAAATTGTTTCGGCTATCGGGCTGGAGTTACGCGATCTATTCCCAGGTGAAAAGCGCGAACGCCGCGGCCCCAGTGCTGCCGCGATTAAACTTGAGCGCGCCGTATATTTGATCGGAAAGTCGCAGCTCGATGCCGGACCGTTGTCTGAAGACGATCTACAGCGCTTCAACCTCGCCAAGCAGCGTCTGGGGGTCAAATGAGCGTTAAAGATCCTTATGCAGATCAATGGGCGAAGGCGGACAGCCCCTCCGTATGGAAGGTAAACGCCGTGAGTGCCGCGAGCATCAAGCCGGTAGCTATTCGTTGGCTGTGGCCTGGCTGGCTGGCCAAAGGAAAGTTACACATTTTGGCTGGTGCTGGCGGCACCGGAAAAACCACGCTGCTGCTTAGCCTGATCGCAACCATCACCACGGGCGGGCGTTGGCCGGACGGTAGCCGTTGCAGTGAGCCGGGGAACGCCCTGATCTGGTCGAGCGAGGATGACCCCGGCGACACGTTGGTGCCTCGACTGATCGCTGCTGGCGCTGACCTAAACCGGGTGCGCATCATCGATGGCCGTATCAATGCCCAGGGCGAGACTGACCAGTTCGACCCGGCCAACGACATTGCTTTGCTGAGGGCGACTGCAAACGAAATCGGCGGCGTGTCGTTGCTGATGCTCGACCCCATTGTCAGCGCGGTGAAGGGCGATATGCACAGGGCCAATGACGTGCGGCGAGCCCTTCAAGGCGTGGTGGACTTTGCCGAACAGAATCTTTGTGCGGTGGTGGGAATATCGCACTTTGCCAAGGGCGGCGCAGGCTCATCGCCGGCAGATCGAGTGATCGGCTCACAGGCATTTTCGGCGCTGGCCAGGACCGTGCTGGTGGCGGCCAAGCAGGAAAGTTCCGACATGCGCGTGCTGGCGCGGGCCAAGTCCAATATCGGCACCGATGAGGGTGGCGTTTCTTACACCATCGAGCCTTGTGACATCGAGGACGGGATCGAGACCACACGCGTGCTATGGGGTGATGCTATTGAAGGGAGCGCCCGCGAAATTCTCGGCGATGTCGAAGCGTGCGACGAAGAGCGCCTGGATGACAGCGACAATCCAGCAGAGGCTTTGCGGCGAATCCTGAGCGCTGGGCCACTGCCGGGAAAAGAAGTGATAAACCTGATGGCTGGCAACGGCTATACGACAAAGCAGACCAGGAATGCGCGAGAAAAACTGTCGATCACTATTGTCAGGGCTGGGTTTGGTGCAGACACCCTGGTCACCTGGTCACTCCCTCAAGCGACAGGTGCTTACGCGGCCTTTCCTCTCAAGGATAAAAATCCTTCAACGGATGCCCACGTAGAAGCTGAGGTAGGTGCGAATGAGGTGGCGATATGAGCAGCGCCATCGACTATCTAGCGCGACACGGCTTGTCGGCACGCCAGA